>Ga0233360_1000002_pt1 | contig 205195 bp, 156 predicted proteins | sample ElkDunMinimDraft_20_FD_180671 | JGI IMG/M metagenome (GOLD analysis project Ga0233360, IMG submission 180671) | Fecal eukaryotic communites from dung pellets of Tule Elk in California, USA - Elk Dung A0 | ecosystem: Host-associated > Mammals > Digestive system > Large intestine > Fecal...
CCTGGAACCGCCTCGACATCCTCTACGAAGAGACCGAAGCCCTCTTCAAACGCAGCAAGGCCACGCGCGAGCTATGCGAACTGCGCAACATGATCAACGTGGGCTACCTCATCACCCGCCAGGCCATGGAACGCAAGGAGAGCCGTGGACTGCACTATACGATAGACTATCCGAAGCAGTAACTGTGGAGTGATAGGGGGGCAGCTCCGTTTTCACGAGACAGGGTATCTTGTATTCGCACACAAAGATTTATAACAGAAAATTTGCACAGGTAAATAAATTCATCTATCTTTGCACCGCTTTTCAAAAGAAAGCACAGGAAGGATTGTCCTATGGTGTAATGGTAGCACAACAGGTTTTGGTTCTGTTTGTCTTGGTTCGAATCCAGGTAGGACAACACCTAAGAATAAGTGGGCTAATAAGGCAGTGAGAAAGAGAGGCTTTGCCTCTCTTCTTTTTTTGTCGTGCAATCTTTGTGGCAAAAATCTATTATCTTTTGTCTTTTTTTCATACCTTCGCGCATGATAAGTCAACACGAACAGAGGGTACAGCTATGAACAGAAGATTCGGTCTCGTAATGATGGCTCTGCTATGCTTGTCAGTACAAGCCATAGGTGACACAAGAATCAACCGTAAGGCGTTGCTGCAGCGCAACAACCCTACGGTGCAGGCTTTTGACACGCTGTCTTCGCTTTCTGTCGGCAATGGCGGATTTGCCATGACGGTAGATGCGACAGGCCTGCAGACATATCCCGAGCACTATGCGAAGGGGATACCTCTGGGCACCCAGTCTGATTGGGGGTGGCACTCGTTCCCCAATCCCAAGGACTATGTGCCCGAGGATGCGCTGAAGGAGTATGACTTCGGTCGCGGGCGCACAGAGCCCTACTCGGTGCAGTCTGCCGAGTCCGGGCGCCCACAGGATGCCGCCAACTGGCTACGTGCCAACCCTCACCGCCTACATCTCGGCACTGTGGGGTTCGAGTTGCCATCTACCACTACGTTGGATGACTTCACTGACATCAGGCAGACGTTGCTGTTGGGGAGCGGCATCATAGAAAGCAGCTATACGCTACAGGGGATACCGGTAAAGGTGCAGACAGCCTGCCACCCCGAGCGTGACCTGATAGCGGCACGCATCAGAGCAGAGCAGCCCATGCCCATCAAGCTACACTTTCCCTACCCTACGGGAGCCCATACCGACGATGCCTGCGACTGGAGTGCCAGCAACAAGCACACCACCAGCCTGGTATCGAAACGTAGCCACCATGCAGTGTTCAAGCGTACCATAGATGCCACGACCTACTACGTTGCCATACAGTGGCAGGGCAGCGTATCCATTGCCAAGAAGGCCGAGAACTACTTTGTCATCACACCCGAGAGGGGCGACTTTGCCTTCTCCTGCGAGTTTCTCCCTACATTTACCCCCACGTTTGGCGAGGTGGCCATCCCCACATTCAAGGAGACGGCCAGCGCATCGGCCACGTCATGGGCCGAGTTCTGGAACAAGGGAGGCATAGTGGACTTCTCTGCATGTACCGATGCCCGTGCTGCCGAGCTGGAGCGCCGTGTGGTGCTGAGCCAGTACCTCATGGCCATACAGGCCGCAGGCGATACTCCCCCTCAAGAGACGGAACTGACCTACAACTCCTGGTTCGGCAAGTTCCACTTGGAGATGGTCTGGTGGCATCAGTCACACTTTGCCCTATGGGGCCATGCGGACAAGCTCGGGCACACCCTCTCGTGGTATGAGAGCGCACGCCCCATGGCCCGCAGCATTGCAGAGCGCCAAGGCTACGATGGCATCTGCTGGATGAAGATGACCGACCCATCTGCCGCCGAAGCCCCCTCAGAGGTGGGCAGCTTCCTTATATGGCAACAGCCACACCTCATCTATCTGGCAGAGCTGGCATACCGTTCCAATCCCTCAAGGGAGCTGTTGGAGAGATACTTCCCACTGATTCAGGAGACGGCAGCATTCATGTACTCCTTTGCCGACTATGACGAAGAGAACGACCGGTATATACTCAAGGGGGTCATTCCCGCCCAAGAGACCCTACGGGCAGCAGAGACCGTCAATCCGCCTCTCGAGCTATCGGCCTGGCACTACGGGCTATCCACCGCACAGCTATGGCGCAGGCGTATGGGCATGAGGCGAATGCCCGAATGGGACGAGCTGCTCGGCAAGCTCTCTCCCCTGGCTACCGATGACCGGCAGCGCTACCTGGCTGCCGAGACAGCACCCGACTCATATACCAACCCCCGCTACCTCACCGACCACCCCGCCGTGTTGGGAGCCTTGGGCATGTATCCTGCCAGCAGGCTGACCGACGAGACACTGATGAGCAACACCCTGCATGCCCTTTGGGACATCTGGAAATGGGAGACCGGCTGGGGCTGGGATTACCCGATGACCGCCATGTGTGCTGCACGCCTGGGCGAGCCAGACAAGGCCGTAGATGCCCTGCTCATGAACACGCCCAAGAACACCTACCTGCCCAACGGACACAACTACCAGTCGCCTCGCCTGCGCCTCTACCTCCCTGGCAACGGAGGCCTGCTCACCGCCGTGGCCATGATGTGTGCCGGATGGGACGGCAGCAAGGGCACGAACCCCGGATTCCCTGCCGACGGCACCTGGGATGTCAAGTGGGAAGGCCTCTCGCCGATGCCGTAGCCACCTCCCCCCTTCCCCGTTACACCATAAAGAAACCTACAAAACATTATCCGCTATGCGAAGACGACACTTTATCATTATCGCCCTTCTGGTGCTGCAAGCCTGCACCAACTCATACCCGATCTATAGTAACAAGTACCCCGTGTCTTTCTCATGCGATACGTCTATGCCCCCCTTCAACGGCATACACACGCTCGGATACTTCATTTCGGTGCGGCAACGCCCCGCGAAAGATGGCTACACCGTATATACCAACACGGGAATGGCCTATGAGTATCCCCTGACGGAGGTGCAGTCGCGTGTCTTCTCCTATGGGCTTGCAGGCCTCATCATCGGGTCGCCCTGGCATGCCGAAGGCGAAGTCTTCGCCTATGACTTAGGATGCCCCCAGTGCGACAAGCCCTCTGCACGCCTCACCGTCGACACCACCCCCTATGCCAAGTGTAGCCGGTGCGGTACCCATTACGAGCTCAACAATAACGGTTACGCCACGAATGGCGGCCACCCCTTGCTGCGCTATCCCGTGACTCGCAACGGTAACATTCTGATGGTGCATAACTGAAGCATATCAGCCAAAGCCCTTAATATAATTTATCGTGAAAGGGCAAGGATAGGCATATGCTATACAAGTGGGCCTAAAGAACAAATAGAGGAATCATCCCTGTTCGGGAGATTCCTCTATTCTTTCATTTAGATACTAAACTGGTTACGCCTTGCGAAAATAGGCCATTTCATCGGGGTTTATGCGGTTGATATAGCCGGCATGCTTGTCTACTTCGGCTTCGGCCCAGCGCACGAAAACATTGGCCGAGGTGGCGAAGAGCCCGGCATTGGCGGTGGCATCCTGCAGGAGCAGGTAGCCCATGATGATGTAGCCGGCCATCTCGACGAGGCGACGGGCGGTGAGGTCGATGAGCTCCTGCGAGCCGTGACCGGTAACGGTGGCTACGGCCTCTTCGTAGCGGGCGGCCATGGCATCGAGGCGCGTTTTGAGCGGAGCCATCTCGGGCGATACCTCCCACTGGGCAAACTCCCTCATCGCATTGGCATAGAAGCCCGAGGTGGCGTAGCGGATGGCTGCCACTACCTGTAGCTGGGTGGTACCCTCGTAGATGCTGGTGATGCGGGCATCGCGGTAGATGCGCTCGCAGGCGTAGTCCTTCATGAAGCCTGAGCCGCCATGCACCTGGATACAGTCGTAGGCATTCTGGTTGCAGAACTTGCTGCCCAAGCCCTTGGAGAGAGGGGTGAAGGCATCGGCCATCTTGGCATAGTACTTCTGCTCCTTGCGCTCCTCGGGGGTGAGCTTGCGCTCCTTGCTGATATCGTCGAGCGCCTTGTAGATGTCTACGTAGCGTGAGGTCTGATAGAGGATGGTGCGGGCAGCATCGAGCTTGGCCTTGATGTTGCCGATCATCTCGGCCACGGGTGGCATCTCGATGATGGCCTTGCCAAACTGACGGCGGTCGCGGGCGTAGGCCAGCGCCTCCTCGTAGGCGGCCTGAGAGATGCCCACAGCCTGGGCGGCGATGCCGAGGCGGGCACCGTTCATCAGGGCCATCACATATTTGATGAGTCCGAGGCGACGCTCACCGCAGAGCTCGGCCTTGGCGTTCTTGTAGACGAGTTCGCAGGTGGGACTGCCCTTGATGCCCATCTTGTTCTCGATGCGGCGCACGGTGACACCGCCATTGCGCTTGTCGTAGATGAACATGGAGAGGCCGCGGCCATCCTTGGTGCCCTCCTCGGAACGGGCGAGCACGAGGTGTATGTCGCTGTCGCCATTGGTGATGAAGCGCTTCACACCGTTGAGGTACCAGCATCCGTCGGCCTCGCTATAGGTGGCCTTGAGCTGTACGCTCTGGAGGTCGGAGCCAGCATCGGGCTCGGTGAGGTCCATGCTCATGGTCTCGCCGGCACACACGCGGCTGATGTAGTGCATCTTCTGCTCCTCGCTGCCAAACTCGTAGATGGTCTCGGCACAGTCCTGCAATGCCCACAGGTTCTCGAAACCGGCATCGGCACGGCTCACCATATCGGCAGCAATCATGTAGGGCACGCTGGGGAAGTTGAGCCCCCCGAAGCGGCGGGGCATGGCCATACCCATGAGTCCCGCCTTGTGGCAGGCGTCCATATTGATATCGGTGCCCGATGCATAGCGCACGCGGCCGTTTTCGCAGACGGGTCCCTCGTGATCTACACCTTCGGCGTTGGCGGCGATGATATCGCCACATATCTCACCGATGATTTCGAGCACCTTGTCATAGTTGTCCATAGCGTCCTCGTGGTCTTGAGGCGCATAGGGGTACTGGTCTTTCTCTGCGAAGTTGCGCTCGCGTAGCTCCACGATGCGCTTCATCAACGGATGGCTCAAGTAATGCTTGAGCTCCGGGCTGTCGGTATAAAAGTTGGCCATAGTTACTTGCTGTTCTTCTTGTAATACTTAATCATTTTGGGCACCACATCCTCTACGCGGCCTGTGATGACATAGTCGGCGATGGTGTTGATGGGGGCACCGGGGTCACTGTTGATGGAGATGATTATCGAACTCTCCTGCATACCGGCAATGTGCTGGATCTGTCCGCTGATACCACAAGCAATATACAGCTTGGGGCGTACGGTGACACCCGTCTGGCCTATCTGGCGGTCGTGGTCGGCAAAGCCGGCATCCACGGCAGCACGGCTGGCTCCTACTTCACCATGCAACTCCTTGGCCAGGTCGAAGAGCAGTTGGAAATTCTCGCGCGAGCCTACGCCATAGCCTCCGGCAACCACGATGGGCGAACCCTTGAGGTTGTGCTTGGCACGCTCCACATGGCGCTCGATGACCTTCATCACATAGTCGGTGTCGGGCACATAGCTGGCCACGTCGTGACGGACGATCTCGCCCTGATGGTTGGCATCGAAGAGCTCCTTCTTCATCACACCCTCGCGCACGGTAGCCATCTGCGGACGGTTCTCGGGGTTGACGATGGTGGCCACTATGTTGCCGCCGAAGGCGGGACGTATCTGATAGAGCAGACCTTCATAGTGCTTGCCTGCCTTCTTGTCATCGTGCTCGCCAATCTCAAGAGCGGTACAGTCGGCTGTGAGACCGCTATGCAGAGCCGACGATACGCGCGGGCCGAGGTCGCGACCGATGACCGTAGCGCCCATCAGGGCTATTTGCGGCTGCTCCTCCTTGAAAAGGTTCACCAGCACCGAAGTGTGGGGCAATGAGGTGTAGGGATACAGTCCCTCGGCATCGAACAGATGGAGCACGTCTACACCATAGGGCATTACCTGAGCGGCAATGCCTTCGAGGTTGCAGCCTGCGGCCACAGCCTCCAAGCGACAGCCGAGCTGGGTAGCGAGCGAGCGTCCCTTGGTGAGCAGTTCGAGGCTCACCTCAGCCACACGGCTATCTTCCTGTAATTCCAAGTATACGAATAGGTTGTTCATGTCTTATCCAATAGTATGGTTCTCCACCAGTTCCACAATCAAGTTCTCGATCTCTGCATCGGTGTCGCCCATAGCCTTGCTCTCCTTGGCCTTGAACACGATATTCTGTATGGCCTTTACCTTGGTGGGCGAGCCCGAGAGGCCACACTGGGCTACATCGGCCTCGATATCGGCCATGCTCCACTCAGCCACCTCGGCATTCTTGTAGGTCATCAGCAGCTTGGCATTGCGCGGACGGCAGGGAGCAGCCGAGCCGTTCACGGTGATGACGATGGGCAACGGACCCTCTACGGTCTCTACGCCTCCGTCAATGTGGCGCTTCACGTTGACGCGCCCGTCCTCCACCTTGAGTATCTCCTCGGCATGGGTTATCTGGGTGAGACCCAGCTTCTCGGCCACCTGCGGACCTACCTGAGCGGTATCGCCGTCGATAGCCTGACGGCCACCGATGATGATGTCATACTTGCCCATCTTGCGGATAGCCGTAGAGAGGGCATACGATGTGGCCAGCGTGTCAGCACCGGCAAAAGCACGGTCGGTGAGCAGGTAGCCACCGTCAGTCCCGCGGAACATGCCCTCGCGTACAATCTCTGCAGCACGGGCAGGACCCATGGTGAGCACCTTCACCGTAGAGCCGGGATACTGCTCCTTGAGGCGCAAAGCCTGTTCCAGGGCATTCAAGTCCTCGGGGTTGAAAATTGCAGGCAATGCAGCACGGTTGATTGTACCGTCGGCATTCATGGCATCCTTACCCACATTGCGTGTGTCAGGCACCTGCTTGGCCAAAACAATGATGTTTAGGTTCATTTTGTTCTTGTATTTTTGGGGAGTTACGGGAGCTTTTTGCTTCGCCCAGCAGTGCAGACAGTACTTTCCGACTGTGAATAACCGTTACCTCTTCCCCATTCGGGGACTTTCCATACCGCCTCGGCACGTAACTGTGGTATTGTCTGAACTTCTGAACTCCTGAACTCCTGACTTCTGAACTCCTTATCCTATTATTAAAATCACATGGCCATGCCGCCATCTACCTGCAACACCTGTCCGGTGACATAGGCTGCGAGGTCTGAAGCCAGGAACAGAGCCGCACCGGCAATGTCCTCGCCCTCGCCTGCACGGCGTAGTGGTATCTGCTTGGCCCATTCGGCACGCAACTCCTCGCTGAGCTTACCTGTCATGTCGGTATTGATGAAGCCCGGAGCAATCACGTTGGCCCGTACGCCACGCGAACCCAGTTCGGCAGCGATACTCTTGGTGAGACCGATGATGCCCGCTTTCGAAGCAGCATAGTTGCACTGCCCGGCATTGCCATGTACACCCACTACGGAGGACATATTGATGACACTACCGCTACGCTGGCGCATCATGATAGGTGCGCAGAGGCGACAAAAGTTGAATGTCGATTTCAGATTGGCCGCAATGACCCCGTCCCACTGCTCTTCGCTCATGCGCATCAGTAGGCCGTCGCGCGTGATTCCTGCATTATTCACAAGGATGTCAATACGTCCGAACTCCTTCACCACATCGGCAACGAGTACCTCCGTGGCTGCATAGTCGGCCGCATCGGCTACATAACGTTTCACCTTCACGCCGAGTGCAGCAATCTCCTGCTCGGTCTGCTCGGCAGCAGCACTCACCGTCACATGGGTGAATGCAATGGCGGCACCTTCAGCGGCGAAGCGCAGAGCCACAGCCTTGCCGATTCCGCGCGAAGCACCTGTCACGAGTGCCACCTTTCCTTCCAACATTTTTCCCATAATAGATATTATTAAAATGTGTCAACAAAATCATCCATGCCTGCCTACCATTGTGATATAACAAGCAGCATATTCAGCGCAAAGGTAGAAATAGTTTCCGTATTGCCCAAAAAACTTTCCTTTTTCAAGTGCAAACCAACCCCACAATTCATCCCTTAGTCACAAAAAAAACGCTTCCCGACCACAAAATACTTCAAAAAACACCCATTCCATCGGGGAAAATCAGCCATAAGCAGCGTCTCTTGATGATCATATCAGTATCAGCACTACGGTTACTTACGCATGCGTGCAGTAGGTATATGCAACTGTTCGCGATACTTGGCTATGGTGCGGCGGGCAATGGTGAATCCGTGTTCGGCAAGGGCATTAGCCAGTTGTTCATCTGTGAGTGGGTTGTTCTTGTCCTCGCCATCCACCAGTTCTCTGACGAGATGGTGTATCTCTTTCACTGACACCTCCTCGCCTTCGTTGTTGGCTACACCATCACTGAAGAAATGGCGCAGGGGGAAGATACCGAAATTGGTCTGTACATATTTGCCGGTGGTAGCGCGTGAGATGGTGGAGATGTCAAGTCCCACCTTGTCGGCCACATCCTTGAGGATAAGCGGACGCAGTTGCGACTCGTTGCCTTCGAGAAAGAAGGGGCGCTGCAAATCGATGATGGCCTGCATAGTGAGCTGAAGGGTTCTCTCCCGTTGCTGTATGGCGTTGATGAAGTCGCGGGCAGAGTCAATCTTCTGCCGCAGGAATTTGGCCGCATTGCGGCTATCGGCATTCGATGAGGCAGCCTGCTCGTCGAGCATCTGCAGGAAGTCATCGCTCACACGCAAGCGAGGGATATTGTGGTTGTTGAGGCTCATCGTTATCACATCGTCAAAGGTCTCGACAATGAAGTCCGGCACAATCTGTCCGGTAGCTCTCTCCATACTGTCACCAAACGAGGCACCCGGGCGTGGGTTGAGCTTCACCAGTTCGGCTATTACCTCAGATACCTCCTCGTGGCTCCATCCGAGCTTCTGTTCTATCTTGTCCCAACGCTTGCGGGTAAATTCATCGAAGCACTGCTCCAGTAGTGTCACCTGACGTAAAATAGCTGGCGTAGGTTCCTTGCGCCGTAGCTGCAATAGGAGACACTCCTGCAGATTGCGGGCACCGATTCCGGCTGGGTCAAACTGCTGTATGGCTTGCAGCACCTCCTCTATGTCGCGGTTGCTGACATCAATACCATGATATATGGCCAGTTCGTCGGCGATGGAGATTAGCGATTTATGCAACAGGCCGTCCTCTTCAAGCGACCCAATAAGATATTCACCTATAACGGTTTGCCCCTCAGTGAGAGGCTGCTCATACAATTGCTCCTTCAGGTAATCGTAGAATGATTGTGTAGAGGCATACGAGAAAGCTTGCTGCTCGGTACTCTGTGGCAGGCCGTTGAGCTTGTAGTCGGGGATATCGTCCTCAGAACTATAGTCACCGGCGATGAGTTCCTCGCTCGATTCGCGTCCTCCCTCATCATAGTCGCCAAGGGTATCCAAGAGTTCGTCCTGAGGAGCCGAATCCAATGCGGGGTTGTCAATAACCTCACCACGCACACGCTCCTCCATCTCTACCGTAGTGAGCTGTAATAGGCGGGCTACCAGCACTTGCAGAGGCGAGAGGCCTTGAATCTGCTGCATCTGCTGGCCTTGAATCTGTATCTGTGCCGACTTGCTGTTCATTGCTATGGAAGGTAGGGAGTGATATCTTTACCGAACCGAGCCAGTTCACGTACTACGCTACTGCTGACGGCGGCATGCTCAGGCTCGCTGATGAGCAATAGGGTATCGATGCCTGTAAGCATACGATTCACATCGGCAATGCCTCGTTCATACTCGAAGTCGACGGTGTTGCGCACGCCACGAATGATAAACTGGGCACCGATGGAGTGGGCAAAGTCGGTGGTCAGACCCTCGTATTTCATCACGCGGATGCGCGGTTCATCCTTGTATAGTGCCTTGATGCGCTCTACGCGCTCGTCGGCCGTGAACATCGTGTGCTTGGCATCGTTGATGCCTACGCTTATATATAGCGTGTCGACCAATTGTAGGGCACGGCGTACCAAGGCTGCATGACCTATGGTAAAGGGGTCGAAGGTTCCGGGAAATATAGCGACTCTCATGGGATTCTGAATTATTCTTCCGGTTTATCCTCCTCCACCACCAGATTATCGATGATGAAGTTCTGACGCTCCATGGTGTTCTTGCCCATGTAAAACTCGAGGAGTCCCATCACGGCATCGTTCTTGTGAAGGCTGACACGCTCGAGACGGATGTCCTTGCCGATGAAATGCTTGAACTCGTCGGGCGAGATCTCACCAAGACCCTTGAATCGGGTAATCTCGGGGTTGGGGCCAAGGTCGGCGATGGCCTTCAGGCGCTCCTCCTCGGAGTAGCAGTAGCGGGTGACGAAGTCGCTCTTGCGCTCGGCCTCGGTCTCGTTCTCCTTCTTGTATCCCTTGATGAGGCGTTTCTTGTTGCGCACGCGGAAGAGCGGTGTCTGCAGGATGTATACGTGCCCCTTCTTGATGAGGTCGGGGAAGAACTGCAGGAAGAAGGTAATCATCAGCAGGCGGATGTGCATACCGTCTACATCGGCATCGGTAGCCACAATGACCTTGTTGTAGCGTAGCCCTTCGAGGCCATCTTCAATGTTGAGTGCAGCCTGCAGGAGGTTGAATTCCTCGTTCTCGTACACCACTTTTTTGGTGAGCCCGAAGGAGTTGAGCGGCTTACCGCGCAAACTGAATACGGCTTGTGTGTTCACATCGCGGCTCTTGGTGATAGATCCGCTGGCCGAATCACCCTCGGTGATGAAGATGCACGACTCTTCGGTGCGGTCGCCTTTGGCATCGTTGAGGTGGATACGGCAGTCGCGCAACTTGCGATTGTGCATGTTCACCTTCTTGGCACGCTCACGGGCTATCTTGGTGACACCAGCGATGGCCTTACGCTCCTTTTCGCTCTCCTGTATCTTTTGCAACATGGTGTCGGCCACCTCGGCATTGCGGTGCAGATAGTTGTCTACTTCGGTCTTGATGAAGTCGCCCACAAACTTATTGAGGCTGCGGCCACCCGGTTCCATAGTGGTAGAACCCAGCTTCACCTTGGTTTGACTCTCAAATACCGGCTCCTCCACATTGATGGCGATGGCACCCACGATACCGTTACGGATATCGGTGAATTCGTGGTTTTTGTTGTAAAACTCCTTGATGGTGCGTGCTATATGCTCCTTGAAGGCACTTTGGTGCGTACCTCCCTGTGTGGTATGCTGTCCGTTGACGAAGGAGTAGTATTCCTCACCATATTGGTCGGTATGGGTGAAGGCAATCTCTATATCCTCGGCCTTGAGGTGTATGATAGGATAGAGGGGCGATGCTGTCATGTTGTCGGTGAGCAAATCCACGAGACCATTGCGCGAAAGTATGCGCTTGCCGTTATACATGATGGTGAGGCCCGTGTTGAGGTAGGTGTAGTTGCGCAACATGGTCTCGATGTAGGCCGAGCGGAACGAGTAGCCTACAAACAGCGTACTGTCGGGCTCAAAGACAATACGTGTACCCGTCTCTTCGGAACCTGCACCCACCGTGGTGTCACTCACCATATTGCCTTTTTCGAACACAACCGTGCGCACCTTACCGTCGCGATACGAGCTGGCCTCAAAGTGCACGCTCAGCGCATTCACCGCCTTCACACCCACACCGTTGAGTCCCACGCTCTTCTTGAACGCCTTGCTGTCGTACTTACCGCCTGTATTGAGCACGCTTACCGCCTCCATCAGCTTGCCCTGAGGGATGCCACGGCCATAGTCGCGCACCGATACCCGCTTGTGGTCGGTGATGTCTATCTCGATACGCTTGCCGGCATGCATCTTGAATTCGTCGATGGAGTTATCGATCACCTCCTTGAGCAATACATAGATACCGTCATCGCTCTGTGCACCGTCGCCCAACTTGCCGATATACATACCAGGACGTAAGCGCACATGCTCCATATCACTCAGGTGGCGTATGTTATCATCGGTATACGCTACCTGCTCCTCGATGGGCATATTCAGTTCGTCAGTCATAGTGTTTTCTGTGATTTCTCGCTACTATTCCATTTATCGGGTAAAGGTAACACTTTTTTGTAAGAAAACACGAATCCAAACGGAGAAATGTGCAAAAAAACTCGGAATCGTCAAACATGGTTCTATCCAAGACTCAGAAGTAATCATGGATAGATTATGTTTGTCACATGATAGACGATGAGGAGGCATTGCAAAAGTGGTTGGTGTAGTTATTGTCCACTGGAACAGGCCGGACACCGACACAGTGAACGGGAACAGAATCAAGCTTGCTTGGGTTATACCGAGCCGCAAGGAGAGGATAACGGAATTAATCGTTGGTGAATTTTTCTCCATTTCGCACTCACTTTCATTTCTTTGTAGTATCTTTGTAGGCAATACAATAAGACAATGAGTGAGAAGGATATAAAACGGCAACAAGCGCGGACATTGCGCAAGCAATACTTCAACGAAGAGGCTGAGGAGCTGCTGAGACGTTTCTCGGAAGCGCTCAATGAGAAACAGATTATGTTTTGGTTGGAGTTTGGCACACTCTTAGGGTATTATCGCGAGAACGACTTCATCAAACATGATGATGACCTTGACTTCGGGGCTTTCCTCGATGATGCCTCATCGATACAGGCTGTGCTGGAGGCGAATGGATTCAAACTGATACGCCGTTACACTTCCACCGATGGGGGAATGGAGGATTGCTACCGATACAAGCACACGACGATGGATGTGTTCTATTTCCGTCGCGACGAACGAGGACTTTATTGTACATCCTACTCGCGCAACAAGAAGTCATCGTTGAGCAGCCTGCTCAATCGCAGACCTTGTACTGTGAAGCAAATCTGTATCCCCGACAATGGTTTTACAAAAACTGAATATAAAGGATGTTGGGTACATGTCCCTACTGACTGCGTGGAGCACCTGACCATGCATTACGGAGAGACATTCATGACACCTAACCCTAACTTCAATTATAAGGAGGAGGCGACAAACATCCGCTACTTTGCTCCTGAGGAGAATAGGGGCATACTCAGAATCTATGGAAAGAAAGCATAGTGTGCCTAAAGTCAGCATCATTATACCTGTACACAATACGGCTGCCTATTTGGATAAATGCGTGCAGTCTGTTGCTGCACAGACATTACAGGATATCGAAATTATCCTTGTAGAGAATGCCTCTACGGATAATTCTCTGGAGTTATGTCATGAATTGGCAAGGAGGGATCAACGTATCAAAGTACTACAGATAGACAAGGCTGATCTCTCTACGGCTCGCAATGAAGGAGTTAAAGTAGCTTTGGCCGATTATGTAGGTTTTGTTGATAGTGACGACACCATACTCTCTGAGATGTTTGAGAACATGTATTGCTTGGCTACTGACAATGACTTGGGACTGGTGGATTGCAATTTTTATTGCCAATATGACAACAAACCAAATAAATATCCTTACTCGCAGGATGGCTCCGTGCGTATCCTTAGCGCGAAAGAAGCCGTCAGTCTCAATCTTCGCGAAAAGATTTCGCGTGTGGTGTGCACGATGCTTTACAAGAAAAGCCTGTTCGACACGCTACAGTTTCCCGAAGGCATGTACTACGAGGATCGCGCCTCGACCTTTCTCTTCATGGCTGCGGCTCAGCGTGTAGGCATCATCAACAAGGCGTACTATGCCTATTATCAGCGCACCGGCAGCATCAACCGTAGTAAGAGCTTTCGTAAATACCGTGACTATGCTCTTGCCGACTGTCGCCGACTGCAATTCATCCATGAAAGTGATTTCTACACTACATGGAAGGAACGGGCAAACGTAGCTTACAAGTCGGGAAATGCACTGATACGTACCTTAGGACACATGGTAGCTTGCGCTAAAACAAAAGAGGAAAAGACTGTAACTGCCCGTCTCAGCCATAAAACGACACTGATACCTCAGGGTACGGCGATAGCGCTCAAGCAGCACGCGATACTACTCTATATAAAGATCTGGAGGCGATTTGTCTGAAAGTGTCAGCAATAGAGATTAGGCTATATATTATAGAAACGTTACATCCAGCTTTCTGGTTATCCACTGCTTAAACATCAGCTGTTCCTCTTCGGTGGTTTCGCTCAGGGAGTTGATGCAGCCGAACTTCAGACTCCTGCTGGCCTCGGCCTCGGCTATCTTGCGAGCCATGTAATTGTTGGTTCTCTTCACTGATGGCTTGAAGAAGCAGGTGGTACCCTTCGGCGAGCGTACCCCGAGCATCCCAGCACGATGGGCACTCACATAGAAGAGCGTGGGCGAGCTGAACTGCGATGGCTCGCGGAAGCGATGGCGGATATTATGATCAAGCAGGTTGGGGTGCTCAGCATAAAACTGTTCATGCCAGGTGCGGCGCATGGGTACCGGCGCATGGGGAAAGAGGTAGAAGTAGTCTGATTTCAAGATATCGGCCGAGTTAAGCATGGGATCCTTGTGGCCGAATACTTTATGCTTCTTCCCCAGGTGCTTGCCCCAGCGGAGCAAGCGAGCCCATAATGTGGGATAACGTTTAGCATAGATATAAGTCTTATCGCCTTCGAACCACATCTTCTCCTCAGTGGGTGCAGTCAAGAATACATCGTCGTTGAAGTAGAGGAAACTGTCGCTCAGGCCCGGTATGCGCCACAACATGGTAGAAATAGCCAGTGAGTTGAAGGTGGGCAGATATTGCTCGTAGCCACGGAAAAGTACCGTATGGTCTACCAATTCGATGGGCACTTTGTTGTCAGGGAAGTTGTAGGTCACAAATTCATCCACATGCGGATCTTGATGGTCGGTGACGATGAATATCTTGCGCACCCAGGGGGCATAGCGCAGTACTGATGCCACACAATAGTAAATCTCGCCAGTGGACTTGTATCTCGACTCTCCTGCTACATCCTCAAAATGGAGCTCCTTGTTTGGGGTCAGAAAACGGGCTTTCTTTCGCTTATGTACAGGGTCATCACCATCAACCCAAGCTATTACCACATCGGTCATACGTATACAATTATAATATATTCTTGAATCGGTCGGGGATACGCACCACCACCTTCGTTATCGGATTCCATGGTTTGTTCCATGCAAATAATTGGCGAAACCATTGCTGCACAAAACGCATTCGAGGAATTGTCGTATCCCAATCCCGCGACCTCTTCTCTGTGACTATTCGTGTTGTCTTGGCTCGTCGATGAAGATGTTTTGCCCACCCTGCATTCAACAAGTCGGAATTGCACAGTTGCTTCTTCATCATCTCATAATCAAACCCTCCGAGGTGGAATAGATACAGATCCTTAGCTATATGATAGTCATGTCCTTTCACTCTGTGGAATCCTGATCCCCATCGTACGGGTTTGGCAATTACAGAGGCCTTGGTATAACGCGAAGAAAGATAGGCGTGACTGCGCTGAGAGAGCAATGGACGGGATGAATCAATAGGCTTTTCCAAGCTTAAATGCTGCCCTACGTCTATGCCCAAAGCCGACAAGCAGAACTTTATCTTCCGTTCGGACAAGTATGCTGAAAGCGTTTGATTCAAGGAAGGGTCTACAAGCAGAAACTCATCAACATCTGTGCCTATAACCAAATCGTATCCTTGCTCGAACAATAAGGCGGCGCGTGAAGATAGGAATTCAATACGCCCTTTGTCAGACTGAGCCACATTGCCTGCCTCACGTGGACGCAGCAGCGTCTCTACCCCCTCGCAAAAGTCCGGGACTACTTGGTCCTCACCATCGAAAAAGATACGCAGGTTCTCTCGACCGAGTTGAGCGCCATAGTATTCGACCCACTTGCGCAGATAGAACTCATCGTTGCGAACCATTGTGATAGCACAAATCTTCTTCATATCGTCAGCTATTGTCATGACAAAAATAGTACAAGGTGAGCGAAAAAGCAACACTTGTTTTGAGTTTTTCCGAACCGCAGTCTATTTTCTGCGAAAAGTCGCTAAAAACAGTGCAAGGCGAGCGAAAAACCAAATTTATCTATACTCAGTTTGCCGTTTTACCAAAAATCCGTACTTTTGTAACTACATATATATATAATAACATGGCACTCATCAAATCAGTTCGGGGATTCACTCCCGAGATAGGCGACAACTGCTACTTGGCCGACAATGTCACCATCATAGGCGATGTAGTGATGGGCCGCGACTGCAGCATCTGGTTTGGCACAGTACTGCGTGGCGATGTCAACAGCATCAAGATAGGTGACTGTGTAAACATTCAGGACGGTTCGGTACTGCACACGCTGTATCAGAAATCAACTATAGAGATTGGCAACCACGTCTCAGTAGGTCACAACGTCACCATCCATGGTGCAAAGGTGCACGATTATGCCCTCATCGGCATGGGGAGCGTACTGCTCGACGATGCCGAGATAGGCGAAGGAGCCATCATCGCTGCAGGCAGTGTGGTGACAGCCCGCACCAAGGTGGGGGCATACGAGCTATGGGCGGGCGTACCGGCCAAGTTCATCAAGATGGTATCGCCCGAACAGGGAAAGGAAATCAACCAGAAGATTGCCCACAACTACAAGATGTATGCTTCGTGGTACGAAGAAGAGGTATGAAAGAGAGAATAACACTTGCCCTGCTTACCTTTGCGCTAAAGGCGATAGCCATTTGGCCGTATGGGGTGCTCTATGTACTGAGTAGCCTCATGTATCCTATCGTGTATTATGTGGTGGGCTATAGACGCAAGGTGGTGCACAATAACCTTGTGAACTCCTTCCCCGAGAAGTCCGAGAAGGAGATTCGGGAGATTGAAAAGAATTTTTACCGCCACTTCTGCGACTACGTGCTGGAGACGGTGAAGCTGATGCACATATCCGATGAGGAGATGCGCCGTCGTCTGCGCTTCACCAATCCCGAGCTTATAGAACAACTCCGTGGCGATGGCAAACCTTTCTTCGTCTATCTGGGACATCAGTGCAACTGGGAGTATGTCATCTCCATCACCATGTGGACACACCCCGACCTTGCCGCCTGCCAGATATACCACCCGCTCAGCAACAAGGCGATGGATAAACTGATGTATCGTATGCGTAGCCGCTTCAATTCAGTGGGCATACCGCAGAAGCAGACGCTGCGTGCCATTCTCACTATGGTACGTGAAGGCAAGCAGCCCTTGCTCGGACTCATTGCAGACCAGCGTCCTCAGCGACGCCCCGAACCGGAGTGGATGGAATTCCTCAACCAGGATACGGCCATCATCACCGGTGGCGAGGTCATGGGCGTGAAGCTGGGTGCCCACTTCATCTACGGCAGCATGCGCTGTGTTCGCCGCGGCTACTATGAGATTACACTTCACCCCATTGAACCCATCGAAGGCGAGGAGTTCAGCTATAGCAAGCAGTATATGCGTATGCTTGAGCAGGACATCAAGGTACAGCCCCACATGTGGCTCTGGACACATAAGCGGTGGAAGTGGAAACGTTCCTAATGCTGAATTATGAATTATCAATATACTCCGAAATAGCAATTGTAAATAAAAGCGATGATCAAACAATTTCTCTCACTCATCCGTCGGTTCATACCGCCCTATAAGAAGTTCCTGTTCGGTAACCTCGCACTCAACCTGCTGGCACAGATACTCAACGTGTTCTCCTTTGCCCTGCTCATCCCCATCCTGCAGATTCTCTTTCAGGTGAGCGACACGCAATACGAGTACATGACCTTTGCTGATGGCAACATTGCCGATGTCATCAAGAACAATTTCTACTATTATATGAATACCTTCATCGAGACACGCGGTGCGTTGTGGGTACTCATGGCCTCGGGAGTGATATTGATTGTGATGACGCTGCTCAAGACTGCCTGCTACTTCGGCTCAGCAGCTACGCTGATACCTTTGCGCACGGGCGTGGTGCGCGACATTCGCATACAAGTATATAATAAGGTAATGGGGCTGCCGCTCAGCTTCTTCTCCGAGGAGCGGAAGGGCGACATCATATCCCGTATGAGTAGTGACGTGAGTGGTCTGGAGACCTCGCTCTCCAACTCTCTGGAGATGCTTATCAAGAACCCCATCGCCATCGTCGTGACGCTGTTTACCCTCTTCTTCCTCAGCTGGGAGCTCACGCTCTTCGTGCTTGTGGCTATGCCTGCTCTGGCTTGGGTGATGGGTACCATCAGCCGTAAGCTCAAGCGCAAGTCCAAGGAGGCACAGAACTACTGGGGCACGCTGCTGGCACAGCTCGATGAGACCCTGGGCGGACTGCGTATCATCAAGGCTTTCCTTGCCGAAGGCAAGATGAAGGAGCGCTTTGCCCATATCAACAACACCTATCGCAATGCCGTGATGCGCATGACCATACGCCAGAGCGCCGCACACCCTGCCAGCGAGTTTATGGGTACCTGCATCATCGTCATCGTGATGTGGGCAGGAGGCTACATCATCCTCGACGGCATGTCGGGCATGGAGGGAGCCACCTTCATCTACTACTTAGTGATGCTCTACAATATCCTCAACCCTATTAAGGATCTCTCCAAGGCATTCTACAACATTCCCATCGGTATGGGCTGCTGGGAGCGTGTAGACAAGATTCTCAGTGCCGAGAATCCCATCAAGGAGCCTATTGCGCCTACCCCGCTTGCTTCCTTCGAGCAGGGTATCGAGTTCAAGGATGTGGACTTTCACTATACGCCGGGCGCTCCTGTGCTGCGCGGCATTAACCTCACCCTTGAGAAGGGTAAGACGATTGCGCTTGTGGGACAATCGGGCTCGGGCAAGTCAACGCTTGTAGACCTTGTGCCCCGCTTCCACGATGTCACAGGGGGAAGCATCTGCATCGACGGTACTGACATCCGCGATGTCTCCATTCACGACTTGCGCTCACTCATCGGTAATGTAAACCAGGAGGCCATCCTCTTCAACGATACCATCTTCAACAACATCAGCTTCGGTGTAGAAGGAGCCACTATGGAACAGGTCATCGAGGCGGCAAAGATTGCCAATGCGCACGACTTCATCATGGAGAGCGAGCAGGGCTACGATACGATGATCGGTGACCGTGGCTGCCGTCTCTCAGGTGGCCAGCGCCAGCGTCTGAGCATCGCACGCGCCATATTGAAGAATCCCCCGATACTCATTCTTGACGAGGCTACCTCGGCACTCGATACCGAGAGCGAGCGTCTGGTGCAAGAGGCCTTGGAGCGCCTGATGAAGTCGCGCACCACCATCGCCATTGCCCACCGCCTGAGCACCATACGCCATGCCGACGAGATATGTGTGATGCTCGAGGGCGAAATCGTAGAGCGCGGCACCCACGATAGTCTCATCGCTGCAGGCGGCTATTACAAGAAGTTGCATGAGATGCAGAGCCTGTAGCAAGCGACAAGTCTGTGCACACTACTGCATAATAATAGGCAAGCACTCGGATGAGGCTTGCCTATTATTATGCAGTATGTGTCACTGTGCGTAGAAAATACTGCCCATCAGTGGGCAGTATTCAAGCAGGGAATTCTATATTAGAGTTTAGGTCCTGCTGCTACGAGAGCCTTGCCAGCCTCATTACCAGTGAACTTAGCGAAGTTCTTGATGAAGCGGCCAGCGAGATCCTTTGCCTTCTCTTCCCACTGGGCTGCGTCAGCGTAAGTGTCACGAGGGTCGAGGATGCCTGTGTCAACACCAGGGAGCTCTGTGGGTACTACGAAGTCGAAGTAAGGAATAACCTTTGTGGGAGCCTTGTCGATAGAGCCATCGAGGATAGCGTCGATGATACCGCGTGTGTCCTTGATAGAGATACGCTTGCCGGTACCGTTCCAACCTGTGTTTACGAGGTATGCAGTAGCACCGTTGGCTTCCATCTTCTTAACCAACTCCTCACCGTACTTTGTGGGGTGCAAACTCAAGAAGGCAGCACCGAAGCAAGCTGAGAAGGTAGGTGTGGGTTCTGTGATACCGCGCTCTGTACCTGCCAACTTAGCGGTGAAGCCAGAGAGGAAGTAGTACTGGGTCTGAGCAGGGTTCAAGATTGATACGGGAGGCAGTACACCGAAAGCATCAGCAGAGAGGAAGATAACCTTCTTTGCAGGACCAGCCTTAGAAACGGGCTTCACGATGTTGTCGATGTGATAGATAGGATATGATACACGAGTGTTCTCGGTAACGCTCTTGTCGGCGAAGTCAATCTTACCATCAGCTGCAACTGTTACATTCTCGAGGAGAGCGTCACGCTTGATAGCGTTGAAGATATCGGGCTCAGATTCTTTGTCGAGGTTGATAACCTTAGCGTAGCAGCCACCTTCAAAGTTGAATACGCCCTCGTCGTCCCAACCGTGCTCGTCGTCACCGATGAGGAGGCGCTTAGGATCGGTAGAGAGGGTGGTCTTACCTGTACCAGAGAGACCGAAGAAAATTGCGGTGTCGCCATCGTGACCTACGTTGGCAGAGCAGTGCATTGAAGCCATGCCACGGAGAGGAAGCAGATAGTTCATTATTGAGAACATACCCTTCTTCATCTCACCACCATACCATGTGTTGAGGATTACCTGCTCCTTAGAGGTGAGGTTGAACACTACAGCGGTCTCAGAGTTGAGCCCGAGCTCAGCGTAGTTCTCTACCTTTGCCTTAGAAGCGTTGTATACTACGAAGTCGGGCTCACCGTAGTTAGCGAGTTCCTCTTCAGTAGGACGGATAAACATGTTCTTTACGAAATGTGCCTGCCATGCAACCTCCATGATGAAGCGTACTTTCAGACGGCTGTTCTCGTTGGCACCGCAGAAGGTATCCATCACGTAGAGCTTCTTGCCAGAGAGCTCGTTGATAGCAAGTTCCTTGAGCACCTTCCAAGTAGCCTCTGTAACGGGCTTGTTGTCGTTCTTGTACTCATCAGAAGTCCACCATACAGTATCCTTGCTTACCTCGTCCATTACAAAGAACTTGTCTTTGGGTGAACGGCCGGTGTAAACACCTGTCATCACGTTAACGGCACCGAGCTCAGTCTCCTGACCCTTCTCGAAACCTTCAAGACCTGCTTTTGTTTCCTCTTGGAACAAAACTTCATAAGACGGATTGTGCAAAACCTCTACTGCACCGGTGATTCCGTACTTGCTCAAATCAATGTTTGCCATTTTAATTAAGTTTGTAAATTTATGGTTAAATACTCTTGTTATTTTACACGTTTATGGTCTGTTGGAAAACATTCCTTCCAAACCGCATACAAATTTACACTGATTTTTGTTTTATCAAAAACGCAATTTTGGAATTATAGGGTTAAAGAGGCTAAAAATGTTTAATAACATATTCCATATTGAATCTTCCTCGCAAAAGTGGCAATCCGAGTTGGCAATTCTTATTGTTGGTCATACTTCTGCAACATCTTCTTTCGTGAGTATCACAATAGTTTTTTGATAGAATTCCCTACGTATTAAATAAATTCTACATATATTTTAGAGCATGTCAAATAGAGGAGCCTACATGATAGATTTCTTCTCAAACACAAGAGTATAGATGTTTAGAACTTGAAAGCTGCGCCTAACATGGCATTGATACCTTGAACGGGATAGCCTGCATAGCGTTCGTAGTGGCGGTTGAGCAGGTTGTGCCCGTCAAGGAAGAACGAAAGTTTATCGTTCATGGCATAGTGTACACCGAGGTTCCAGTCTATGACGGTACGTTCACGTTCACCATTTATTGCATTGAACATCACGAAGTGGCAATCAGTGTGGAGGTATAGACCGCTAATGATGCGAACACGAGTGTCAAAGTTGGCGTTGAGCTGGGGCGCACGAGTCAGTATACTACGGTTGCCACTTACCATCCAATGGTTGTAGGTTCCTTCAGCGGTGACGCTGCCCCAATCTTTATAGGTGTAGTTTATGCGGGCATTGCCGTAAACTATTTGTGCATCGTGTGTTGTAAGGCCGGTGTATACTATGCCCAAGGTGTCAAGAGTGTTTTCGAAAAGGGCATTTTTGGTCATGCGATAGCCTCCACCGAGGTGTAGGTGCAGACCTTCCATAATGCGAAGATTGCCCTGTAGACAGGCATTGAGGAAGGTGTAGCTGTTGGTGAGCTGATGGCGGCTGGCCCAATAGGGAGAGAGGGCGTAGGAGGAGCCGAAACTATGTATCTGACGGCCTCCGTCAAGGATGAGGTCGGCCGAGAAGAGCTTTGATGGTATGTAGCTTACTTTGCAAGCGGGCGACATCTGTATGAGTGGACCGTGGCTTTTTCCCTGGAAGTCAAGATTGGCTCCGGCTGTAAAATGAAGGTCTTCATGGCTGTACTCCCATGTAGGAGTAATACCCAATGAGAGGTAGTTGTGATAGTCGATACCTTGGTGCAAGAGTAAGTCGCTGTGTATGAGTAAGGAGGTGATACCGTATTCATAAAAATCGATACCGAGGGAGGCTTCGGTATGGAGGTGCCCTTGGCTATGTTGCTGTTCATTGTCAAAGTAGGCATTACGTCCAAAATGGTTGTACTCAGCAGCTGCATGGTAGCGGTAGTGCTCCTTGATGCTGCCTTTGATACCTATGTTGGCTTCGAGGCGCATGCCCTGCTGCCAATCAAAAACATCGATGGAAAGGGGATCTTTCAGGTAGTTGTAGCTGTAATATGCACCATTAACTCCAGCGGTGAGCTCGGTTCTACCCATGAGCAGGCGGTAGTCGGCCTTGAATCCCATATCGTGAAGGTTCGAGTGCCATTTGCTATTGTCGCCAGTGCTGATGTTACCATTCCAACCATTGACGTGGGCTCCTAATGTGAGGGCATGGCGTTCTTTGAGACGCAAACTGTAGGCAGCCAGTCCGTCAAGGTTACTGTAGTTACCGAATCCGAGATGCAGGTAGCCAGGGTAGTTGGTGTTGTGTGCTATCGTGCTGCTCTCAGCCATGCGCGGTGTACGTGTGAAGCGGTTGATGGGCATACCTTCATCGGCATATACGATGGTCTCCTTCTTCATTGATGGTTCCATCTCTTCGGGGATGAAGTTGCGCTTCACGGCTCCTGCAATAATGGGGTTGTAGGTGCTCTCTACGAGTACCATCCGGTTGATTGAGTCGTTGGTGTTTGTCTGTGCAGCCGTTCCCATAGCTATGAGCAGCACGGTAGAGAGTAGGGTGATATGTTTTTTCATTGCGTCTCTTGCTTTTGGTGTTTCTTATATGAGGGGTTATTGAGCAGGTGCGAGAGTTTGTAGACGGCTCTCTATCATATTGGCGATGTCATCGTTGGCTTTGTAGCTTTGCTTAAGCGACAGGAGGTATTGCTTGGCTTCGATGGGCATCTCCTTCTTCACGTACACATCGGATAGGAGTATGAAGCTACGTGCCAACCAGTAGCTGTGTGGGGTACTTACGTTGATGTAGTCGAGTATCTCCTGCTCGGCTTTGTCGTAGCGGCGAGTGTCATAGTAGAGCTGTGCCAACAGGTACTTGGCCTCGGCACCATATATGCTGCGTGTGTCGTTTGCGAGCTTGATGAGGTCTTCCACTGCAGCCTCGTTTTTCTTCTTGGCGAGGTAGGCTTTGGCGCGGTAGTAACGTAGTTCGATGGCGGTTTCAGGAGCCAGCTTGGCGTTGGCGAGCGCGGCAGTGGTCTCCTCTATAATAACGCCTTGGTTGTTCAAGGCTTGTGCTGCACGCAGGCGGTGTACTTGTGCGTGCAGCTTGCTTTGTGGATTGTTTGTGATACCTATGAGGTCGCCATACGACTTCATGGCCAAACTGTAGTCTTTATGGTTGTAGGCGAGGTCGGCCACCATGCGTGTAGCCTCCTCACAATATTTGCTGTTGCGTTGCTCGGCTACACGCTGCAGGTATAGGCGTGCTTGGTCGTAGTTGTTTTGCTTGTAATATGTACAACCGAGGTAGTACTGGGCATCGATGATGTAGGCTCCGTTGTTGAATTGGGTGAGATACTTGCTGAATCCATCGATGGCAGCTTTGCTGTCGCCACGGGTATAGGCCAACTCGGCAGCTTTGTAGGTAAGTGAGTCGTGTTCGCTCACGTCGACTTTTACCATACTCTGTGCCTGTGAGGCGAAGTCGATGTAGCTGTCTACCATATTTTCTTCCACGTACAGGTTCTTGAGGTCGCGCATGGCTACGTTGGCCTGCTCGCTTCTTGGATAGTTGAGGATAACCGTCTTGTAGGCTTTAATGGCCGAATTGATTTGGTCGTTCTGGTAGTAAATGAGTGCTATCTCGTTGCCTGCTTTGGGAGCATATTGGCTTTGGGGGAATTGGGTGGTGAGCTGCTCGAATATATGGATGGCTTGGTTGCCCTTGTCGAGTTGTATATAGGCTCTTCCCTTCTCGTAGAGGGCATCGTCAAGGTAGTCAGACTGCGGATAGTTTTCAATGAGGTAGGTGAGGGTCCCTATCTTGTCAGTATAGCGTCCGGTGATACCCTGGGCAAATGCCTTCTGATATACGGCGTAGTCGGCTGCCGAGGGTTCTATGGACACCGCTTTCTGATAGGCCTCTTCGGCAGCACTGTATTGGCGTGATTGGTAGTAGCAGTCACCTATACGCATCTGGGCATCGGCCAGGGTGGTCTTGTCGATAGTTCCCGATAAGGTGGCAGGGGAATGTTGTAGTTGGGTAAACTGCTTGAAAGCATCCTGATAGTTCTTTTGGATGAACTGTGTGTAGCCCAATCCGTAGAGTGCTAAGGCATAGGTGCGTCCGTGACGTTCTCCAGTAAGGTTCAGGTATTGGGTATAGTCGCGGGCAGCTTGGCGGTAGTTGCCATCTCGGTAATAGGCCTCACCGCGCCAAAAGAGGGCATCAGCATTGGTCTGCTTGTCGTAGCTGCCTACTTTGAGTGATTCGTTGAGTTTGGCTATGGCTTTATCTATATCACCATTAGCGAAGGCTTCCGTGCCTGCTTTGTAGAGGAGCTTCTGCTTGGCTTCGAGCACCACGCTGCTGGGACGCTGTATCTTGGCTATCGATGTCAGTGCGGCATCGTAGTTCTTGGTATTCATGTAGGTCTCCACAAGGTAGCTGTTTACGCGGTCGGCATATATTGATGCGGGGAACTCGTTGAGAAAGCGCTCAAGCACGTTTACTGATTCTCCGAAGCCGGTATAGGCTGTTTCGTGTACGCATACTGTGTAGTTGTACATGGCTCGCTCGCGCAGTTGTGGCTCGGCGGTGAGGGTTGCTGCCTGTTCAAAGCAAAGGCGCGCCTTGTTCTTGTCTCCCAATTTGAGGAACGAGAGGCCGGCATGCAGTTGTGCGCTTTGTGCTATGGCATCGTCGCCATCGGTCACCATAGCCAACACCTCCGGGGCACGTAGATGCTCGCCCGAGTTGAAGTGTGCCATACCCAGCTGGTACAGCGCTTCGCGGTTGGGACTGTCGGCCGCAGCCAGGTACTCTTCGAGCACGATGGCTGCGGTGAGGTATCGTTGCTGTGCATAGAATGCCTCACCCTGTATTCGTTTCATCTCGAGTGCGAGTTTATCATCGGGCATCTCTTCGAGGAAGGCGGTGGCCTCGGCCTCGGCCAGAGCGTAGTCTTTCATCTCAAGGGCAGTGGCAGCAGTGTAGTAGCGTGCCTGGCGGCTATAGACGGGTGACTTCTTCATGCGGGAAAATCCCTCGGCAGCTTCTTCGTAGCGGTGGGTGGCATAGTCGGTGTAGGCCGAGTAGAAGGTGATCTCGTCGGTATAGTTGTCGCTGATGACATCGAGTATGTCGAGCTGTGCGGCGGCCTCTTCGTATTGCTTTTCCTGTATCATTGCAAGGGCGTAGGCCAATATGAGGTCATCGCGCTCGGTATCGTTCAGCATGTCGGGGTCAACGTCTTTCATACCGCGTATCACGGCCGTGTAGTTGCCTTGGGCATAATGGCTCAACAGAGCCAATGCTTTCATACGGTTGAACTCTGGAGCATCGGGATAGCGATGCAGGTAGTGCTCTATGGCTTCACTTGCCGTAGCGGCATTGCGGTGGTAGGCAATGAGAGTGAGCAGGGTAGCTGCCTCGCGCTCTTGTGTGGCTGTGGACGACGTTGCCAGTACCTCGCGCAGTAGTGTCTCGGCAATATCGTAGCTGTGCTCATTGTAGAGTAGGCGTGCCTGTTTTAGCTGTAGTTCGGGGATGTCGGGGCGGGTATAGTGGCTGTAGGCAGTACCGATGTCTTGTGCCTGTGCCGTGATAGCACTGCATAGTATAGTTAGTATGATGTACTTTTTCATTGCGCTTAGTCTTGGTTACTATTATTGGGTACAAAGGTAACTAAAAGTTCGGACTTTTGGGTATGGTATGGTCATTATGTTTTGTCACTGGTTATACGGCTGGTAGGCTGTTACCGTTGATTTTGCGGTATAAGTCAAGGGCATATACGTCGGTCATTCCTGAGAGGTAGTCGAGTACGGCCTGCACCTTTCCGTATAACGTAGGAGCTTTGATGGCATATTGCTCGCTCACACGGTCGATGAGTAGGCGCGAATAAGCCTTGTCGGGGTGTGTCACGGCATCTACCATCAGTTCTATCAGTGTGTTGATAATTCGGAAACCTGCTAACTCTATGTCCAATACGTCGCGTGAGCGGTATATGCGCTTTACGGCTACATCGGAGCAGTGGGCATAGGCTTCGCGACAACGCGGGTTCGTGTGCTTGATGAGGCTGCCGCTGAAGGTGCCGGCCAGTATCTCCTCTTCGTGAGTGACGAAGGCCTCGGCACAGGCCTCGATGAGGATGCCTATCACCTTGGAACGCAGATAGGCTATCTGTTCGTTGCTGTCGGTGACGAGGGCAAAAGTGTCGGCCACGCGGGCATGGCGCTCCTCTTCTACGAAGGGCAGCATGAGGCCTACCGTCTCATCGCGCGTGAGCAGCTTCAGTTTGTAGGCATCTTCGAGATCCATCAGTTGGTAGCAGATGTCATCGGCAGCCTCCACAAGGTATACCAGCGGGTGGCGGCAATATTTGAGCGGTTCGCCCTCACCGCTCAAGCGGATGAGGCCTAATTCGTCAGCGATATGGGCGAAGGTGTTCGCCTCAGTATGGAAGAATCCAAACTTGGGCTTTCCGTCTGCATAGCACGATGCGTAGGGGTACTTCACGATGGCGGCGAGAGTGGAGTAGGTGAGGGCAAAGCCTCCTTGTCTACGGCCGTTGAACTGATGGGTGAGCAGTCGGAAGGCATTGGCATTGCCCTCGAAGTGTACGATGTCGCTCCACTCCACATCGGATAGCTGTGAGTGCAGCTCGGTGCCTTTGCCTTCGGAGAAGTAGGTCGATATGGCTCGTTCGCCCGAATGCCCGAAGGGGGGGTTCCCCAAGTCGTGAGCCAGACAGGCGGCCGATACAATATTGCCTATCTCCTCCACTGCTGTTCCGTACAATTCGGGGTGCTTGGCGGTGAGCATGTGGCTCACGCGGTTGCCCAGCGAACGTCCTACACATGACACTTCAAGACTGTGTGTGAGGCGGTTGTGAACAAATACACTGCCTGGTAGAGGAAATACCTGCGTTTTGTTTTGCAGGCGACGGAAAGGAGCCGAGAATATAAGGCGGTCATAGTCGCGCAGAAACTCCGAGCGCTCGTCGCTGCCTACTCTGTGTTGCGCCTCCATGCCCAGGCGCTGTGCTGATATAAGTTTCTTCCAGTTCATAATGCAAAGATACAGACAAACGAACGAGAAAAACAAAGTTTACTTTGGTTTTTTCAAAGCGAGTGCCAACAATCTTCATGGTTTCCCATAATGATACAGATGAACGAGTGAAATATAAAACTTGTTTTAATATTTCTCAGCGAGACCAAAAAAAACTTTGGAACATTTGCGTATGCACGGCAATCGTTGTAAATTTGCATCATAACAAACAACGAAAGAAATGAGTACGCTGAAAGTGCAGATAATAAATCGCGGGCATCATGCTTTACCCGCATACGCAACAGAGTTGTCGGCAGGAATGGATCTTCGAGCAAATTTGACCGAGCCTATCGTGCTGAAACCCCTACAACGTTGTCTGGTGCCAACAGGATTGTATATGGCACTTCCCGAAGGGTATGAGGCACAGGTGCGTCCGCGTAGTGGATTGGCTTTGAAGAGGGGTATCACGGTACTCAACTCGCCGGGCACCATTGATGCCGATTATCGTGGCGAAATAGGTGTGATACTGGTGAACCTTTCGGCCGAGGATTTTGTCATTGAGGATGGTGAGCGCATAGCACAAATGGTGCTTGCCCGTCACGAACAGGTGCAGTGGGAGACTGTAGAAGTGCTCTCGGAAACGGAACGTGGCGCTGGAGGATTCGGGCATACAGGAGTGTAGTCCGGATAATAGAAACAAAAAGGGAACGAGGACTCGTGTATTATTTCCGACATATATGCTTGATGTTGATTGTGCTGCTGATGGTAGCATGCGGTACGGCACGCAAGGTTGTCGAAGCGCCAGAGGAGGGTGTAACGCTCTCTATAGAGGGTCAACGCAGATATGAGTACTACTACTTGGAGGCGGTGAGGCTGGAGCAGCAGGGATGCTACGATGAGGCGTTCGGCATGCTCGTGCATTGCCTCGACATTTGTCCCGAGGCTCCATCGGCATTGTATAAGATGGCGACTTATTATTTCTTCCTTAACCAAAAGGACAAGGCGCTCGACGCGCTGCTTCGTGCCGTAAAGGGAGAACCTGACAACTATTGGTATCGTCAGACGTTGGCCTCGTATTATCAGACAAACCGTGAGTATGACAATGCTATAGCCGTGTTGGAAGAAATGCAACAGCGATTCCCCAAGCGCAATGGCGAACTGCTGTCGGCACTCGTGGGGTTATATAGTCAGATACAGCGGTACGACAAGGTGATAGATGCTCTGTCGCGTCTGGAGACACTGATTGGCAAGACCGAGGCCATCAGCATGGAAAAGTCGCGCAACTATCTACTTATGGGTAACCAAGAGGGCGCTTTCGGGGAGATGGAGGCGTTGGCGGCCGAGTATCCTGACAATAGCTACTACCGTGTGGTATTAGCGAGTATATATATGGAGAATGGACGCGAAGCCGACGCATTGCCTGTGTTGCAGGAGATACTGCACGAAGAACCTGATAACGGTGCTGCCAAGATTGCCATGGTGCAGTATCACAAGCAGGTGGCCGACACGGTTGGCTATCATGCCATGGTAGATTCGGTGATGATGGCCTCTACCGTAGACGATGATACGAAGGTGAAGATGATGTTGCAGCTTATCAACGAAAAGACCGATAGCACCTACGTGCTGCAGCTTTTCGACCGGGCTTTGCAGCAGCCGCAGCGATCGGCCAAGCTCGGCCATATCTGCGTGCAGTACATGCTCATGCTTCATCAGTCCGAAGAGCGGGTTCGCCCCGTGTTGTTGCGTATGCTCGAAACCGAGCCTGACCATGTGCAGGCACGTCTACAATTGTTGTCCTATGCAGCCAAGCGCAACGATTTGGAAGAGATTATCGACATCTGCTCCAAGGCTATCGACTACACTCCCGAGGTGCTGGATTTCTATTACTATAAAGCGATAGGGCTCTATCAGACCAATCGTCACGAGGAGGCGCTTGATACCTACCGCAAGGCTACGGCACAGATTACCCAAGAGAGCAACACAGAGCTGGTGTCGGACATATTCACAGCGATGGGTGACCTGTACCAGCAGACTGGCCGACTTGAGGAGGCCTATCTGTGCTACGACTCGGCACTTGTGTATAACCCATCGAACTTATTGGTGCTCAATAATTATGCCTACTTTCTCTCTGAAGAGGGCAGACAGCTCGACAAGGCCGAACTGATGAGTTATCGGACCATCAAGGCCGAGCCGCAGAATGCTACCTACCTCGACACCTATGCGTGGATATTATACAAACAACAGCGCTATGAAGAAGCACTCGGTTACATGGAACAGGCATTGGCTGCCGACTCGGTGCCGAGCGATGTGCTCTATGAACACGCAGGCGATATACATTACCGACTGGGCAATGTGCAGCGAGCACTTGACTACTGGGAACGGGCATTGGAGTTGCAACGTAAGGCCGAGGCTGTGGAGGAGAGGTTAGAAAAGAAGGTGAAACTAAGGAAACTGACAGAATGAAACAAACGAACAACAGGCAGTTGCTGGCTCTGGCGGCATTGGTGTTGCTAACCGTACTGGCAGGATGCCGTACAGGGCGTAATGTCGAAGACAAGGCGGCACGCATAAAAAAGCAGCAGCAATATGAACAACTGGCTGAACTGGCCAAGCCACAGCAGGGCTTGACCGACATTACCGCACGTACCAACGTCAGTGTAAGCTACAATGGGCATTCGATAAGAGTGAAGGGAAAGCTCAAGATGCGACGTGACGAGGCAGTGCAGATGACCTTCACGGCATTGGGATTGATGGAAGTCGCCTTTGTGGAGTTTACTCCCAAGGCAGCCTACATTGTGGATCGTGTGGGCAAGCGTTATACCCGGATAGATTACTCGGAAGGGATGCTCAAGAGCGTGGGAGCTAACTTTGTCACAGTACAGGCACTGTTCTGGAATCGTCTTTTCATCCCTGGTAAGGATGACGCGTGGAAGCAATCCGAGGACTTTGAGATTATACCAACAAGCACACGGCAATGCGTGGAGCCAGCCCGCCAACGTATGCTCAAATGCTATTTCTACACCGATGAAGAGTATGAGCAACTGCAACAGACGCACCTCAAGCTGAGCCACTATGAAGTTACTTGGCGATACGACATGTTTGAACCTCTCGGTAATCACAGTTTTCCCACTACGTTCGATGTGTCGTTCTCTGGTTCATCGCGCACCGTAGCTGCCAATATAGCCCTGAGTAGTATCTCCTGTGCCGATACGACGTGGAAGAGCGGTATCGACCTGTCGCGCTACGAGAAGGTGGAACTGGAAGAGTTGATGTCAATCTTAAATATTCTGAAATGAAACGTCTGCTCTGTTATATCATAGCCTTTGTGGCCTTGAACTTCGCCTACGCACAAACCAATCCGAAGGTGAAAGAAATGGAAAGCCAGCGCAACAAACTGGAGCAGCAACTCGCCGAGTCGCGTAAGTTGTTATCGGCGGCACAGAAGGACGTTGATGGACAGTTGGCACAACTGTCGGCACTGACCGCACAGATAAAAAAGCAGAAGCAGTTTGTGGCTCGCCTTGATGCCGACGTGAAGGCTATAGACCGCGAGTTGAGAAGCATAGAGGAGCAGATGCAAACCCTGCAAACAGAGCTTGAACGCCGACGCGAGCATTATGCCAAAGCCTTGCAGATGATGACGAACAAAAATACGTTTGAGAACAAGTTGATGTTTCTCCTCTCGGCCGAGTCGTTCAATCAGATGGTACGCCGTATGCGTTACCTGCGCGAATACTCGAATTTCCAGCAGAAGCAAGGCGAGCTGCTTATGGCACAGCAGCAGGATTTAGAGAACAAACGTATCGAATTGGAACAGACGCGCGAGGCCAAGAAGACGTTGCTCGCCAAGCGTGTAGAGGAGCAGAAACAGCTCGCCAAGCAGCAGGCAGAGCAGAATAAACTCGTGGCCGGACTGAAGAAGAAACAGAAGGAGATACGCAACCGCATGGCTGCACAGCAGCGCGAGCACGACAAACTGAATCGCGAGATAGAGCGCATCATAGAAGAGGAATTACGGGCGCAGGAAGCCGAGCAGCGCAGGCAGGAAGGCAAAGGCGAAGAGCCTGCCATCACCAAGGATGGCAAGGCAATGCCGGCATATAAGGCAAGTGCGGCAGACAGAAAGCTCTCTGGCTCTTTCGAGAGCAATAGAGGCAAGCTACCTGTACCCGTTACCGGTTCTTATCTGCTCACCTCGCGCTATGGCGTGAACTATGTAGAGGGGCTCAAGAATGTGAAATTCAACAATCACGGTGTGGATGTGCGCGGACAGGAGGGTTGCTCAGCCCGTGCCGTATTCGACGGAACCGTATCATTTGTGTTCGAGCATCCGCAAGTACCCGGCTCATTCATCGTGATGGTGCGCCACGGACAATACATATCGGCTTACTTCAATCTCACGGCACTGAAGGTAAAGAAGGGCGATAAGGTGAAGATAAACGAACCGCTCGGACTCGTCATAGCTGATGCGGCGGGAAACTGTACTATGCAATTCCAACTGAGAAAAGATAAGCAAAGTTTAAACCCGGAACAATGGGTGGCATTTTAATATGTATGCAAGGATAGAGAGATGAAAAGAACAGGTCTGATGATATGTGGAGTGGTGTGGGTCACGCTGCTGGCTGCACAACCCCAGTATGCCGACTCACTTGTCAGAGAGCGCCTCGGTAGAGGAGTGGCTGTAGTGAAGCAGGACACGAGCGAGGCATTTGTGACGTGGCGTTATCTTGACACGGATCCCAAGGGGATTGCTTTCGAGGTGTATCGTGATGGCAAGAAGATTACCCCACGCCCTATCACTGACAGGACGTGGTATGTAGATTCTTCACTTCCCGAAGGCGATGTGCAGTATGAAGTGCGCCCGGTGAGAGGCGGTGAGGATGCTCCCTCGGGAAACTTTGTGTTGGCAGCTCAGGCTCCGGTCGGGTATATCGAGATTCCGCTCTATTACCCGCAAGGAGGCAAAACTCCTGATGGGCGCAATTACACCTACTCGGCTGGCGATGCCAGCATTGGCGATGTGGATGGCGACGGAGAGTATGAGATTGTGTTGAAATGGGATCCTTCAAATGCGCGCGACAATGCGCACGACGGCTACACGGGCAACGTACTTTTCGATTGTTACCGCCTTACGGGCGAACGCCTATGGCGCATTGACTTAGGACCCAATGTCCGTGCAGGAGCACACTATACGCAGTTCATGGTATTTGACCTCGATGGCGACAACAAAGCCGAAGTGGTGATGCGTACCTCTGACGGTACGGTAGACGGCATAGGAAAAGTCATTGGTGATGCTTTTGCTGATTATCGTCTTGTAGGTGATACGGCAGCCCCTCGTCATCGCCAGAATCAGGCTGATATGTGGCGGGTTGACAATCGTGACCGATTTGAGCGTCATTCGCTGCCTGACACTGTGCTGCACCGGCAACCTCCCCAAAATGCCCGCCGCAGACGAGTGTCTACTCCTGTCATGCAGGGTCGCATTGTCAGTGGTAATGAATACCTTACCGTATTCTCCGGACTCACAGGCGAGGCACTCCACACTATCGACTATGTACCCTCACGTGGCAATGTGAGAGATTGGGGAGATGATAAAGCCAACCGCAGCGACCGTTTTCTAGCTTGTGTGGCCTATCTTGATGGAGTGCATCCCTCCGTGGTGATGTGCCGAGGTTACTACACCCGTGCCGTGTTGGCTGCTTTTGACTGGGACGGTGATAGCTTGCGCCAGCGCTGGGTGTTCGACTCCTATCAACCTGAGTGGAAGGCCTATTCAGGGCAAGGGAACCATAATCTTCGCGTAGGTGATGTGGATGGCGACGGGTGCGACGAGATTATATATGGCTCGTGTACTATCGACAATGATGGCAACGGGCTCTACTCTACAGGCCTCGGCCATGGCGATGCCCTCCATATGACCGCTTTCTACCCCGATAGTGCATCGCTCCAGGTATGGGCATGCCACGAGAACAGGCGCGATGGCTCTACGCTACGTGATGCCCGTACTGGCCGCATCGTCCACCAGTATCCGAGTGGGGAAGATGTGGGGCGCTGCATGGCGGCCGATATTGACCCCCGATACCCTGGAGTGGAAATGTGGAGCCTTGCCTCGGGAGGCATACGCAACCTGGCAGGAGAGGTCACTGCCGCACGCGTGAAGGGCTTGTCTACGAATATGGCCGTATGGTGGGATGGTGACTTGCTGCGTGAGTTGCTTGATGGCACTCAGGTGAGCAAGTATGAATGGGAGGCAGACTCGTGTCGCGTGCTTGCCCGGTTCGACGGCTGTGCACGTATCAATGGTTCCAAATCTAATCCTTGTGTTCACGCTGATATTTTGGGCGATTGGCGCGAGGAGGTGCTCGTGCGTACTCAGGACAACAATGCCCTGCGTCTCTACATTTCCACTATCCCCACGAACTATCGCTTGCATACCTTCTTGCACGACCCCATTTACCGAATCAGCATAGCTACACAGAACGTGGCCTACAACCAACCCACTCATACGGGATTCTACATTGGCAGTGAGGTGCACGGAGAGTTTCGGGGCACCTATATCCCATAATATGAACTTTATCTCTAACCATAAAATCTGACACCAAATGAGAAGAGAAGCCTTTAAGATGTTCCTCAAGCCTGGATGCGAAGAGGAGTACGAACGCCGTCACGCTGCCATCTGGCCCGAGTTGAAGAAACTGCTGTCTGATAATGGAGTGTATGACTACTCCATATATTGGGACAAAGATACCAACATCCTTTTTGCTTGCCAGAAGGTGAAGGGCGAGGGAGGTTCACAGGATATGGGCGGCAATCCCATCGTGCAGAAATGGTGGGATTATATGGCCGATATCATGGAGACCAACCCCGATAATTCGCCCGTGTCAATCCCGCTGCCCGAACTCTTCTATATGGAATAAGGTCAGCCTGAATTCTTGTCCCCCTTGATCTGCTTATTTTGGCTGTTACGCTCCCAGAAGACACCATCGGTGTAGCCCTGGATTTCGGCGTTTTCATCGGCCATCCTCAGACGTTTGGCAGCCCATAGGCAGTACTCTTCGTTGATCTCGATGCCCAGATACTTGCGCCTAAGTTTCTTGGCTACAACAGCAGCTGTTCCGCTGCCCATAAAGGGGTCGAAGACAACATCGCCTTCGCATGACGAGGCCAAGATAAGCTTGGCATACAGTTTCTCGGGTTTCTGTGTGGGGTGGTCGGTGTTCTCGGGCATTGACCAAAAGGGGATGCTGATATCGTCCCAGAAGTTCGACGGGTAGGTGAGGCGGTAGTTGCCCTCTTCTGTGGCCTCCCAATCCTTCGGCTGGCCACCCACCTTATAGGGTGCCCGTACATGACGCTTTATCTTGACGCTTTCCACATCGAAATAGTAGTCGTGGGGATTGTTCACGGCAAACCAGATATCCTCCATACAGTTCTTCCAATTTGCCCGTGCGCCGCGTCCCTTCTCGCGCTGCCATGTGATGCGGTTGAGGATGGTGAGCCGCTCCTCAATTACTGTTTGCAGGGCTGATGTGCACTTCCAGTCGCCACACATATAGAGCGAACCGTTAGGTTTCAGCTTGTCGCATACCTTATGGAACCACGAACGCAGATAATTGGCATATTTCTCCGATGAAATGGCCGAAAAAGCCAGTCCGTTAAAGTCTTTCGAAAGATTGTATGGCGGGTCAATGATGATGAGGTCGGCCACGCCGTCGGGAATGCGGTCGATGATGCTGAGCAGGTCGGCACATACGATGGTATCTTTCCACCGAACGGTATCGAAAGACTGCGCGGTTGCAATCCCCTTCTTCAGTTCACTGCGTTCCTCCGCAGTAATGGTTATTGTCCGGTTACGGCCTGCTCGTTGTTTGTCCATGTGATAAGTAAATTGACCTCAAAAGTACAAGATTCGTACAGCATTACCAAACATTAGCGGTAAAAATCCAGCAGATCTTTACTTTTTACTCGCGTAGTAGTCACAGTATGCTGCTGTTTATTTATTTTAACGCCTGTTAGATAAAAAAGGAATCTTCTCTTAGGGAAAAGATGCAAGGACTATCATATAAAGTCAAATCATAACTTGTGATTAGGTAATTACAACTTATGATTACGTAATCAGAACTTATGATTACCTAATCACAACTTATGATTAATCTTTATGTAACAGAAGACAGGGAGTTTATAAGACAGATGCAAGAACTTTTACCTGATAGAGGACATAATTTATTTCTTTCTATGGGGATTGTTGATGATGATTACGTGCTTCAACCGTTTTTTCTATTTCGCTTATTTATGTTACTTTGGCGATGTCACACTTTTGTCACATATTTGTCACACGCAATTTTTTGGAGAGAACGATAAGATTGCTAATTTTGCCGCCATACTATTGCATAAGACTATGAAAACCGTCCAATCTCTCCTACTGACCTCCTGCATCTGCTTCTTGGTTGCATGCAGCTCCTCGGGCAATAAGCCCCAGTATTCTCCTGTGGAGGAACAACGTGTGGCACACGGTCATTTCGTACAGGCTTGTCGCACCGATACGGATGACGGCAAAGATCGCACAGCCATGTTTGACCGAGCCATATACCACTTTGCCAATATTGTGGTACGCCCCGATGCTGACGACACCCTACGGGCCGATGCGCTCTATACTCTCCGCTGGATTGAGGCATACGAGAAGCATAACTATGAGTTGGCTCTGCAATATCTTAACCAATATATAGCACTCGTAGGTCCCGAGCATAGCAGCTACCCTATGTGTCTGGCTTATAAGGCTGACGACTTGTGGCAATTCGGTGCGCTGGACTCGGCTATGCATTATGCTTACAAAGCGTTGGCTGCTCCCCATGAACGATACGATGGTGTGGAGTATGTATGTCATTATGTGTTGTGGCAGATTTACGAGGTTCGCGAGATGTCCGACTCTGCCGAACGGCACAAATCGCAGCACATAGCCATACGCGATAGCCGGGTGTTTGAACCCATGACGATGGATGAGTTGAAAAGCAAGTTGGAAACGAATGTCATCACGCCCGACATACAGGCTGGTGCAGAAGCGTTCGGTGCATTTGCGGAGATTCGTGCAAACCGTATACGTGAAGAGGCCGAGCACAAGAACCGAATGCAGGATCGCCATCTCTATGCTACTGTAACTATCCTGCTATTGCTTGTTGCCAGTATCTTTATCTATAGTTTGATGAAACGTCGTCTACAACGGATTAAGGAACCTAATGCGGCACTCGCTGCTATGGAACCTACCGATAATAAATCAGCTCCTGAAGCAAAGGCCCCGATGCTCTGCCGCATGCTGGTTGAGGGGCGTCAAGTCTTTGAGCATACCACGGTATATGCAGACATCCTCACCATGCAGGTTAATGAGAGGGTACTCCCTGATATTACTTACGAGGTTGTTCAAGAGATGGAACATGCCCTACTCGAATCATTCAACAGTGCCTGTTGCCTGCTGATTGAGCAATGCGAATTTAATGATCAGGAGCTCATCTGTGCACTGGGTGTCTATCTCGGCTATTCCAATGTTATCATTGCCCATCTCGGTAATACCACAACGGCGACTATCCGCAAGCGTAAGGAGCGCATTCGTAAGAAACTCCCTGCTGACCTCTATGAGGTAATCTTTGGTCGCCAGAAGTAATATATGCCATCGAACGAGAAAATACGGGAATTATTAGATGAGTTTCTGAAATAACCATAGAAAGAAAGGAAAAATCACATATTTGTCGTATCTTTGTCAAATAATTGGTGTAACACGATAAATGCAAACTATTAATTATATATCATGAAAAGATTTCTTTCCGTAATCGCAGCAGGATGTGCCTGCATGCACTTGGCGGCACAGTCGCCCGCCCTCGAAGGTTTCCTTTATGGAGATCAAGCCGCACCCACCGGCAAGGAGTGGGAGTCAGTAGAGGAGCTATCGCTCAACAAGGAGCAGCCTCATGCCTATTTCTTCTCATTTGAGAGTGTGGAGAGCGCCCGCAAATTCCTCCCCGAGAACAGCAAGTACTGGCAGTCACTGAACGGTACATGGAAGTTCCACTGGGCACCCAATCCCGATGAGCGTCCGAAGGACTTCTTCCAGCCTGGCTTCGATGCCACTGCTTGGGACGACCTCGCCGTACCCTCATCATGGAACATTGCCGGTATCCAGAAGGATGGCTCGCAGAAGTATGGCGTGCCCATCTATGTAAACCAGCCCGTTATCTTCCAGCACCGCGTAGCTGTGGGCGATTGGAAGGGTGGCGTGATGCGTACTCCGCCCACACACTGGACCACCTATAACCACCGTAACGAGGTGGGCTCGTATCTCCGCACATTTGAGGTGCCTGCCGACTGGGAGGGTCGCGAGGTGTTCATCACCTTCGATGGTGTAGACTCATTCTTCTACCTCTGGATCAACGGTCAGTACGTAGGTTTCTCGAAGAACTCACGCAACGCTGCCGAGTTTAACATTACCAAGTACCTGCACGACGGCCCCAACACCGTAGCTGTAGAGGTATACCGCTCCAATGACGGTTCGTTCCTCGAGGCACAGGATATGTTCCGCCTCCCCGGTATCTTCCGTACCGTGGCACTGCATAGCCGTCCTCAGGTGCGTTTCCGTGACCTCGTGGTGAAGCCCAACCTCGATGAGAACTACCGCAACGGTGAACTCAACATCACTGCCGAGTTGCTCAACACATCGAAGAAGAATGTGAAGGGACTCCAGATTCGCTACACTCTCTATCAGCACGAACTCTATAGCGATGACAACGCGCTCACTGAGGCATTCACCTATAGCGAACCTATCGCGATGAGCAAGTTCACAGGTAAGGCCGTGAGCACTGCTCGCGTGGGCATGATTGAGCCCCGCTTGTGGACCGCTGAGACTCCCTACCGCTATACTCTCGTTGCCGAACTCGTTGAATTGGGAACAAAATGGAAGAAAGAGCGCGTACTCGAGACCGTATCCACCATCGTGGGCTTCCGCGAGGTGGAAATCAAGGATACCAAGGCTGAGGATGATGAGTTCGGACTTGCTGGTCGTTACTACTTCATCAACGGCAAGAACGTGAAACTCAAAGGTGTGAACCGTCACGAGAGCCATCCCGCAGTGGGTCACGCTATCACTCGTGAGATGCAGGAGGAAGAGGTGATGCTGATGAAGCGCGCCAACATCAACCACGTGCGCAACTCACACTATCCCTGCGACCCCTACTGGTACTTCCTCTGCGACAAGTATGGTATCTACCTCGAGGATGAGGCCAACATCGAGAGCCACGAGTACTACTACGGCGATGCTTCGCTCTCTCACCCCGAAGAGTGGAAGAAGGCTCACGTAGCCCGTGTGATGGAGATGGCTCACGCCAATGTGAATAATCCCTCTATTGTGATATGGAGTCTCGGTAATGAGGCTGGCCCCGGCAATAACTTCGTGGCTGCCTACGATGCCCTCAAGGCATTCGATGCTACACGCCCCGTGCAGTATGAGCGCAACAACGATATCGTGGATATGGGTTCAAACCAGTACCCCTCAATCGGTTGGACACAGGGTGCCGTGACCGGTAAGTATGGCATCAAGTATCCGTTCCACATCTCTGAGTATGCCCACTCGATGGGTAATGCCGTAGGTAACCTTATCGACTACTGGGAGGCTATCGAGAGCACCAACTTCTTCTGCGGTGGCGCTATCTGGGACTGGGTAGACCAATCCATGTATAATTACGAGAAGGATGGCACACGCTACCTTGCCTACGGTGGTAACTTCGGCGACACGCCCAACGATGGTCAGTTTGTGATGAACGGCATCATCTTCGGTGACCGAGAGCCCAAACCCCAGTACTATGAGGTGAAGAAAGTGTACCAGTATGTAGGCGTGAAGATGGTCGATGCCAAGAAGGGGCTTGTGGAAATCTTCAACAAGAACTACTATACACCGCTTAATGACTACGAAATCGTATGGTCGCTCTGGGAGGATGGTAAGTGCATCCTTGAGAACCAACCCGTACAGGGTCCGCGCATGGCACTCCAACCTCGCCAGAAGGCTACCTATCGTTTGCCCTATGACTGGGGCTCTTTTGCACCACAGGCAGAATACTTTGTGAAAGTGCAGTTCCTCCTCGGTAAGGATATGCCTTGGGCAAAGCAGGGCTATCCTCAGTTTGAGGAGCAGCTCCTCGTGGCAAGCCCCGATATGGAAATGCCTGAGATTAGTGAAGTTGCTACAGGCGACAAGTTGCAGGGCGAAATGAACGAGAATAATATCAGAACCATCAAGGGTAACGGCTTCGAGGTGCAGTTCGATATGGCTCAGGGTACCATCCACCAGCTCACCTATGGTGACGATGTTGTCATCGCTGCTGGTGGCGGTCCTCGCCTCAATGCCTTCCGTGCCTTCGTGAGCAACGACAACTGGTGCTATCAGCCCTGGTTCCAGAATGGTCTGCACAACCTCCAGCACAAGGCGGTAGATGCCAATACGATTCTCAATAAGGACGGCTCAGTGGCGCTCACCTTCACCGTAGTGTCGCAAGCTCCCAATGGTGCACGCCTCAACAGCAAGAACGGTCGCTACGACAGCGGCATCCACGAGCTTGTGGAGCAGACTCAACTCCCCTTCGGTGACAATGACTTTAAGTTTACCACCAACCAGGTATGGACCGTATACGCCGACGGCTCCATCGAGCTGCAGTCGGCTATCACATCAAACAATCCGTCGCTCGTGCTTGCACGCCTCGGCTACGAGATGCAGGTGCCTGCCGAGTATGAGCAGTTCAGCTACTATGGCCGCGGCCCCATTGACAACTACAACGACCGAAAGACAGGTCAGTTCATCGAGCAGTTCTCATCTACCGTAGCTGAGCAGTTCACCAATTGGCCCAAGCCTCAGCAGATGGGCAACCACGAGGAGACTCGCTGGGCATCGCTCACCAATAAGGCTGGCCATGGTATGCTCGTAGTGAACGAGAATCCCTATGCCGTAGGCGTAACAAGCAATAGTGCTATGGATCTCACCATGGCTACCCATCCTCACCGCTTGCCCAAGAGCGATGTCACCTACCTTACCGTAGACGCAGTGGTGACAGGTCTGGGTGGTAACTCGTGCGGTCAGGGCGGTCCGCTCGTGCACGACCGTGCCTTCGGTGCTCCCACACGCATGGCCTTCATCATCCGTCCTGCGGGTGCCGAGCGTGGTGTCAATGTGGCTACTGCAGGTGACAAGCCTCTGCTCATGACCCAGCAGAAGAATGGCGACATCGCCATCGAGAGCGGCATCGAGGGTGCTACCGTGATGTACAAGATCGGCACAGGCCGTAAGGCTAAGGCCATGAAGTACACCGAGCCCATCCCCTTCCGCGATGGAGGTACCATTACCGCCTACTATAAAGAGAAGCCTGAGCTCAAGGTGACCATGACCTTCGCCAAGATTGAGAAGATCAATACCGAGGTTATCTTTACCAGTAGCGAAGAGTCGGGCGAGGGCAATGCACGCCACCTCGTGGACAACGATGCCAACACCATCTGGCACACCATGTATTCGGTGACAGTAGCCAAGTATCCTCACTGGGTGGACCTCGATGCCGGTGAAGTGAAGACCATCACTGGCTTCACCTACCTGCCTCGTCAGGATGGAACCAACGGTAACATCAAGGATTATCGCCTGCAGGTGTCTGACGATGCCAAGACTTGGAGCGACCCTGTAGCCGAAGGTACCTTCGCCAACGACAGCAAACTGAAGCGTGTGATGCTCGACAAGCCCGTCCGTGCACGCTACATCCGCTTCACTGCCCTCAGCTCACAGGCAGGCAATGACTTCGCTTCAGGTGCTGAGTTGGGTATTCTGGCCGAGTGATACTCTCCTGTAAGTAAAAAGAGTCGTCCTCGCGAGGGCGACTCTTTTTACTTGCTGCATGCGAAATGATACACAAACTTTGTCGCTATGTTTGCATTCAAACTATTTACTGTCCGGCAAGACCAATGCGCCATGAAGGTTGGTACCGATGGCGTATTGCTTGGTGCCTGGGCGCGAGTGGAGCATTGTTCACATATCCTTGATGTGGGTACTGGCACGGGGCTCATAGCTCTGATGGCTGCCCAACGTAGCGAAGCCCACATTGTGGGTATTGATCTTGATGCCGATGCCGTGCTGCAGGCCTCCGGAAATGCAGCTTCCTCGCCCTGGGGTCATCGTATACAGGTAATGGAGATGGATGTGAGAACCGTGAGTAGTGAACGGTTAGAGATGAAGGCAGACAATTGCCCGTTGTTCGATGCCATTCTCTGCAATCCTCCCTATTTCGAGAATTCGTTGAAAAGCCCCGATGCTGCACGCACTATGGCTCGTCATACCGATACGCTCACTTTCGACGAATTGGCTCGCAGTGCCACTCGCCTACTCAGCCCTGAAGGCGAACTCTCCGTGATCATCCCTTACGAGCGTGCTGCCGACATGACTGTAAGTGCAGCTTGCTATGGCCTTTTTGCTACGAGGCAAACCATTGTATGCCCCGTTGAGGGCGGCAGACCTAAACGCATGCTGATGGCTTTCTCGCGCCAAGGAGTGTCTCATACACCCGAGATTCTTTGCATTCAGGATAGCCGACGGCAATATACCCCTGAGTACGTCCGTCTTGTCAAGGACTTTTATCTGAAGATGTAAGGAGATTCCTTATTTCGTGTTCGTATAGCCCTCCTTGAGCAACAGTTCCACAACCTTGGGCCTGAAGTCGCCTTGGATGATGATCTCACCCTCCTTGGCAGAGCCACCTACGCCACAGCGTGTCTTGAGCAGTTTGGCCAGTGCCTTGAGGTCGTCATCTGTGCCGATGAAGCCACGTACGATGGTCACCGTCTTGCCTCCACGATGGTTCTTTTCCATCTGCACACGTAATTTCTGTTGCTGTTTGGGGAGCGTCTCCACCTCGGGTTCATCGTCAGTCACGTAATTGAAGTCAGGGTTGGTAGAGTATACCACCTGTAGGCGGCTCTTCCAGTCGTTATCTTTAGCCATATTATATTCTAAGTAGTAAATGGAAGACAAATATAGTGAAGTTTTTCGGGGTTTGCGATATTGATAAGAGAAAAAATACTACTTTTGCAGAGTTACAAACCTAAAAATTCACAACAGATGAAGATTATCTGCGTAGGCATGAACTATGCCGAGCATCATAAGGAACTCAACGGAGCTGCAGCATTGCCGAAATCTCCCGTGATATTCATGAAACCCGACTCGGCCATTCTCAAAGGCGGCAAGCCCTTCTTTATTCCCGATTTTGCCGAGCGGTTCGATTATGAGACCGAACTGGTAGTGCGTATCAGCAAGTTGGGTAAGAACATTGCTCCGCGCTTTGCTCATCGCTACTACGATGCCGTCACCGTAGGGGTCGATATCACCGCCCGCGACCTTCAGGAGCGTTTCCGCCGTGAGGGACTGCCATGGGAACTCTGCAAGGGCTTCGACGGCTCGGCTGTCTTGGGCGACTTCGTCCCTGTAGAGCGCTTTGCTCATATACAGAACATTCATTTCAATCTCGATATTGACGGGCACACCGTGCAGCGTGGCCATACCGTAGATATGCTTTTTGGTGTAGACGAGCTGGTGAGCTATGTGAGTCAGTTCTTCATGCTCAAGACGGGCGACCTCATCTTTACGGGCACTCCCGTGGGTGTAGGTCCCTTGCAGATAGGCCAACACGTCGAGGGCTTCCTCGAAGGCGAGCGCGTATTGGCATTCAATGTACGGTAGAGATTACAGCCATCTGACTCTGGAGACTCTGCATATTGTATGACAAAAAAGATGTGGGCAGACCAGTCGGGTCTGCCCACATCTGTATGAGTTATACGGGATTACTCTTCGTTCTGACGCAAGCTCTGAACGTATACGGCACGCTCCATCTTGAGGCGCTTAACTTCAGAAGGCTTGTTGAACTGCTGACGGCGACGGAGCTCCTTCACTACGCCTGTCTTCTCAAATTTTCTCTTGAATTTCTTGAGGGCTCTTTCGATGTTCTCGCCCTCTTTTACGGGTACTACAATCATTTTGTTGTTTTTTATTATTTTGTTATTACTCTTTTTCTTTCTTATATACGCGCCTTGCACGCAGTTCTTTAGGTTTGTGTGTCAGTATATATTTCTACTTGTATTTACCTCCTTTACACTTTTAGCGGCTGCAAAATTAGTGCAAGCCGAGCGAAAAAACAAATATTTATTTGATTTTTTCCGAGGTGCCGCCTAATTTCTACTTGCAAAGCAAGTTAAAGGTAGTGCAAACCTAGCAAAAGCAAGCGGAGGCTATAGGGTTTCCTAAGCCTCCGCCAATATAACAGACAAATATGCTATTATGCCAAGTTGGGGTTTACAGTAGCCCACTCGCTTACAGGAGGAATGATGCCGAGCTCGATAATCTCGTCGCGCATCACCTGGAGGTGAGCGTATGATGCATCGAGAGCTGCAATCTCCTCAGCGGTTCCTGTCACTTCACCGAAATGTACGCCTGTGGCATCGATAACGGTAGGCATAGCCATGAGCACGTTCTTGTACTTCTCGTTGTTTACGTAGCAACCTGCTGGCCATGTAAACTCAGCGCCGCCCATAGCAGCTTCAATCATCTTTACAGACTGGTAAGCGGGGCTTTGGAATGATGAGCGGCCACGGAGCTTGATGATGCGTGAACCACCCTGGATGGTGTTATGCTTGATCTCGGCCCACTTCTCGTCAGAAATCTCATATTCTGAGAGAGGCTTGCCATCCACAGTAATCTTTGAAGCAAATACTGCCATAGCCTCACCGTGACCACCATAGGTGCGGGCATTCTCAACTTTGTACTGGGGAACACCTACAGCCTCGGCGATAGCCTCCTGCAGACGTGTAGAGTCGAGTGCTGCGAGTGAAGTGAGCTGGTTAGGCTTCAAACCTGAGCGGATGAGTGCTGTAAGGGCTGTTACATCGGCAGGGTTGAAGATTACCACTACGTGCTTCACATCGGGGCAATACTTCTTGATGTTGTCACCGAACTCTGCTGCAATCTGGCAGTTTCCCTTGAGCAAATCCTCACGGGTCATACCCTCCTTACGGGGAGCACCACCAGAAGAGATGATATACTTGGCACCAGTGAAAGCCTCTTCGGGGTCGATTGTCCAAGTGATGTTTGCACCCTCAAAAGCGCAATGAGCCATCTCCTCAGCTACACCGTGTACACCGGGGCCATAGATGTCGTAAAGACAAATATTGGGAGTGAGACCCAACATCAAGGCTGTCTGAGCCATGTTAGAACCGATCATACCGCCGGCACCTACAATCACGAGTTTCTCGTCAGTCAAAAACTTCATAATCTCTTTCTTTTATATTAGTAAAACAAATCTTGTCTTCCTTCTCGCCACAAAATTAGTGCAAACCGAATGAAATGCCAAATTTATTTGGGCATTTCTGAGGTGCCGCCTAATTTCTGTATACGCAAAGCGGATACTAAAGATAGTGCAAACCGAATGAAATGCCAAATTTATTTGGGCATTTCTGCTCAGAAACGCATGGCCATACCCAATGTGGCTCCTTCACGACTTACGGAAGGATATACGAAAGCATCGCAACCAGTGAGGCGATGCATGGCCTTTCGTGTATAGGGGAGCAGCCAGTAGCCGATGCGGGCGCTGAGAATGCCGATACCGGCACCGGCAAACACATCGGTGAACCAATGCCGTTCGTTATATACACGCAACACACCTACCGCAGCAGCTATGGTGTAGGCTCCTACAGAGTACCACGGCGAGTCGTCACCATACTCGATGCGCACCAGCTCGGCTCCCATAAATGTGGTAGCGGTATGGCCCGAAGGGAAAGAGTTGTGTGCCGACCCATCTGGGCGAGGCTCACGCACGGTATATTTGATGGCGTTGACCATAAGGCCGAGGGCTACGTATGAGGTAGCCAGTTCGAGGGTGCGGTCCACATAACCATGCTTGGCATCGGCACCGAGTATACTGAGTCCGTACACAGCACCGAGAGGGACGTATTGGAGATAGTCATCCGTGGTGATACGATGGTCGCCACGCCACTCGTTGAGGTAGTCGCGCACTTCGAAGCGTGCATTCTTCAAAGGCTCCACGAAGCCCAGTGTACCCGCTCCAATCAATGTGAGGGGCATGATGAGCTCGCCAGCCTTGAAATCAGACTTTACGGCAAGGCTGTCATTCACACCGGCCGATAGGGGTAAAACAAGTGATAGGCTCAATAAAAGCGATAGTAGTCTGTGCATCGGATACAAAAAAACTAATTATTCACCTGCAAAGATAGTGTATTTTACGGAATTGCCTTATCTTTGCTCCAAATTTAGCAAGAACAGTCTCATGTTTACATTGAAAGAACTCTACCGTATAGGACACGGCCCATCAAGTAGTCATACGATGGGGCCGCGCAATGCAGCCACCCAATTTCTCGGGCGCAATGCCGAGGCCGCGCATTTTGAAGTTACGCTCTATGGCAGCTTGGCCGCCACAGGCAAGGGACACATGACCGACCAGGCAATCCTTGATGTGTTGGGCGAGGAGCGCACTACCATCGTATGGGAACCGAAGGTGTTTCTCCCTTTCCACCCCAACGGTATGAAGTTCGTGGCGTTCGATGCCAATGACAGGCCTGCGGCAGAGTGGACCGTCTTCAGTGTAGGCGGTGGTGCCTTGGCCGAGGAGGGGAAAAAAGTTGTGGAACACAAGCATATCTATACAATGAACACCGCCACGGAGATACTCTCGTGGTGTATCAGTACCGGTAAGAGCTACTGGGAATATGTGGAGGAGTGCGAAGGTCCCGAGATATGGGACTACCTGCGTGAGGTATGGGAAACGATGAAGAGTGCTGTTCAGCGCGGTTTGGAGCAGGAGGGAGTACTGCCTGGTCCGCTTGCCTTACGTCGCAAGGCTGCTCTCTATCATGTACGTGCCGAGGGCTACCAGCAGTCGATGCGTACGCGCGGACTGCTCTTTGCCTATGCCCTGGCTGTGAGTGAGGAGAATGCTGCCGGAGGCAAGATTGTGACGGCTCCTACCTGCGGCTCGTGTGGAGTATTGCCTGCTGTGCTGTATCACCTATACAGGTCGCGCAACTTCTCGGAGCAACGTATAGTACGTGCCTTGGCTACGGCCGGACTCTTTGGCAATATCGTCAAGACCAACGCCTCCATCTCGGGTGCCGAGGTGGGATGCCAAGGCGAGGTGGGTGTGGCTTGTGCCATGGCGGCCGCTGCGGCGGCACAGCTTTTCGGTGGACTGCCCTCGCAGATTGAATATGCCGCCGAGATGGGACTCGAGCATCATCTTGGGCTCACCTGCGACCCTGTATGTGGATTGGTGCAGATTCCCTGCATCGAGCGTAACGCCTACGCTGCAGCCCGCGCCATGGATGCCAACTCATACGCCATGTTTACCGATGGTGTACACCGCGTTTCGTTCGATAAGGTAGTGGAGGTAATGAAGAAAACCGGTCACGACCTTCCCTCACTGTATAAGGAGACTGCTGAAGGCGGACTGGCAGAAGATTACAAGCAGATGTGGGGAAGCAACGATGCCGGAATGCAACTTTGAGAAAAGAGGGTAGAGATTGATTCTTCAGCTCTCTGCTCTCAGCTCTTTCAGTAGCCCTTCACACGCATCTTCCAAGATATCAATCACATTTTCGAATCCTTGTGCACCACCGTAGTAAGGGTCGGGCACATGGTCGGCCACCATGCGGCTGCAATACTCCGTCATGCGGTGTATCTTGGCTTCGGTATCGAGGCTTGGAGCCAGGTCGTGCAGGCGACTGATGTTGCTATCATCCATACCGATGATGAGGTCAAAATCATAGAAGTCCGTCATACGTACAGGGCGTGACAGATGCGTTATGTGATATCCACGGCGCAATGCGTGAGAACGCATCCGCGGGTCGGCCTGCTCGCCTTGGTGATAGCTGATGAGTCCGGCCGAGTCTACCTCAATCGCTTTGTCCAACCCCTCACGCAGTAGTATAGTGCGCATAATCTCCTCGGCCGTACAGGAACGGCAGATATTGCCGAGGCAGACAAAAAGTATTCGTTTCATATCGTTCTTTCGCTGTATTATTAAACTGCAAATATACGATTAAGCGAGCGAAAAGCCAAGCTTGCTTGAGCTTTTTGTAGCGAGCGTAGTATATTCTAAAACGTGTAGCGCACCTGTAGCTGCACATCTTCGCGGTGGCAGGCATCAATCATGGTGGCTCCGCTACCGATGGTGTTACGGTCAAGGTAGTGTGTAGCACCGACTTTGGCGGTGGCGGTGAGGCGTGGGGTTTCCTTGTGGCTGTATTGTATCAACAGGTAGCCGCGCAGGCCAGTGCCGTAGTACATCTGATAGTTATAGGCATAGAGCAGGCCGCGTTCGTAGCCGTAGAGACGGGCTGCATAGTCGGCACGGAAGGCGGTAAGTCCGGCTGAGAGGCGCAGGGCGTGGTGCCCGAGAGTGGGGGAGTAGGTGGCTTGTGCGCTGGCCATCGTGCCTATGGAGAGTGTTTCGGCCTGTACGAGGCATCCTTCTATCACTGCCTGGCAGGTCAGTAGGGGAGTGAGTGTACTGTTCCATTGCAATCGCAAGCGGTGTGTCCACTCGTTGAACAGTGCACCATCAAGTAGGCGGTAGCCTTCAACCACGTCGCGTTGCTTCAGACGGAATCGGTAGCGCAGTTGCAGGGTATGGCCATTGCTTATCGTATAGCGTGCATTGACCACACCGTCAGTTCCGTACGAAGGCGCTGCTACACGGTAACGTAGGTAGGGATAGTGGTAGGCATCGGCGTATGCCGTGAGCACGCAACGGCGATGGGGTTGCCACTCGGCACCGAGGTAGATGCCCTGCTCACCCCGGATTTCCGATGAGGTGGAAAAACTCTTTCCCTCCAATGCCCAGAAGTCATGGGCGTAGTGGCGCTGTAGTAGCGTGAGGTATAGACCGTCCGTCGCTTTCAGGCGAATCATGTTGAGAGTGGCTATAGAGCCCTTGCCATCCACTGCTGTCTCGCCTGTAATGCTCAGGCGATGGTGGTGCCAGGCATAGTCGGCCGAGGCGTTGAAGAAGCTGTGTCCTTGCGGAGCATAGCGCTTGTAGGCTTGGGTAGGTGGGGCGAAGCGGCGGTTGAATGACTGATATAGTACTGTCAGCCCCACGTGCAGCCCGTGGGCACTGTGTCCGAGGTGAGCACCGAAGAGGTTGCCGCGTGTGTTGCCGCGTCGTGTCAGTTCGGTAGGTGTGCGGTGATAGCCGTCGGTCTTCAGGGTGCTGATGGCTGCTCCGTCCAGTGTGGCATCGAGCCGTCGATATGAGGCAAAGGCCGTGAATTGCCACGAATGCCATGCCAAGGTGGCTGCAGCCCCGGTGTAGTAGTCGCCCTCGCCCGTGCCGCGATGGGGCTTGATGGATACCGTTTGCCGTCCCAGTCCCTGCAGCGGCATCGTTTTCCCGAGGGCAAAGTCGGAGTTGAGTATCAGTCCCTGCCCGAGGCGCAGGCGGTAGTTGCCCACGACAAGGTTCTTGAGTATGCCCATATCGCCCAATTGTATGTAGCCCGATAGGTAGTCGGGTAGGGGCACGGAGGGGGTGAAGATGGGTTCGCCTGCATCTTTTTCTGCACTGACACCCCACGAGAGGCGTGTGCCGTAGCGGTAGTTGTAGCGTAGGTTGTGATAGAGCGCGTTGCCCATATAGTAACGTGAGGGCGATGTCTCGAGTTGGCTTTGTGTGCGGGGTGCATAGCCGGCGCGGCGGTAGAGTGGCACGTCGAGCCGCGAGGAGAGCTCGCTGCGTCCTCCAGTGAGCATGCGGTGCCACGTGTCGCGGGCATCCTCTCTTTTCTCTTCAGGTTCGCCGAAGGTGACAAAGTACGACAACAACTGCCGTGTATGGTAGTCGAGTTCGGGGATAAGCATCAGTTCGCCCACACTGCGCAGTGTCCCATACCTATATATATAATAGTGTATGCCCTCTATCTGGCGGTCAGTGAGGAATCCCAGCCGTTGCAGTTCCGTGCTGTCGGCGCGGTTGATATTGATGGGGTGGGCGTGCAGGTAGGCGTAGTCATCGTAGAGATTCTCGGCCATCGCTGCCGCCTCCTCACCCTCGCTCTCTGCCTCCACGAAGAGTTGTTCCACGAAGTCGTCCCACGAGAGAAACTGCGCTGTGGTGGGTAGTGAGCAGAGCATCAGTATACATAGGAGCACTGTGTGCCTGAGCGAAGTGTGTGTCTTTGCCATTATGTGTGTTCTTGTTGCAAAGATAGTGAAAGCGAGTGAATAAAGCTTGCTTTATTTTCAACGAGCGCATCCTATCTTCGCTTTTATTATTGCAAAGATAGTGAAAGCGAGTGAATAAAGCTTGCTTTATTTTCAACGAGCGCATCCTATCTTCGCAATATATTGCAAAGATAGTGTATTCCTTGTCTGAGGCAACCCTTTCTGTTAAACAATACAAGTATGAATGTTTCACGGGAGGAATTTGTTTTTTCTTCACAAGGAAATTGTTTTTTCTGCACCAGTTCTTTTATATCCCAAGCTTTGGTATGTATATCCCAAGGTTTGGTACGTACATCCCAAGGCTTGGTATATACATCCCAAGCCTTGGGATATAAAATATGTCGTGTAGAAACAACATTTCAATGTGGGCGGAAAGAGGGAAGTAGACCGCCAAAGGGGAATCTCCTTCCCTCCCTTACCCTACTATTTCTAAGAATAAATGTTAAAAGCGGAAGAAAAACTAAAGTTTTCGATATTTAAGTTTTGCGATATTGCGCGAATGTTCCTTACTTTGCCCTCAGCTAATGGCGACTGCAGCGCCCGAGCGGCTACACATTGACAACAAAAACACCAGTATCGTATGAAACGAAAAGACAACACACTGACCAAGATGGAATTTCAAATCATGTCCATCCTTTGGGACATCAACCACTCGGCTTGTGCCTGGGATATCCTCAACCGGATGGATGAGCCCAAGCCTGCCTATACCACCATCGCCACCTATATGAAGATTCTATATGAGAAGGGCTATGTGGACTATTTCAAGAACAAGGGTGAGGGCAAGACCCACCTGTATGTGCCCAAGGTGAAGCGTGCCGAATACACCCGGCAGACCATGCAGGAGATGAAGAAGAGCCTTTTCGACGGCAGCCTGAAGTCGATGCTCAGCTTCTTCGTCAAGGAAGAGAAGCTCACCACCGATGAGATAAAGGATTTGCTTGACTTAATCGAACAGGAGGACTAAGCCATGTGGAACGAGTTGCTTACTTATTTCATTGTTAAGGGTGATATGCTTGCTCAGTTTCTAATAGAATCAACCATAGCACTCACTCTACTATATGTCCCCTACACCCTGATACTCCGTAAAGAACGTTTTTTTAGGCAGAATCGTCTGACGCTATTGGCCATACTTATTCTCTCTTTGGCTTTGCCTTTCTGTGATTTCCATGCGCTCTATCCAGGCGAACTACTCGAGAGTACGTCGTCACCAGAGCCTATCCCCGTTGTTGAGTCTCAGCCGATGGAGTTCTCGTCGACAGCTCCAGTAAAGTTCGGCACTATAGATGCTCCGCAGCAAGTGGCATTTACAGAGCAAGAACAAAGTACAATCACTACGATTGAGGTTATGGCATATTTATGTATCCTTTATATAATAGGTGTATCGGTTGCCATCGGCATACGTCTCTGGCAATTCCTCCGTATGGACCGCCTCATTCGCACGGGTTGCCTGTGGCACGATACGGTAGACGGTATCACCATCTACTGCCACGCTGGCGACATTGCTCCCTACAGCTGGATGCGACGCATCGTCATCAGCCAGCACGACTACGACAACCACCGCCACGAGATACTGCTCCACGAGCGTGGCCACGTGCTCTGCCACCACTCTTGGGACATCCTGCTGCTGATGCTTGTGCAGACGGTGCAGTGGTTCAACCCCTTCGTCTATATGTTCGGTTCCAGTCTCCGCGATGTTCACGAGTACGAGGCCGACGACTATGTGCTGCGCCAAGGCGTATCGGCCGGACAGTACCAGACCCTGTTGCTGAAGACAGCCGTTGGTGCCAGTGCCTACTCCTTTGCCAACAACTTTAATCATTCCAAAATTAAAAGCCGCATTGTCATGATGAAAAATAATAAGATAAATCCGTGGATGCGCTGTAAGGTGCTCTACATATTGCCCGTGATATTTATTTCACTTAGTTTGTTTGCTACACCAAAGAAACAGACAGAGTTCCTCGGTGTATTAGCTCCGAGTTACCAGTTCCCTAAAAGAACGAGTCTTGATGACATCTTCTATTGCTATGATGGAAGAGTCGTGAGCAGATATGAGTTCATGTCGCTCCTTGAGTCCGAAAATGACTCCACGCGTGATGTTGTCTGTATTAATAAGAATCTAAAAAAGCATCTGCGCAAGCTTGACACTGAAATCTTTTGGATTGAAGATTCTGAAGCGGAGATTGATGAGGCGATGGGACTTCTAAGATTGTATAGAGACGCAAGAATCTTGAATGGCGCGTTAGTGGCCAGGAAAAACTCGCCCACTCCTCCATCCAACCCTTCAGAGAAATGGTTCCCAAGAGGTGCGGTCAGTAGCCTTGATGACGTGCTCCTTCTCTATGACGGCAAAATGATGAAGACCAGAGAATTTGAGAGAATGGTTACCCAGGAATATCCCAAGGGCACTATCGAAATCTACGGTATCAACCAAGAAATAAACAAGCATCTGCATAGTCTTGGAGACGTTGAGGTGACGTGGGTGCATGAAGAGCTTGAGTACGATGCTGCGCTGGATCTTTTGCTGGAGTTTAAGCATATCAATGCCATGAACGGTGCATTGATTGTAAGGAAGAAATCCATAGGTACTCCCGACTCAACGTTCCCTGAGGTTAGCGACCTTGACGATGTGCTTATTCTATGGGACTGGGATATCATAGATAAAGAGACTTTCTTGAGATTGATGAAAGAAGATTATACGTCAACAGACGTAATGCATGTCGCCAACAAACGCCTTGAATCTCATCTCAAGAGTTTATATCCACATACCATCATGTGGATTCAAGACCCTGAAATAGTAAGGGATATGTATCAAGCTACAGGTAACAAGAAGGCTTTCAATGGTATGATTTTTGTTGAAAAACTGAATGAAAAGCAGCGGAATGACAATTACATCTCTGCCGTTCGGTTTAACTTCGCCCTCGAAGGACACGTCTCTTCCGACATCAAGGATGTTGCCTATAAGATAACGTTGGAAGACGGGGTAGACGCTATCAGCCAGCAATCCGAATGTGTAGTACATGTCAAGGATGGGAAATTCTCTTACCATGCCCAACTTGACAAACCCACCAACGCTACTATCCGTGCCATATTTGCAGACGGTTCCTTGTGCGAGGCATACATAGAGCAGGTTTTCGTTCCTGGCAAAAAACTTAATATCCTCGTTATGGACAATAAGTTTGTAGCAAGCTATACTCCTTTTACAGAGAGTAAATCAGAGAGTCAAAGCGTGCCTTTCTCCGAGAGAAGCGTGCAGGCTCCAAAAGACGAGGAGCAGCCACAAGAGATCGCGGTACAAGTGCGACAAGGCAAGCAGAAGGAGAAGAAGCTCTTCGGCCGAGGCACACGCGTGCCTGGTACCGGCATGCAGTACACCCCTAACCAAATAGGGCAGGAGATAGGGACGGCATTGACCATCGCCCGCCCTACAGAGATTAGAGAGTTCTCGTTCGATGTACTTTCGTGCAACATCAAAGACGCCGTGATGGGCATAAACATCTATCGTGCCGACACCGATACAAAGTTTATCGGCCCCATCCTTGCAAACGTCGAGCAAGGAAAGAAGCAGGCGATAGGCCTTCGCCCAGTGGAATTCTTCGTCTTGGAGCCGGGAGAATACATCGTATCCATCGGCCTTGTCGACTGCGATGAAGAGACTAAGGCACTATGGGCCAACAGTCACCAGTGGGACGAGGAACAGCGTCGCGAAATGGCGAAGCAAAGTTCCCTGCAACTCCCCTTCTATGTCAAGGAAAGTTACATCAGACGCGACGCAAGCGACACTTTCGAGAAACGCAACATCAACGTCGGACTACAGGTGAAGGGAATAGAGTACTGAATCCTAAAGGTAACCTGATGTGGCTCGTGCAGACCATCGTACCTTTAGCGCAGCCATTCCTCCACCATTTTATCTACTTCTTCCTGCGTATAGAAACGGCCCTCTTCGAAATCCTTCTTTGATTGCATTATCACCTCCGTCTCATACGGAGTAGGATGGTACATGGGACTTTCAGTAGCGGCAGTGTGTCCATACGTTGCCATCGGTTCGCCGGCACGCGGGGCTTCCATAGGAGCCGCATCGTAGGGGGGGAGGGACATATCGTTCATACGCTCGTTTTTGTCTTACACATATTATTTTGCGAAGATACAACATCCTCCACAATGCCGCAACTTTTCCAATACATTTTTGCCATTCCGAGCAAACGGAAGGGTCCGCATTATGAAAGCATGAAGATACGATTATATATGCAAGTGATATCTATAACATAAGAAAAACTGAATACACACAAGCAATAATCTTGCAGAAAGTGTCCGAAAAGTTTTCAAGCAAACACGCAAAAAGTAAAATATCCACGGATACGTAATGAAATATCCGTGAATACGTGATGAAATATCCATGGATACGCAAACTTTTCGGTAAGCGGAACTGAAAAAATGGAAGGGGAGATAAGAAAAAACGGAACCGCCCTTCTCTAAAAAACGGACTTATTAACCTGTTACGATAAACTGATAAGAATTATTCATTAACTTTGCACCATCACAAATAGCCTCGTATGGGAACGAAAGAAGCAATAAAACTATTCGAAGAGAAGCGCGTGCGCACTGCATGGGACGACGAGCAGGAAAAATGGTATTTCTCCATTGTGGATGTGGTGGATGTGCTGACTGACAGTGCAGATCCAACTGCTTATTGGAGAAAATTAAAACAGAGATTAAAAGCGGAAGGAAATGAAACCGTGACAAATTGTCACGGTTTGAAAATGAAGGCCCTTGACGGCAAGATGCGTCTTACCGATGTTGCTGATACCGAGCAACTTTTTCGTATCATCCAGTCCATACCCTCGCCCAAGGCCGAACCGTTTAAGCGCTGGATGGCTCAGGTGGCAGCCGAGCGCATAGACCAGATGCAAGACCCAGAGCTGAGCATACACCAGGCAATGGCGGACTACAAGCGGTTGGGCTACTCGGACAACTGGATAAACCAACGCCTCAAGAGCATCGAGATACGCAAAGACCTTACTGATCAATGGCGGCAACACAATGTGGAGGAGGGCGTGCAATATGCTACGCTCACCGACATCATCTACCAAGCATGGGCTGGCAAAACAGCCAAGGAGTATAAGCGCTACAAGGGATTGAAAAAGGAAAACCTGCGCGATAACATGACCAACGAAGAGTTGGTACTCAATATGCTTGCCGAACTTTCCACCACAAGTATCACCAAAGCCAAAGACCCGCAAAACCTTGAAGAAAATATGCAATGTGCAGCCGAGGGTGGCGAGGTTGCTCGTGTGGCACGTGAGCAACTGGAGTCAAAGACGGGGCGCGATGTCGTGTCGCCCCTCTCGGCCAAGAGATTCTTCGAGGCGCAGCAACCTACCGAACGGCTCGGTGAGGCAGAAGAGGAATAGATATTTTCGACTGCTTGTAACTCTCGGGGCTTTTCTCCGTCTAATAGATAGAATAACAAACAACATAAAATACAATGAAATCGACCAAACTATTCCTTGCCCTTGCCGTGGTACTGCTGCTGGGCGCGTGTGCTACAAGGGAGGCACAGGACAATCGAGTGTGGAACGAGGTAGCAATGGGCTACAACAATAGTAACAATGTCATTAAGGTGACGGGCGTGAAGCTGCTCGATGAACACACGGAGCTGGCAATGCACATCACCTATCCGGCTGGTTATTGGATAAAGATGGCCTCGAACATCTATCTGCAAGCAGGGGATAGACAGTACAAGGTAAAAGCCATAGTGCCCGACTCCACGAAAGCCGTGCCCGAGTTCGATAAGGAGTTCTGGATGCCCGATAGCGGCGAGGTGGACTTTGTGATGCAGTTTGCACCTCTGCCTGAAGGCACCGAACGGTTCGACTTCATTGAGCCCGAAGGCTGGCAGATACTGAATGTACGCAATGCCCGACTCCTTCCCCAAGGCATTACCGATACCTATTGGCGCAATGCAAAGACGGGCGATTGGCTCATCGGCTTTGCCGAGCGGCATGTGATATATGATAATGCCGTATGGGATATCGTGGCGCAGACGGAGCGTGATGGTAGCTATGCGCTTACCATCAGCAGGGGTGCCGAGACTATGGATGTCGCTGTCGGGCCAATGAAAGAGGGGGCACGCCGTATTGCCATAGGCAAGGGCGAGCGCATAAAGTGCCTGCCCATCACCACCAGCACCTTGCCCGACTATCCCAAGCGCGACCGTCGCCAAGGCTTCAAGGACAATGGCTATCGCATGGGCGATAGCGTGACCATCGTGGGATGGCTGAAGGATATGCCACGGCAAGCGTGGTCCGATGGGAGCAATGCATTTGATGTAATATTTCAGAATATTATCCATGGTGAAGAACAGAAATTTTATGCTCCGTTAGATTCGCTTGGCCGCTTTGCGTTGAAGATACCTATAATTAATGTTTCGCAGACCTACTTGGATTGGAGAAGAACTCACGTCCGTACCGTGTTCGAACCAGGTGAGACCTATTTCTTTCTCTCCGACTATTCTACAGGACACACCCTATTCATGGGTTCTGATGCTCGTCTACAGAATGAGCTTATGGCTTATCCACCCATATGGGATTTTCAAGCCTTAAATGCCAGCAATGCATCGCACGAGGAGGCTATGAAGTTCTTCGAACATACCGATAGTGTGTGTAATGCCTTATACTCCGAGTTGGATAAACTAACCTCCGAGCATCCGACCTTGTCACAGCGATACATTGATTACGCAAGAGGCCTCTATCTGATAGGAAGAGCTGAGGATTTGTTGTATGCCCGTTTCAGTATTGCTGATGATCAATTTCCCCAAGAGTTTTTTGAGTATGTGGAGGAAAACATATGGGAAAAGGTGCATCCCTATACTCTTTACGGAGATTATTCTTATTTCATGGAATCTTATCTGGCGTTGAAGGATAAGGATGGTCCCAATGATGTAAACACAACAGCAGCCATCAAGTCTTTGGCTGAGAGAGGAGCCATTTCATTGACCGAAGAAGAGATAAATGCTATAGATAATTTTGAAGAAGAGTACGTCAAAGTCAGATCTGCTATCGATGCCGCCAAGACTTCGGATGAAAAGAAGGCTTTGGAGAAGAGTTTTTATACTGGCGCACTGGTGACTACGCTGAACAACTTAATACCAAGGATAGAGGATGAACTCACAGTCGAGATATTGTGCCGAAATGCAATCCAACAATTGGATAGCGTGAATCATACACCTCTGTCGCGCGATATCTGTATAGCGCGTAGTCTTAACAAGTATTTACTCCATTCAAATAAACCGCTTCCATCTGCTACTATAGCTTGGATGGAGCAGGAGATACAACTCCCTGCCGCCAAAGCCGCAGTGACGGAACTTAACGAAAAGTACCTTGCCGTGCAACGCCGCGAACTGGTGGGTAATACCTGAAGTCGTCAGACGATGTAAAAGGTGTGAGCGATGGTGAGAAGATACTGCGCAAGCTCATCGAGCCCTATAAAGGTAAGTTCATCCTGCTCGACATTTGGGGCACATGGTGCGCTCCCTGTAAGGCGGCTTTGAAGAACAGTCAAGAGGAATACGAGCGTCTGAATCCCTACGACATCGTATACCTCTACCTCGCCAACCGCTCCGACGAGGAGTCGTGGAAGAACGTCATCAAGGAATACAACGTGACGGGCGACAATGTAGTGCACTACAACCTGCCCACCGAACAGCAGACCGCCATCGAGCACTTCCTTGGCGTGAACAGCTTCCCTACCTACAAGCTCATCGACCGCGACGGCAACATCCTCGACGTGAATGCCGACCCTCGCGACCTCAATGCGCTGGAGAACTTGCTGAAGACGATGAATGGAACGAAGAATTAATTCATGGCTAATTCATGATTAATTCATGAGCATTGCCTTTAGCCCCTGCGGGCGGCGAACTTCGTTTCGTGTTTTCTTTTTTTCAACATGAATTCCCGTGAGTTGCCCACAAATTATCCATAAATAAAATTCGTGTAACAACATAAACACCCAATACAATGAAGACAAAACTATTCCTTGCCCTTGCCGTAGCGGTGCTGCTGGGGGCGTGTAAACAAAAAGAATCCGTGGTAGCCAATATTGATGGCTGGGGTAATGACAGCATCATCGCACTGCATGTTGTGTATGGAGATAATGGATATGCTTCGGAGATAACCGACACCATCTTAGCGGTGAATGGCAAGTTCTCCTACACGTTTCCCGAGAACACGTACAACAACCTGCATCGAGGAGTATTCTTCCGGCTATGTGATATACCAGTAAGAGGGGCCAAACGTATCGACGTGGACCTTGTTGGCGATGAAAAGGTTAAGATAAAAGGTAAAGCATACGAAGAGTATGTAGAATACGTGGTAAAGGGCAATACCGTGCTCAGTGGCTACAACAACCTACATAATGAGTTGATAGAATACCTTATCGCCCGCGACAAGAACGAGGATGAACTGGAAGCGCATCTTGGTACGCCTGAAGTGGATAAATACTTTGCCAAACGTCGTGAACTGAATGTACCCATCAGAGACGTAAAACGACAACACCTATTGGACCATCCCGACAGCGAATCCTCGGTACTTCTCCTGAGCGATCTCCCGCTCGACTCTTTCTATCTCTACACCCATCTGACCGAGAGAGTACGCAATGGTGTGCTGAAAGTGTTCTTTGATGATAAGATGAAGCGCTATAATGAATATCAGGCTTATCTCGAGGCTGAGAAAAAGAATCTGGTGGACAAACCCGCTCCCGACTTTACGCTAACCGACGCGAAGGGTAATAAGTTTACACTATCGGAATACACGACCGACAAATACATCGTCCTCGACTTTTGGGGAACATGGTGTGGCCCTTGTACATTCGAGATTCCTGAACTGAAGGCCTACTATGCCAAGCATAAAGACAAAATAGAGATTATCAGCATCGCTTGTAATGAAAGGAACAGCGAGGACTGGAGCAACTACATCATTCAGAACGGTCTTCCATGGACGAACTTGCTGAACAATGAAAAGGACGTTGACAAGAATGCCTCTGTAGCATATGCCGTAAGTGCCTTCCCCACCAAATACATTCTCTCGCCCGACAAGGTCGTATTGGCCAAGTTTGTAGGTGTGGACAAGGAGCTGTATACTAAACTTGATGAGTTGATAAAGTGATATTGACGTACCCTATGAAACCGGCCAAACTATTCCTTGCCCTTGCCGTGGAACAGCTGCTGAAGAATCATGCAGGGAAATGCGCGTAAAATAGCGGAATCGCTAAAAAAACATGGATTCCGCTTGTTTACGCACGAAATTTAGTATCTTCGCAGCAAACAAATAGCTTTTTTGCCTTTTCCTCCAACAGAGCGTGATTGTTCGAGGATTTATCATTACATTTGCATACGTTCCTATATAACAGATAAAATGAGCGAGAACAAAGTAATCATATACACCGCCAATGATGGCACGACAAAGATTGATGTAAAGCTGGAGGAAGAGACCTTGTGGCTCACACAAGCTCAGATGTGTGAACTGTACCAGACGAGTAAGTCGAATGTCAGTGAACATATCAAGCACATCTTTGAGGAGGGAGAACTCGATAAGGATTCAGTTGTTCGGAATTTCCGAACAACTGCAGCAGATGGTAAAGAGTATATGGTATCTCACTACAATCTGGATATGATTATCGCCCTCGGGTATCGTGTGCGTTCACTCATCGCCACAAGATTTCGTCAATGGGCAACTGAGCGACTGAAAGAGTATATCGTGAAGGGCTTCACCCTCGATGACGAACGACTGAAGAAATTAGGCGGTGGCGGCTATTGGAAAGAACTGCTGGAGCGCATCAGGGATATCCGCACCACAGAAAAGGTGCTCTATCGCCAGATACTGGAGATATACGCAACGAGTATAGACTACGACCCACGGGCACAAGTGTCGCAGGAGTTTTTCAAGAAGGTGCAGAACAAGATACATTATGCCATTCACGGACATACGGCAGCAGAACTGATTGTGGAACGTGCCGATGCCGAAAAGGACTTTATGGGACTGCTGACCTTTAAGGGAAATCATCCTACACTGATTGAAGCCAAGACCGCAAAGAACTACCTGAACGAAAAGGAACTCCGTGCAATGGGGCAGCTCGTGTCGGGATACTTGGACTTTGCGGAACGTCAAGCCGAGCGTGAACAGGTGATGACGATGAACGACTGGGCGGCCTATCTGGACAGGATTCTGACAATGACTGGTGAGCAACTGCTGCAAGACAATGGCAGCGTATCACACGAAGAGGCTATGGAGCACGCTACCACGGAATACCGAAAATACAAGCAACGCACCATCAGCGATGTGGAGCGCGACTACCTGTTCTCCATTAAGGCGATAGAGGATTTGGGTAAAAAGAAGAATTGATTTGTGATAGCTGCCTTTAGCCCGCAAGCAACCATAAATAACTTTCATCCTCTGTAACTTTCGAGGCTTTTCTCCGTCTTATAGATAGAATTACATATAACATAAAATACGATGAAACCGATCAAACTATTCCTTGCCCTTACCGTGGACAGCTGCTGAAGAATTATGCAGGGAAATGCGCGTAAAACAGCGGAATCGCTAAAAAAATATGGATTCCGCTTGTTTACGTACAAAATTTAGTATCTTCGCCACAAAAAGAGTGACTATGTATTCCACACATCATTCTCTTTGAACCTGACGGCACTATCCTCAAGCGTGGTATGCGCGGTGAGGCCATCAGTCAGGTGGTGAGAGAGTATTTGGAGGCTGAGTAACAGTGATTCATAATCAGTTCCCTTACTTTGCTACCAGTACTTTTTTGTAAGTACTGCGAAAGAATCCTCCATTTTATTTGTAGTTCTCCACCATACGGAACATGCGGTTCCAGCGAATCTTGCCGTCCAGCCATCCACGGTCCTTGTCAAGCGAGAGCCAGATGAGGATGGGCTTGCCCACGATGTGGTCTTCAGGCACGAAGCCCCAGAAGCGTGAGTCGAGGCTGTTGTGGCGGTTGTCGCCCTGCATCCAGTAGTAGTCCATGGTGAAGGTATATTCCGTAGCCTCCTTGCCATTGATGTATATCTTGCCGTCACGTACTTGCAGGTCGTTGCCCTCGTATATGGCGATGGGGCGTTCGTAGAAGGGGAGGTTGTCGAGTGTGAGCGATATCGTTTCGCCACGCTTGGGTATCCACAGCGGGCCGTAGTTGTCGATGCTCCATCCCGTATGCTTGTTCACAGGGTAGAGTCCCTCTCCGTGCTCCTCCACTACGGGAGTTATCTGGGTCACGATATCGGTGCGTTGCGACAGTGTCTCGTAGGCTTTCTGTGTCAGAGGCAGGTAGTAATAGGTGCCGTTGGCATTGTGGTTGGCGAGATCCTCCTTGCTGATTCCTAATTCGCGACGAAGCTTCTCGCCGATGGGTTTCTTCGTAGTGACATAGTAGCTGTACTGCACGTTGTCGGGTTCCTTATTGGCCACGCCATCGAGGTAGATGACCTTGTCCTTGATCTCAAGTGTCTGTCCGGGCATACCCACACAACGCTTCACATAGTTCTCGCGGCGGTCTACAGGGCGCCAGTCTACCTTGCCGAACACCTCGGGATGGCTGGCGATATACTTGCGTCCCTTGGCGAGGAACTGCTCGTATGCCTGGCGCTCATCGGCAGCCGTGAGACTGTCTACGTCGGGGTATTGCCCATGGTTAAGCTCAACGCTGATGTCGCTCACCATCTTGTAGAAATCGTTGGCGGCAAACTGCGGATTGCTAACGATGGTGTCGCCCGTGGGGTAGTTGAACACCACGATGTCGTTCAGCTCCACATTGCCCAGTCCCTTCACACGTTCGTAAGGCCACTGTGGCCATTCGATGTAGCTCTTGCCGCCTGTAACGGGCATGGTATGCTGTGTGAGGGGCATGGTGAGCGGTGTGTTGGGCTTGCGCGGGCCGTACGACACTTTGCTCACGAAAAGGTAGTCGCCCACGAGCAGCGACTTCTCTAATGACGAGGTGGGGATGGTGTAGTTCTGGAAGAAGTATATGTGCACGAAGTATACCGCCACGAGGGCAAACACGATGGCATCGACCCAGCTCATCACATTGCGCACAAGGCTGCTCTTGGCCTCCTTCCACCATGTCCAAGGGATGAACTTGGTGATGTAGGCATCGAAGAGGAAGGGCACTACGATAAGTCCCCACCAGCTCTTGATCCACACGAGGAACAGCAGGTACAGTGCAAGCACTATGGCAAACTTTATCCACTGCTTGGCAGTGGGCTTGTTTTTTTTGGATTTCATACGGTTCAATTCTGTTTTGATGGTGACAAAATTAGTGCAAGGCGAGAGAAAACGCAAATTTATTTGCAGTTTTCCGAGCTACAGCCTAATTTTTGTTTGTCCTTGCAAATGCTCATAGGCAGGTCTTGGCAGAGTACCCTCACCGCACTATGGCAAACTTGCTCTCATCGGGTGCAGCATCGGGCTGTACATTGCTCAGGGTATATGAGGTATAGTCGCCGTTGGTGTAGTGCATCATGATGGTGACGATGCGTTTGGTGGCCTTGTCGTAGCGCGCCTCCACCTTGCTGATGCCTCCGCGTGCCTTCTCGTCGTCAAGCTCTACCTCTATGATGTGGCAATCGCCGAGCTCGTCTACGTGCATCTTTGCCATATAGGGTTCGGCTTCATGATAGTCGCCCGTCATGGCTGCCAGCAGCATGATGCGCATCATCTTGGCTGTGCCACTCTTGGCGCTCATCACGCGGCGCTTACCTTTGGTGACCATCATCACCTGCATGCCGTTGATGACGAAGCAGTCGCCCGCGGGTTCATTGTAGTGGATGGCCATGAGCCCAGGAGCATATTGGAAACTGGCCGTACTGCTGACGGTCGTTCCCAAGAGGGCTACGTACTTGTCTTGCTGTAGGCGCGACACAATACCCGCGGTAGAACTGCCTGCTACTTTGATGGCATCAAGTATGGGGTGATCCTGCGCTGTCGCGAGGAGGGGGGCTGCAAGAAGCAGCAGGGAAAAGAAAGCTTTTTTCATATTGGGTCTTTGTTTTTTGTCAACAGAAAATACTATTTATTTCTTTTTGTATACACCTTGCGGAACAGGTAGGGCTGCAGTGCATAGGATATGATCACTGTGGAGGTCATACCGATAATGGTGACCATACCTACCGAGCGGATGGCGGGGTGTACGGCAAAGAACAGAGATCCCACACCTACTAACAGCACGAAAGCCGAGAATACAATGGCCGCCTTGTGGGGTAGCAACAGGTCGCCCGTACCGCGATGTCGTGCCAGCAGACCCTCCATGATGAAGATGCTGTAGTCGACCCCAATGCCGAAGATGAAGGTCGATACCACGATGTTGATGAGGTTGAACTGCATGCCTGTCATGGCCATCACACCAATCACAATGTACCAGCTCAGTGCCATGGGCAGGAAGGCGATGATGGAGAGCACCACGCTGCGGAACGAGATGAGCAGTACCACAAAAACGAACACCATGGCTATGTATAGCGCGGTGTTGAAATCATCGTTGATGAGCTTCACCGTCTGCCCCGTGTAGTAGTAGGGATCCACCACAAGGAAGTGTGGTGAGGATGCGCTCACAGCATTGCATAGGGTTGTCAGCTGTTCTTTGGGCACCTGTACGGGGAAGAAAATCATATACTCGTCGCCGCTCTTCTCTACGATGATGGATTGCAGCATCTCGGGAAGTGCCTCGCTCTCGAAGATGTAATTGGGTTCATAGTTGGCCTTGGCCATTGCGAAGAAGGGGGCAAACATACGTGTGTTGAGACCTGCCTCCGGCGCATGCTTCTCGATGAGCCGGCTCACCTCGGCCAGATGTCCCTCATCCCAGTAGTTGCGCCATTGTGCTATGCGCTCGCGTTGCTGGGCTTTCGATACGAGTAGCCCCGAGGGGTTGGTATAGCTGCGCAGCAGGCTGTCGGCCTTGAGCGCATCGAGCGTGGTGGACAAGGCATGGGCATAAGTGATGGCGCTGTCGGGGTGCTCGGCAGCAGCGGCAAAGTAGGTGGTGGTGCATCCTGAGGGCGACTTCGAGGCCAGCAAGTCCATTGTGCGCTGTACATCAGGTTCGGTGTAGCCGATATTCTTCAGGTCAGAATCAAAGGTGAGTCCGCGCGAAGCGATGATGCATATCACGCTCAGCACCACGATACCCCACACGAGCACGGGCTTGCGATCGAAGGGATAGCTGTTGATGCGGTCGATGAGCATGAAGGCTCTGCGGCTGCGCCGTGTACGTCGCTTGCTGAAGAAGTGTGGCAGGTAGAAGAGGCAGAAGAGCGTGGTGCCTACAATCTCAAAGGCAGCAAAGAAGCCGAAGTCCTGCAGCAGTTCGCTCTTCGTGAGCAGCAGGCCCATGAAGGAACCTATGGTGGTGAGTGCACCGAGGATGACGGGGCGTGTCTGGTCGCGCAGTATCTGTATGGGGTCTTCCACATACTTCGTATGGGTGAGCACGTGCAGGCAATAGCTGAGTGCAACACCCACTACTACGGCACCGAGTCCCAGTACCATGAGCGACATCTTGCCCTTGATGAGGTATACCATACCCAAGGCAAAGATGCTGCCGTAGACTACAGGCATCACCAAGAGGGGGATGGTGCTCTTGTTGCGGAAGCAGAAAGCGATGACAAAGCAGATGATGAGCAGAGCCACACCAATGGTGCGCACGAGGTCGAGTTTGATACAGGTGGAGTTGTAGGCACTCTGTATGGGCGAACCGCTGTAGCCTATGCGCACATCTGGATAGTTCTCCTCTACGATGCGGATAGCCTCCTCCATCTCGGCCACGAGCTGTCCGTTCTTACCCGACTCGCTGGAGCTGATTGACGGGAATATATAACCTTGGCAGATGGACTCATCGCCCGTGAAGAGGTGGTTGTTCACCAGAGCCAGTTGCTTGCCTTCATCGCTCCCCGCAAACTGATGTGCCAGGCGCCGGCTGAGCACGCTGCGCAGTCCTATGGGATCGTGCGTGATGAGCGGTTGCAGCATGGATCCCATTTCGGAGAGCAGCATATCGTAGTTGTCGGCCATCACCTGCGCCACATTGTCGGCCGTGAGCAGACTGTCGATAAGGGCATAATCCTCGTCCTCAATATATGAGGGTAGGTTGGCCAGCAAGTAATCGATGGCACCAGTGAGCATATCCTCGTCAAGCACGTAGAGTGTAGACTCCACGTAGCGGTGCGTGGTATCAATCTCCTCGAGCAGGGCAAAAAACTCATCGCACGCCTCGGTGAGCGTGTAGGAGTCCACCTCCTCGGTCTCTGGCTCGAAGATGACAGTGATACGGTCCTTCACCCTCAGGTCTGCAAAGGCCAATTGCCCGCTGCCCGTATCGGCTGCGGGAACCAGTTTGGATATATCCTCTTCCAAGTAGAGTCGAGAGCTGAGATACCCGAACACGCCCAATGTGACCACAAGCGTGAGGTACATGACAAACTTATGCTTGCTGAAATAGCGGTATGCCGCTACCGTGATGTCCGATGCCTTCATTCTAATCCTATATTATTTCCTATAATAATCATCAAGTATACAGGCCACCGTTGATTGAGATGACCTCTCCAGTGATGTAGCCCGAATGTTCTGATGCGAGGAACGATACCAGATGAGCCACCTCCTCGGCACTGCCAAAGCGACCCATGGGGATGTCTTGCTTGAGCGACTCCTCGTCGAGTCCCTCGGTCATGTCGGTAGCGATGAATCCCGGTGCGATGGCATTGACGGTGATGTTGCGGTTTGCCACCTCAAGGGCAAGAGCCTTGGTGGTAGCAATGAGGGCACCCTTGGCGGCAGAGTAGTTGCACTGTCCGGGCAGTCCCTTGATGCCGCTCACCGATGCCATATTGATGATGCGCCCGTGGCGCTTGCGAGCCATGCGCTTGAGCACGGGTTGTGTGACGTGGTAGAAACCGTCCAGGGTGGTGTTGATGACATTGTGCCACTGGGCATCCTCCATGAAGAGCAGCACTGCATCGCTGCGCATACCTGCATTGTTGACAAGCACATCGATATAGTCGTCCTTGCCGTGAGCCGCTGCCCAGGTTTCCAGTGCTGCGTGTGTGGCTTCCTTGTCCGACACATCGAAGGGCAGCAGTTCGGCTACGCCGCCTTCGGCCTCAATGAGTTGTTTCACCTCGATGGCCTTCTGTTCGGCCGAACGGTAGTTGATAAGTATGGCAAATCCGTCTTTGGCCAACTGCAGGCATACGGCGCGGCCTATGCCACGTGAGCCACCGGTAACTAATGCGTATTTCATATTTGAGCTTATGGGTTCTTAAGTTTATGAGTTTCCTATATTTAAAAGTTTTAATTCACCGCCCACCACATATCCTGCTGTCTGTATCGAGGCCATGAGTACCCCGAGCATGCCGTGCAGGGTGAGGTTTTGTCCTGTGAAGAAGAGGTTGGGTACGGGCGACTTGGGAGTGAGGATTGTCTGCATCAGTGCATCGCAATCCTTGCGTATGCCGTAGGCCGATCCCTCTACAGTACCCGTATAGTCGCGGTAGGTGAGTGGGCTGCTGGTGTATACTTTCTCAATGTTGCCTGCTAACTCAGGGATATAGCGCATGGCAAGCGCAATGGCTTCGTCGGCTTTACGCTGCTTGAATTCCTTGTATGCTTCGGGTCGATGTCCTATGCGGCTGTCGCTCCACTCGGCTACCTGCTCCCATAGCATTGGACTAATCAGGTCAACGGTGGTGGCCCATCCGTCGGTCTCGGCCGGAGGCCAGGCAAAGTTGATGAAGAGACTTTCTGTGAGGCTTTCCTTGCCATAGTTGGCGTGCCAGATGTCGGGCATCTCATGGATGTAGATACCGCGGTTGCGGTATCTCACCGTACGCGGCTTCAGCACCAGTTGGGTGGTAAACATGCCGTAGCTGTTGGGCAAGTTGTTGATGCGGCGGCGGTATATGTTACGTATCGTGTTGCTCTCCTTGATGAGCGCAAGGGTCGTGGCGGGATGGGCATTCGACACGATGGTACGGGCTGTATACGTATTGCCATCGGCTGTGATGACCTCTGCTATGTGTCCTTCACGCTCCACGAGTTCTGTCACCCGGGCACGTGTGATGAGCGTACCGCCTATCGCCTTGAACAGCTCGGCCATGTGGTGCACGAGAGTACCTCCTCCACCTTGCAGGCGGTAGGAGCCTTGGATGAACGAGTTGATGGATTGCGAGAAGGCATAGAGCGGAAGTTGCTCGGTGAGTTCGCTCTTGACACAGCCTCCTGCGATGACCTGACGCAGCACAGGGCTTTTCATCTGCTCATTGAAGAAGCGGTAGGCCGAGGTGGTGAAGCTGTCGGTCTCGAAGATGTTCCAGTCGGGACGAAGCGAGTCGTACAGGTGGTCGCTTATGCCTCTGAACACATCGACCAATGCCGTAATACCCTTCCTGTCATCGGGGAACTGCTCCACAAGGGTCTCGATGAAGCGATCGTAGTCGTGTGAGAAACGATAGGACTGCCCTTGATAGATGACCTCTTCGAAGCAATCATCATCGAGACGGTGCCAGGGAAGTCCCTCAAGGTTGAAATATTCTACCAGTGGGTGCATCATCTCTCCTTGGCCTACACCACCCACATAGTGAAAGCCCGTATCGAAATGGTGACCCGCACGGCGAAACACCTGGAAGGCACCGCCAATCTCAGTCCCCTGCTCAAGGATACACACGTTGAGCCCTTGCTTGGCCAATGTATAGCCGCATCCTAAGCCACCGAGACCCGCACCTATGATAATGACATCGTATGACTGCATAATTGCTTTTTTACTGTTTTATTCGCTCACACACAGCTCACCACTCAATGTGAGGTAGGCTTGCTCCTGCCCATTGACATTGGCCTTGATGGCATAGCCCTCCTCACTCTCCGTGAGGTTTACGTGTATCAGCAGTTCGCTCTCGCTGGCAGGTGTGAGCAGTGAGATGAAGCGGCAGTTCTTGATGTTGGCGAAGCTCAGTGGAGCCTCTGTTATCTGTTGGGCACACTCCTTGACCATCTCTACGGTGCATACACCGGGTGATATGGGGTTGCCTTGGAAGTGGCCTCTGTAGATTTCGTGATTGGGGTTGAGTGTTACGTGAAAGATGGTATCCTCATCGCGACGTTCAACGGAATGGATTGTAAAGTATTTGTTCAGTAGCATTTCTCTTGTTCTTCGTTATCGCTGTCCCCATTGCTTCTGCCATTCCTTGTAGAAAGCGGGAGCAGCAAGTTCTGTCTCGTGACTGTCTTCACGGACAAAATGTTGGGTTGTAGTGGCTTCAGTCATCAGCGCGCGATCGCTCTGTCGTAGTATCTGGTAGCGGTAGACGATTTTCGAAGCATGGGTAGGTACATATTCAATGCGTACAATGATGGTCTCCTCGTAGGGGATGACCTGCTTGTATGCTATATGTAAATCGGTGACGGGTACGATGTATCCGTGGTCGAGAAAAGACAGGTATTCGAGTCCGTACTTGTGTCCGAAGACTTCGCGTGCTGTCTCCAGGTACTTCACATAGTTCCCGTGCCACACCACGCGCAGCGCATCGATGTCGTAGAACGAGATGGTGCGCTCATATTCGGCCCACAACAGGGGCTTGTCGGTATTACTTGCTTTCATCGGTAGCCAGTTTCATCTTACAGGTAGCCACCAACTGGTCGGCCACTTTGGTCTCTGCCGTGATAAGGGTGATATCATTGATTTCCGACACGATGCGTATGGTCGTATGCAGCGTGTCGCCTTTGGTGGGATAGATGGTGAACCGACAGTTCTTCACATCGCCGATGTATCCCAGCTTAACGCTGTCGGCCTCCACAAGGTGCTTATACCCTGTGTAGGCCGCAGCAGTTTGGGCTATATGTTCAATGATTCCCACTTCGGCAAATTTGTCGCCTACACAGAAGATATTGTCTTCGCGTATGGTGAGCTCCGATGAGTAGTTCTTCTCATCGATGCGGCTAAACGTGTCGAGCATCACGATGGGTGCTCGCTGCGGTATCAGCTGCTCAATGTCCGTAGTGGTATATGACATAGGCTATCAAGATTAAGCCAGGCGAGCGTATACAAACTCGTATAGGTCACCGAAGGTGCGGATGGTAGCAATCTCAGAGTTCTGGATGGTAACACCAAACTCCTCATCTACGAGGCCGACCATATCCACGAGGCTGAGGCTGTCGAGGTGCAGAGTCTCCTTGATGGGAGCATCGGCGGTAATCTCTGAGGTTTCTACTTCAAATTCATCGGCCAGGATAGTGACCATCTTTTCAATCATTTCGTTCTTTTCCATTGTTCTTGTCGTTAAAAAGGTTTATAGATTCTTTATGATAAGTGTCGAGTTGGTACCGCCAAATCCAAAAGAGTTGCTCAGGAAGGTGTCAAACTCGTAGTTGTCGACGCGCTTGCCTGGGATATTCAGTTTGGCAGAGTCCTCATCGGGGTTCTCGAAGTTGAGGTTGGCAGCCACAAACTTGTTTTTCATCATCAGTATGGAGTAGATGACTTCACTGGCACCGGCCATCCACATCTCGTGGCCTGTCTGTCCCTTGGTGGAGGTCACATAGGGCATCTTGTCGCCAAACACGCTATAGATAGCCTTGGCCTCGTTGGTGTCACCGATATGGGTCGATGTGGCGTGAGCGTTGATGTAGCCAATCTCTTCGATGCTGACACCGGCTTCGCGCAACGCCATCTCGAGCGATGCGCGAGGACCATCGACATTGGGCGAAGAAATATGGTCGCCATTCGATGAGAAACCATAGCCCAGCACTTCGGCAATGATGGGAGCGCCACGCTTGACGGCCGATTCATAGCTCTCAAGGATTACCGTAGCAGCACCGCCACCAGGAACGAGACCGTCACGGTCGCGGTCGAACGGGCGTGATGCACGTGTGGGGGCGTCCTCACGGGTAGAGAAGGCACTGATACCGTCGAAGCTACCAATAGAGAAGGGGTTTACCTCCTGAGCGCCACCGCATACGATGCAGTCTTGCAGACCCCACTTGATGAACAGCGAGGCCAGACCGATAGCGTGTGAACCGCTGGCACAGGCAGCTGATACGGTCATGTTGATGCCGCGCAGCTTGAACAGGCAGCCAAGGTTCATCGTTACGGTAGAGTTCATCGACTGGAAGATGGCACCCGAGCCTACGAGGCGGGTGTTCTTCTTCTCGCGCATTACGTCGACACTCTTCACTACGGCATCGGCACTACTGTCGTTACCATAGAGCAGGCCTACGGGATGTGCGTTGATGTATGCCTGGTCGAGCCCGGCCATCTTCAGCGCATCGGCTGTGGCCAGATAGGCATACTGTGCCTCCTCGGACATATACACACGGTGTGCACGGTCTACAATACCTTTCAGGTTGGGGGTGTCGAGCTTAGCTGTCAGTCCCGACTGGAAACCCATCTCTTTGCGGACGGGGTCAAATACGATACCGGACTTTCCTGTATACAGGGCCTCCTTCACCTCGTCCAATGTCTTCCCGAGGCAGGAGTAGATACCCATGCCGGTAATTACTACTCTTCTGTTGTTCATTATCCTATATTATATAAATGTTTCTTTAATTCACTGAAAAGACGGTCGCGCTTGGCTGCCAATGCCGCAATGGCCTTCTTGTCGGCGAAGTGGAAGTTCCATACGCCACGGAACTTGACAAACCACCGCTGGTAGTATATGACAAAGATCACCATCAGCACGAAACTGATAACATACCCTATGGCACCAAGCCAGTTGCCGCAGCACAGCATCACCAGTGCAGGGATGAAGCAGCACAGCGGGAAGGTGACGAGCGCCATGGAACCAACGTTGAATGAACTGATGAACATCGGGTCGATGGCTCCGTTGATCTTCAGGCGGTGGAAGAACTTGGGTACGAGGAATACGGGCCAGGTGAGAGCAAGTCCCGAGATGAACAGGGGTAAGGTAACCAGCAGCACTATCAGGCGTGCTATCAGATTGCCCATACCGGGACGCTTGGCCAATACCCAGTCGCGCATGCCAAGCCTGTGGGTCTCGGTATCCACTTCACGCGCGTTCTTATATAAATTATCTATTGCTTCGGGGGCTTTAGCTTTGGCTGCTTCGAGCGCTGCGAAGAGTTGCTTGTCCGAGGCCAACTTGTCCACCACATAATCGGGATTGCGCCCATCCTTGCGGGCATACTCACGGCCAAACTCGCTGCTGCGTAGGTAGTCGATGGCGGTGTAGTTGTCCAGATCGGTGATGTTGAGCATCATGTCGCCGATTTGCTTCTCCACAAGCGCGTTCACCTCACGGATAGTCGTGCGGGGCTTCTCCTTATATTTGGCGTAATAGGGCGATAGGGCAATGGGTGTACCAAATTGCACCGTCATGTTGTAGCGCGGGTGGAAGTACTCTTCGTAGTGGTGTGCAAAAGGCTGTATGTAGATTTCCTTCTCATAGTGAGCCGTTTCGGCAGCTTCGAAGGCTAACTTCAGGTAGGCCAGTGAGAAGTAGCCTAACCAGCGCTTGTCCTGATGTCCCGATTCGGGGAAGAGCATCAGTGTTTTGCCCTCACTCAGCACTCGACGTGCCACCTCGAAGGTCTTGTCATTGCCCGCCATAGCTGCCTTTCCCTCAAAGCCCAGACGCGACACGGGCAGCAGGCCCAGACCATCGAGCAGGGTGCAGAAGAGCTTGTTCTTGAACACATCGCTGCGTACCATGCAGTAGGGTTTGCGGTCCTTGATGACGATTTCGGTGTTTAACGGGTCGTTCAGGCAGTTCTGGTGATTGCCCACAAGCAGTGTGGGTAGGCCAGGTTTAGGTAGGTTCTCTACTCCTTGTGAGTAGATTCTGGGGAAGTAAAGCGAGTTGATTATTATCACGTAGTTACGGAAACCACGGTATATCAGTCCCCCGCGTTCATTCTCATTCTTTCCGTCCATTTCGTCTTTTATTAAATTTTTTCATGTCGTTGGCTGCATCTCTTTTTGTTGCTCCATTCAATGGCTACAATCAAATCGAATGGCAAAATTAGAGCTTTTTGTTTATACAGGAATGGTCAAAAGCGATACAGAATTGTTCAAAATTTCCCAACCTGTATGGTGTGTCTGTTTTTATCGTTAAATTTGCAAGCAACTAAAAAAAAGCTTATGGAAGACTGTGGATATGGCGCTCGTTTGCTGACCCTGACCGATGTGGCTACCGACCAGCCCATGGAGATAGACCATTTTGCCATATCGCTCTGCACGGGAGGCAGCGCCTCGGTAACCGTCAATCTGGACAGTTGCAACATAACGCCAGGCGACATACTGTTCGTCTCGCCCCATGACTTCGTCCTCTTCGAAGCCGTATCCGAGGACTTTGCCATGAAACAGGTTTATGTGACCCGGATGGATCTCATACGTGAGGCCGCCATGCAGGTGCTTCCCTTCATAAAGGATGTGGACTCCTCACGAGCCTTCTTCCTCAGAGAGAAGGAGAGTTACAGCAAGGGAGAGCGGATACCGGCGGACTTCAGCACTATATACGATTTCATTGCCTTGGTGCTGGCCAACCCCGAATCGAGCAGCAAATATGAGCAGGGAGTATGTATCTTCCGCTGCCTGCTGCTTGCCTTGCGCGACAAGATTTCGGTGCGTCATAAGCAGGAACTGACAAAGGAGACAGGCAGCGCGCTGGCCTACTACAACCGATTCGTGCTCCTATTGGGCAAGTACTGCAAGGAACATCATGAAGTGGGCTTCTATGCCGATAGCCTCCATGTAACAGCTCAATACCTGGGTCGTATATGCAGAAAGTATGGCGGGCGTGGTGCTAAGGAAATCATCAACGAAACGTTGATATTGCAGATGAAATCGGCCATCAAGAACACGGAACTGACGATGAAGGAGGTAAGCTATGAATACAACTTCCCCAACTTCTCGGCCATGAGCCGCTTCTTCCGCCATCATACGGGCCAGACTCCCTCACAGTTCCGCGCGCAATACCGGACCACTTAATACACTCCTTCAAGGGCATTCTTAGAAGTCGAATAGGTCGCTCATGCCGAGTAGACCCTCATGGGCGACAGTGTACTCGGCTGCAAGTACGGCACCGAGGGCAAAGCCACGGCGGCTCTTGGCATCGTGGGTGATGGTAATGCTGTCGGCCTCAGAGTCGTAGCGGATGGTGTGTATGCCCGGAACTTCGCCTTCGCGGATGGAGCTTACGGGCAATTCGTCGGGAGCGCATGCTGTGGTGCCGGTGAGTGTGCCGTCGGCAGCGAGCAGTGTGCCCGGTACCCAGGAGTGTTTGCGGTCGAGGTTCTCAAGGATACCCTCGGCAAGGGTAATGGCTGTGCCGCTGGGGGCATCCAATTTGTGTACGTGGTGTGTCTCGCTCATGCTGACATCGTATTCGTCGAAGCGGTTCATGATCTTGGCCAAGTACTTGTTTACGGCAGCGAATATGGCTACACCGAGACTGAAGTTGGATGACCAGAAGAGTGTCTTGCCACCCTCCTTGCATAGTTGGCGCACCTCATCGCCATGCTCTTCGAGCCAACCCGTGCTGCCCGAGACTACCTTGACACCGGCCGCAAAGGCTTTCATGTAGTTGTCGTAGGCTACCATGGGGTTGGTGAACTCAATGGCCACATCAGCACTGCGAAACGCCTCAGAGGCGAAGTCATCCTGATTGTCAATGTCGATGATGCTCACTATCTCATGTCCCCGTTGCAGGGCTATCTGTTCTATCATACGGCCCATTTTGCCGTAGCCTATCAATGCTATTTTCATCTTGCTATGTAACGTCTATAATACTGTTTGTTCGATGGAGAGTGTATAGGAATCTATGCCTGCACCTTGCGCTTGCGCACAGCACGGAATATGGAGAATGCTATCACAAACAGGATGGTGGCATACATGATACCGATGCAGATGAGTGCAATGGTGTCGCCACGCTTGGCACTGTCGGGGGCGAACTCCATGTGTATGGTGTGCTTGCCGGCGGGCACGTTGATGGCACGCAGCATGTAGTTGACACGGTAAATGTCGGCCGGCTCACCATCGATGGTCGCTTTCCAACCATAAGGGTAGTAGATCTCTGAGAAGACGATGGTGCCGGGTTTGCCCGTGGTGTATTCGTAGTCGAGATAGCGGGGGGTATACTTGGTGAGGCGTACGGTGGCCGTAGAGTCGGTGCCTGGGGTGAAGTTGCTTACGTAGGGTGCAAACTCCTTGTCGAGCACGGCAGTGGTGTGCAGGTCAATGTGGTTGAGTGCATCGCTCTCCTCATTGGGCGTGTCTACCACCTGCAGGGTGTCTACAAACCAGGCATTGCCCATGGCAAAGGGGTTGCGCTGTACGGCCGGCTGCCCTCCTTTCTGGTCAGGTACGATGAAGTATTTGGCGTTGAGCATACCGATAACACCCATATTCATCTTCGATATGTGCTGGTCTATCAAGTCTTGATAACGGCGTAGTTTGGCAGCACTGTACCCGCCGATGGACTTCAGATAATAGGAGGTACGCGCATCGTTGAAGGTGTTTGTGGTAAGGTTCATCACACGGAAGTGCGGATCCTTGTCCTGCAGTATCTGCTGTTCGTAGGGGTACATTTGGAAGGCAGCCTTGTTGTCTCTCTTTGTTACGAAGTGCTCGTCGTTGAGGTAGCGTTTGTTGACGGGCCACATGTCGGCCATCACCAATACGCCCAATATGGCTACCATATAGCCCCACTTGAGCCACCCTTTGGTATATACCCACAAGGTAGCGGCTGCCAATACGATGAAAAGGAACGAACGCCATGCATCACCCTTCATCAGTGCCTCGCGCTCGGCAAGGATGCCCTGGTAGGCGAAGTCAGGGAGGCTTGAGGCGAATCCGGCATCTACGGGAGCCTTGAAATCGAACATCACACCACCAAAAAGTGCGATGAAAAGGCAGATTCCTGCTGTCACGCCTGTTGCGATGTAGATGCTTTTCATTGCTTTCTCACGGGCAATAGTGCCGTCCATCAGTTCCTTGATGGAAAGGAATCCCAAGAGCGGCATAGCCACCTCGGCCACGATGAGGATGGAGGATACAGCGCGGAACTTATTGTACATGGGGAAGTACTTGAAGAAGAATTCCGTGAGCGGCATGAAGTTGTGTCCCCAAGCCAAGAATACGGAGAACAGCGTGGCTGCCAGTATGGCCCATTTGTAGGGACCCTTCACGATGAGTAAGCCCAACACGAAGAGGAAGCATACGATAGCACCCATGTATACGTTACCTGCTGTGAAGGGCTGGTCGCCCCAGTAGAGCGGCACGTTGGCACAGAACTGGGCTGCTGAGTTGCGCGGTACGCCATTCTTCACCAAGGACTTATACAGCTCCGAGTCGGTGCCCACATCGTAGGTCGATGCACCACCCATCACACCGGGTATAAGGAACGACAGCGACTCGTTGATGCCATAACTCCACTGGGTGGCATAGTCGAGGTCGAGTCCCTTGGTCTTGTTCTCAGCATCGGAAACCTTCTGCAGGTCAGAGTGCCCGCCACGCATTGTCTGTTCGGCATATTCCTGGTTGACGAAGATGGTAGAGCTACCTGTACCCAAGCCTATGAACAGCGAACCGAAGAAGAGGACACTACCTATGGCGAGGTCCTTGTAGCGTTTCTCTTTGATATGGATATATAGCTCGGCAAAGAAGAAGAGCCCGATCATCATGAACAGGTAGTACGACATCTGCGGGTGGTTGCCAAACCCGATGGCCGTAAATAGCATGGTGAGCACTACACCCCACCCGTAGCGCTTACGGAAGATGAGGTAGAAGCCTGCCGCCACCACCGAAATGAGAGCGATGGACGAGGTCTTCGAGTTGTGCCCGGCCTGCACGATGATGAAGAAGTATGACGAGAATCCCGTAGCCAAGGCACCCACGATGCTCAGCCACTTGTTGATGTTGAAGGCCCGCATCAGTATGTAGAAGCACACGAAGAAGATGATGAACACCCACGGAGTGCTCCAATGTCCCTTGAGCATTATCTTGCGGAAGGGTTTCAGCCAGTCGTTGGCCTCGTAGTGCCCGCCACCAATCTGGTAATTGGGCATACCGCTAAACATCGAGCCTGTCCAGAACGAGTAGTCGCCGGTAGTTCTCGTATATTCCGTAGACTCGTGTACGGCAGCAGCCGCACTCGTGCTGTCACCGGAGCGTATTACCTTACCCTCCAAGGCTGGCGAACAATAGATGCAGGCAATGGCAACGAAAAGCACCAATGCCGCTGCGTAGGCTCCATATTTTTGTAGGAAATTCTCTTTTTTCATACTCTGATAGTTCGTTTAAGTAACTTATTGACGTACAAAAGTACAGTTTTTTTAGATAAATTATGGCAACTGTTCTCCTTTTTTGTACTTTTGTATGAGTTTAAGTGGATTTTTATGGAGAAGAAGCGAATAATAATTGTCGGTCCGGCCTATCCCTATAGAGGAGGTATCGCCGATTTCAATGAGCGCCTGGCCTATGAGTTCCAACGCGAGGGACACGAGGTGCTCATCTATACGTTCACGCTGCAGTATCCCGGTTTTCTGTTCCCAGGCACTACACAGTATGCTACTGGAGCAGCACCTGAGGGTCTCTCGATAGTGCGCAGGCTCAACTCCATCAACCCCTTCAACTGGATTAAGGTAGGCCGTGAGATACGCCGTGCCCGCCCCGACGTGGTGATGATACGTTTTTGGCTCCCCTTCCTGGCTCCCTGCCTGGGTACGGTAGCCCGCATCGTCCGTCGGGACAAGGGCATCAAGGTGGTGGCATTGCTTGATAATGTGATACCTCACGAGCACCGTATAGGTGACCGTCTGTTTGCCCGCTATATGATACATTCTGTGGGTGGCTACGTGGCCATGTCAGAGTCGGTGTTGTGCGATGCCAAGAGCTTCGACGATACTAAGCCGTTTGCCCTCACCCCTCATCCGCTCTACGATAACTTTGGCTCCAAGGTGTCTCGCGATGAGGCCATTGCCCACCTCGGACTCGACTCCAATACCCGCTATATCCTTTTCTTTGGGCTGATACGTGACTACAAAGGACTGGATCTCCTGCTCCGTGCCTTTGCCGACGACCGCTTGCGTGGCACAAAGGTGAAGCTCATCGTGGCTGGTGAGTTCTATAGTAATGCCGAGCGATATGAGCAGTTGGAGAAGGAGCTGAATCTTGCCGAGCACATCGTGTGGTATAAGGAGTTTGTCCCTGCCGACCAGGTGCGCTACTTCTTTGCCGCGGCCGACCTCGTGGCCCAACCTTACAAGACGGCTACACAGAGTGGCATCACCCAGATAGCCTATCACTTTGAGCGGCCCATGCTGGTCACCGATGTGGGCGGGCTGGTTGAGATTGTCCCCCACGGCAAGGTGGGATATGTGACAAAGCCCGATGTGTCCGACATTGCCGATGCACTGGTCGACTTTGTTGGCAACCGCAGCGAGAGCGACTTCCACGACGGTATCGTGGAGGAGAAGGCAAAGTATGCCTGGAGCAATATGACCACATCACTGCTCGATGTAGCAGGCAAGTTGTAATGGACCACAGATAAAAACGGAACATCCATCGTGAGAGTACTCATCATAAATACAACCGAGCGCCAGGGCGGACCCGCCATTGCTGCCTATCGCCTTACTGAGGCTTTGAAGAACAACGGCATCAAGGCCAAGATGCTGGTGCGTCGGAAGAGCACCCAGCAGGTAACTACCGTGCTGGCCGAATACTCCCTGGCCGACCGCCTGAGCAGGGTGTGGGAACGACTGTCGGTGGCGCTACACACGCACTTGCGCCACAACCGCATCTATGCCATTGATTTCGGCCATTCGGGTACCGATATTACCGAGCTCCCCGAGTTCAAGCAGGCCGATGTGATACATCTGCACTGGACCAATGGAGGCATGCTCTCACTCTCGTCCATAGAGAAGATTATCGCTTCGGGTAAACCCCTCGTGTGGACCCTGCACGACATGTGGCCCTTTACGGGAGTGTGCCACTATGCCCACGACTGCGACCACTATACGGAGCATTGCCACGACTGTCCGCAGCTCAACAGCCGCAAGCATCGGGATATGGCCTACCGCATCTTCGACCGCAAGGCACAGATGCTGCAAGGTGCCCACATACAGTTTGTGGCCTGTAGCCGCTGGCTTGGCAATATGGCTACCAACAGCCGTCTGTTGCGTGACAACAAGATACTATGTGTGCCCAATGCCATCAACACCAACCTCTTCCGCCCACGCAACAAGACACTGGCACGCGAGACCTTGGGCCTTCCTGCAGACAAGCGGCTGGTGCTCTTCAGCTCACATACGCTCACCGATGAGCGCAAAGGATTCCACTATCTCAAGGAAGCTGCCAAGGTGCTTGCCGCCGAGCACCCCGAATGGACAGACAAGCTCGGCATCGTGCTCATAGGCAAAGACATCGTGCCTGCCATGTACCACGACATCCCCTTCGACGTATATCCCCTGAGCTATATCGCCGACGAGAAGCGCCTGGTAGAGGTATACAATGCCGTAGACCTCTTTGCCATCCCCTCGCTGCAAGACAACCTGCCCAACACCATCGTTGAGGCTATGGCCTGTGGCGTACCCTGCATCGGGTTCAATGTAGGCGGCATCCCCGAGATGATAGACCACTTGCACAACGGCTATGTGGCCGACTACAAGAATGTGGCCGACCTGGCGGCAGGCATCCACTGGCTGCTTACCGAAGGCGACTACGACGTGCTGAGCCGTGAGGCCGCCCGCAAGGCCACCAACACGTATGGCGAAAGCAACGTGGCAATGAAATATATAAGTATATATAACCGAATGACCGGAAGAAACGAATAATAACAATAAAAGCTTAAGACTATGTTTGCAAAAGAGACTTACATCCGCCGTCGTCAGCAACTGAAATCGACGCTCAAGAGCGGCTTGTTGCTGTTTCTCGGCAACGATGAGTGTGGCATGAACTATGCCGACAATACCTATCACTATCGTCAGGACTCCACGTTCCTCTACTTCTTCGGTTCCGACTATGCCGGCTTGGCCGCCGTAATCGATATCGATGAAGACCGCGAAATCATCTTTGGCAACGAACTCACTATCGACGACATCGTATGGATGGGCACACAACCCACCATCAGCGAGAAGAGCGAGCGCGTAGGCATCCGCGAGACCTTACCCATGAGCGAGCTTAAGAGCTATCTCGACCGTGCAGCAGCCAAGGGCCAGCCCATACATTATCTTCCCCCTTATCGTGGCGACCACAAGCTGTGGCTTGCCGAGCTTCTGGGCAAGCAGCCGGCCGAGCTGGCAGCAGGCTCGTCGGTGCTGTTCATCCGTGCCATAGTGAACCAACGTAATTACAAGAGCGCTGAGGAGATAGCACAGATAGAGGAGGCTATCAATACCAGTGTGGAGATGCACAAGACAGCCATGCGCATGGTACGTCCCGGAATCAAGGAGAGCGAGATTGCAGCAGCCGTCACCGAGGTAGCCATGCGCCAAGGGGGTAACCTCTCGTTCCCTGTCATCGCCACCATCAACGGGCAGACGCTCCACAATCACTGCCACAGCAATGTGTTGCATGATGGCCAACTCTTTCTGCTCGATGCCGGTGCCGAGAACACCATGCACTATGCCGGTGACCTCACCTCTACCATGCCTGTGTCGGGGCGCTTCACCGAGCGTCAGAAGACCGTATATGACATCAACCTGCGTGCCTACCGTACCGCTGTAGCGGCTCTCCGTCCCGGTATCACTTACCGCGAGGTACACATGATGGCCGTGACCGAGATATGTAAGGGAATGAAAGAGCTCGGACTCCTCAAGGGAGACCCTGCCGAGGCGGCCAATGTGGGAGCATACGCGCTCTTCATGCCTCATGGTCTCGGTCACATGATGGGACTTGACGTGCACGATATGGAGAACCTTGGAGAGGTATATGTGGGTTACGACGGCCAGCCCAAGAGTACCCAGTTCGGCTTCAAGTCATTGCGCCTTGCCCGTACCCTTGAGCCGGGCTTCGTCTTCACCATCGAGCCGGGTATCTATTTCATCCCCGAGCTCATCGACAAGTGGCGTGCCGAGAAGCAGTTCACCGACTTTATCTGCTACGACAAGCTTGATGCATGGAAAGATTTTGGTGGCATCCGCAACGAGGAAGACTACCTCATCACTCCCGATGGCTCGCGTCATCTTGGTGAACACAAGCCCTGCTCTACTGAGGAGATTGAGGCCGAGTGTAGCCGGTAATAGGACTCACATTCCTATATTATACGTACATTTGCAATGTTTAATATTAAAAGTAAGGAATTATGAAAAGAATCGTATGTATAGCAGTGACCGCTATGGCTCTGCTGTTGGCAGTCCCGGCACACGCCCAGTTCAGCTGGGGTATCAAGGGGGGTGTCAATCTTGTGAGCAACAACTTCTCCGATCTGAGTGGTACTATCACCAAGGATCAGATACTGAACAAGGACAATTACACCGGTTTCTTCATTGGTCCCAAAGCGGAAGTGCGTATCCCTCTCCTTGGATTCGGTGTCGAGGCTGCAGCACTATATTCACAGAAAGGGATGAGCATCGGCAATAATGAAACGTTCAAGATGAACAGCTTCCAGATTCCCCTGAACATCAAATATACCTTAGGGTTGGGCAATATCGCCAATGTGTTCATTGCGGCAGGTCCTGAATTCGGTTTCAATGTAGGCGGAACGACAAAGGTAATCAATAACCTTGTGACCACAGGAAGCACGACGACAGGAAGTGTACAGGCCTATATACTTGAGAAATCAACCTTGAGCATCAATGTTGGGGTAGGTGCCACACTGCTGAATCACCTGCAGGTTGCCGTCAACTACAATATGCCTTGGGGAAAGACTGCCGACTTCCAGTCCATCGATGCCGATGAGATAGATAACGCGCAGGATCTGGCAAATGGCCAGAACATTACGCTTGGCGCTTTTGAGAAACTAAACGGTACCGTTGACAAGGCAGAGCAAGCGGCTGCCAACATCAAGGCCGGTACCATACAGCTATCGGTGGCTTATCTGTTCTAAGAGTTTTCAGTTACAGATTATAGATGTCCGGCCAAGTGCAAGGCCGCCGTTTCTTTGAGGATAGAGGCCGACCAGAAGTCACACACTTTTGGGTCGGTCTCTCTCTTATTCGCTGACGGGCTTGAGATACCAGTTTGCTTTGTCCTGTAGCTTCAGCCGAAGGCTCTCATCGGGCATCTGTGGGGTAACACGGCGTGCAATGCGTGAGGCCAAGTAGTCGGTGCCCCGGCGATGGGCAAAGCGCATGAGGTCAAAGTAGCGCAATCCTTCGAAACTGCAGTCGAGTGCCAGTTCGTCGCAGATGAGATCTTCTACATACTCGATCTTCTCGTCGGCCGACAGCTCAAGGGGAAGTTGGTAGAAGATGGTGTCCATCTCAATGTTGCCGCATCCCCGGGCGTGTATCCCTATTTGGTTCTTGTTGTTGCCGAAGTCGTAGAATGTGTGTCCCGACAGGAGCAATTGGGGCAGTTCCTTCTGGTTGTACATTAGCATATTGCCTCTGCTGAGTCCGTACTTGAGCATGCAGAATGCCGTTTCGGGGTATCCTGCCCGGCAGATGGCCTCGGCCAGTCGCAGGTATATGTGGTTGGAACGGTAGGTGCTGATGTGGGGGTAACGTGCCGGGAACTTATCGATGCTTATCGTATATTCGCTCTCCTGCTCCTGTGGCTTGTAGATGCGGAGGTCGCCACGGGCATAGCTCGGTTCGCCAGCCACGTGTATATAGTGGAGCAGTTCGGGGTGTGCCTTGGTGCCGTATATGGAGTCATCAATGAGCAACTGGTATCTTGACGGAATGAGGTCGGGGTCTTCGTCCACCTCGTCGGTGATGCCTACGTGGCAATAGAACTGGTTGCCGGCCAGTTCCTTCAAGGCTTCGCTTCCTTGCAGCTTGCCCATCACCTGCTGCAGATTGGAGGTCTGCCCATAGTTGGCATGGGTAGCCATGGGGATGATGCTGATGCGCTCGGTGTCCCAATAGCGGTCGCCCGTGTATAGTTGGTTCCATGACAATGTTGTCGTGATGAACTCGGTGTCAGTGTAGCTGTTGGTGTGTTGGGGCCATACGCTATATTGCTCCTCCACGAGATAATCGTGGTAGTACTGTGCCGCTTTTATGTAGTCCTCTTCCTGCCCTCTTATGGATGCTCTCCATAGGTGCATGTCGGCCAATAGAAGAGGTATGGGGAAGAAGAACTTGCGGCTGTTGACAGTGTAGTCCTGCCCGTAGGTGAAGTTGCCGTATGTGGGGTATCCTACGTTGAGGTGACTCTCCAGCTCGGGGATGAGGAGGTCGCACAGTTCGTCGATGCTCTTGCGATTGGATGTGTCGCCGGACACCTTCTCAATATCGCTGAACGATAGGAGCGGGGTTGTATAATAAGGTATTCTCTCGAAGTTCATTGCCAGCTGCAGGTAGCTCCAGCATCGTATGGCACTCACTGCGGCACGCTCACGGGCGAAAATGTTTTCGCCTTCACGGTACATGTCGTCAGGTGCCTCGTGAAGGTAGTAGTTACAATTATTGACAATGGCATAGAGCTCGCGATAGGGGTTGTATTTGTTGGGCGAGTCTGTCTCGAAGTTACCCAGTACGGTGAGGTCTTCGTCGGTAATGTCGGGTCGCAGTTGCACCAGGTCTCCTCTTACCTCACCCAGGATGACCGTCTGGTCGGCGACTTTCTGGATATGAGCCAATATCCCCAATACGCTGAATACGGTATCGGAGGGGGTGTCTATCTGATGATCCTCTGTGAATGCAACATCTATGGTCTCCACATCGCACGAGGTGAATAGCAGTGATAGGGTGAAAATACTCAAGAAAAACTTTTTCATAGAGCGATATATGATATATGTGTGTTATAGATTGATTTTTATTCCTGCCGTTACGCTACGTCCCTCACCCAGCAGGCCACAGTCGATACCTTGGTAGAGGGCATTGCGCGAACAGCTCACTTCGGGGTCGGCACCGAGATAGCGTGTCAGGGTGAACATGTTGTTAGCCGCTACCCATACGGTAAATCCTTGCATGAAGGAGAGGGCGAGTGGCTTATGGTAGCTCACCGATACGCTTCTGAGCTTCATGTAACTGCCGTCCTCAATCCACCGGTCGGTGAACCCATACCCCGAGGTCTTGCTGGCTGAGTTGGCACGTGGCACGTCGGTCTGTTGCCCTTCTCGTACCCATCTGCGCAACATGGCTGTTGTTTGGTTATGGTAGCTGCCTCCCTGCTCGAGCACTCGCCGGGCATAGTTGTAGATGTCGCCTCCGATGTTGTATGTAAAGGATGCATCGAAGGTGAACCCTCGCCATGTCAGTGTGGTGCCGAACGAGCCGAAGAGGTCGGGATTGGGGTCTCCGATAATCTGGCGATCTTCCTCATTGATTATGTGGTCATCGTTGGTGTCAATGTATACGGGGTCGCCGGCCTGCAGTTGGTATCCTCTTTCTGAGCCCATCCGGATAGCGGCCTCCTGTGCAGCTTCTGTGGTGGCGAATACTCCGTTCGTGCGGTATCCGTAGAACACAGCAATCGGGTTGTCGATGGCAGTCAGCAACTGCCCCTCCATATAGTCGGTCGTGAAGCTTTTGTTTCCTTCGGGCAGCGCGGTAAGTCTGTTGGCATAGCTATTGGCTGTCCCGTAGATGTCCCATGATAGGTTGCGCCGGCTCAGCAGTCGGATATCGGTGTGCAGGCTATAGCTGATGTTCTCCAACTGGCCTTCGTTGCACAGGTAGCGGCTGAGTCCGCTGATGCCATCGAGAGGTTTCCACACCAGCAAGTTGTCTGTGTAGCTCTTGGTGGCCTTGACGGCTATTCCCCACCGCTCCTCGAAGGCGCGCATCTGTGCTCCTACGTGCAGGCGTGTGGTGGTCTCCCATCGCAGTTTGTCGTTGCCGATATGGCCGAGGCTGATGCCTGCAGTGCCATTGATGAATGGGGTGGTGGTGAAGTAGCTGCGTGAGGCATAGGGGGGGATACGGTCGTTGCCGCTTTGGTCGATACCTGCCGTGATTGCCAACTGGCTGATGGCTTTGGTCTTGCGGAAGAAGGGCTCGGCCGATACGTTCCACCTTGCCTGCAATGATGGGAACATCGCCCATACATAGTCGCCCACAGTGATGCCTCCCTGTGCGTTGCGTCCGTAGCGTGTAGAGGTCTCCCCGGTGAGCGATGCTGTCAGGTCGTAGCGGTCAGTGTAGCTGTAGTCGGCATGCAGGTACAGTGCTGCCGATTTCCATTGTTCGTAGCATCCGGTAACCTGCCGATTGTCCATGGTAGCGGTGATGTTGGGCATCTTGTCGCTCACAGTGTTGCTTGCTGATATACCGTCGTTGTTATAGGTGTCGCTCATGTAGCGCACCCCTCCTACCGTTTTCATCCGGTGAAGGCCATGCCTTGCGCTCCATGTCAATCGGGTATCGCTCATCAGTGACGTTTGTTTCGAGGAATAGGCTCTCGACTGATTGTTGATGGCGGCATCTGTTCCGTTCACAATGGTGGGCACTCCCTCATCGGGCATGAAGTAGCGTTCGGTGACGTTGTTGAGCACGTAGCTCACCTGCTCGCTTATCGTCAGGTGCTTCCCTAATCGCCATTCGGGGCGTATGTTCATGAAGAACAGGTTGTAGGACAATGAGTTCTTGTTGCTGGCATCTCCTCCTTCGATGATTGCCAATGGGTTGCTGATGCCGAATACGTCGTAGTCGGCCAGTGAGGCAGTGAAGTTTCCGCTCTTGTCAGCCATGTGGCTATTGAGCAAGGGCGATTTGATGAGTGCCAAAGCCGATGGGGCAAAGTTGTCTCCACTATGTATACCATCATCGCGCAGGTTGCGCCCCGTATTGCTATAGGCCACGTCGAGCTGCACGGTTAGTGGCTCCACGATGTTGACATCCGTGTTGAAACGCAGCGACAAGCGGTCAAAATCATTTCCCTTGAGTGTGCTCTCGGCATTGCTGTAGTTGATGCCGAGGTTATACTTTGCAATTTCGTCGCCTCCTTGTACGTTTATGCCGTAGTACTGGGTCAGTGCTTTCTGATACACTGCTCGGCTCCAGTCGGTGTCGTTGTGGTACATGGCATAGAGTTGCTTGTCGGCAGTCTGATTGCTCAGGAATTCGGGTGTTGTGGTCGCATTGCCCAATATGTCTGCCGCGTAACTTCTATATTGTGCTGCGTTCATCATCTGTGGCAGGCGTGGCATCCACTCCATGCCGCTGCGGAGGTTCACGTCGATGCGCGTTGCCATTGACTTGGCGCGTTTCGTCTCTATCAGTATGACACCTCCTCCGCCTTTGGCTCCATACAGTGCTGTGGCGTCGTGTAGGATGCTCACCTTCTCTATGTCGTCAGGGCTTATGGCACTGAGCACATTGTTCAGGTACCCTTGATGTAGCAGGGGGCGGTCGTTCTGCTGATCCAATACTACACCGTCGACTACGATTAGCGGTGTGGCGTTGCTGTTGAGCGAATGCCATCCTCCGAGCATGAGCATGGCTCCTTGTGCAGGGTTGGAGCTCCCTCTTATCGTTCTCAGTCCTTCGGCTTGCTTCGTGGCCAAGTTATCCTCGATGGTGAGTGCGGTAGCTGCTGCCGAGGGGACGATGGCCGGGTGCATCAGTACCTTGATGGCTGTTCCTTCCGCGGGAAGGTGTAGGGTGACGCTCTTGTGGTCGGTGGCCTCTACGGTCAACGTGCCAATGTGTGGTGGCAATGTAATCTCAAACGTGCCCTTCGTATCGCTCATTGCGCTGTATCGTGCATCACTCTCTGCCGTGACTATGGCACCCGCGATGGGCATTCCCGTGGCATGGCTCACGACGGAGCCTTTCCACACCGTCTCTTGTGGCATGGCAGGCTGTGCTGCCCACAGGATGGTTGTTAACAGTAGGAGTATGTGTCTCATAGATGTTCAATGTTATCGGTTAGTATCTTCGTGGGCGCAATACGATGCAGTCAATGTACATGTCGCGGCTCAGGGTAGTTTCGGTTCGCTTGGCTGTTCCCGTTATCTTCAGTGTGAGCTTAGAGTCCGTCAGCTTCTCTCTGTTGGGGTAATAGTCGCAGTACTCAAACTGATGCTCCTCGCGCACCCACACCGTATCGATCGTTGTGCCGTCAATGTCAAGACCTGTGCTCTTGTACACTTCGCCGAGGTAGTCATCGTACAGCTCCACATCGACTCTTCCGTCCTTCGGGTCGATGACGGAGGAATACCCGTTCTTGGTCAGGTTCATGGGCACGAACACTACGCCGATGTCATATTTGCACGACAGTACATTGGGCAGCACGTAGGTTACTGTGGGTTTCAACAGAGGCGATGTTGCCACTAACTTCATGTAGCGGTTTTTGCTCAGTTCGTTCTTCCCTGTTACAACAAACACGCTTGTGGCTTCGCAGTTGCTGGGCTCCTTGGTCATGTATGCCTCGGCTTCGGCTTCGATGACGATGTCCTGCACGAATGTCTCGTAGGGGTCGATGTTCAGAGCTTCGGCTTTCAGCAGTGTTCCGTTGCTGCAATCCACCGTGTCGGTGATGAGTGCCTCATAGGGTAGCGGTTCTTCGCTGTCAGTCCGGCGCACTAAATACTCCGTGATGCGTCGTTTGGCTACGGAGTCGCCCATGTGCTTATAGATGCCTTCCGGGTAGCGGTAGAAAGCCTTGAACTCCTCTACCGTTTCTTCCCATGCTTGGTTGGTGGGAGCCGTCATCACGTACGACGTGTTCTCTGCATTGAGTTGTCCCATTCTTGACCATAGTTCGTTGGTAGTGATGAATACGGAGTCGCTATATACCTTCTCGCCACCTACGACACCGCCCAAAGTGCTGGCATTGGGGTCAAACTCCTGACGGTTGAATCCGTACAGGTAGTCGCATAGTTGTTGCAGGTCGTTGTCCTGGCGCAGATAGGTCCAGATGTTGTTGTTGAATCTGACTTGCTGTTCTACGATGTGGAGTAGTCCATTGCTACATTCCATGTTGGGACTCTCGATGCGCACTCCGTTGAATGCCATGTGAATGCCGTCACCGATAAGGCGCATCAGCTTACCATTGAGCGTCTTTATCGAGTCTGCCTTTGCTGCCGACACCGAGATGAGCGAGCGAGCTATGTGATTCTCGATAACCTGTGTTGTGATTTCCTCATCCGACATCATGCCACCTGCAACTAAGGAGGTGTCAATCTTGCCTTTGGGAGCCCATACGGTGAACCGTTGGTCACTGTCGAGCAGTTTGTCGTAACCTCTCGACTGCAATAGGCGGGCAAAGTCGTCCAGTTCGACGTTATCGGAGATCTGTTGCCACAGCGTTGTTGTCGACTGGGCGGGCACAGCGTAATGCTCCTCCCAGCTGTCGGTACACGACAGTGTGGTAGCGGCAACCATTACGCTTAATATAAAATGCTTGTTCTTCATACTCTACTCTTTTTCTTGGTCACACTTCGTGGATACTCCTCTTAGAATCTGTCTTCGGGTATCGCTCCGTTGTATATGCTGCGTGGGCAAACCTCAATGAAGTCAAGATTGAGCAATCTTCCTGTACGCTCATCCACCTTTCTGAATCTCAAGTAGAAAGGCCTGCCATCGAGCTGTTGGGTGGTGATGATGCGTCTCATGTACCACCAATCGTTGGTCATCCGTGATTTTTGGGTCACACGGTCATTTTCCACGCGATACATGGCTGCGGGTCCCTTCATATATCCGAGGTTGCGCATGGCTCTGTCGTTCTCGGTGATGGTGACTAATCCTCCCACGTTGGCCGATGCGTCCGAGGTGATGTCATCGAAGAGGTTGATGTCCTGTATCATGCCCACCTTGGGATCCATGCCTGTGAGGTTCATGTCGAGGGGGATGCCTACGGGCATCATCAGCTGCTTGTCGTAGCCGAAGTAGATTTGCGAGATGCTCATCAAGGCGTTGCAGCAGTAACCCAAGCGTATCTCATACTGTCCTGCGGGGACAGCCGGGAAGCGTATGGTGACATCGTATTCTCCGTCGAAGTTGAGGTTGTCGGTCTGATGTGCTGCCAGATCCTTGTGTGTGCCGTTGCCGGCGCTCTTGCCTGCAGGCCAACGGTTATACTTGCATTCGCTGTTGTCATCATAGTCCAGCCCGTCGAAGTAGCCTGTGGGGAAATACCACCACAGCATCTCATCGTCCTTGTCAAGGCGGATGTCGTTGTTGGTCAGCTCCTTGAGCAACGACCCCGTGTCGATGCGGATACGGGTGTTCTTGAACATACTTACCACTTCTGCATCGAATTTAAGTATGCCGTTCACAAACTGGAAGTTGCCGTTGATGGTGGACTCTCCTTCCGTGCTCTTGACTTCCACCCCTTCGACTGCATTGTTGGAGCGCATGAAACGGTTGAGATATACCGCGTTGCCTTTACCCGATACGGTCTGCAGACGCAGTAGATTACCTTCCAGAGTTTCATAGTATTCGGTGTAGTCGCCACCTTCGTTGACACTCCAGTCGCGGGTGGCATTCACCAGATTGTTGTATCCTACGTTTCTGTCGAGGATGTGATAGGCCATGTACCTGTTGAGCGGATTCTTTCGGTGTGCAGGGTTGTCATCGTAGAGGCCGGCATCGCCAGGATACACCTCGTCCATCATCACCTTGGCATAGTTGGCCAGCGATGCGATATCGCTTTCGAGGTCTCCCGTGTAGATGGGTTTATTGGCATTCAGCGGGTCGGTGAGTGTAGCGTACACTTCGTCTTTCTCTACGAACACGGTGTAGCCCAGTCGTCTCGATGCGGGCACCTTTTCTCCTGTACCGGTGTACTTGGCTGCATATTGTGCCAGTTTCTGCACCATCGCTTCGCTCTCGTCCTTCTCTTCCAGCAAGAGGTCGGTGAGTTGTGTCTTTTGCAGTGCTGCCATAAACAGGGTGAATCCCAGTGCCTCGCACCGCGACTGCATGTAGTCGGGCAGTACATAGCTCGACTGCTCCAACACGTGGTCGAGGGTGTGTATCACACCATTGGTCACTGTGTCGTTGGCAGCGATGATGCGTGATTTAGTGTTGAGGCGGTACACCGTGACCGAGTCACCCCGTGTAGAGTCATACTCTTGTGTGATGGTCACTTGTATCTTCCTTTCATACATGTTGACCCGGGGAAGGTATCCGGTGTGCATGTCGTGTGTGAGCAATGCCTCTCCAATGATATGGCTTTTGGCTATGGCGGTGACTGTGCTGTCGGGCAGTGTCCCGAGTTCCATGTCGGGATGGTGCTCTGTAATGTATTGCTCTATGGCTTCGTTGGTCGGTGCCAGACAGGTGTATTGTCCATAGGTTGTCATCAGACCTTTTATGCCGGCACGTGCGAGTATCTGATTGAAGGCGGAGTACTGTTCACCAGCCTCCAGAAAGTCTCCTATGGTTTGCTGCTGGCTCACATAGAAGCTGTCGCCTTCGACACCATCGTCATAGCATCCTGTTATTGTCAAGGTCATGGCCATGACCACTATCCATATTTTGTTCTTGGCTTTCATATACGGGTCTTTTGTGGTTTCTCAATACTGATAGGCTGGGTTCTGGTCTACCTCCAATAGGGGGTTGACATCTATCTCTGGCTGGTAGAAGGGCAGATATAGGTTATCGATGCTGGCCAGTCGGGTGACGGCATCTCTTCCTCCAGTCTGGTACTTGCGTAACAGATAGGTGTTGCGCAGGGTCGACATCATCTTGGCTGGTTCGTCGGCATGTCGCACCATGCGCATGAGGTCATACCATCGCTTGCCCTCGAACATCAGTTCGCGCTGCCGTTCATCGAGCACCAGTCGTTTCATGTCATCGGGCATGGTCAGTAGCCTGCTCGTGCCTCCACAGGCGCGTTCGTTCACCGCCTTGACGAGCAGGAATGCCTCTTGCAGGTTTTCCTCGCCGCCCAGGTAGGCGAGCGCTTCAGCCCGCATGAGCATCACGTCGGTGAGGCGGTAGATGATCCAATTGGCTGCTTTCCCACTCATCTGAATCTGCTCATTGTCGTCCTTGGCAGCTCTGTACTTCAGTATGGAGTAGCTGTTTGAGGTGGTGAATCCGTCATAGTTGACATTGTCGGTGAGGCGTCCATCGTTGACATCTTCGAACAGTGACCCGGCTTGCCTGTCGATGATGTAGTTGGCTGCCGAGAGCATGCCTCCCGTGAGGGTGCGGGTGGAACCGTATAGTGAGGTAACGCCACTGTTGTCCCTGATGTCGAAGTCGTATTGCAGCTCAAGGAGGCTTTCGAAGCTGTTGCCGGTAATGAAGATTTGCTGGTTGGCATAGTGCAGGGTGGTGCCGTCAATGAGGGGATACCCTGCATATAGGCTCAAGGTTCCGTTGGCATAGTACAGTTCATTGTCACCTTGCGCCACCTGCTGTTGTTGCAGGGCGTACTCAGCCTGTTTGGCTGCTATCACTTCATCTGCATATTCTGCGCATAGTGCATAGTTGCCTGCCCATAGGTGCACATCGGCCAGCATGGCTTTTACGCTGAGTTTGTTGAGTCGTCCCTTTCGCTCGGCGGGAGTGTCGAAGAAACGCTCTCCCCAAATATGTTCTTTGGCCCATTCCAAGTCTTCGATGATCTGTGCCAGCACCTCCTCTTCGTTCGAGGCTGCTACCTTGAAGTCTTCATCGTCTCCAATCGTGGCTATGGTCACGAGCGGCACCTTCTTAAAGGTGCGTATCAGATAAAAGTAGCACAATGCCCTGATGCTCCGTACCTCGGCACTGTAGCTCAGCAACTCCTCTTTGGTGAAGTTGCCGTCTTTCTCTTGAGCTCCCGGGGCATAGTACAGTACGGTGTTGCATAGGTTGATGACGTTGTACACTGCTGCCCATGAGCACCATGTGTTTTGTGAGGTGATGTTGTTGACGTAGTAGTTGTAGTCGTTCTCGCTATTTTGCAGTGCTGCGTTGTCAGTGATGTTGTCGGCTCGCATCTCGCCCCAGGCGATGACGCGTTTGGCAAAGTTGGCATCTTGCATGGCGTAGTAGCACGAGGCGATGCAACTTTCCACCTCGCTCTTCTTCTCCCAATAGTTCTCTACACTGACGGCGTTGAGCGGTTTCAGTGTGAGGAAGTCGGCCAGGAAGTCATTACACGAGGTCAACATCAGTGTTGTGGCTATTGCCGCTATCATTTTCTTTTTCATAATGCATCAGAAGTTAATGGTGGCACCTAAGGTGAATGACTTGGCTCTTGGCGTGGCAGCATTGTCGGTGGTCACTCCCATGCCTCCATAGCCTACTTCAGGGTCTACTCCGCTATATCGGGTGAGCAAGAATAGGTTGTCGGCACTGGCAAATAGTGCTATGCGGCTCATCCCCAGTCGCTTGCTGAAGTCCCTGTCCACTTCGTAGGATATCTGCAGGTTGTTGAGGCGGATAAATGATGCGTCCTCCACGTAGCGGTCCGATCCCAGCCAGTTGTAGCCTTTGGCATAGAGTGCTCTCGGTACGATGTGTGCCCCGTCGGCTCCGTCGCCCTCCTTGCGCCAGCGGTAGTTGACAGTTGTTGTCTGGTTATTGGTGCCATACATGTTTTCGGCCAGCATACGCGCCCTATTCACCACCTTATTGCCGTAGCGGTAATTGAACATCGCTTTCAGAGTCCATGCCTTGTAGTAGAGGTTGAATCCGAATCCGCCCGTCAACTTCGGCAACGACGAACCCAGGTACACCAGATCCAGTTCGTTGATGTTTCCATCATAGTTGATGTCCTCGTAGATGGCATCACCTCCCGTGAAGGCATATTTGGTGTTGTGGTAGTCATAGTACAGTTGCATCGGCTTGTTGTTGGCTCCATAGATGACCTTGCCGTCCTTGTCGCGTGCCACGGGGCATGATGCTCCTTCGGCAACTGCCTTGTCGTAGTGGTCGTAGCTGTAGGCATATACCCCTTTGTAACGGAGTCCGTAGATGGCTCCGAAAGGGTTGTTGAGTTGCACGCGCGTCACATAGTTCCCGTTGGTTGGTAGCTTCACGCCTGTACCATTGATGGCATTGAGGCGTATCTCGTCCATTTCGGTGATGGTGTTGCGGTTGTTGGCAAAGTTGAGATAGGTCGATGCCTGCACATCACCTGCCAGTCTGAAACGGTTGACGTTAAGATTGATTTCGTAACCTTGGTTCTTCATCTTTCCATTGTTCTCGTAGTTCAGTGTGGCAAACCCGCTCGTCGTCGGTATTGATGGATTTTTGGTCAGCAGGTCGCTCTTGTACTGGGCATAGAGATTCACCGATGCTGTCAACAGGTTGTCCATCAGTCCGAGGTCGATACCCGCATTCCACGAGTTCTGCTTTTCCCAACGAAGGTCGGTAAGGCGTATGTTAACGGGGCGCATACCGGGCGTATTGATGTACTTGCCGTCAGACTGGTATATTGAGTAGTGCAGGTCATTGGCACCTGGCTGTGTACCGGTGATACCCCATCCCGCGCGTACCGAAAGCATCGACATCCATTCGCGTGCTCCATCCATGAACGTCTCGTCGATTACGTTCCAACGTCCCGAGGCTGCGTAGAAGTAGCCCCAGCGGTGCGAGGGACCGAAGCGTGTGCTGCCATCGGCACGCATTGACCAGTCGAGCGAGTACTTCGACTTGTATGAGTAGTGTGCCTGTAGCACCCAGTTGGCACTGCGCCATTGTCCTGATCCGGTGTTCGTATTGCTCAGGTGGCCACCTGTGGCCGCCATCGTGATGTTCGCTCCGGGGAGCATATAGCTGCTCAGTGACTGGCTGTTGGAATTTCCGGTGACCATTTGTCCTTGCAGCATGGTACGTATCGAGTGATCCTTGTTGGCCAGTGCGGGGATGAAAGTCAGACGGTGTGTGGTGGTGAATCCGAAACTCTTGTTGAAACTCGATGACGCGGAGTTCACTGCTCCCTGCGTCTCGGTCCATTTCACACTTTTCAGTTCGAAGGGATAATAGCTGTCGTTATACCCATTGAGTATAGACAGTGCCACACTACCCGTATAGTTGAGCTGTGTACGCTCCTCGTCCACCCCCAGCAGCTTGTAGTTGATGTCAAATGTTGGAGCCACGTTGTATGAGCGGTTTCCCTTTTGTGCCAGCCATGCCGATGCCACGGGGTTCACCAGCGAGCGTTGTGCCGACAGCTCGTCTCTATCGCCAGAGTATGTTTCGGTAAATTCGTCCATCCGGAAGTAGGTACCCAGACTGTTGCCTAAGGCATCCTCGTCGTAGATAGCCATGTTGGGCATCTTCACGATGGCTATACCCAGCAACCCGTCGCTGTTCTGTTTGTTGTCTGTGTAGGTGAGGGCAAATGAACTACTGATTCTGATGCGGTCGCTCACGAAATAGTCAAGGGCCATACGGGTAGAGAAGCGGTCGAGTTGTTGGGCGATGATGCTTCCCTCCTGATGGTCATAGCCTGCAGATATGCGGTAGTTGGCTTTCTCACCTCCACCGGCGATAGACAAGTGATGGCTCTGGAACAGTCCGAATTGCTTCACTGCATTCTGCCAGTTGGTGTTGTTGTTGTATTGCTCGTATTGAGGGTAGTTCTGGTTGTAGCTGAGCTCCTCCAGCCGTTCCGGGTTCTGAGAAGCATTGAAGAACTCCTCTTTCAGCAGCATGGTATATTGGTCGCCATTGAGCATGGCGTATCCTTCCGGTTGGTAGGTCCCGCGTAAGCGTAGTGAATAGCTGACGCGGGGCTTTCCGCTCGAACCTCGTTTAGTGACGATGCTGATGACACCGTTGCTGCCCTGACTTCCCCAGATGGCCGTGGCTGCTGCATCCTTCAGTACGGTGATGCTGGCGATGTCCTCCACGTTGATGCTCAGCAGTTCGGCAAACCTGTCCTCTGTGATACTGCTATAGTCGATGTCGTTGTTGGCATCCGTCTCGAATATGTTGCCGTCTACAACGATGAGTGGCTCTGAACTGGAGAAGATGGATGATACACCGCGCAGACGCATGCTGGTGCCACTACCCAAGTTTCCGCTGTTGTTTACGATGTCGAGTCCGGCAATCTGCCCTTGTAGTGCCTCGTCGACGGAGGTGAACGAGAGGCCTTCGAGCTTGCTCATGCTCATGGTCTGCTGGGAGAATGATTGCTCGCGTTCGGGGATGTCGAGTCCGCCGGTAGCAACGCGGGTTGTTGCCGTCACCACTACCTCTTCAATCTGCGTATCGCTCTTCAGGAATATCTCAAACTGCCGTTTTTCTCCGATGGACAGGAACTGTGTCTTGCAGCCTACGTAGCTGATTCTTACCTTGTGTCGCGTGTCGCGTACTTTCAGTGCGAAGTTGCCGTTCATGTCGGTTACGGCTGACTCTATGATACGTTGTCCCTCATCGACCTCTACCACGTGAGCCCCAAATACTGGGCCGAAGTCATCGGATACGGTACCGCTGATGGTGGTGCTGCTTTGTGCCTGTATCGTTAAAGGCAGCATGCAGCATAGTAGAGTGAGCAGCTGATGTATGGTTCTGTGTTTCATAATTCGTGGGTGTGGTTGTCTTATGTGAGGCATGTGTCATTTTTATTCCTTCTCAATGCATAGGCACTCTTCGTCGTAGAGTAGGGGCTCGCTGATGCGGTGCACTACTGCATAGCTCGATGTGCTGATGAGGTTGGAGTAGCTTTCTCCATCAAAGGTGTATTCACGTACGGATTGGTTATAGTCGGTTGTCGCTTCGGTGGCTTTCACGATAGCGGGTGTCGTCCATGAGGGGATATAGTTGCCGGTGACGGTGATGTCGTTGGGTGTGCTGCTTACCTGCAGACTATAGCTCAGTCCTTCCTGAGCCCCTTCAAGCACGTAGGCGGCTGTCTCGTAGGTGCCGTTGGCGATGTCGCCTCCGATGTATATGCTACGATCCTGCAAGTGATATTTGATGAAGTTGAGCAGGCGCATGGTGTAGTCGTGTTTCAACTGTGCGATGTCAATGTCGTCGCGCCCGGCATATTTCTCCGTCAGGTCGTTGATGTCGCTCCAGCGTGGCAGCCCGTGCTCATAGGCTTTGAGCATGGCTTCGTTGTCGGGTACGTATACGGTGTATTGGTATGAGTTGAAGGTCTTCACGGTGGTGTTGTCCCTGTTCATGGAGTAGGTCTTGCTGCTCGAACGCTTCATGATGGCATAGAGGTTGCGCTCGGCGGGCGTCCATTCGGGATTACCGAGCAGGAGCTCATAAAACTCGCTGTACTCCTCATGCCCCTCAAGCAGCATCTGTAGCGACTGCATGGTAGGCTGTATCATACGGTCGGCCACGAGGTAGTAGCCGTTATCTTTCTCTACGCGCTCCTTGATGGTGACATAGTTTCCTGATACTTGGTCTTTTATTTGTAGATCGTTTCCCTTGTCAACAATCTCCATGATTCCGTTGTCCTTGGTGATGAGGTAGGGTGTCTGCGGCCCGACGATGTTGGTGCCGTAGATGTCGCGTGGGATGATGGTGAAATTGAGCAGGTCGGTGAGACGGTTGCGCACGGCGGCATGGGCCACGCCCTCGGAAGCGGTGAGGGGACGCATGTTCTTGTTGGTAAAGGCTGCGTCGCCTTCTGCGGTCTTGTCGTAGCTGTAGGTGTAGGCATCCACGGTCTGCTGCACATCGTTGTACACGAATTCAAACCAGCGGGGGTCGTCGGTGTTGTAGGTCACGGGGTCGATGTAGCGGCGTAGGGCCTCGTCGGTGAGGATGATGTAATTGTAGTAGCTCACCATGGAGAGCAGGTAGGGCTTGAACTCGAGATTACGTATAGCCCAGTCCATGATCTTCATGTTGTCCTCCACCAGGGTGGGAGCTATCACGGAACGGAACGATGAGGGGGCGTATACTTCGTTCATGACATAGAGTGCTCCGTTGCAGCAGGTAGCTGTGGCACCCGGTACGATAGCGTCGGTGGTGAGTCCTATGGGATCTTTGGCATCGTCGAGCACGCTGCCGAAGCGACTGGGAATGCTGCTGAGGAATGAGGGGTGGATGTGATTGTTGAGAAACTCGGCCAGCACATTGTCGGGTACACTGTCGAAGGGCGTGTCGCTGGGGTAGCGCTGACGCAGGAACTGTCCGTCATCACCCTCCCACCAGGCTTTGAGCGCTTCATCGGTAGGGGCGAAAATAGCACCCATGTCAACTCCTTCGTCAATGCCGCTCTCCACGTAGTCGAGACACCCGGGGTCGAGCTTGAGCCATCCGGTGGCCTTTTCATTGCCAACGGAGGTGATGCCGTTGCCCTCGGCATCGCGCCACAGGTAACTTTTATAATAGATGGAGTCGCCTCCCCACAGCGGGGAGTAGAGGTCTTGTCCCTGATAGTAGTCGTAGAGGTAGGCATACTGCTCGGCTACCTTGGTAGCAGAGAGGGGGATGCTGAAGCGGTCGATGAGGCGAGCAAAGAGGTCGGTGTGTCCGTTCTCGGACATGTAGATGGCCATGGAGGGTAGCGGAGTTGGCACGTCGTCCATGATGTGGATGTAACCGTTCTGGCAGGTAATGTTGCCCTCGCGCACCTTTACATTGTTGATATATACATCCTCTTCGTTGAAGGGCGTGCCCCCGAAGAGGTAGGAAAAGTCGGTAGGAGTGATGCCTTTGGTCATCATCTGACGCCAAAGGAAGTGTACCATAGGCTGGGTGCCTTGGGCGATGATGTTGTATGTGGGTTGGTTCATGGTTCGCAGCCTCTTCCACCAGTCGTGGAGGGGTGTGGCTGTGGGGAGAGAGGCCGTTGGTATTGTAGTAATCGAGTCGTATACGGCCCACTGGGTGTTGGTACGGCGCATCACCTGTCCTTTGGCGATGCCGTCGGCAATGGATTGGTTGGTGAGAAGATCCAGCACATAGGCATTCTCGAGCATGGCACTATTGACCAGATACTTCTTCTGTGCCGGAGTGAGGTTGTTGCCGTCGATGCCATGCTGGGCAAAGTAGGTGCGATAAGCGTCATCAGTAGCTGCAAATATGGTGACACTACCGGTCTTCTTGAGAAACTCGTCGCGTCCCAGGTCGGTGGCCATCTGCAGGAAAATGCTGAATTCGCCACGGCGTTGCAATTCGTCGTATATGCTTTCGCCTAACCATGAGGGCTTCTCTTCAGCCCACTCGTAGCCGTCCTTGCATCCGGTGACGGAGATGCCCATGAGCACTGCTGTGGCATAGAGTGCCAGGCGTACCTTACTGATGACTCTTCGCATGATTCTTTAATTTTGAAGAAGAATCAGCATACCTCGCGTACTGGTCGCAAGGTATGCTGATGGTGAATAAATAGGATTATCTGATGATGACTTTCTTGCCATTGACAAGATAGATGCCGCGTGCGAGCTGGTTCTTGCTTGTGTAGTGGCGTCCCATGAGGTCGTAGATGCCTGCAGGGCTGTTCTCTTTCTCGGCAGTTTGTATGCCGCCGGGCTGAGGTTCTGCGTCTTCGGGTTTGGTGGTACCGTAGTAGAAGAGGCGGAAGTTGTCGGCATGCCAGAAGCGTCCGTTGCCGCCCACGACACCCGTACCGCGTATGCCTATCACCATGTGACCCTTCTCGATGAGTATCACACCAGTTTCGGTGGTGGTACCCAGCTCGCGCTGTGCGATGTTCCATACGTCGAGGTCGGCGTTGAAGGTGCTGTCTACATACAGCGTGTCAGAGTAGGTGTATACGATGCTGTCGTTGCCGCTGACATCTGTCAGTGTCTGCTTCTCGGCATTGCGGCTCATGGTGTAGAGGCGCAGGTTGCCGGCACCGGCCGAGGCGTAGGTGGCTGCTGTGGCTTGGTAGTATCCTTTGGGGAGTGCTACCTTGCCCTCTTCATCGCCGAGGTTGCCGATGGTCTGACGGTAGTCGGTGGCTGAGGCGATGTTGTGTCCCTCATGTCCCGACCAGCTGTAGCAGTACATCCAGGTGTCGCCACTGGCGCTGCCTGTGCGTTCGGGCTTGTCCGCATTGGTTGTGGTCTCCCATCCAGGAAGTACGATGGCGCTGGGCTGCTCGGCCTCGAGGTGATCCTGGTAGATGTTGGGGTTGACGATGAATGAGGTCATGTCGAGCGGGTTGGTGGCGATGTCGCTGATTTGTGCTGTGGCCAGTGCTTCGGCGATAAGTGCGTTGAGCGCTGCAGTGTTGAGCTCGGCATCAATCTTTTCCAAGTTGTCGTTGATGAGTGCTTCGGCTACTGCGGTGTAGGCGGGGTCGGTGCTGAGCCCACCGATGCGGTCGGCAAGCAGCTTGGCCTTGCCCATGGTGAAGCAGAGGGCGATGGAGGCATTGATCTTGGCCGACTCGGCTGCGAGCGCCTCGGTGTCTGCCACAAGCTTCTCGGTCAGGTAGTTGTCCCATGTCAGGTTCTCGGCATTGGCTGCTGCGGTCTCCAACGCATCCTTGAAGGTGCCGATAATACCAGGCTGTGCGAAGATGAGTCCCTCATCGAGCTGAGTAGCTACGGCGGTGCATCCCTCCAGCAGGGGACTTAGGGCATCGTAGTTGGCGATAATCTGTTCAGCGGCAGCAATCAACACATCCATATCCTCGATGGCTTGTTGTAACTCCTCTACTGTGCCCTCCTCGATGAATGCCTTGTAGCCCTCCTCTTCATCGAGTGCGATACCCAGGTAGTCGGCATCGTCTATGCCATATTCAGTCAGTTTCTCATGGAGGGGCTGTGCGGTCTCGAGGCGTGAGGCCAAACGATCCTGATAAGCCTTGATGACATCGGCATTCACGTAGTAGAGACGGAAGTTGTCGGCACGGAACCATTTGCCGTTACCACTGGAAGCTGTGACATTGATACCGATGTAGAGCATGCCGTCGGGCCCTACCTCGATGCCCTCGATGAGGGTGTTGGTTCCCATCTGTTCGCGTAGAGCCTCATATTCGGCTTCGGTGTTGGCCGAGAAGTCCACGGTCTTGAAGTTCACGCTGTCGGGTGTTGCCCACAGGTGCGTATTGGTGTTCCCATTGTTGCAGCAGGTGGCAGCTTCGAGGTTGTAGAGTCCGGCAGGGAGCTTCACGGCTCCCTCTTCGTTGCCGCCTATCTTCTGGTGATAGTGCGAACTTATGATGAGCGAGCCTGTCCATCCGTAGGTGAAGAGGTCCGATTCGCCATATTCGCTGGTGGTGCGTGCATTGCCGTCACGATTGTCGCGCACGCAAATCCATCCACCGGGGTTGGCGGTCATCGGGCCGTTCTGGTAGATGTTGGGGTTGACAATGAATGAGGTCATGTCGATGGGGTTCTCGTCGGTAGCGCTGCTGAGGAAGGCTACGGTCATCTTCTCGCGCATCACGGCATTGAGCTGTGCCACGTTGAGTGCCATCTCGTCGAAGCCAAGTTCGGCATTGGCGAGCGATGCCACCACGGCGGCATAGGCTTCAGTGTCACCGAGTCCTCCGATGCGGTCGGCCAGCTCCTTGGCCTTGTTGAGCGGATAGGAGAGTGCTACGAAGTCGGTAATCTTCTTGGTCGCATTCTGCATGTCGGTGACAGCCTGGTCGGCAGCGGTGGTAAACTCGGCCAGTGTGGCGAGCTGCATCACGGCCTCGGCAGCGGTGATACCCTCAGTGAGTACTTCGCGTACGGCTGTGGGCAATGTAGCACCATATTTGTTGTCGGCCTCTGTCGCTGCGTCAATAGCGCTTCTGAGCTTGGCTGCCTGGGCTATCAAGGTGGTGAGGTAGCCCATCTTCTCTGCGATGACAGCCTCGGCAGCCTGTATGTCGGCTGCAGGGGTGTCGGCATTGTAGCCGCTATATTGGTCCACGATAGCCTGCATTTCGGTGTAGGCTGCTACTCCAAGGCTTTTGAGCGAGTCGGTGAGAATCTGCATCTTGGTCTGCTTTACAGCGAAGGCATCGAATTCGCTGCCCTCCACGTAGAGGTGGAAGTTGTCCCAGCATGCCCAACGGTTACCGCTTCCGGCACGCACGTCAATACCGATTTGGATGGTCGTCTGGTCGGTGATGGTGAAGTACACCTCGTTCATGTAGCTCTCGGGGTACGTGGTGAAGTAGGCATTGGCACCCTCCATTCCGTTGGGATAGCCATTGAGGGCGTTCACCGTGGCGTTGTTGGGCTCACTGAAGAGCGACTTTATCTTCACGGCGCTGTCGCCTGCTACGACATAGCCTTCGATGACTTCCGTTCCGTTCTTGTGCTTGTCGATTTCAGCTTGATTGTTTCCCTGCGGGCGGAAGAAGGCCTGCACGGTGAGCTTATACTTGCCAGCCTGCAATCCGCTGATGGTTTGCAAGGCTGAGTTTTTCTTGTTATAGAACTCGGCATTCTGGTAAGTTGCATTGACTACAGGAACTGCTGTTCCATCAGTCCATCCCGTCGTACCATTTTCGTAACTGGGGTTCACGATGTAGGTGTCGGTGACATCGACCCATGACTGGGCTATGGCACCTGCAGTAAGCGCGGTGGTGAGGCACAGAGCCATTCCGCGTCGGAGTAGAGTAGTGATTTGTTTTCTCATAGACTCTTGTTTTTTGGGGTTATTACTTTAGTTCTTTTCTTTTTTGCTCTCGGGTGTTGTTCACCCTGCAAAAATAAAGAATAAAGGCGAATGCCTATGAGACAAAAAAGACCTTATGATGGGTTATTTTGCACCATGTTCGTCGCGATATTGCGTAGGGGTCATGTTGAATTCATCCTTGAAGTGTTTGTTGAAGTACTTGAGCGTGTTGAAGCCGGCCATGTAGGCAATCTCGCTGATGTTGTACTGGCTGTCGCGTAGAAGCTGGGCGGCACGCTTGAGGCGTATGCTGCGTATGAACTGTAGTGGGGTCATGCCCACGATGCCCTGTATCTTGCGGTTGAGGTGGGTTTTGCTCATAGCCACCTCGGCTGCCAGTTGCTCGATGCCGAACTCGCCATCGGAGATGTGCTTCTCGATGGCCTCCATGGCGCGGCGGATGAGCTCCTCATCGAGCGAGGTGACGGCTATCTCGCTGGGTGTGATGTCGACGCTCGTTCTGAACTGCTGCTGACGCTGCTGCTGGCGCTCGATGAGCTGGTGTATGCGGAGCAACAACAGTTCGTAGTTGAAGGGTTTGGCAATGTAGTCATCGGCTCCTGCGCGGTAGGCATCGATCTTGGCATCGTCGCCTGCCTTGGCGGTGAGCAGCACCACGGGGATGTGGCTGATGGCGATATTGGCCTTGAGCACCTGGGTGAGTTCTATGCCGTCACGGCGGGGCATCATGAGGTCGGTGACCACGATGGAGGGATTGTGGGCGATAGCCATCGTCTCGGCCTCTATGCCGTCGGCTGCCTCCAGCACAGTGTAGCCTTCGGCCTTGAGCTGACTGGTCATGAAGTGGCGGAACTCGTCGTTGTCGTCCACCACGAGGATGCTGTGCTTGCCGGCTTCCTCACTGCCTGCGTTCTCTTGGGATTCTACTGTGGTCTCTTCGGCATGTTCCTGTGTGGGGTGCAGTGTGGTGGGCAGGCTGACGGTGAAGGTAGTGCCCTGTCCGGGCTGGCTCTGTACGTCGATGTGTCCTTGGTGCATCTCGGTGTACTCCTTCACCATGTGGAGCCCTATGCCGCTGCCTTTGAGGGAGGGCGACTTCTCCTGTGCCTCGGCTTGGTAGAACCGCTCCCAGATGTGGTGTAGCTCTTCGGGATCGATGCCTTGTCCCGTGTCGCTCACGGTGATGCGGGCATGCTGCCCATCCTCGCCCGTATCGATCAGTACGTTCACCTTGCCCCCCGCGGGGGTATACTTGAAGGCGTTGCTGAGCAGATTGGCGATAATCTTATATACCTTATCGCTGTCGAAGGCAATGTAGAGGTGTTCTATCCGGCTGTCGAAGGTGAGCGTTATCTGCTTCTCCTCGGCAGTGTCCTTGAAGTTGCGGCACAGTTCCTCGACGAAGCGCACGAGTTCACCGTTCTTCAGTGTCAGGTGTTCGCCTCCCATCTCGAGACGGCGGAAATCGAGCAATTGGTTCACTAATTGCAGCAGCCGCTGGGCATTGGCGTATATCGGCTTCAGTTGTTCTTGCAGCCGTGTATCGGTGTTGCGGTGTAGCAGGGCTTCGAGCGGGGTGATGATGAGCGTGAGTGGTGTGCGGAACTCGTGGCTCACGTTGGTGAAGAAGCGGAACTTCATCTGGTTAAGTTCCTCCTGTTGTTGCTGGCGTTGTGCCTTGGCCTCCTGCAGCAGCGTGGCTCTACGGCGGCGCTGTCCCATGCGGTAGGCATAATAGGAGAGAGCAGCGAGCAGCAATAGGTAGATAAGGCGTGCCCACCAGGTGTTCCAGAAGGGTGGACTCACCTTGATGTCTATCGTGGCGCTTTGGGCACTCCACTCGCCTGTGGCGGTGCGGCAGCATACCTCGAGGGTGTAGTTTCCTGGCCTCAGGTCGGTGTAGGTAATCTGTCCCAGTCCATTGGCGCGTCCCTCGCTCCAGTCCTTGTCGTTGCCATGCAGCTTGTAGCGGTAGTGCAGGTGCTTGTTGCCTGTGTAGCTGAGCGGTGAGAAGCTGAGACTGATGTTGTTCTGGTTGTGACGGAAGGTCAGTTCGCGGGTGTAGCAGATGTTGCCGGGCAGTACAATGCGCCCATCGTGCTCCTTGCCGGTGGTTATCTCCTGCCCGAAGAGCTGTAGCGAGGTGAATACAGGTTGGTACTGGGGCAGGGCGATGTCGTCCATCGTGGTGGCATCGATGTAGCTGAGCCCGTTGACACCTCCGAAGAGCACTTTACCGTCGGGGGTACAGCAAATGGCATTCTCGTAGAACTTGCCGGGTTGCACCCCGTCATTCTGGTCATACGACTGTATGTGGAAACGGTATGCACCGGTCTCTTTCGATACTACGATACGGCTCACTCCCTTGTCCGTACCTGCCCAGATGTCGCCCTCCGGGGTAGCTGTGATGGAGAATACGTTGTTGTTGTTCAGGCCCTTGTCAGTGGTGAGTCTCTCCAGTTCCCTCTTGTGCTGTGTGTCATATAGGATGATGCCTTGCGAGGTGCCTATCCATAGGATACCGCGTCCGTCGCGCAGCATGCAGTAGGCATTGTCGTGCTGTATACCCAGTTCCTCGGCCCATACGGGGATGCTCACCTTGTCGTTGTGGGTGTCGTAGTGGAAAATGCCTGTGAGCCCTAAGGCGGTGAATCCGCGTCCGTCGCTGTCGGGGTATAGTGTCTGGATGGATTTGTGCTGGCTCAGTTCGGGGTGACTCTCGGTGAGCAGGTGCTCGATGGATCGTGTGTGGTCATCATACAGGGCTATGCCTGCATTGGTGCTTATCCATAGCCGTCCTTCGCTGTCCTCACACATGGTGCGTCCCACGTTGGCGTTGGGCTGTGTGCTCAGTTGGCTGCCTTTGAAGTCGTTGTCGCCGATGAGGTAGTAGCTGTTGAGGAAGGTGCCTGCCCACGTGCGTCCCTGGCTGTCGCGGTAGAGCGAGATCACGATGTCGTTCTCGGCTACTTCGAACAGGCGTGTCATGCCTCCCGTCTGGGAATCGAAACGGAACAGTCCCTGTCCGCCTCCCACGAGCACCGTGCCGTCGGGGCAGGGCAGGAAGCAACGCACGTTCTCATTGGTAATCTGCTGGGTCGAGCTTGTGGTGCTGGCATACCCGAAGCGGTTCATCATCGGGTGGTGATAGCACAGCCCCATGAAGAGGGTGCCCACCCATACGCCTCCCGCGTCGTCGCAGTAGATGTCCTGTGTGTCGTTGTCTATGGTGCCGTAGCCGGGGATGTTGAACTCCGGTGTCAGCGTCGCCTCGTGGGTGGTGTGGTCGATGGTCACGATACCGCTCTTCGAGGTGCCTGCCCATACGTTTCCGTGATGGTCAATGTCCATGCAGGTGAAGAAGTTGTCCTTTCCGTTGATGCTCCACACCTCTTTCCATGTGCGTCCCAAGCGTTCGTAGTGGTATATGCACTGTCCGATGGCCACCCACAGGTTGCCCTCCGCGTCGGGATGTAGCTCGACGCGCACCTCCGACTGCTGTGCATGGCCCATGGGCGACCTTCCCCCGAGGTAGCTCTCCTCGGCCACCACCTCGCCCGACACGTAGTCGATGCACACGAGTGTGGCGCTGTCGAAGAGCAGCCAGCAGAAGTTCTTGTAGCGGGTCATCTCGAGCAGCTTGCCGTAGCGTTGCATCTTATCGGTGCTGCCCTGCAGGAGGGTGCGCGTCTCCCCTGCTGCCGTGTCGTAGGTGACGATGTCATTGTCCATGCTGACAAACCAAAAGCATTGCCCGTCGTCCACATACAGGTCCTTGATGGGGCGATTCATGCCCATGAGGGCGAGCTGCCCGGTGATGTCGCTCACGTACTGTCCCGTGTGCAGGTCGAGCAGGGCGAGGTGTTCGCGTGCCTTCATCCACACACGTCCTTGATGGTCGTGATACTCCTTCGACACTCCATCGTAGGGCCATGCGTAGTGGTGTATCCGTTCGTAAGGGTAGTGCTGCACGGTGACTCCGTTATACACGTTGATCTGTTCGGCTGTCTTAATCACCATCAGTCCGTTGCTGGCCTGTGTGATGCCGCGCACTTGGTTGCTGCTGAGTCCGCTGCCCGTGTCGAGCAGGTGCCAGTGTGCCGTATGCGGCTGTGCGCAGTACAGTGTGGTTGTAGTTATAAGGCATAGCAATGTGGATAAAACCCTTCTCATAATAGTGATTGATATGCTTGTGTCTTGGTAAAGATAGTACAATTTGCTGAATCCTTAGCTACTGCACTGCCTTTGTCGAGGGAATGCGCAGTTAGCAGCTCTTTTGTCTGTGATGTGATAAATTCTTACAATATGTACGTACTGAACGAGTGTGCCGGCAATTCCATGTTGAGATAACGTTTGCCTATCTTTACATTCACCACGCACTTCTCGCCTGTAAAGTTGCCGGCGGTGACGATGTGTTTGCCTGCTGTGTCGCGAAATACTACGATGGGCGTATTGCTGTGGTTTCTTCCCGCATAGCCCACCATTAGGGTGCCCGGCTTCACGAAGTGGCTGAAGTGTTTGTAGGCATAGTATTCAGCTGTGTAGCGCATCTGGCGTGTGTGGCTGTCGACCTGTATCAGGGCGTTCTGCTTCCATCCCCAAGGCGACTCGCCATTGTCGGTGAGGATGAAGTTCCAGTTGTAGTATTCATCTACCCCATTACCAAGATTGTCGGAGAGGAGGAAGAAGGTGTGCTCACCTGCCGCCCAATCCATTGCGCCGTTGCCACATTCGCTTTCCGAACACATAAAACGCAGGCTGGGGTATCGTTCACGCATCTGCGGCAGGTTGTTGCGGCACTCCCACTGTGTGCCCACTCCCTTCACATTAGCTTGCAGGGTGGCGTCGTCGAGGATCTTCTCCACATAGTCGAGGCGGTTGGTATTGAAGGTGCCTATCCATAGTTCCACCTCGGGGTGATGCTTGGCCAGCGTGGGGGCCAGATAGTCGTTGTTGAATCGCAGTGTACCCTCTGCTGTCCATGCGCAGCCGGGGTAGGGGGTGTATGAGTAGGCCTCGTTCTGGTACATCACCTTCGTGATGGGAAGTCCCTGCTCGGCATAGAGGTCGATGAAGCGGCAGAACATATCGGCATAGCATTGCAAGTAGCGTGGGTCCTGAATGAAGTAATCTTGAGAAGCCAGACGTCGGGGAAACACGCCGTCTCTGTCGCCCAGCAGTTTCATCTCGTTTGGGTCGAGGGATCGTCCGTCGTCCATATAAAGGAGGTATCCTTGTCGGCGGTCCATTGTGTTGTGATCGCTAGGCAATACAGGGTAGTCCTGATTGATTTTCATCCAAGTGGGGGGACTCCAAGGACTCATGAATAGTTGCAGCTCGGGACAGTATTTCTGTGCTGCGCGTGCCAAAGGGATGATGTTGCGCTTGTCGCGTTCGATGTTGAAGTGGCGCAGGCCGAGGTCGCCCACCACGTCGTCGCAACTATACCACGAGCGTGCATAGTCGTTGGCATTCATCGAAACGCGGCCGTGCGTGAAGTGTAGGTCCCCTTCGGGAGAGAAAAGACGGTACATCACCTCGTCCTGTTCGTCGCGACTGAGCAGGTTGAAGGCATCCCAGTCGAGTTCGTTGAAGGTAGTGCCCCACGCACGGAACACGGTACCCTCCTCATCGCCCTCTACAGCCACCAGCGTGCTTCCCTGCGGATTGGCCGAGAGGGTGGCTCGGCTCTGTTTCCATACCTCACCCTCGGTAGTGGTATACTTTATGACTTTTTGTGGAAATATGCTAATGCTCCCAAGCAGTAGCACTGTTGTTATAAGTGCCTTCTTCATACTTGTAGTTTTATTGTGCTGTGTGTTCTCTCCAAAATCCGTATTTTTGTCTTTAATAAGGCAAAGTTACAGATAATCCGCTTATGCAGCCCTGACAATTAAAACCCGATGCTGCGACAAAACGAACCTTTTCCCTGTTTCGCACCTACTCCCATCGGCTGCTTTTGGCAATAGTTTTGGCAAATAAATCTATCGTAAGATGTTTATTGACAGACCACACCATCCAACTTTGGCAAATGGCATGGCATGATAAAAGTTTTTGCATGCCTACTCTGCCCACTCATATAGCCCCCTGGCTATCGCGGCCTTTCGGAGCTTACCCTTGGCCACCAGCTCGTCGATGCGGCGGTACGCTGTAGGGCGGCTACACTTCCATAGCGTGGCCAGGTTACGGGCAGTGATGTACTGATGCTCCTTGAAGTACTCAGCCAGTGCCTCCTCGGCACGTCGCTCACTCAAGGGGTGCGATACGATGCCGTCGCACTCGAAGGCCAGCTCGTCCAACACCTGTGCCATCCGCTTCGATTGGACGAAGGTGACGCGCTTGGCAATGATGTCCTTGCTGGCGACCCCCTCTCTCACGCTCTTGCGCTTCCGTGTGCCTATCTCGAGGGAGAGCGTGCCGAGGCTACCGAGCTCCACGCGGTTGCCGTCGCTGAGGGTACGGATAATCTCCTCCTCCATGGCGGTCCACACGGCGAGCACATCGGCCACATTGGGCGTGCTGGCGTTGTTGATGCTCTTGGCCATGTCGAGGATGGTACGCTTCTGAGGATAGGCGACAGTCACGCGGATACCCTGCAGGTCGTCAGTCTCGTTCCCGTTGAACAGGTGGCGGCGTGTGGCGCGGCACTTGATGGTGCTTTTTGTCGTTTTTTTACTCATTTTTCTAAAATTTTTTATATCGTTGATACATAGTTTCTTAATTCAATCATCCGTCTCTCCGCTGTGATACGGTATTCTCTCCGCCGTGATAATGATTTATCTCTGCTGTGAGACAAACTTTTCTCTTCGTCCAACAAAGATAATGGATAGTGCTGAAAGCGCCAAACGATGCAAGTAAAAGTTTTGCATGATGTGTGTAATGAATTGTTTTTCAAACACTTGGCAAGCGTGATTTTATGTGTTAACTTTGCGGTATAAATAAGGTTTAGCAACCTTTCAAGTTCTTCTTCGAAGAGCTTGGAATATCGCTAACGATATTCTTTCTACCGCGACATCGCTCACGCTCGGCATAGATTAAGCAAGCTTATCTCTGCTCTCGCTTAACCGCGATGTTGTCACTCGGAATTAAGGAGTAACATCCTTGCGAAGCCTTCTATAGAAGTCTTTGGAATATGGAGCATAAATTGTAAAATTATTAAATTGTAAATAAATAGTAAATATTAAATTGTAAAATTGTAAATAACAGCTACCTATGCAAGAATCTGATGTAAACCAACAACCCAAGTCCTACGTCGACGTACTCCGTGAGACCCAACAGGATGAGTTCCCCCTGCTCAGTGAAGTGACCCAAGGGGTCGTGGAAGAACCCGTAACCTTGATGAATTCACACTATGACGACGATGGTGTGGTAGTGCCCTGCCCCCTGCCCGATGCGATGTGGAAGCATCTGCCGCAGATGATGAGTGAACCGCTCAGCCTCTACGATGATGCAGATATAAGAACGATGCTCCTGATGGCATGATGCCCACACTTGGCTCGGCCATGAGCAATGTACGTGTGCGTCACGGCCAGCGACTCTACTCATTAGGCATGATGAACATCTGCGTTGGCCCCTCTGCCTCGGGCAAGGGCTACATCGTACGCATCCGGCAGGGTGTCTATAGCAAGGCTGCGCGTACGGTCAAGAAGAATGGAATAGCGTCATAGCTCTCTGCTGCACTCGGTATGGCTCGGATAAATATGACTTTTTGTCCGTAGACAGATGTTTTGCCAAAATATCCCCCTAACACGCTGATAACAATAGCGGTTAGGGGGTATATCATTTGCCAAAACTTTTGCCAAAGTTGTTGCCAGATGAGGTCGTTACTTACTTTACCTTTGTCAGAATGCAGCGTTGAGGTTCAGATATACGGGCTTGTCCCTGTCGCAGAAGATTTCCCCGTCACGGTATATCAGTTCGGCTACTTGTATGGAAGAGCGGCGTGTGCCGTAATGGTCTTTCCATTTGGGGGTATTGCGCTCGGGATGAGTGAAATAGACTATGTAGGCTCGTTCGCCGCAGACAACAACATCGGCGTGGTTGCCCACTACACCATCGTCGGGTCCCTTGCCCGGTTCGGCCAGTAGCTGCTTCTGTTGGCGTTTCCAGTGGATGAGGTCGGTAGAGCAGTATACGCCCTGCCCGTCCCAATTGTCGATAATCATATAGTAGCGGTCGTGCCAGCGGAACACCTTGGCACCTTCGCCTCGCTTGTCACGGATGATCTGACCCATATCTGTCCAGTGGATAAAATCTGTTGTCTTGGCTGCCCAGATGGTCTTTCCGTCGGCTTCATTGTTGTAGTACATTATCCACTCACCTTCGGGCGACTTGAAGAGCGAGGCATCGATGACGCGGTTCGATACCAGTGGCTCACATCGGTTCACGAAGGCCCAGTCGATGAGGTTCGTGCTTTCCAAGTGTACAATCATGCGCGGGTGACGCCAATCGGAGAAAACACCGGGTACTATGGTGAGAAGCATATGGTATCGACCGCCATCCTCCACGATATCTGGTGCCCAATAAGTGTAGCCCTCGTCGCGCCCATAATCTATGTTGGCATCCTGTACATAGTGCCAGGTGATGCCGCCGTCGGTCGACTCGGCGATCCCGATGGGCGAGCCATGTACCCAGTCGACACCGCGCGCTCCTTCCATATTGGCACGGCGATTGGTGTAGAACATCCACCAAGCTTCGCGCTCTTTGTTGTAGATGAGTACGGGGTCGGCTGCGCCGTCGTAGATGGGGTCACGATAGAGCGGCTTGTCGGCCGGCTTTGCTGTTGGGGTGGCGGGTTGGTAGCGGAACTGCGTGAAGTTCACCTTGCCGCGCCCTGCCGAGGCCAGTGCGATGCGCAGGGCGAAGAACCCCTTGTATCGGTTGTGGTGCATGTGGCTCACGTCAATATCCTTGGCCAGCGTATGCCACGTGGTATGGTCGTTGCTCATCTCGACGGTGAGGCGGTCGGCACGGTTGGATAGGCGCACGGTAAAGTGGCTGCCGAGAGTGTTAGGATACACTTGTGGCTGCCCTGCTCCGGTATATACATAGATGTTCTTCCGGTCGGCCATAACACCGGCATATGCCTGCTCGTTATAGTAGAGGAGCATGCCGCCTTGACTGTTGCGACCCACCTGTATGCCGACGCTGGTCTCGTAGGTCCTATGCCCTGCTGTAGTAAGCAGCAGGCGTGCGTCGGCGGGGTGACTGCCCTTGGCGCGCAGCTGCAGCTTGCCGTTGCCTGTACTGAGATGGCGCATCGGGTTCTCGCGCCATCCCATCCATTGTAGGCCGGGCTTGGTGCCCGAGAAGTCATCATTGGTAGCACTGCCTGTCGCCGTATGGGAGACGATACCGGCAGGCAGGGCTCGTGCGGTGTCGGGTACAAACCATCCGTCAGCAGTGTAGCGCATAGGTTCTATCAGGGTGTGGCGTCCGAGGGTGTATTGTCCGTTGGGGTAGGCGTGGTAGATCATCCACCAGTTGCCGTCAGCATCGTCGATGAGCGTGCCGTGCCCCTTCGACCACCAAGACTCCGAGGCGCTATAGGTGTGCACGAGGGGATTGTATGGCGAGTCTTCCCACGGACCCTGCACCGAACGCGAGCGGGCCATCGCACACATATGGCTGGTGGGTGGTCCTGCCGTACCCCCTTCGGCCGAGGTCATATAGTAGTACCCATTCTTATAGATGAGCTTGGGTGACTCGAGCCACATCCCCTCAGTCTCCCATTCGGTAGGGAATACCCAGCCGTCGTATACCTTCTTGACTTCTGACGTCACGCTGAGACCATCATCAGAGAGCTGCACCATGCGCCCGTCGTTGATGTAGAGGTAGCGTCGCCCATCCTCACCCACCACATGGCCGGGGTCGATGCCCTTGACATTGAGCCGTACGGGTTGGCTCCACTCACCACGCAGGTCGTCGGTATGGATGACATACACCTCGCCCGTGGCCGTGGGATAGTACAGGTAGTAGCGCCCGTCGTGCTTGATCAGGTCGGGAGCCATGGCCGACCCCTCGTAGTCGGGGCATACGCGGACTATGGGTTCCCATTGGTGCAGGTCGCGCGAGTGCCAGATGAGGAAGCCCGGTGCATGGACAAAGGGAGAGTGAGTCATATAGAAGTCCTCGCCATCGCGCATGACCGTAGGGTCGGGATAGTCGCCTGCCAGCAGGGCATAGGGATAGTCTTGTGCCGGAAGGCAGGTGGCGCCTGCCATGAGCAGGGCCGTCAATAACTGTTTGAGTCTCGTCTGCATAGTTCTTGGAATCCGTTTTGGGTTTTGTTTACTCAGCGTATAAGTTTCATATACCTCTGCAAAGGTAGTATAAAATGTGCGACCCTTCTCCGACAATTATCGCCAAAGGAGGGGACAAAACGAACCTTTTCCCGATTTTTCGGAGAATGGATAGGGATTGTTTCAACAAGATGACTATATTTGCATTAGATACCCATTAAAAACACATGACTTGTATGACAAAACGGACTATTCACCTGTTGTGCAGCCTTGTGATGCTGCTCCTTACCGCCTGCCACGCTGATAGGCTCACGTCGCCCAATGGCAAGCTGATATTAACCCACAGCATCACGGCTGATGGCACCAGCCTCACCCTCCGCTTCCTTACCGACAGTGGTCGGGTGCAGATTCTCGAAATACCCTCCGTGGGCATCATCACCGAGCAAGGGCATGGCGCCGGCCTCACCTTCAAGGGTGTGCGCAAGGGCAATCATAAGGTGAGCTACACCATGCTCACCGGCAAGCGCCGCCAGTGCAGCAACGAGGCCAATGAGCGCACCTTCATCTATGAGGACTCCTTAGGAGCCGAGGTACGCCTCGTGGCACGCCTCTACAATGATGGCCTTGCTTTCCGCTACGAGATTAATCGTCTCGCCTCTGACCGCGTGGCCCACGAACTCACCACCTATCGCATCGAGGAGGGCCGCCGCCGTTGGGTCCAACCTTTCGAACTCGGCTACGAGCAGTTCTACACCCCACATACCGCCCCCGATCCGCACGTCAAGCACCTCATTTATCCCGCCTTGGTCGAGCATGAGACGGGTATCTACACCCTCATCACCGAAGCCAATATCCGCAAGGGCCATAGCGCCTCATCGCTCAGGAACGACGATGCCGGTACTGACTACCGCGTCGTCCTGGGCCGCAACGATGGGCCAGCCCATACCGGCGCATGGGTGTCGCCATGGCGTGTGCTCATCGTGGGCACGCTTGCCGATGTGGTGGAGTCGACCCTCGTCACCGATGTCTCCGAAGAGTCGCTCGTGCCCGATGCTGCCGAGTGGGTACGTCCCGGTACCGCCTCATGGGTCTACTGGGCCTACAACCGCGGTTCCAAGGACTATCAGATTGTGAGCCGCTACATTGATATGGCCCACACCCTCCACCTTCCCTACGTGCTCATCGACTGGGAGTGGGATGTCATGGGCAATGGCGGCACCATCCATGATGCTATCGCCAAAGCCGACAGCCTGGGTGTACGCCCGCTCGTATGGTACAACTCTTCTACTGCGTGGGTCAAAGGGGCTGTCGGCCCTCTCTTCCGGCTCAACAAGCCCGAGGACCGCGAGCGCGAGTTTGCCTGGCTATCGAGTATGGGCATAGCTGGTGTGAAGATCGACTTCTTCGACGGTGACACCCGTGCCACCATGGACTACTGCATCGACCTCCTCGAGTCGGCCGCCCGTCATCGCCTGCTGGTCAACTTTCACGGAGCCACCCTGCCGCGTGGCTGGCAACGCACCTATCCCAACCTCGTCAGCGTAGAGGCCGTGTATGGAGCCGAGTGGTACAACAATCGTCCCACGCTTACCGATCGCGCTGCTGCACACAACGCCACGCTTCCCTTCACCCGCAATGTGGTGGGTTCCATGGATTACACTCCCTGCACCTTCTCCGACTCGCAGCACCCCCACGTAACCACCCACGCTCACGAGCTGGCCCTCACGGTGCTCTTCGAGTCAGGCGTGCAGCATCTTGCCGACCGTCCTGAAAGTTACCTTGCCCAACCTGTCGAGGTGCAGCAGTTCCTCACCCATCTGCCCACCGCGTGGGACGATACCCGCCTCCTCTCCGGCTATCCCGGCAAGTGGGTGGCCATGGCACGCCGCGATGCCGGCACTTGGTACGTGGGCGTCATCAATGGTCTCGACATCCAGCAGAGCATACCCGTCGACTGGAGCTTCCTTGGCAGCGACGACTACCGCGCCACGACTTTCGGCGATGTAGGGGGCGAAGCCCGTGCATGGACCATCCACACCGATACCACGCTCCCTGCCAGTGTCGACCTCGCTCCTCGCGGTGGCTTTGTGGCAGTGATTACAAAAGAATAACCCCCTATTGTCAATGAAGCGACTGACCATCCTCTTTGCAGCGCTGTGTGTATGTAGCATGGCAATCTCCCAGCAACCCTCCTGGGGACAATGGACGCGGTGGGGGCAGCAACCCGATGGCATCTACGTGAATCCCGTGATACCCTCCGACTACAGCGACCTCGACTGTATCCGCGTGGGCGACGACTACTATGCCATCTCCTCTACCATGCAGTTCTCACCCGGCATGACGGTGCTGCACTCCCGCGACCTCGTCAACTGGGAGGTGGTGGGCAATGCCGTCACCGACCTCACGCAAATAGGACCCGCGCTGAACTGGGACGTGATGAACCGCTACGGACGTGGGGTGTGGGCCGGTTCCATACGCTACCACAAGGATCGATTCTACATCTTCTTCGGCACTCCCGATGAGGGCTACTTCATGACCTCGGCACCCGATGCCGCAGGCCCGTGGGAACCGCTTATCTGCCTCATGGCCGATAGCGGGTGGGACGACTGCACCGCCATCTGGGACGACGAGGGGCAGGGCTACTTTCTCGGCACCTGTTTCCGCGACAACTGCAAGACCTATATGTTCCGCATGGCCGATGACTGCAGGAGCATCGACCTCGAAAGTGCCCGGCTCGTCAACGAGGGCAACCACCGGGAGGCCAACAAACTCATTCGTCACGGCAAGTACTACTACCTCATCTTCAGCGAGCATAAGCGTCACTTGGGGCGGTACGTGATGGCCAAGCGCGATACCTGCCTTACGGGCGACTTCAAGGAGGAGCACCAGCTGCTACTCCCTTGCCGTGAGGCCAACGAACCCAACCAAGGCGGCATCGTCGAGGGGACTGACGGCAAGTGGTACTTCTTCACCCATCACGGCACAGGCGACTGGAGCGGACGTATTGCGAGCCTGCTTCCTGTCACGTGGATTGACGGCTGGCCTATGCTGGGCGACCTCAGTGCAGGCATGCCGGGCAGCATGGTGTGGACAGGTGCCATGCCCAAGATAGAGGAAGAACGTCTCACAATAGCCCGCAGCGATGAATTTGATACTTCCACGCTCGCTCCGCAATGGCAGTGGAACTATCAGCCACGCACTTCGATGTTCTCGCTCACCGAACGCCCCGGATGGATACGTCTCAAGGCTTTCCGTCCTTTGGTGCCGGGGCAGCTGCTCAAGGCGGGCAACACCCTTACCCAGCGTTCTTGGCGCACCTCTGCCAACTGCGTGACCATCAAGGCTGATGTCAGCAATATGGCCGACGGACAACATGCGGGACTATGCCATTTCTCGTCGACAAGTTCAGGCATAGGCATCGTGCAAGAAAAGGGAGCACGCTACCTCGAACAGCACATTGACGGACACTACGTGAAAGGTGAGCGTATAGAGCACCTCTATATATGGCTACAGACACGCTGGGGACTCGATGGCATGGCTACCTATTACTATAGTCTCGATGGCTGCCATTTCGTTCCCTTTGGGGAACCCTACCGTATGGTGTGGGGGCACTACCGGGGCGACCGTATAGGTGTATACAGCTTCAATGACCATACCGAAGAGGGTTGGATTGATGTAGACTATCTGCACTATCGGGGGGTGTAAGTTGGCTCGTGCCATATTATTAGATATAAATAAAGGGTAGTAATACATTACGAACATAGGAGTTGCTTCTCCTCGCACTTATTTCTTTGCGTAGTGGCTGAATATGTTGTTTCTGCATGATGTATTTTATATCCCAAGGCTTGGTATGTACGTACCAAGCCTTGGGATGTACGTACCAAACCTTGGGATATACATACCAAGCCTTGGGATATAAAATATATGGTGTAGAAAAAACTGTTTTCTGGTGTAGTAAAACTATTCCAAACACCTGATTGTATCGAAAACGACGGATAGTGCATGTCCATCGGATAGAGCGCAGGCAAAACTATTGATGTCTGTGCGAGTGGTTCATATTGTCATCGTATCGGGTGATTTTGGACCATTCACGTATAGTTTTTCTTTATACTTTTGCAACACCAAACAACATAATGACAGTAGCATGAAACAAATTTTCACAATGGTGTTGCTTGCCACCCTTATTTTCTGTTCACCCACGCAAGCCAAGATACGCATACCCAAGGAAACGGATTTGGCAGGTTATGTGATGGTCTACCATAAGGATCAGGACCATGGGTTACATATGGCTTATTCGTGGGATGGCTATACATGGACTGCACTTAATGATGATAGACCTATTATGGCCGGTGATACGATAGCAGTACAGAAGGGCATACGTGACCCCTATATTTTCCGTGCTCCCGATGGTGCATTCTGCATAGCCATGACAGATCTGCATGTGTTTGGACAGCGCGATGGCATACGCTCAACCAAATGGGAACGCGACGGCAAAAAATATGACTGGGGTAATAATCGTGGCTTGGTGTTATTGCGTTCACTTGACCTTATCCATTGGCAACGGACCAATCTTGATTTCTCCTCGCTCACCTACCCTACAGGAGAGGATGACGGTGAGGGGAATCCACTGCCTTGGAGCGAGGTGGGATGTGTGTGGGCACCAGAGATGATTGCCACTGATGATGGGCGCATACTCATGCACTTTACCACACGATTTCAGCGTGGGCGTAACCACATCCGCTATGTCTACATGAATGAGGATTTCACATGTATGACCAGCGAACCTCAAGTACTGTTGAAAGGGAGGGCCGATGAGTTGGGGCGTATCACAAAACATATAATCGACTCGGACATCACGAAGATTGGTGACACATATCATCTCTTCTGTACCGAACATGGACATCCGCGTCATGCCGTAAGCCAATCGCTCACAGGACCATATACCTTTATCCCGTTCAACGATGGATTAGATCAAGTACACGAGGCTCCAATGCTGTGGAAGCGGATTGGGGAGCAAAAGTGGGTGCTGATGCAAGACCGCTATTCTATAGAACCGCACAACTTCTATTTTTGTGAAACTACCGACTTGGAGCATTTCACACCTCTCGGTTATTTTGATGATGAACAGTGCCCCATGCGGCGTACCAATTTCTCGGAGCAGAAGCATGGTGCAGTGGTGCCAGTAACAAAAAAAGAACTAAGAAAGTTGATTAAATACTGGAATAAGCAAACAGAAGGTCATACAAGCAATCTGTAGGCAATTTGATAGGAACTCACAGGAAGGAATGAGAATATGAGAAACATGAGAATGGCCGCATGGTTGCTAATGGCTTGCATGCCGCTCTTGTTGGTAAGCGCCAACATACGGGAAGAGAAACCTATCAGTAGTAATCTCTTCGGCATATTCATTGAAGATCTTAACTATACAGCCGATGGAGGCCTGTATGCAGAAATGGTGCAGAACAGATCGTTCGAGTATACCCCAAGCGATGTAGACCTGCACCTCTATTACAAGAAAGGACAGTGGCATCCGTTTACTGCCTGGGAATTTCTGAAAGCAGGCAATGCCATAGCAACCCTGTCGATAGAGACAGCTTCACCCCTCAACGATAACAATCGTCACTACGTTACTGTCAATGTGCATACGGTAGGCAAGCAAGGAGCAGGCCTGCGCAATACTGGCTATCACGGTATGGTAGTAGAGAAAGGTGCTAAGTATTTGTTTTCTATGCACATGCGCTCATATCAGCAGGGAAGGGTAACGATAAGATTGGTTGAGCGCGATTCGGTACTGGCCGAATCAACAATACCTATTGAAGGAGAGGGATGGGTGAAGTATGAAACGGAACTCGTAGCTTGCAATGACAGTAAGCATGCGGCATTAGAGGTGCTATTGCAGCAAGAGGGACGTGCAGATATAGATATGGTGTCACTCTTTCCAGAACAAACGTTCAAGATGCGCCGTAATGGCCTACGCACCGATTTGGCGCAAACTTTGGCCGACCTGAACCCCGCTTTTGTGAGATTTCCTGGTGGATGTCTTACGCATGGCGACGGCATCAGCAACATCTATCGATGGAAAAACACTATCGGCCCCATAGAAGAACGTGTGGAAGACTATAACATCTGGAATTACCGCCAGTCGATGGGACTTGGATTCTACGAATACTTCTTGTTTTGCGAGGACATCGGTGCAAAGCCATTACCCGTGCTTGCAGCAGGAGTTAGTTGCCAGAATTCGGCCCGAACACGAGGAACAGGGCAACAAGCTATACCTATGGAGGAGATGGATGAATATGTACAGGATATGCTGGACCTCATAGAATATGCCAATGGAGATACAACTACGATATGGGGGCGAAAAAGAGCCGAGGCTGGGCACCCTGAGCCTTTCGGGTTGGAATATATAGGTATAGGAAATGAAGACCATATATCCCCAAAGTTCAAGGAGCGGTTTGGCATGATACAAAAAGCTATAAAGGAGTATTATCCAGAAATAAAGGTGATTGGTACCGTGGGACCACAACCCGATGACGAGGACTGGCGTGAGGGGTGGAAGTTTGCTCGAGAGACTGCTCCAGACTTAGTGGACGAACATTATTATAGGCCACCACAATGGTTCTTAAACAATTTGCATCGTTACGATAACTATAATCGGGAAGAGCCGAAGGTCTATGTGGGTGAATATGCAAGCCGAGGTAATTCGATGTTCAACGCAATAGCAGAAGCGGCTTACCTTACAGCATTGGAACGCAATGGAGATGTGGTGCAAATGACCTCGTACGCTCCTCTGATGGCGCGTGTGGGTGATACGCAATGGAATCCTGACCTTATCTACTTTGATAAAGAAGGGGTATACCCTACGGTGAATTATCATGTGCAACGTCTATTCTCTTGCAATAGTGGTAATAGATATATCTCCGATGTCGTGAAAGGAATTGAAACGGCCTCATGTGTACGTGATACACGTACAGGAGCTGTGGTATTGAAATTAGTAAACCCTACAGATAGTGTTGTGGAAATACAGGCGGACCTCTCGGGAATACATTTACGTACACGTAAGGCTGTAGTAAGCGTATTGGCGGGAGACCCCAATCATGTGAATGCGAAAGATAAGCATCTTGAAACTGACATATCCCCTCAGGTAAGCGAAGAGAAATTCTCTAAGAAATTCAGTAGGATGCTCCCTCCCTGCTCATTGACGGTGATTGCATTCTAATAGATAATAATCGTGTTCTTAAGGTAATTGTTTGTAAGGATGACTGGGAGCTGCTGAGGCTAGCGTGTCTTGGCGGCTCTCTCCTTGAAACGAAGGTATTAGTTTTTTTGTACGATAATATTCAAGTTTAGACCTCTGTTGAAGCCGACCCTCTGGGGTGGCGACAGGATTGCTGCAATGAAGCGGCTGGGCGAGGTGTCGGGCATAGGCGAGACCCTGCTCGTGGCGGCCGAGTGCACGGACATCCGTGTCGAGGGGCATCTGTCGCTGCTCGCGGTATACGTGCCGTAGGGGCTGGAATGTGGGGCGTAAGGCGTCAATGGTTCATATTGTCACAGCATAGGGCTGTTTTGGCCTATGAGGTGACAATATTTTTTTTTAATTTTGCTCACAAAATATGATAGGAGATACAACTATGAAACGACTACTGTTATCGGCTATCGTCGCCTGCATGGCGGCAGGCTCCATGGCACAGTTTGTGCACCCAGGCATCCTCAACTCGGAGGAGGAGTTGCTGCGTGCCCGACAGATGGTGAAGGAGGGGCGCAACCCCTGGAAGGCGACGTATGACAAGCTGAAGAGCAGTCCGCACACCTCGCTCAGCTGGACTCCCGCACCCGTGGAGAAGGTGGTGCGTGGAGGAAGGACGGTGTGGGAACCCGATCCCGACAATTACCCCGTGGCCTACCGCGATGCAGCGACGGCCTACCAGTGTGCCGTGATGTGGTGGATCACCGAGGACAAGGCCTATGCCGAAAAATCGGTGCAGATACTCAACGCTTGGGCACGCAAGTGCAAGGCGGTGGGGGGCGACACCAATGCGTCGCTCGCTGCCGGACTCTATGGCTACCACTTTGCCAATGCGGCAGAGCTGATGCGCGACTATGAGGGATGGCGCAGGGTTGACTTCGAGCATTTCTGTGACTGGATACGCGCCGTGTGGTTCTCGCGCACGCAGTACTTCCTCGTGGAGCGCCACGGCACCATTGACGAGCACTACTGGAGCAACTGGGGGCTGTGTAACGTGCTGTGCGGCATCAGCGTGGGCATCCTGTGCGACGATGAGTACATATACAATGCCTCGATGGAGTATTACAAGTATATGAAAGGCCGCAAGTATAGCGAGTCGCTCTGCAACCTCGTGGTGGGCAAGGCGGCCGACGAACGCGGCCCCTTCGGCTACCTGTCGCCCATGCAGGAGAGCGGGCGCGACCAGGGACATACGGCCATGGCTGCCTCGCTGGCTATCGACATCTGCGGCGCTGCGCTGAACCAAGGCGACGACCTCTTCGCCTACGAGGAGGACCGGCTGGCCATGGGCATCGAATACATCCTGGCCTATAACTTGGGCGTGGACGACCTGCCCTGGGTGGAGTATACCCGCTACTCGGACACCTTCACGCAGAACGGGGCGGGAGGACGCGGAAGCAGCCGAGCCGGCATAGCACGCTTCTACTCCTACTACAAGACGATGCGTGGCGTGGAGATGCGCTATGCACGCCAGCGCCTGAGCAGCGGAGGATGGGTAGAGCTCGGTGGTGGCTACGGTGGCGGCAACAGTGGCGGGTATGACCAGCTGGGATACCACACGCTGCTCAACTTTGCCGACACCGCGGAGGTGGCCATCGTGACTCCGCTGGGAGGACGCATGGCCTACGGTGGCACCACCTATGAGATGACCAACCGCACCAATGTGCCCGAGGGTACGGAGGTGACACTCACGGCCTACGTCACCGGCGGCGACAACGGCGGCACATGGGCATGGGAGGACGATGCCTCGATAACATCGCCAACACGCACGATTACCCTGCAGGACGAGAGCCGGGTGCTGAGAGCCGTGTATACCAACAGCCGTGGGGTGAAGAGCAAGCAGATGTTCTGCATCCACGTCGATGGTGACGGATGGGCAGGAAAGGCGACACCCTACTACAAGTATAACGGGAGGGAGTATGCCGACACGCTCATCTATGTGGCCAAATACAGTGAGCTCACCTTGGGCATGAAATACACCGGATTGCGCACCAAGGCGTGGCGCTGGGAACGGAGCACCAATGGGGGAACCTCGTGGAGCAAGCTGACGGGTCGGTCAGCGACCTACACGCAGAGCAGCGTCACCGCCGACGGCCTCTATCGCGTGACGATGACCGACATGGCAGGCGTGGAGGTGTCGCTGGTGTATGACGTGAGGATATCGGAACTTGATGCTTCTATCCTCTATGGGACGAAGGGAACACGCTACGACGGTGGCGTGTCGCTGGTCGTGGAGAAGGGTACGGACATCGTGTTGGCGGCAGCGCCCAACTCGACATTGGCCAAGAGCAGCAAGACGGTGCGCAACTATACATGGAGCCAGGACGACGAGGTGCTGCGCGAGGTGTCGCTCGAAGGCTTGCAGCTCAACGATACGCTGGTGGTAGGCCCCTTGCAGGAGAGCAAGGATGTGAAGCTGTGCTTCTCGCGCAGCTACAACGGAGGCGACCCCGTGGAGACATGGATCACCTATGCCCTGGCGGTGTATGAGGCCAACACGCTGCAGGTGCAGACGACAGACACGTTCTACATCATGGACGCTTCCACGGGACATTATCTGCGCAATACGGATGCTGCCTTCGCTGCTTATGACGAGACCATCGACGGGGAGTACCTATGGAAGTTCCGCCAGCTGCCCACCTATGGCAACCGTTACCTTATATCGGCCTACGGCAACACGCAGCATATCTCCGAGACAGGGAAGATGACCACGACGAGCAGCTACGCGAAGCATACCTTCAACCTCCTGAGGAAGGATAATGACAGGGAACTGTTTGCCATGTCGCGCTCGTCAAGTGCAGGAAACGGCCGGCTGGTCATCGCCGATAATGCCTTGGCTGTGGAGGAGGGGAATGTGTTTGCCTCCTTCCCTTTTCGTATTGTGAGGAAGGGGGGATATGTCGATACGGCCATAGAGATACCTGCCATGGATGAACAGCCGGCAGCAACCCTAAAGGGTTATGATGGCTATTACGACCTGTCAGGACGCAAGGTGACCAATCCGACCAAAGGGCTCTATATACATGGCGGCAGATTGATCGTCGTGAAGGAATAGGACAGCGTAGTTCCTAATCAGAATAACAGGAATCATAATTGGCAAATCGAATGAAGCGTTATTTGGTATTTTCCCTATATGTGGTTTTAGTTGCTGTTGCTGCAGCACAAGTGAAGGTATATACCTATCCGTCGGGTAAGGACAGCATCGAAGTGATGCGCGACTACCGTGTGAGCATCTGTGCTGTGTCCGATGCCGGTGAGCAGTGGTTGCCCGTGACCACGCTGCGCTGTGATGTGGATATGCACCGTGTGCAGAAGGCCTCGTGGGCACAGTGGGAGATGGGCGAGCCGGTGCGTGTGCGGGTGACTAACCTGCGCGACGATGCCCTCGCGGCAGGCACTATGCAAGCCGTAGTGCGCCCCTCGGCATTGGGTATCGCCACACGGCAGGTCGATGAGCGCACCATAGAGTTCACCCTCGACAGCCCCGAGTACCTGAGCGTAGAGTTTGGGGGCGACCGCAAGCACAACCTTCACCTCTTCCCCGAGTTGCCCGAGACGGAGGTCTACACCGGCACCGAGGAGCGCTGCATCAACTGGACGGGCAAGAACAACCACGACGTATTCATCGAGGATGCCCGTCTCATCTACTTCGGTCCCGGCATACATCGCCCCAAGGACCTGCCCAGCGGTGAGATCAAGATACCGAGCAATACCACCGTGTATTTAGCACCGGGGGCTGTGGTGAGGGCGAAGCTGTGTGTTGACCGTGCCAAGAACGTGCGCATCATAGGACGCGGCATACTGGCCAACCCCCTGCGCGGTGTGGAGATTACCTTCTCGAAGAACGTGCTTGTGGAGGGTATCACGATGGTGAATCCTCAGCACTACACCGTGTTTGGCGGCGAGAGTAGTGATATCACCGTGCGCAACATCAAGTCCTTCTCGCGCCATGGGTGGAGCGACGGCATCGACCTCATGTGCTGCCGCAACGTGACTATCGACAACATTTTCTTACGGAACTCCGACGACTGCATAGCCCTCTACAACCATCGCTGGTGGTACTGGGGCGGCTCGCGTCACATACGCATCAGCCGTGCCAAGCTATGGGCCGATGTGGCTCACCCCTTCAACTTCGGTTGTCATGGCGACGACCGTAGCCGCCGGGGCGAGGTGCTGAGCGATGTGGTGGTGACCGACTGCGACGTACTCAACGAAGATGGCGATGGCATATTCTCGGTGCGCTGTGGCGACAAGAATCGCCTCCGCGACATCCATTTCGAGAACATACGTATCGAGGAGATAGAGCGGGGCGCATTGTTTAGCCTCCGCGTGCTCTTCAGCGATAAGTACAACCGTGCTCCCGGCAACAGTATCCGTGGCGTGAGCTTCAAGGATATCCATTTCACGGGCGACGAGTCGCGGCTCATCCCCAGCGACATCACCCACTATGATGCCCGTCGAAGGGTCGAGGACATCACCTTTGAGAATGTCACGGTCAACGGACGTCCCTTCGATCCTGAGGGGGAGATCATATATAAGACCTCTACCGTAGACACTACGCATTGATAAGAATCAGCGAAGAATATGGATATGATACGAAGTGGGAGATATGGGGCGTTGCTGGCTGTTTGGTTTGCTGTAGTTGCTGTTGCTACAGCCCAGGAACTACGTCTCACCTCGCCCGATGCCAGTCATGAGGTGTGTTTCTATCAGACGGCGGTGACCGACGGCGTGTGCGAACTGCGCTACAGTATCGCCTATCGGGGCACTGAGGTCATCACCGATGCGCGTGCCGGACTGGAAATGGACAATGAGGTATGGGAGAAGGCACTCGGATTTCGCTCATTGGAGCAGCCCGAGAGCTGGATGCATAGGCTTGTGCCCGACTCGGTGAGCCTCACCACGGAGGTGGACACCCTGTGGCACAATGCCTATGGCGAGCGTTCTACCGTGCGCGACCACTACCGTACCGCCACGCTGCATCTCTCGCGTCACGATGAGTCCGACTACCGTCTCGACGTGGAGGTGCGTGCCTATGATGAGGGCATCGCCTTCCGCTATTTCTTGCCTGAACACAAGAAGGCCATCTTCCATAAGGTGGTGGATGACCTTACCGAATATCGCTTCCCCGCAGGTACACGCGCCTGGGCCGAGCGCTGGGCACAGGCGACCTTCACGCATGGCTCCCTGGCCGAGTTCACCCAACCCGTGGAGCGAGCACTCACGCTCGACCTCCCCAGTGGTCTCTGGGTTGCCCTTACCGATGCTGATGTGGACGACTGGTGCCTCACCAAGTTCGAGGTGTCGCCCACCGACACGAATACGCTGCGTAGCGTGATGTACAGCCCCGTCGATGTGGTCACTTACTGTGCCACCCCATGGAAGGTGGTGATGGTGGCCGACACACCGGGACAGCTCATCGAACATAACGACATCATCCTCAACCTTAACCCCAGCTGTGCAGTGCCCGACGCGGCCGAGTGGGTGTGCCCAGGCAAGATCATGCGGGCAAACATCTCTACCGAGTCGGGGCTCAGGGTCATCGACTTCTGTGCCGAGCATAAGATACCCTATATGCTGTTTGACTGGCAGTGGTATATGCCCTGTACCAGCCACGATGGTGATGCCACCCAGGTGGTTGACAAGCTGGATCTGCCGCGCGTCATCGCCTACGGCAAGGAGCGTGGGGTAGGGGTGTGGCTCTATGTGAACCAGCATGCGCTGATGCGCCAAGCTCACGAACTCTTCCCCCTGCTGCGCGAGTGGGGCGTGGTGGGCGTGAAGTCGGGCTTCGTGCAGTATGCCAGTCACCGCTGGGCTACCTGGCTGCACGACCTGGTGCGCCTGGCTGCCGACAATCACTTGATGATGAACATACACGATGAGTTCCGCCCTTCGGGATTCAGTCGCACCTATCCCAACCTGCTCACCCAGGAGGGTATCTGCGGCAATGAGGAGTGGCCCGACGCTACGCACAATGCCACCCTCCCCTTCACCCGTATGCTCAACGGAGCGGCCGACTACACCATCTGCTACTTCGACAAGCGCCTGCGCAATACGCATGCCCATCAGTTGGCGGCTTCGCTCATCATGTTCAGCCCCTTGCAGACTATTTTTTGGTACGATACGCCCGAGCGCTGTGCTCCGGTTCCTGAGCTGCGTTGGTTCGAGCTGCTGCCCACCACCTTCGATGACACCCGCGTCATCAGCGGCTATCCGGGCGAACATATCGTGATGGCACGTCGCAAAGGCGATACATGGTATGCGGCATTGATGACGGGCAATGAGGGCACCCTGCAGATGTTGCCTCTCGACTTCCTGAGCGGTGACACGCTATATCTGGCGCAGGTCTATACCGATGACCCTACGCTAACCACCCCCACCAAGGTGCGCTGTGCCGAGTATGTGGTGCAGGCTGGGCAGACCATGCAATTCGACTTGCTGCCACGCGGAGGAGCCACGGTACGTTTGACACCCATTGATAAGAAGATGGCCAAAAGTTATACACGCTATCGTAATACCAATAAACTATGAGCATTATGACGATGAAACGATTGATACATGCCGCATTGCTTGCCATAGGATGCCTCACCCTACAGGCGCAGTACGTTTCTGAGGTATGGGTGGCCGACCGTGGCGACGGAACCTACCGCAACCCTATCATTCATGCCGACTACTCCGACCCCGACGTATGTGCCGTGGGCGATGACTTCTACATGACGGCTTCGAGCTTTGGCTGTGCACCGGGTCTCCCCGTCTTGCATTCCAAGGATCTCGTCAACTGGCAACTTGTCAACTACGCTCTGCGTGAGATACCTCCTGTGGAGTATTACCGCGAGCCACGCCACGGCAAGGGCGTGTGGGCCCCCTGCATACGTTACCATGCCGGCGAGTTCTACATCTATTGGGGCGACCCTGACCATGGCATCTACATGGTAAAGACTGCCGACCCTTTGGGCGAGTGGGAGGCTCCTGTGCTGGTGAAGGCCGGCAAGGGTATGATAGACCCTACCCCCCTGTGGGACGATGATGGCAAGGCCTACCTGGCTCACGCTTGGGCTGCGAGCCGCTCCAAGATGAACAGCATCATCGTCATCAGTGAAATGAATGCCGAGGGTACTAAAGTGATAGGCGACCCTGTGCTCGTTTATGATGGTAACGACGGAGTGAACCACACCGTGGAGGGTCCCAAACTCTACAAACGTGACGGCTGGTACTACATCTTTGCTCCGGCCGGAGGTGTCGAGCAGGGTTGGCAGCTGGCGATGCGCTCCCGCAACATCTATGGCCCCTACGAGGTGCGCCGCGTGATGGAGCAGGGCGATACCGATATCAACGGTCCGCATCAGGGCGGATGGGTGGAGACCCCACAGGGTGAGTCGTGGTTCGTCCACTTTCAGGACAGGGCGATGTATGGCCGCATCATTCACCTCAATCCCATGACATGGTACGATGGTTGGCCCGTGATAGGTGAGGACAAGGATGGAGACGGATGCGGCAACCCCGTACGCCGCCATGCCAAGCCAAAGGTGAGCGGAAAACATGTCAAGGCCACACCGGTAGAGAGCGACGAGTTTAACACTCGCCGGCTGGGTCTTCAGTGGGAGTGGCATGCCAACTATCAGGATCTCTACGGATTCACCTCAGACCTTGGGTATATGCGTCTCTACGGTCATGTGCTCTCTGAGCATTTTGTCAACTTCTGGGAGGTGCCCAACCTTCTATTGCAGAAGTTCCCAGCCGAGACCTTCACTGCCACCACGAAGCTCAAGGTGTCGGCCAAGGCCGATGGGCAGCAGTCGGGGCTCATCGTTATGGGATGGGATTACTGTTACCTCGCTGTAGTGAAGGAGGACGATGGCTTCGTGCTGCGCCAGGTCACCTGCAAGGATGCTGAACAGGGTGGTTCTGAGGAGGCTACCACCATAGCAACGCTTCCCGGTGGCAGGGTCTATAAGGCTGGTCTGTATCCCAACTATGAGATTGATGTCTACCTGCGTGTCAAGGTCATGGAAGGTGGTGTGTGCCACTTTTCCTACAGTGCGGACGGCAAGCGCTTCGTGCCTGTCGGCAAACCCTTTACCGCTCGTGAGGGTAAGTGGATAGGAGCCAAGGTGGGCCTCTTCAGTACAGCACCCTATGGTAAGGAGCGCGGATGGGTCGATGCCGACTGGTTTAGAATAACAAAATAAAACGATTGATATAAATGAAACGTAAAAAAAATCTTTTGCTCTGCATATGGGGGGCAGCCTTGATGATGGGAGCCTGCATCCAGAAGACAATTCCTTTTGATGTTGACGAGGCGCTCGACTACTGTGCTCACCAGGTGGAGCGTGCACTGGAGGCACTGCAACCGCACGATTATACGATGATGCCGCGCAATATCCTTGCCGGCGACACGCAGGAGGGATGGCGCTGCCGCGAGGCCATTCCGCAGGAGTGGTGTTCGGGCTTCTGGCCGGGTGTGCTGTGGATGGCTTACGACCACACGGGCGATGAGGCGCTGCGCACCGAGGCCGAGCGCTATACGGCCTCGCTGGAATATATGGCCTCTCGTCCTGCCTACGATCACGACCTGGGCTTCATCATCATCAACTCCTTCCTCAAGGGTTACGAACTCACGGGTGATGCCCACTACCGCGAGGTGGCGCTGCGCGCTGCCGACACGCTGGCTACGCTGTGCAACCCCACGGTAGGCACCATGCTGAGCTGGCCACGCCACGTGGGCGACTATGGCGGCCACAATACCATCATGGACAATATGATCAACCTTGAGTTGCTCTTCTGGGCAGCCGAGAACGGAGGAAGCAGTCATCTGCGCGACCTGGCCGTGGCACATGCCGAAACCACCATGGAGCATCACTTCCGCCCCGACGGGTCATGCTACCACGTGGCTGTATATGACACACTAACGGGCGACTTCATCAAGGGGGTGACCCATCAAGGATACAGCGACGAGTCGATGTGGAGCCGTGGACAGGCGTGGGCCATCTATGGCTACACGATGGTGTACCGCTTCACCCGAGACGAGCGTTTCCTGACTCATGCCCGTAAAGTCACCGACTGTTACCTGAACCGCTTAGCGGATACCAGCGATGACAATATCCCCCTATGGGATATGGATGACCCGCGCGGCACGGCTGCACCCAAGGATGCCTCGGCGGCAGCCATCGTGGCCTCGGCACTGATAGAGCTTGCCGGCTATGTGGAGGAGGCCGATGCGCAGCGCTACCGCACCCATGCCGAGCAGATGCTTGTCGACCTCAGCACACCCCATTACCAGTGCGGAGAGAGCAGCGTGGCCTTCCTGCGCCATGCCACAGGACATCACCCGGCAGGGAGCGAGATTGATGCCAGCATCATCTATGCCGACTATTACTATATAGAAGCATTGCTGAGAATGAAGAACTACAAAAAACTAAATTGATATGATGAAGAGAATCCTACTCGCCGCACTGCTCATGGGTAGCATGGCGGTATATGCACAAGAGACCAAGGAGTACAAGATGGCAGGCCCCTACGAGATTGTGGCCCGCGATGGTGAGCACCGCCGTACCAAGGGTGGCAGCGAGCGTGATATGTATACCGCGTGGCAGTTGGCACAAGCGGGTGAAGCCGAGCAGGCACTGAAGATTATCAATGCCTATGCACAGGCGCTGCAGGGATTTGACGGACACGATGCACCCCTATGCTCCATACAAGCCTATTGGCTGCTGAGGGCAATGATTATCCTGAAGGACAGCCAGACTCCCGAGTGGACAGCCATGATAGAACGTGCCATGCTGCCTATGATGGCCAAGTTTGAGGCCGACAGTCCCTATGCCAATGGTAACTGGGGACATATCGTGAACCGCTTGCGAATGGCCTGCGGTATCTTCCTGAATGATAGCGTGCTCTACCAGCATGCCATAGATACCTACCTATACGCCAACGATAATGGTTCGCTTCCCAACTATATCGGTGAGACGGGGCAGTGCCAGGAGACCGGGCGCGACCAGGCACATGCCCAACTGGGACTTGGAGCCATGTGTGAGATATGCGAGATGGCCTGGGAACAGGGCGACGACCTCTATGGCGCACTGGACAATCGTCTGATGAAGGGATTGGAATATACTGCCCGCTACAACCTCGGATACGATGTGCCATTTGAGACATGGAAGGACTGTACTGGCCTCTATTGCAACTGGACAGCGCCGGGAGCCATGCAGCGTGGCCGCATACGCTGCATCTACGACAGCGCCTACGAACACTATACCAAGGTGAAACGCCTGAAGATGCCCTATGTGAAGAAACTGCTGGAGCTGCAGAGAAAGGCAGAGCGTCGCGGCGAGATAAAAGATGGTATGGAAGCTCGGACATTTGTGGTAAAGGGAGTGCACGAGGGTACCAAGCTGCACTCGATAGTCACCTATCCCGCCCCCGAGGGCGCACCTCTGATGAGCGACTACGATGTATTCATCCGTCCGCGTGGGGTGGATGAATGGACCAAGATCGATACCTACATGGCTAAGGTGAATGCTCCTATCGGTGATAACAAGCACCGCGTGACGCAGATTTCCTACGCTTTCTTCGACTTCACGGGTGATGTTTTCGTGCGCGTGGTGTGCAAGAAAAAGAAGTACACGAGCGCCCGTATACGTCCCGACTACCGAGGTACCATTGCCAATGTGCAGAACGACTCTACCGTGCAGTTTATCCTCTTCCAACCCGAGAACGTAAGCGTGGAGTTTGACGGCAACATCACCGATAACCTGTTACTCTTCACCTCTCGCCCGCCGGTGACCGAGGATGAGGCCGAGGCTGAGGCACGCCGTCAGGGTCGCCAATTCATGAGCTACGCTCCCGGTTACTACGATAAGGAGCGCCGCATACGCATACCCTCGAATACTACCGTATATCTTGCCGGAGGAGCCTATTTCACCGGTACGTTTGCCATCGAGAATGCCGAGAATGTGAGCATCATCGGACGTGGTATTGCTCGTCCCGGTGACGGTTACGAGGGGTGCCACGTACACCGTAGCAAGAACGTGAGCATTGATGGCCTCATACTCAACACTTGTCCCGTAGGTGGTAGTGATGGCGTGACGCTGCACGATGTGCGCTGCATCTCGCACCCCGCATGGGGCGACGGGCTCAACGTGTTTGCCTCGTCGAATGTGCTCTACGACCGTGTGTTCTGCCGAACCTCGGACGACTGCACCACGGCCTATGCCACCCGCAAAGGCTTCGGCGGTTCGGTACACAACGTACGTATGACCAATTCTACCCTCTGGGCCGATGTGGCACACCCTATCTTCATCGGCATACACGGCAACTCGGAGCAGCCCGACAGCATCGTGGGTCTCGTGTATGAGAACATCGACATTATCTGTCAGAGTGAGCCACAGGTCGACTACCAGGGCTGCATGGCCATCAACTGCGGTGATAATAACTACGTCAAGGATGTGCTTTTTGACAATATCCGCATCGAGAATATCCATCAGGGTTCACTACTCCACGTTAAGGTGAGTCACAATGCCAAATATTGTACCGCACCCGGTCGGGGTGTCGAGAACGTCACCTTCCGTAATATACGCTATAGTGGCGAGCGACCCTACATGTCCGTCATCAACGGTTACAACGAGGAACGCAAGGTGAAAAACATCACTTTCGAGGGACTCAAGATAAACGGTTGCCTCATCTACGATGATATGCCCGGCAAGCCTCGTTGGTACCAGACAGCTGACTTCGTACCCATCTACGTAGGTAACCATGTGGAGGGGGTTACCTTCAAGAAGTAAAGATGACGGATGATGTCATTAATCGAAAAGAACTAAAGGATAGTTTTCTGCTATCTGTCTTGATTCACGCATAGAAGATACAAGAAGATACACAAAAAAACGAGCGGATTCAGTCCGCTCGTTAATATAAATAAATATTATAGGTTACTTCACTTCACTGCCTGGCTTTACCTCACGCAGCAGAGAGGTTACGGCGAGTGAACCATCGTAGTTCTCGGCACTGAGTATCATACCTTCACTCACGAGTCCGTTCTTGAACTGGCGTGGAGCAAAGTTGGCGATAAATAAAACTTGCTTGCCTACGAGCTCCTCGGGAGCATAGTGTTCGGCGATACCGCTCACAATGGTGCGGTCAGCGATGCCGTCGGCAATCTTGAACTTAAGGAGCTTCTTCATCTTGGGTACACGTTCGCATTCGAGCACGGTGCCCACGCGAATGTCGAGTTTCTCCCAGTCCTCGAACGATACGGTGGGTTTCACGGGATTGGCCCTGTAGCTGGCTGCCTCGTTGGCTTTCTTGATTTCTTCGAGGCGTTGCATCTGTGCATCGATGGCGCTGTCGTCGATTTTCTCGAACAGCAGTTCGGCCTTACCGAGCTGATGGCCTGCAGCGAGTAGGTCGGTGCAACCCAGTTGCTCCCATTCGAAGCTTTCCATGCCGAGCATGCCACGCAACTTCTCGCTGCTGAAGGGCAGGAAGGGCTCGAAGGCGATGGCGAGGTTGGCCGCCAGCTGCAGTGAGAGGTTGAGAATTGTGCTTACGCGCCCCATGTCGGTCTTTGCGAGCTTCCAGGGTTCAGTATCGGCGAGGTACTTGTTGCCGATGCGAGCAAGGTTCATGGCTTCTTTTTGTGCCTCGCGGAATTTGAAGGTGTCAAGCAATTTCTCCACTTCGGCCTTCACGTTGATAAACTCGGCAATGGTGGCCTTGTCATAGTCGATGAGTTCACCACAAGCGGGCACCTTACCGTCGAAATACTTGTGTGTGAGCACGAGGGCTCGGTTTACGAAGTTGCCGTATACGGCTACCAGTTCATTATTGTTGCGTGCCTGGAAGTCGCGCCAAGTAAAGTTGTTGTCCTTAGTCTCGGGAGCATTGGCGGTGAGCACGTAGCGTAGTACGTCCTGCTTACCAGGAAAGTCTACGAGGTACTCGTGCAACCATACAGCCCAATTGCGCGAGGTAGATATCTTGTCGTCCTCGAGGTTGAGGAATTCATTGCTTGGCACATTGTCGGGCATCACATAGCCGCCGTGCGCTTTCATCATGGTGGGGAAGATGATGCAGTGGAAGACGATGTTGTCTTTGCCGATGAAGTGGAGTAGACGAGTATCTTCGTTCTGCCACCATTTCTCCCAAGACCCCCACTTCTCCGGCTCATTGTCGCACAGTTCCTTGGTATTGCTGATGTAGCCGATGGGGGCATCGAACCATACGTAGAGCACCTTACCATCGGCACCCTCTACAGGCACGGGGATACCCCAGTCGAGGTCGCGGGTCATGGCGCGGGGTTGCAGATCCATATCGAGCCAGCTCTTGCACTGTCCATATACGTTGGGGCGCCACTCCTTGTGGCTCTCCAGAATCCACTCTTTCAACCATTGCTGATATTCATTGAGAGGAAGGTACCAGTTCTTGGTCTCGCGGAGCACGGGTGTCTCGCCCGTTTCCTTGGAGCGTGGATTGATGAGCTCCGTAGGTTCAAGTGCACGTCCGCATCCCTCCTCACATTGATTACCGTAGGCCTGCTTGTGGCAGTAGGGGCATTCACCCACTACATCACGGTCAGTAAGGAACTTCTCCGTCTTCTCGTCGTAGAACTGTTTGGTTGACTGCTCCACCAGCTTGCCCTCATCGTAGAGCTTGCGGAAGAAGTCTGATGCAAATCTATGATGTACGTCCGATGTGGTGCGGCTATATACGTCGAACGAGATACCGAACTCCCTGAAACTTTCCTTGATGATATTGTGATAGCGATCCACTACATCCTGTGGGGTGATACCCTCCTTGCGGGCACGCTGGGTGACGGGCACACCGTGTTCGTCGGAACCTCCGACGAAAAGCACCTCCTCTCCCTTGAGACGGAGATAGCGTACGTAGATGTCAGCAGGCACATACACGCCTGCCAAATGTCCGATATGTACAGGACCGTTGGCGTAGGGAAGTGCCGAGGTCACGGTCGTTCTCTTGAATTTCTTTTCCATAATTTCGTTATTATATTTGTGGTGCAAAATTAGTGCAAGGTAGGCTAAATGCCAAATTTACTTGATAAATTTTGGTAATAATACAGCAGTTTATCCACGCGTGGATAAACTGCTGTCTATATAGAGAAAGATTCTAAACGGAATTCAATAACAACTTGTGTTATTTGTCATAATCTTACTATGTTACTTGCGCTTTTCTTCCAATGAGAGGCTTTCGTTGCGGAGGAAAGTCATGGGAACTATCTCGAAGTAGTCGTGCATGAATTGCGCCTTACCATCGTCGCCCTCAAACACGCTCTTGAAGCGTATCCAGTGCTCGCCCTCGGAAAGGTACTTGGTGGCGATGACCTTGCGGATGGTGGAAGCTTCATCGCGTACAATAATAGAACCATTATATTTGTAGGTAGTGGGAGCCTTCAGGTAACCACGATTTTTCATTTCTTTGTCGTTGGCTACACCATTGTCGTCGGTTTCAGAGTCTTTTACCCAACCTATAGAGGGATTGTTGGCTGGTATTCTGAGGTCCACGGGAATGCCAGCTACCTCGCCATCGACATAGAATTGGATGATGTGGCGCACAGTCTCAGACTGATAACCCATGCGTATCTCATATGTACCTGCAGGTACAGGAGGAAGTTTGTAGGCAAAGTCGAGAGCTCCCAAAGTCATCATTTCGTCGCCTTGATAGTTGTGCCAATTGGTGTAGGGACAGAGGTAGAAGTGCATGGTCTCGTCAGAGTACACCTTCATATTTGAACAATAGCCGTTGGGAATGTATATCTCACCGGCATTGCTGCCTGCCTTGTCGCGGCTGCGCCAGCGGATGTCGTTGTTGGTGAGTTCGGGGCAGAGGGTCGATGCATCGAAACGGATGATGCAGTTGAGCACGTTGCCTGCCATCTCGTCTTCGTTGTAGATGAGTACTTTGTCTATGACATTGATGGAACCGTTGAGCGCCTCAGATACAAAGTCTGCATACAACGTGTCGAGCGAACGGAAGTCATTGGGATCGTATACCTTGATATTTATGTGCTCTTCCATTTCGGGTTGGTTGGCTCCTTCGCGCGAATAATTGATGAGACGGGTCGACTGGAACTTGTAATTGCTGCGTGGTACGCTCACTTTCATCAGTCGGTTGTTCATCGTTTCATAAAACTCGTTACGGTCAGAGTAGTTCACTAAATTCTTCTCTGAATCGAAATTGTTGAGCGAGATGTTGTAACATACCAAGCGAGAATAGGGTATCTTCTTATTAATAAGATGGTAGCCGACAAACTGATTGAGCGGGTTTTCCTTGCTTGTGTAAGGAGCGTTGGCATCGGCATTGGGATACCACTCTGCACTCTTGGCTATCAAGTCCTCGAGAGTGAAAACACCGTACTTGGCAAACACTTGGTCGCTTTCAACAAAGGCAGTGAAACCATAGTAACGGTCGGAAGGATAAGGACAATAGCCCTCCAACTTGATGTCGAGGTGTTGCTTGTCACCATCGGTGTAGGTTTCGTCTTTGTAGAGTTGCATCATGTCATCGTAGCCTGTAAGCTCCAAAGCTTCGCTGAAGATGCGGAAATACTCGTGCTCCTTAATTTGTGTGGGTGTCATGTTTGTTGAGGGGTTGAGTACACCCGCTAAGGTGTGTACTACGCCATTCTCCACCTCTTCGTCCTTTGCAATAATTTTGGCTGTGCCGTTGATGAGTAGAACGTTAAGGTTATTCTCGTCAACCGCATAGCCGAGGCTGAGGTAACGGTCGTTCATGTTCATCGTTGGGATGATGTCGCCTTCCATGTCAGTGGTAAGGTAGGGGTCAGAGAGAATGTGCGTCTGCGAGATGACCTTACACATAGAGTCTGAAAGTTCACTAAGCTCGGGTGATGTGATGCCAGTCCAGATAGGGTCACCTGCAGCATAAGAAGTCCAATAGATTGAGTCTTGTTCGACGAGGTAACGAGCGATGGCATCGTTGGTAGGAGCAAAGCAGGTGTATTCACCATAGGCCTTCATCAGACTGAGGCATTCGCCACGGGTAAGAATTTCGATGAAGCTGCTGTATACATCTTTGTGTGATTCTAAGAAGCTGGCCACCGTATGTCCGGTAAATGTGTAGCGCGCACCTGCATCAATATGTTCCTGGCAACTGCTGAATGCCATCGTAGCAATCATGATCGCAGTGCCGATTTTCACTTTCCATGTTTTCATAGCTTTATGTGATTTTAATTGTTTATTCTTCATTCAAGTGTAGAGGCCTTGTAAGAATCGGCCATATCGGTGACAAAAGTATAAATAATTTCTCAGAATTTAGGTATTTTACCCGAAATATTTATAAAAAGGAATGAGATGCTTTCATTATTTCAAGTAATCTTCAAAGTATTGCGTGATACGCTCGTGCAGATGCACGCTCTTGTGACCCATCATGTTGTGCCCCTCGCCGGGATAGGCGAAAAAATCGGGCTGGGTGCCTGCCTTGATGCACTCCTCGATGAACATGAGGCAGTGCTGCGGCACTACAGTGGGGTCGTTGTATCCGGTGATGATCTGCAGTCTGCCCTTCAAGTCCTTGGCCTTAGACAATAGTGAGCACTGGGCATAGCCCTCGGGATTGGCCTGTGGAGTGTCCATATAGCGCTCGCCATACATCACCTCGTACAACTTCCAATCGATGACGGGGCCACCGGCCACGCCCACCTTGAACACGTCGGGGTAGTTGGTCATGAGCGAGATGGTCATGAAGCCACCATAGCTCCAGCCATGCACGCCAATGCGGTCGGCATCCACGTAGGGAAGACTCTTGAGGTACTCTACACCACACATCTGGTCGCGCATCTCCTCCTGGCCGAGGTGACGGAAGGTGGCTTGCTCAAACTCCTTGCCGCGGTTTTCACTGCCGCGGTTGTCGAGGATGAAGAGTATGTAGCCCTTCTGCGCCATGTATGTCTCCCATGAGCGGCTGCCATAGTTCCAACGGGCATCCACGTTGTGGGCGTGGGGGCCACCATATACATATACTACGGTGGGGTATTTCTTTGTCTCGTCAAAGTCGGCCGGGCGCACCATACGCCAGTAGAGGTCGGTAGTGCCATCGGCTGCCTTGATGGTTCCGCACGAGAACTGCGGCACCTTGTAGCCCTCCCAGGGGTTGGGTGAGGTGTAGTAGGCCGTCTGCTTGTGGGTCTTCGCATCGTTGATGCTGATGTTGCGCGGTATCTCGGGAGTCTGATAGCTATCGGCGATGTAGCGTCCGCTGCTGCTCAGCTTGGGCGTGTGCCAGCCCTGGCCATTGTCGAGCAGGGTGCGCTTGCCGCTCTTGACGTTCACCTCCCAGGTGTTGCACTGTATGGGACTGCACTCGTTGCTGCTGATGATGATGCTCTTGTTCTTCGCGTTGAAGCCTACGACATCCATCACTACCCACTGACCCTGGGTGAGTTGGCGCAACTCATTACCCTCAGTGTCGAAGAGGTAGAGGTGGTTGTAGCCGTCCTTCTGGCTCTGCAGGACAAACTTGCTGTCGTCCCATGGGAGGAACAGGATGGGGTTTTGCGGCTCCACGTACTTCTCATCGGTCTCGCGGTAGAGCTCGCCGATACGCTCACCTGTGACTGCGTCGTAGCTCACGAGGCGGCAATCGTTCTGGTCGCGGTTGAGCTCGAGCATATAGATGGTTTTCGAGTCGGGACCCCAGGCCACGTTGGTGAAGTAGCGGTCGGTGGGGTCGCCAGCCTTGAGGTAGAGTGTCTTGCCAGTTACCACGTCGTACACGCCCACGGTCACCTCATGCGATGTCTCGCCGGCCATGGGATACTTGTCGGGCTCGTGAGTGGCGATACGGGGGAATAGGTTCACCTGCGGATAATCGGTCACCATGCTCTGATCCATGCGGTAGAAGGCGAGGCGCATGCCATCGGGGCTCCAGAAGAGTCCGCTATGGATGCCAAACTCATCTCGGTGTACGCTGCGGCCGTATACAATCTCGCGTGAGCCGTCGGTGGTGAGCTGTATGTCCTTGCCACCATCGGCAGGACGGAAGTAGAGCTGGTCGCCATTGACATAGGCGGTATGGCGAGAGACGGTGTTGAAGTTGCTGGCCTGCAGCTCATCGGCACTGCATTGTCTCCACACCTGCTTCTTCTGTTCGAAGTCTACTAAGCAACGCTCGCCGCCAAACTTCAGTAACACCAAGGGCTGGTCGCTGTAGGGAAAAGTGGCGCTGTAGAGCGCACGCAAACCATTATCTGGCGTGCATCCCAGCCACTTGCTCACATCGTCGACGGTGAAGAGCACCGTCTCTTTGCCCGTCTTCTTGTCCACGAGGTAGCACTCCTGCACATCGAGGCGCACCAACTGGTCGCCCCACCAAGTGAGCCAGCGGTTGCCGGGACTCATGTTGCGGTAGTTAGTGCCGCCGAAGTTGATGTCTTCCAATGTAAACTCCTTCATTGCTGTGTTCTCCTGTGCAATTGCTTGCGGTGTGCCTATTGTTAGCATGGCAGTTATGGCACCGATAATGTACTTGCTTTTCATTATTATAATATGTGGAATCTTTTTGTGATGTACAAATTTCTGAGAAATATAGGACTTAACCAAATAAAACCACAAAAAAATGTGCTGTGATGGGATTTCTTGCTCAATCATAAAGCTTTTCGTGTAGTATGGAGTTTGTGGCGACAGATATTCGCGTTCGTTGAGTGTGGTGTATCATTATTGACGTTAGTTTGGTATGCGCAAGGTGGTAGCGTGGTGTGTTTTTAACATTTTTAACTTATTGTTTGGAGTGTTGGTTGTCAATCGTTCTTTACGATGTGATTTTTGTTTCTACGCGATGCAACAAAATTTTCATCGCGTAGAAACAAAAATCGTCTCCTTAGAGGTGTTCTCTCCGATGAACTTGGCGTTGACAAAAATGAGCTATAGAGTTGTAGATTTGGCAAGCTTGTTGTTTGCCGCTTGTCCTATTTTAACTGTATTGGATTTGCATATTGTTATGGCTGCCGAGTGGAAGGTGCCCTTGAAAAAATGCTATATGACACATTTTCTTTGAAAAAAATCACGGGTTTTGTTGTCCAATCGAAAGAAAGTTACTAACTTTGCACCCCGAATATGAGGTGGACTGTGTCTGCACTCAATGAGAATAGATTATTATTAAATTATAAATAATTAAAAATTAACAAAATGCCAACAATTCAACAGTTAGTTAGAAAAGGCAGACAGGTGCTTGCAGACAAGAGCAAATCACCCGCGTTGGACAGCTGTCCTCAGCGTCGTGGTGTTTGTACTCGTGTCTACACTACTACGCCTAAGAAGCCTAACTCAGCAATGAGAAAAGTAGCGCGTGTGCGCTTGACAAACCAGAAAGAGGTAAACTCTTACATTCCTGGTGAGGGTCACAACTTGCAGGAGCACTCAATCGTATTGGTGCGTGGTGGTCGTGTGAAGGATCTTCCCGGTGTGCGTTATCACATCGTTCGTGGTACATTGGATACCGCTGGTGTGGCAAACCGTCTCCAGCGTCGTTCTAAGTACGGTGCCAAGCGCCCCAAAGCTAAAAAGTAAGCCAAAGCTTACCCTTGACAACGCGGCGGCACGATGAGTGTGGCCTGAGGTAAAGCCCTCAAAACTTAAAATAGTATAAAATTTTACGTTTTGGTTTGTTGGATAAGCTATAAAGGTTGAGTAAATGTCCCAGAGGGGACGTTGAAGAAGACGAAATGCAGCCCCAAACGAAAACAGAAACTTTTCAAGAAAGAAATGAGAAAAGCAAAACCAAAAAAACGTATGGTCCTCCCGGATCCCGTATTCAACGATACCAAGGTATCAAAGTTTGTTAATCACTTGATGTTCGATGGGAAGAAGAACATTTCTTACGAAATCTTCTACGCTTCGCTCGATAAGGTAAAGGCTAAGATGTCTGACTCTGAGCTTTCTGCTCTCGAAATTTGGAAGAAGGCTCTCGACAATATTACTCCCCAAGTAGAGGTTAAGTCACGTCGTATCGGTGGTGCTACCTATCAGGTGCCTACTGAAATCCGTCCTGACCGCAAGGAGTCAATCAGCATGAAGAATATGATTCTCTACGCTCGTAAGCGCGGTGGTAAGACTATGGCTGACAAGTTGTCTGCAGAGATTCTCGATGCATTCAATAGTCAGGGTGGTGCTTTCAAGCGTAAGGAGGATATGCACCGTATGGCCGAGGCTAACCGTGCATTCGCTCACTTCAGATTTTAATATTGGGTAAGGACTTATAAATACGTTTTACAAATGGCAAAACAAGATCTTCGGTTGACGAGAAACATCGGTATTATGGCGCATATTGATGCTGGTAAGACTACCACATCGGAACGTATCCTTTTCTATACCGGTCTGACTCATAAGATTGGTGAGGTGCACGATGGTGCGGCTACCATGGACTGGATGGCTCAAGAGCAGGAGCGTGGTATCACCATCACGTCGGCTGCTACTACCACTCGTTGGAAATGGAACAATACCCAGTACAAGATTAACCTTATTGATACCCCGGGGCACGTTGACTTTACCGCTGAGGTGGAGCGTTGCTTGCGTATCCTTGATGGTGCCGTTGCTGCTTACTGTGCAGTAGGTGGTGTAGAACCCCAGTCGGAGACTGTATGGCGTCAGGCTGACAAGTATAACGTACCCCGTATCGCTTATGTGAATAAGATGGATCGTCAGGGTGCCGACTTTTACAGTGTGGTTAATCAGATGAAAACCGTGCTCGGCGCTAACCCCTGCCCCGTAGTGATTCCTATCGGTGCTGAGTTCTCTTTCAAGGGCGTGGTTGACCTTATCAAGATGAAGGCTATCGTATGGCACGATGAGACTATGGGTGCTGACTACTCTATAGAGGAGATTCCTGCCGATATGATGGATGAGGCTATCAAATGGCGTGAAAATCTGCTCGACAAGGTTGCTGAGTTTGACGACGAGGTGATGATGAAGTATCTCGATGATCCCGACTCCGTGACTGAGGAGGAGATTATCAAGTGTGCTCGTATCGGTACCTTGAAGATGGAGCTCGTGCCTATGCTCTGCGGCTCTTCATTCAAGAACAAAGGTGTTCAGACACTGCTCGACTATGTTTGCGCATTCTTGCCTTCACCCCTCGATACTCCCGTTGTTGAATGTACTGACTCTTCTACCGGTGATGTTGTTGAGCTCAAGGCTCAGGAGGATGAGAAGACTACCGCTTTGGCATTCAAGATTACCGTTGACCCTTATGTCGGCCGCTTGGTATTCTTCCGCGTATACTCAGGTTGTGTGACCGCGGGTTCATACGTATACAATCCCCGTTCTGGTAAGAAGGAGCGTATCTCACGTATCTTCCAGATGTTCTCAAACAAGCAGACTCCTGTTGATTGCATTGCTGCCGGTGATATCGGTGCCGGTGTAGGTTTCAAGGATATCCGTACTGGTGATACCCTTTGCGATGAGTCTCTGTCGGTAATGCTCGAGTCAATGGATTTCCCCGATCCCGTTATCGGTATCGCAGTTGAGCCTAAGTCTCAGAAGGACGTTGACAAGCTCTCTAATGGTCTCGCCAAGTTGGCTGAGGAGGATCCTACATTTACTGTTAAAACAGACGAACAAACGGGCCAGACCGTTATCTCGGGTATGGGTGAGCTTCACTTGGACATCATCATCGACCGTCTGAAGCGTGAGTTCAACGTGGAATGTAACCAAGGTCGTCCCCAGGTTAGCTACAAGGAGGCAATCACACAGACTGTTGAGCTTCGCGAGGTTTACAAGAAACAGTCGGGTGGTCGCGGTAAGTTCGCTGACATTATTGTTAAGGTTGGTCCCGTAGATCCCGATTGGACACAGGGTGGTCTCCAATTCGTTAACGAGGTGAAGGGTGGTAACGTTCCAAGCGAGTTTATCCCCTCAGTACAGAAGGGCTTCCAGACAGCTATGCGTAACGGTGTTCTCGGTGGCTATCCGCTCGATTCGCTCAAGGTTACCTTGGTTGACGGTTCGTTCCATCCAGTAGACTCTGACCAGTTGTCATTCGAAATCTGTGCTATTCAGGCGTTCAAGAATGCATGTGTGAAGGCATCGCCCGTAGTTATGGAGCCCATCATGCGACTCGAGGTTGTTACTCCCGAGGAGAACATGGGTGACGTAATCGGCGACTTGAACAAGCGTCGTGGTCAGGTAGAGGGCATGGAGAGCAGCCGCTCAGGTGCTCGTGTAGTGAAGGCTAAGGTACCCTTGGCAGAGATGTTCGGTTATGTGACCGCTCTGCGTAGTATCACCTCTGGTCGTGCTACATCAACCATGACATACGATCATCACGAGGCCGTAAGCCGTCAGATTGCCAAGGCTGTGCTTGAGGAGTCAGGTGGTCGTGCTGACCTTTTATGAAAATGAAAACGGAAAGACCGATTAGCGAATGACTCTTAATCGGTCCTTCCTTATTATATTATAATTATTAACTAAAAACACGAATGAGTCAAAAAATTAGAATTAAACTGAAATCTTACGACCACAACTTGGTTGACAAGTCAGCTGAGAAGATCGTAAAGACAGTGAAGGCTACTGGCGCTATCGTTAGCGGTCCTATTCCATTGCCTACACACAAGAGAATCTTTACAGTAAACCGTTCGACCTTCGTAAATAAGAAGGCACGTGAACAGTTCCAACTCTCTTCTTACAAGAGACTTATCGACATCTACAGTTCTACAGCTAAGACTGTTGATGCTCTGATGAAGCTGGAGTTGCCGAGTGGTGTGGAAGTAGAAATTAAAGTGTGATTAAATTAAAAAATTAACTGAAATGCCAGGATTATTAGGAAAAAAAATCGGAATGACATCCGTTTTCAGTGCCGATGGTAAGAATGTTCCATGCACTGTTATCGAAGTAGGTCCTTGTACAGTTACGCAAGTGAAGAGTGTTGAGAAAGATGGTTACGCTGCCGTACAGGTAGGTTTCCAGGACAAGAAGGAGAAGCATACAACCGCTCCTTTGATGGGACACTTCAAGAAAGCAGGTGTAACTCCCAAGAGACACTTGGCCGAGTTCAAGAATTTTGAAACTGAGTACAACTTGGGTGACGTTATCACCGTAGATTTGTTCGCTGATTCTGCTTATGTGTCAGTGGTGGGCACATCAAAGGGTAAAGGCTTTCAAGGCGTTGTCAAGAGACATGGTTTCGGTGGTGTAGGTCAGACTACTCACGGTCAGCACAATCGCGCCCGCAAGCCGGGTTCTATCGGTGCCTGCTCATATCCCGCAAAGGTGTTCAAGGGCATGCGTATGGCTGGTCACATGGGTAACGAGCGTGTTACAATCCATAACTTGCAAGTGCTTAAGGTACAACCTGAGAACAATCTCCTCGTAGTGAAGGGCTCTGTTCCCGGTTACAATGGTTCAATCGTAATTGTTGAGAAATAATGGAAGTTAGCGTATATAACATTAAAGGTGAAGACACCGGAAGAAAGGTCGTTTTGAACGATGCTATCTTCGGCATTGAGCCCAATGACCACGCCATCTACTTGGACGTAAAGCAGTATATGGCTAACCAACGTCAGGGTACTCATAAATCAAAGGAAAGAAGTGAGATCTCAGGTTCAACACGCAAGCTTGGCCGTCAGAAGGGTGGCGGTGGCGCTCGTCGTGGTGATATCAACTCTCCTGTATTGGTAGGTGGTGGTCGTGTATTTGGTCCTCAACCTCGTGATTATGGCTTCAAATTGAACAAGAAGGTGAAGGCTCTTGCTCGTAAGTCAGCTCTTAGCTATAAGGTGCAGGAAAACGCCCTTTTGGTAGTTGAGGATTTCAATTTCGAAGCTCCCAAGACCAAGCAATACGTGGAATTGCTGCAAAATCTTAAAGTGGCTGATAAAAAGTTGCTTATGGTTTTGCCGGAAGCAAATAAAAATGTATATTTGTCAGCTCGTAATATCCAACGTCAGGATATGGCCGTTGCTTCTGCTGTTAATACATACCAGGTGTTGAATGCAGATGCATTGGTTGTGACTGAAAGTGCGTTGGCTGTTATCGAAGGAACTTTAATGAATAAGGAGGCTTAAAAAATGGGTATTATTGTTAAACCTTTAGTAACTGAGAAGATGACTTCTATTACAGAGAAGTCGAATCGTTTCGGATTCATTGTAAGTCCTGAAGCAAACAAATTGGAGATTAAGAACGAAGTAGAGGCTCTGTATGATGTAACGGTTGTAGATGTAAATACAATCCGTTATGCTGGCAAGAACAAGTCGCGTTATACAAAGTCTGGTCTTATCAAGGGTAGAACGACTGCTTACAAGAAAGCAATCGTAACCTTGAAGGATGGCGATACAATTGATTTTTATAGCAACATTTAATAGAAATGGCAGTACGTACATTTAAGCCCACAACACCGGGGCAGAGACACAAGATTATTGGTACCTTCGAAGAGATTACTGCATCGGTACCAGAAAAATCTCTTGTTTGTGGTAAGAACTCAACCGGCGGCCGTAATAACGTAGGTAAGATGACCATGCGTTACATGGGTGGCGGTCACAAGAGAAAATTCAGATTCATTGATTTCAAGAGAGAGAAAGACGGTGTTCCCGCAGTTGTAAAGACCATTGAGTACGATCCGAACCGTTCGGCTCGTATTGCTCTGTTGTTCTACGCTGATGGTGAGAAGAGATACATCATTGCTCCTAATGGATTGCAAGTTGGTATGACACTCGTTTCTGGTGAGAATGCAGCCCCTGAGATAGGTAACGCACTCCCGCTGAAGAATATCCCTGTAGGTACCGTTGTACACAACATCGAGCTCCGTCCCGGGCAAGGTGCTGTGCTCGTAAGATCTGCAGGTAACTTTGCTCAGTTGACTTCTCGTGAAGGTGATTACTGCGTAATCAAGTTGCCTTCAGGTGAGTTGAGAAAGATTTTGAACGCTTGTAAGGCTACTATCGGTAGTGTTGGTAACTCAGACCATGCGTTGGAGAGTTCAGGTAAGGCTGGCCGTACACGTTGGTTGGGTCGTCGTCCTCACAACCGTGGTGTGGTAATGAACCCTGTTGATCACCCCATGGGTGGTGGTGAAGGCCGTCAGTCGGGAGGTCATCCTCGTTCACGCAAGGGCTTGTATGCTAAGGGCTTGAAGACAAGAGCTCCGAAGAAGCACTCATCTAAGTATATCATTGAGAGAAGAAAGTAATAAAACCAAATTAACTTGAGTAAATTATGAGTCGTTCATTAAAAAAAGGTCCGTATATTAACGTATCGCTTGAGAAGAAGGTGCTCTCAATGAATGAAAGTGGCAAGAAGTCTGTAGTAAAGACTTGGGCCAGAGCTTCGGTGATTTCACCTGACTTCGTTGGACACACTATTGCAGTTCATAACGGAAAAAATTTTATTCCTGTTTATATTACCGAGAATATGGTAGGTCACAAGTTGGGCGAGTTTTCACCCACCCGTACATTCCGTGGCCACTCTGGTAACCGTAAGAAATAAGCAGGCCATTGTAAAGTAAATAAATAAATAAGATAATGGGAGCAAGAAAACATTTATCGGCTGAAAAGAGAAAAGAAGCCTTGAAAACCCAGTATTTTGCGAAGTTGAATAATGTTCCTTCATCACCCCGCAAGATGCGCCTTGTATGCGATATGATTCGCGGTATGGAGGTGAATCGTGCACTTGGCGTGTTGAAGTTCTCTACCAAAGCTGCTTCTGCAGATGTGGAGAAGCTGTTGCGTTCGGCTATCGCTAATTGGGAGCAGAAGAACGAACGTAAGGCCGAGGCTGGCGAATTGTTCGTTACCAAGATTTTTGTAGATGGTGCTGCTACGCTGAAGCGTATGAGACCGGCACCTCAGGGTAGAGGTTATCGTATCCGCAAACGTTCAAACCATGTGACTCTGTTCGTGGATTCTAAAAGTACTAATGAAAATCAAGATTAAAGATGGGACAGAAAGTTAATCCAATAAGCAACCGTTTAGGTGTAATCAGAGGTTGGGATTCTAGTTGGTACGGACAGTATAGCGACCGTTTAGTAGAAGATACCAAAATCCGTGAATATTTGAACGCGCGTCTGGCAAAGGCCAGCGTATCAAGAATTGTAATCGAGCGTACGTTGAAGCTTGTCACCATTACTGTATGCACCGCTCGCCCCGGGTTGATTATCGGCAAGGGTGGTCAGGAAGTTGACAAACTGAAGGAGGAGTTGAAGAAGGTTACTGACAAAGAGGTTCAAATCAATATTTTTGAAGTTAAGAAGCCTGAACTTGACGCTGTGATTGTTGCCAACAACATCGCTCGTCAATTGGAGGGAAAGATTGCCTACCGTCGCGCAGTGAAGATGGCTATCGCTAACACTATGCGTATGGGCGCTGAAGGTATTAAGATTCAGATCTCGGGCCGTTTGAACGGTGCTGAAATGGCACGTTCAGAGATGTATAAGGAGGGTCGTACTCCGTTACATACTTTCCGCGCAGATATCGACTATTGCCAGGCTGAAGCCTTGACAAAAGTGGGTATTCTCGGTATTAAGGTGTGGATTTGCCGTGGTGAGGTTTATGGCAAGAGAGATCTTGCTCCTAACTTCGTACAGTCAAAGGAAACTGGTCGCGGTAATGGCGGTAAGAACTTCAAGAAAAAGAAAAACAACAATCGCTAATTGAGTAAAGATTATGTTACAACCGAAAAAGACAAAATATAGAAGAGTCCAGAAAGGCTCTGCTAAGGGTAACGCCCAAAGAGGTAACCAGTTGGCCTTTGGTTCTTTCGGAATCAAGTCAATGGGTACCAAATGGATTACCGGACGTCAGATTGAGGCTGCCCGTATCGCTGTAACCCGTTATATGCAACGTCAAGGTCAGGTGTGGATACGTATCTTCCCGGATAAGCCTATCACTAAGAAACCCGCTGACGTACGTATGGGTAAAGGTAAAGGTAGTCCCGAAGGCTTCGTGGCCCCTGTAACTCCGGGTCGTATGATTATCGAAATTGATGGTGTACCTTTTGATGTAGCTAAGGAAGCTCTGCGTCTTGGTGCTCAAAAGTTGCCTATCATTACTAAGTTTGTAGTACGTCGCGATTACGACTTCTCTAAGTAATAATCTTGACACGAAGTAACGAACTTGATAAAAAGTAGAGATTATGAAAATTGCAGAAATAAGAGAAATTGCAACAAACGAGTTAGTTGAGAGACTCGCTACAGAGGAGGCTAACTACAAGAATATGGTGTTGAATCATGCTATCTCTCCGTTGGAAAATCCTGCGCAGATTAAGAAGCAGCGCAGAATGATTGCGAGAATGAAGACTGAGTTGCGTTGGAGAGAGCTTAACAACAATTAATATTGGTTCTCATGGAAGAAAAAAGCTTAAGAAAAGAAAGAATCGGTGTTGTAGTGAGCGACAAGATGGATAAGACCATCGTAGTGGCTGCTAAGTATAAGGAAAGACACCCTATTTATGGTAAATTCGTGACCAAGACGAAGAAATACCATGCTCATGATGAGAAGAACGATTGCCATCCTGGTGATACCGTACGTATTCAGGAGACACGTCCCTTGAGCAAGACTAAGAGATGGAGAGTAGTAGAAATCATTGAAAGAGCTAAGTAATTATGATACAGGTAGAATCCAGACTTACAGTATGTGACAACAGCGGTGCTAAGGAGGCTCTTTGTATTCGCGTTCTCGGCGGTACAAGAAGACGTTACGCTTCTGTTGGTGATATTATCGTGGTATCCGTTAAGAGCGTCATACCTTCAAGCGACCTGAAGAAAGGTACCGTATCTAAGGCTTTGATTGTACGTACCAAGAAGGAGATTCGTCGTGCTGACGGGTCTTACATCCGCTTTGACGACAACGCTTGCGTTCTCTTGAACAACGCTGGAGAACTTAGAGCAAGCCGTATCTTTGGTCCCGTAGCACGTGAGCTTCGTGCCGTAAACATGAAGGTTGTTTCACTCGCTCCGGAAGTACTCTAATTTATAAAACAGATAAAGTAATGAGTAAATTACATATTAAGAAAGGCGATACGGTTTATGTAAATGCCGGCGAGAGCAAGGGCAAGACCGGTCGCGTATTGAAGGTGCTGGTTGAGAAACAGCGCGCTATCGTAGAGGGCGTAAATATGGTTTCTAAGAGCACCAAGCCTAGCGCAAAGAATCCGCAAGGTGGTATTGTTAAACAAGAAGCGCCTATTCACATCTCTAACCTCAATGTTGTAGATCCTAAGACAGGTAAGCCGACACGTATCGGCCGTAAGGTTGGTGCTGATGGCAAGTTAGTGCGTGTTTCTAAAAAATCAGGAGAGGAGATTAAGTAATGAGTAATACTGCAAGTCTTAAGAAAGAATACAACGAGCGCATTGCGCCCGCATTGATGAAGCAATTCCAATATTCTTCGCCTATGCAGGTTCCTGTATTGAAGAAGATTGTAATCAACCAAGGTTTGGGTATGGCAACACAGGATAAGAAGATTATTGATGTGGCTATCAACGAGATTACTGCTATCACTGGTCAGAAGGCTGTTGCTACAATCTCTCGTAAGGACATCGCTAACTTCAAGCTGCGTAAGAAGATGCCCGTTGGTGTTATGGTGACACTTCGTCGTGAAAGAATGTACGAGTTCCTGGAGAAGTTGGTTCGTGTGGCTCTGCCCCGTATCCGTGACTTCAAGGGTATCGAGAGCAAGTTTGACGGTATGGGTAACTACTCTTTGGGTATCCAGGAGCAGATTATCTTCCCCGAAATCAATATCGATAGCATCACTCGTATCTTGGGTATGAATATCACTTTCGTAACAACGGCTAAGACCGACGAAGAGGGCTATGCTCTTCTCAAGGAGTTCGGTTTGCCTTTTAAGAACGCTAAAAACGACTAATAGTATGGCAAAAGAATCAATGAAAGCCCGCGAGGTTAAGCGCGCAAAGATGGTTGCTCGTTATGCTGAGAAGCGTGCCGCTTTGAAGGAAATCGTAAGAACAGGTGATCCTGTTGAGGCTTACGAGGCTGCTCAGAAGTTGCAATCTATTCCCAAGAACGCTAACCCCATCCGTTTGCACAACCGTTGCAAGCTGACTGGTCGTCCCAAAGGCTATATCCGCATGTTTGGTATTTCACGTATCCAATTCCGCGAGATGGCTTCTAAGGGTTTGATTCCCGGTGTAAAGAAGGCTAGCTGGTAAGAAGAAATTCGAGATTGTTAAATAAATATTGTCAGGAGAGTCCTGATTAATTTAATTAAAAAACTATGACAGATCCAATTGCAGATTATCTGACGAGGTTGAGAAACGCAATCAGTGCAAAGCACAGAGTTGTAGAGGTTCCTGCCTCAAACTTGAAGAAGGAGATCACCAAGATCCTCTTCGACAAAGGTTACATCTTGAACTACATGTTTGTAGAAGATGGTCCTCAAGGTACAATCAAGATTGCCTTGAAGTATGATGCCGCTAATAAGGTTAGCGCAATCAAGAAATTGATTAGAGTATCTTCACCCGGTTTGCGTAAGTACACTGGTTACAAAGATATGCCGAGAGTAATTAACGGATTGGGTATTGCTATTTTATCTACATCCAAAGGTGTAATGACTGACAAGGAAGCTGCCGATCTGAAGATTGGTGGTGAGGTTCTTTGCTACGTATATTAATGTGGAGGATTTGCTATGTCTAGAATTGGAAAATTGCCTATCGCTGTTCCTGCCGGTGTTACAGTAACACTGAAGGATGATGTGGTTACCGTTAAGGGACCCAAGGGTGAGTTGAGTCAATATGTAAATCCTCTGATCACTGTTACTGTCAATCCCGGTGAGGTAATTGTATCACGTAGCAGCGATGAGAAGCAGGAACGTGCATTCCACGGTTTGTATCGTGCCCTGATCAACAATATGGTTGTTGGTGTGTCAGAAGGCTACAAGAAGGAGCTTGAGCTCGTAGGTGTCGGTTTCCGTGTATCTAACACTGGTAATGTGATGGAGCTCGCTTTGGGTTTTACACACCCCATCTACATGGTATTGCCTCCTGAAATCAAGGTTGAGACCAAGACCGAAAGAAATAAGAACCCGCTGATCACATTGGAGTCTTGTGACAAGCAACTGCTTGGTGCAGTATGCGCTAAGATTCGCTCTTTCCGCAAGCCTGAACCGTACAAGGGCAAGGGTGTTAAGTTTGTTGGTGAGGTTATCCGTAGAAAGTCGGGTAAGTCTGCCGGCGCTAAGTAATTAATTCTTTAAAAGAAGTACGATTATGATAACAAAACAAGAAAGACGAATCAAGATTAAATATAGAGTACGTAATAAGATTTCAGGTACTCTGGAACGTCCCCGTATGACCGTATTCCGCAGCAACAAGCAGATTTACGTTCAGATTATCGAGGACTTGAATGGCCGCACATTGGCTGCTGCCTCTTCATTGGGCATGGAGAAGATGCCTAAGAAGGAGCAGGCTGCCAAGGTAGGTGAGCTTATCGCCCAGAAGGCTCAAGAGGCAGGTATCACAACTGTTGTATTTGACCGTAACGGATACCTCTATCATGGGAGAGTAAAGGAAGTGGCTGATGCCGCACGTAAAGGTGGACTTAAATTTTAATTATCATGGCAGTAAATAAAGTTAAGATTACTAACGATATCGAGTTGAAAGACAGACTCGTTGCTATCAACCGTGTTACTAAGGTAACCAAAGGTGGACGTACCTTCACATTCGCTGCAATCGTTGTAGTAGGTAATGAGGATGGCGTTATCGGTTGGGGCTTAGGTAAAGCTGGTGAAGTTACTGCTGCTATCTCTAAGGGTGTTGAGGCTGCGAAGAAGAATCTTGTTCGCGTACCTGTGCTTAAGGGCACTATCCCTCATGAGGTAGAGGTTCGCTTCGGTGGTGCTCAGGTATTCTTGAAACCTGCATCTGCTGGTACTGGTGTTGTTGCCGGTGGCGCTATGCGTGCTGTGCTTGAGAGTGTTGGTGTTACTGACGTTTTGGCCAAGTCAAAGGGCTCTTCAAATCCTCATAACCTTGTAAAGGCTACTATCAAGGCTTTGGAAGAGTTGCGTGATGCAAGAACCGTTGCCCAGAATAGAGGTATCAGTGTAGAACGTGTATTTAAAGGATAAGGAGGAACAGAAATGGCAACTATTAAGGTAAAGCAAGTAAAAAGTAGAATCGGTGCTCCGATAGATCAGAAGAGAACTCTCGATGCTCTCGGTTTGCGCAAGATGAACAAGGTAGTTGAGCATGAGGCTACTCCTTCTATTTTAGGTATGATCAACAAGGTTAAGCACTTGGTTGCAGTTGTTGAGTAATTTATTAAAACAAAAGATTACGATTATGAAATTAAATAGTTTAAAACCTGCTGAAGGCTCAACAAAGACGAGAAAGAGAATTGGCCGTGGTCCCGGTTCTGGCTTGGGTGGTACTTCTACCCGTGGTCACAAGGGTGCCAAGTCACGTTCTGGTTACTCAAAGAAGATTGGCTTTGAGGGTGGTCAGATGCCTCTGCAACGTCGTGTACCGAAGTTCGGTTTCAAGAACATCAACCGTGTTGAGTACAAGGCCATCAATGTTGGTGTGATCCAGGCATTGGCTGATGCTCAGAACCTGACAAAGGTTACTGTTGCTGATTTGATTGCTGCTGGCTTCGTATCAGCAAAGCATTTGGTAAAGATTCTTGGTAATGGCGAGATTACTTCTAAGCTTGAGGTAGAGGCTCATGCATTCTCAAAGAGTGCTGTTGCCGCTATTGAGGCTAAGGGTGGTAGCGCAGTAAAACTCTAATCTATGCATCCTTTATTAGTAGTATTAGTTATCGTAGCTGTTCTTGCCGCTTTCGCTTGGTGGAAGCGCAAGACAGTTATGAATATGTGGAATATTGAGGACCTTAAGACGAAGATTCTTGTAACCGTTGGTTTCATTGCAATCTATCGTTTCGGTACCCAGATTGTGCTTCCTGGCATTGACCCTGGTATGTTGGTTCAATTGCGCGAGCAGACAGGTACTGGCCTTCTTTCTCTCCTCGATATGTTCTCCGGCGGTGCATTCTCCAACGCTTCTATCTTTGCGTTAGGTGTGATGCCCTACATTTCTGCATCTATCGTTGTGCAGCTTTTGGGTATGGTTATTCCTTACTTCCAGAAGATGCAGCGTGAGGGTGAGAGTGGCCGTAGAAAGATGAACCAGATTACCCGTTATTTGACTATCGCCATTCTTCTGGTGCAAGGTCCTGCCTACCTCCTGAATCTGCGTTATCAGGCAATGGGTGCTATCAATGAGTCTATCACTTGGATGACATTCATGATAACCTCTACCATTATTCTTGCAGCTGGTAGTATGTTTATCCTTTGGTTGGGTGAACGTATCACAGACAAGGGTCTCGGTAACGGTGTGTCATTGATTATCTTGGTTGGTATTATCGCTCGTCTGCCCGAGGCTTTCGTGCAGGAGTTGACTTCTCGTATGGCTTCTCCCGGTGCAGGTGGTCTGGTAATGTTCATTATTGAGATTTTGGCATTGTTGGCAATCATCTGTGGCGCTATCATGCTTGTTCAGGGTGTCCGCAAGGTGCCCGTGCAGTATGCCAAGCAGATGGTTAGTGGCAAGCAGTATGGTGGTGCACGCCAGTATATTCCTTTGAAGGTGAATGCTGCCAACGTGATGCCTATCATCTTTGCTCAGGCTATCATGTTCATACCTTTGACCTTTATCAACTATGCTACCATTGAGAGCGCTCCCGAATGGATCCGTTTGATGGTAGATATGAACAGTTGGCTCTACAACTTGATCTTTGCTATCCTGATTATCGCGTTTACCCTGTTCTATACAGCGATTACCGTTAATCCGACCCAAATGGCTGAGGATATCAAGCGTAACAACGGCTTTATTCCTGGTGTTAAGCCTGGCAAGCCTACAGCTGATTATCTTGATACTATTATGTCTCGTATCACATGGCCTGGTGCTTTGTTCTTGGCTGTTGTGGCTATCCTTCCTTCTTTTGCATCTCTCTTCGGCGTGAAGGCTGAGTTTGCTCAGTTCTTCGGCGGTACATCACTGCTCATCTTGGTAGGTGTTGTACTTGATACGTTGCAGCAGATTGAGAGTCACTTGTTGATGCGTCATTATGATGGTTTGTTGAAAACCGGCCGTATTAAAGGCCGTTCAGGTGCTGCCTATTAAGAATTATTGTAATGATATTTCTTAAGACACAGGATGAGATAGAACTACTTCGCCAAAGCAATCTCCTTGTCGGGAGAACTTTGGCGGAGATTGCCAAAATAATCAGGCCGGGTGTGACAACTCGCCAGCTCGATAAGGTAGCTGAGGAGTTTATCCGTGACCATGGCGCGGTGCCCACATTCAAGGGCTTTCCTCACTATGAGAAGGGTTACCCCGCATTTCCCGGTACTTTGTGTACCTCGGTAAATGATATGATTGTTCATGGCATACCCAACGATATCGAGCTGAAGGATGGTGACATTGTTTCAGTGGATTGTGGAACCTATATGAATGGTTTTTGTGGTGACTCTGCATACACCTTTTGTGTAGGTGAGGTTTCGGAAGAGGTGAAGGCACTTCTTCGTGTGACCAAGGAAGCGCTCTATTTAGGTGTTGAGAATGCTGTTCACGGCAAGCGCTTGGGCGATATTGGATATGCTGTCCAGAGGCATTGCGAGTCGCACGGATATGGTGTCGTTCGCGAGTTCGTAGGACACGGTATCGGTCGTGAGATGCACGAAGACCCGCAAGTGCCCAATTATGGTAGCCGCGGCCGTGGTACATTGCTCAAGAAGGGTATGTGTATCGCCATCGAACCGATGATTACCCAAGGTGCCCGTAAGATCAAGTGGCATGACGACGGGTGGGGCGTTTCTACTGCCGATGGCAAGTGTGCAGCTCACTTTGAGCATACTGTTGCCGTAGGTATGGGTAAGGCAGATATTCTGTCTTCGTTCGAGTTTGTTGAGGAAGTATTACGTAACAAAGAGAATTAATATGGCAAAGCAGACAGCTATTGAACAAGATGGTACCATTGTAGAGGCATTGTCCAATGCAATGTTCCGCGTTGAGTTGGAGAACGGGCATGAGATTACCGCTCATATCTCAGGAAAGATGCGTATGCACTACATCAAGATCCTTCCTGGTGACCGTGTGAAGGTAGAGATGTCTCCGTATGACCTTACAAAAGGTAGAATCAGTTTCAGATATAAATAAAACAGAATACGAATATGAAAGTAAGAGCATCATTGAAAAAACGTTCCGCAGATTGCAAAATTGTAAGACGTAACGGCGTTTTGTATGTAATTAACAAGAAAAATCCTAAGGAAAAGCAACGTCAAGGATAATTTTTTAGTAATTTTGCAGAAAATTTAGAGAATATATGGCTATAAGAATTGCTGGAGTAGACATACCTCAGAACAAACGAGGTGAAATCGCACTGACCTATATCTATGGTATCGGTCGCAGCAGTGCAAACCAGATTTTGGAGAAAGCTGGTGTAGATAAGGATGTTAAAGTAAAGGACTGGACCGACGATATGGCAGCTGCTGTCCGTGAGGTAATTGGCGCTGAGTATAAGGTAGAGGGTGATCTTCGCTCAGAGGTTCAGTTGAACATTAAGCGTTTGATGGATATCGGTTGCTACCGTGGTGTCCGTCATCGTATTGGCTTGCCTGTTCGTGGTCAAAGCACAAAGAACAATGCCCGTACACGTAAGGGTCGCAAGAAAACTGTTGCTAATAAGAAGAAAGCCACAAAGTAAGAATTAAAAGTTGATATATAAACTATGGCAAAAAAATCAGTCGTAACAAAGAAAAGAAATGTGAAGGTTGATGCAATCGGACAGCTTCATGTTCATTCATCATTCAACAACATTATTGTTTCGCTTGCTAACAGTGAAGGCGAGGTTATCTCTTGGTCTTCGGCAGGTAAGATGGGATTCCGTGGTTCTAAGAAGAACACACCCTATGCAGCTCAGATGGCAGCAGAGGATTGCGCTAAGGTGGCTTACGACCTTGGCTTGAGAAAAGTGAAGGCCTATGTAAAGGGTCCTGGTAACGGACGTGAGTCTGCTATCCGCTCGGTACACGGAGCCGGTATTGAGGTTATGGAAATTATTGACGTTACACCGCTGCCCCACAACGGTTGTCGTCCTCCCAAGAGAAGAAAAGTATAAAATAACCTGTTCCCGACAGCTATTCAGCCCCGCTTTTTTGGATTGTACTCTTCCTATCTGCAATCGCGGCTGTAGGCGGGCTGGATAAATGTTGAGAATGCTTAATTGAAAATAAAATGGCAAGATATACTGGACCAAAAACAAAGATTGCCCGTAGATTTGGTGAGCCCATCTTCGGACCTGATAAGATTTTAGCTAAGAGAAACTTCCCTCCTGGCCAGCATGGTAACAACAAACGTCGCAAGACCTCTGAGTATGGTCTTATGTTGGCTGAGAAGCAGAAGGCTAAGTATACATACGGTGTATTGGAGCGTCAGTTCCGCAACCTGTTCGACCATGCTGCCCGTAAGAACGGTATTACTGGTGTAATCCTTCTTCAGAGCCTCGAGTCACGTCTCGACAATGTCGTATATCGTCTGGGTATTGCTCCCACACGTGCAGCTGCCCGTCAGCTTGTTTCTCACAAGCACATCGTTCTCAACGGTAAGGTGGTTAACATCCCCTCTTGCGTTGTTAAGCCTGGCGATGTAGTAGGTGTTCGCGAGAAGTCTAAGTCTCTTGAGGTGATTGAGGCTGCTTTGGCTGGCTTCAACCACAGCAAGTATCCTTGGATTGAGTGGGATGAGTCAGCAAAGGCTGGTAAGTTCCTCCACGTTCCCGCACGTGAGGATATCCCCGAGAACATCAAGGAGCAACTGATTGTAGAATTGTACTCTAAAAATTAATAATTTATTCATGGCGATATTAGCATTTCAAAAACCTGATAAGGTTATAATGTTGGAGGCCGACTCGAAGTATGGTAAGTTCGAGTTCCGTCCCTTGGAACCTGGTTTCGGTATTACTATCGGTAATGCGCTCCGTCGCATCCTCCTCTCTTCGTTGGAGGGTTTTGCTATCAATACCATCAAGATTGACGGTGTGGAGCACGAGTTTGCCACAGTGCCGGGTGTCAAGGAGGATGTCACCAACATTATCTTGAACCTGAAGCAAGTTCGCTTCAAGCAGATTGTAGAAGAAGTTGAGACGGAAAAGGTTAGTATTACCGTTGAAAACGTAACCGAATTCAAGGCTGGCGATATAGGCAAGTGCTTGAGTGGATTTGAAGTGTTAAATCCTGAATTGGTTATTTGCCGTTTAGATTCCAAAGCTACCATGCAGATGGAGCTTACTATCAACAAGGGGCGTGGCTATGTTCCCTCTGATGAGAATCGTGTGTACTGCACCGATATCAATACCATCCCCGTTGACTCTATCTACACTCCGATCCGTAATGTCAAGTACGCTATCGAGCAGTACCGCGTAGAGCAGAAGACTGACTACGATAAGCTCGTGCTTGAGATATCCACCGATGGTTCCATCCACCCGAAGGATGCCTTGAAGGAAGCTGCCAAGATACTGATCCATCACTTCATGCTGTTCTCTGACGAGAAGATTACACTCGAGGATACAGAGTTCGATGCTAACGAAGAGTTTGATGAGGAAGTACTTCACATGCGCCAGCTGCTCAAGACCAAGTTGACCGACATGAACCTCTCTGTCCGTGCCCTCAACTGCTTGAAGGCTGCCGAGGTTGACACGTTGGGCGATCTTGTACAGTTCAACAAGACCGACCTCCTCAAGTTCCGCAACTTCGGTAAGAAATCGCTCACCGAGCTTGATGATTTGCTCGAGGGTCTGAATCTGTCGTTTGGAACTGATATTAGTAAATACAAATTAGATAAAGATTAATTGAAATGAGACACAATAAGAAATTCAACCATTTGGGTCGTACTGCTTCTCACAGAAGCGCTATGTTGGCAAACATGGCTTGCTCCTTGATCAAGCACAAAAGAATCACTACGACTCTCGCAAAGGCCAAGGCACTGAAGAAGTACGTTGAGCCTCTGATTACCAAGTCAAAGAACGACACTACCAACTCTCGTCGTGTAGTATTCAGCTACTTGCAGGACAAGTATGTTGTTACCGAACTCTTCAAGGAGGTTGCAGTAAAGGTTGGCGACCGTCCTGGTGGCTACACCCGTATCATCAAGCTCGGTTCACGTATGAGCGATGCTGCTCCTATGGCATTCATCGAGCTGGTTGACTACAACGAGAATATGGCCAAGGCTGCCAAGAAGGCTACCCGCACCCGTCGTTCAAAGAAGAGTGCAGCAGCTGCTCCGGCTGTTGAAGCTCCTGCTACTGAGGCTCCTGCAGCTGAGGAAGCAAAGGCAGAATAATTCATTTATAGCTATATCCAGTGTTTGGGCGCAACGTGAGTTGCGCCCAAACTGTTTATATAACTCAGTCAACTCAGTCAACCCAGACTACAAATAAGACAAACTACAGTCAACAAAAATCGTTAACATACACACAAACAAAAATTAGTACCTCGATAAAAGGTATATTCCAAGACTTGGAATATATATTGCAGCCTTTGGAATGAATATTGCAGCCTTTGGAATATAGAACATCTTTGCGTAAGCTGTGGGTCAATATGCAGCAATATGGGAATGCCTCTGCGTGATGATTTATTTCTCACTTTCCCCATTTCTTCGTATCTTTGTGACATGAAGCTCCGCACCGTGATATATCCCATCCTCCTTGCTATCCTCTGCATGGATGGTTTATATCCAAACTCTAAACAAACGTGAGTTCGGTATAATAAATCTCCCTTAAAACTAGTGGGAGTGGACGATTATCTGTAACTTTAGGTGTCAAGATCAATACGTTACACATAACCAATCACACTCCCATGCCAGATGCGAATTTAATGGAAATATTCTGTATATTAGACGAATTCTGCAAATATTTAGAGCCTGAGCTGAAAAAGCGCACAATTGATACTTCTGGTCGCTCTCGACGTAACCGTCCTCCAAGGATGTCAGACAGCGAGATCATGTTGATACTGATCATATTCCACACCTACCGTTTCCGCGAGCTCAAGTCCTTCTATCTCGGCTACGTATGCAAACATATGCATAAGGAATTCCCCCGCACGCTCTCCTACAACCGTTTTGTCGAGCGGCAGATGAGTGTAGGCCCCCACTTGCTACTCTCTCTATATACCTGCACCTTGGGGAAATGTACCGGTATATCCATCATTGACTCTACCCCATTGGTGGCGTTCCACATCAAAAGGGAACACAGCCATAAGACAATGAAGGGATGGGCAGCCAAAGGCAAGTGCACAATGGGCTGGTTCTACGGCTTCAAGCTGCATCTGGTTATCAATGAGAAAGGGGAGATTATCCAATGGATGCTTACTCCCGGCAATGTGGATGACCGCGAACCGCTCAGAGACAAGGTGTTTACGGAGAGACTCTCTGGGAAACTCTTTGCTGACAGGGGATACATCAGCCAGGAACTCTTTGAGACACTCTTTGTGGATGACATACACCTAGTCACAAAAATCAAGAAGAACATGAAGAACTCATTGATGAATCTCTATGACAAGATTATGCTAAGGGAGAGAGCTGTTATAGAAACCGTCAATGACGAACTGAAGAACGTATGCCATATAGAGCACACAAGGCATCGTTCTGTAGATAATTTCGCAACAAACCTCCTGGCTGGACTTATCGCATACAATCTGCTGCCGAAGAAACCAACTATGAATATAGAAATCATTGACAAAAGCAGACTGATCGGATGAAATTATACCGAACTCACGTTAAACTAACTTTAGCGAGGCTCTGCATCTGATGGTTGTGGGCTCTTCACGTCATCCTCTCCTGTCCCTCTATACTCTGTAGGGAGTACACCGAATACTCGTTTGAAGCATTGGCTGAAGTATCGTGGAGTCTGGAAACCGACCATCAGCGATACCTCTGTTATTGATGTGTCGGTTTCGGTGAGCAGGCGGGCTGCAAACTTCATCTTGACATTGCGAATAAATTCATTCGGGGTTATGCCTAACATCTGTTTCATTCTCTTATACAGGTTGGTACGGCTCACTCCTGTGTCAATAGCCAGTTGGTCTACAGTATAGTCTATATTGTCAATGTTCTTCTCGATTGCTTCCATTATCTTGACAATGAATGCCTCTTCGTCCTTATTGACTGCAATTTTTTCTGGAGTGATATTGATGGACTGGGCAAACTTGTGACGTGCTTCATCGCGCAACTCGAACAGACGGTTGACTTTTTCGTCATTCTCCGATTCTATCTGTACCTTTCTTCGTTGCCAATACTGATGTATCAGGTAGGCCAATGCAGCGACCAATATTATTGCATAAATAGCCTTTGCCCACCAAGCGAGCCATAGCGGTGGGCATATCACGAAGGTTTGCATGGTAGAAGCTCCCCACTCGTAGTGATCTACCGCGGCCTGTACACAGAAGGTGTATTCGCCTGGAGCCAATGCGTGGTAATGGGCTTCAGCCAATCCGCCCTCACCATTTGCGTATAACCAATCTGTATCTACGCCCTGTAGGCGATATCGGTATCTTGTGCGCTCAGGAGCGGCGTAATGGAGTGCCGAGAATTGTATCTCCAGATAGTTGTCCCGATGGCCTAATGCCAACCCTTTCTCATCAGGGAATATCTCTCTACCTGATACGCTAAGGCCAACGATGCGGACAGGCAAGGAAACAGAATTGTCTGCGAGCGCATCGGAAGAGATGCATACCAGTCCTTCCTGTGTGGAAAAGTAGATTCTCCCGTCGGGCATAAGACAGGTACCTCGTTCTTTCATTTCTACTCGTGGAGCACCATCTGATGGTCCCAAGGGCAGTACATACAAATCCTTCCCCTCGGTATATATACGGTTGATTCCGTTTGAGGTTCCCACCCAGACGTTCCCATAGTTGTCTTCTACGAGGCTGCGTATACAGGTATTCGATAGTCCATCATCCTGTGCTATGCGCCGAACCTCATCGCCTTGCATCAGTAACAATCCGTTCTGGGAACCTATCCATATACGTCCTCTACGGTCTTTTATGGCACAGTTGATTTTTCGTGTATAGCGGTTAAACTTTTCAACAGCGTCTATGGTACGTATCTTGTCGGTTTTTACGTTGAGGACAAACAGACCATTCTGGGTACATATCAGCACCTCATCGTCCCGATGGGTAGGGCAAGCAGCTATGATGGTGCGGTAGCGCTCCAGTTCGGGCAACTGGTCGTTGAGTAACCTGAACCGCATCTTATTTGTATCGAAATAGCCTAAATGATGTATGATGTTACATAGCAGCATGCGCCCGTCTGCCAGCGGGTAGGTGAAGCGCACATGATGATGTACCAGTCCTTCAACATTCCATTTATCATATCGGCTCAGATTCCCGTTATCATAGCACAGCAGATATTTCATTGATGATATCCATATACGTCCATCGCTATCGACCGAGATGTCAGAGCAAGCTATATTACCCGTATCAATGGTTTGTACAACCTGCTGGCTTTGGGTATCATAGATGTACACGCCTTTTTCACCACCAGCAAGTATCAGCGTCTGGTTCAGTGGTACCATCCTCAAAAAGACATCATCTATTCCTACCGGTATCGTTTGTGCCAATGGTCGTGTAGGCTGTATATAGAGTATTCCTCCCGACTGCATCCCCAACCATTGGCCGCCTTGCCTGTCTGTGGCATATGCCTGCAGCCATTCGCCTTGTAGCGAGGTACCGTTCACCAAGGAGTCAAAGAACGGGCGGTAAGGGTTTAGCATCTCCACTCGCGCTTTGGTCAACGAGTCACCATTCTCGTGAGCAAAATCGCGTATTATATTTTCTTTTAGCCGTACCTCATAGTCATATCTGAACTCCCGTGTACGCGTGTCGTACATATACAACGAGTAGAAGTCCTTTATCCACAGCAGTGAGTCGCCTTGCCATAGGAAACTGTGCCCGCCAAATGAAGGTAAGGTATATACACTGTCAAGATTACAAGTACATGGTCTGAACGTCCGCCCATCATATAGGTTGAACATGCCTTCCGTCACAGCCAATATCTGCCCATTGGGGAGTTCTATTATCTGACGTACCTGATTGCTATGCAGCCCATCAGCGACAGTCAGGTGCTTGAATGGTGCCTGCCCCTCAACCGAAGACAGGCAACCCATAAGCATGCTTATTGCCAACACAAGGCGCATGGCTATTCTGCGAGGTATATATTGGTTTGGCTGCATCATGGGTTCAGATTTTCTCTTAGGGTAACTTTCCTACTTTATCACGTAAGTGTTGAATGAATGGGGTTCCATAGTGATATTTAGGTACTTTTCCCCTATCTTGATGCTTGTCTGTTGGGGGTGGTCGGTGAAGTTACCGGCAATGGTAACCATTCCTTTGCTGGTCCTGTACACTACGATAGGTGTTTGGGCATGTTCGCGGCCGCTATATCCTATCATTGTGGCTCCTGGGGTCACGAAATGGCTAAAGTGCTTGTAGGCATAATATTCAGCCGTGTAGCGCATCTCGCGTGTCTTGCTGTCTACCTGTATGAGAGCATTCTGTGTCCAGCCCCAAGGCGATATACCATTGTCTTTCAATATGAAGTTCCAGTTGTAGTATTCGTCGCACCCATTCCCTAGGTTATCGGCAATCAAGAAGAATGTGTGTTCGCCTGCTGCCCAGTCCATGCTGCCATTACCACATTCGCTTTCCGATTGCATGAAACGGAAGTTGGGATATCTCTTGCGTAGCTGGGGCAGATTGTTGCGGCACTCCCACTGCGTGCCTACTCCTTTCACGTTGCGTTGCAGGGTGGGGTCGTCGAGAATCTTTTCCACGTAGTCGAGGCGATTAGTGTTGAACGTGCCTATCCACAGCTCCACGTCGGGGTGTCTCTTGGCCAGTGTGGGGGCAAGGTATTCGTTATTGAAGAGGAGCGTACCCTCGGCCGTCCACGCACATCCGGGATAGGGGGTATACGAATAGGCTTCGTTCTGGTACATCACCTTGGTGATAGGAAGATCTTGTTCGGCATACAAGTCAATAAACCGACAAAACATATCGGCATAGCATTGCAGATAGCGGGGATCCTTAATGAAATAATCCTGCAAGGCCAAACGTCGTGGGAATACGCCGTCGCGATTGCCAAGTAGCTTCATCTCATCAGGATTGCTGCTTTTGCCGTCATCCATATATAGGAGATAGTCCTTGCGAGGGTCTAAATCGTTATGTTTGCTTGACAGGACAGGATAGTCCTGATTAATCTTCATCCACGTGGGTGGCGACCATGGACTCATAAACAGTTGCAGGCTCGGACAGTGCTTTTGTGCTGCCCGGGCAAGGGGGATGATACTGGTTTTGTCGCGTTCAATATTGAAGTAACGCAGCTCAAAGTCACCAGCCACATCACTACAGCTATACCACGAACGGGCATAGTCGTTGGCATTCATTGACACACGACCATGAGTAAAATGCAGGTCTCCGTTTGGGGCAAACAGATTGTACATGACTTCGTCCTGCTCATCACGCGTGAGCAAATTGAAGGCATCCCAATCAAGTTCGTTGAATGTGGTGCCCCATGCACGAAACTCCACACCCTCCTCGTCTCCTGTAAGCTCCATCATAGGAGTGGTCTGAGGGTGCTTCTTCATTGTCTGCTTTCCTGATTCCCAAATCTGGCCTTCCGTTGTAGTGTACGACACTACGGTCTGTGCTTGTATAGTAGCTGCCCCTAAGATGGCGCCCACTATCACCAATAACTTCTTCATATCTCCCATATTTATTATATAATTCATGTATATTATTGGCTTGTTTTATCTTGCGCTCCCCACAAAGATAAAGATAAATTCCGATAAGGGACAGTCCATCCGATGTTTTTTATAACTTTTTTGACACATTTCTCTATAGAGGTACCACAATCGTACACGTTGCGAATGTAACAATCGTACAATACACAGTCTTGTACGTTCTTCACAACAAAAAAACATTTATTTATGGGCGAATATTCTTTTAAAAAACTAACTTTGCAGCACAAGCAAGTCGTGAATTGACTATAAATTATAATACCAATCCCATTATGAAAAAAAAGACACTATTCTTTTTAAGCATGCTACTATGCACAGCAGCCTATGCACAAAACGACAGTCTGAAACTTCACTTCGACTTCACCTCTGTAGAGGGCACTACGGTAAAGGACAACGTCACGGGGCTGGCAGCCAAAACCGTGGGTAGCGCTTCGGTCAAGAGCATCGGAAAGTACAAGGTGCTCGACCTCGGCGATGCCAACGGATACCTCGACATGACCCAGAACGCAGGCAAGATGGCCAAGGCGCTGGGCGACTTCACCGTATCGGTGTACTATCGCGTCAACGTGGATGCCTCGCTCTCCGGTGCGGGACATTTTCTGTGGTGTTTCTCGCAGTCTGCAGCCAACACACAGACAGCCTCGCCCTATATGGCCTACCGTCTCAATGCGCAGCGCATGGCCACCTCGACTGGCGGATGGGGTAGCGAGAGCGGACTCGAAGTGGGCAGCGAGTCGGAGAAGGGGCGCTGGATACACATGCTCTACCGACAGGCAGGGAAGCGGGGCGAACTCTTCATCGACGGCAAGCGCGTGAAGACCAACACGGCGATGCCCGTACCCAAGGAAGCCTTCACCGCCACGCCTGCCTACTGCTGGATAGGACGCCCGCCCTTCTCGGGCGACAGCTACCTGAAGCAGACCTTGGTGACGGACTTCCGCCTCTACGACACTGCCCTCAGTGACGATGCCATAGCACAGCTGGCAGCCGTGACGGCCGATCTGGAGCATGAGTTCCTCTATGGCGGCGGGGGTGACAACACCGCTCTGCTGAAGGCCATCGATGAGGCCGCACAGCTGATGGGCACCACCGGTGAGTATCCCCAAGGAGCCGTGCTGATGCTGCAGGATGCCATCACCATTGCCCGCAACGTGGCGATGAGCGACTGCAACCAGGTCACCTACGACACCTATGAGGGAAATCTGCGCACGACGATGGCCGGCTACCGCGCTGCCAAGGGCGTCGTCTTCGACGTGAGCGGCATCACCGACGTGTACGACACCGGGCGCGGCTTCCGCCATCCGGGCGGGCTGCATACGCAGGCCGACTTCGACCGCATCAAGCGCCAGCTTGCCGAGGGGCATCCGCTGGTGACCGAGGCATACAACCGGCTCAAGAGTGCCGAGTATGCACAATCGTCCATACAGACCTACCCCGTGGAGACCATCGTGCGCGGCGGCACGGGACAGAACTACATCAACGCTGCCCGAGGTGCCACCATGGCCTACCAGAATGCCCTGCGCTGGAAAATCGAGGGCACCGAGGCCAATGCCAAGGCGGCCGTGCGCATCCTCATGGCGTGGGCCAGGACCTGCAAGCTGGTCAGCGGCGACAGCAACTGGGCGCTCGCCGCAGGACTCTACGGCTACGAGTTTGCACAGGCTGCCGAGCTCATGCGCGACTATGAGGGGTGGAAACGCGAGGACTTCGACACCTTCAAGCGGTGGATGCTCACCGTGTGGTACCCAGGCAACATCAACTTCCTCCGCGGACGCAACGGCACGTGGGAAAACTGGGTAGGCAACCAGGGCGGCATACGCCCCGGACACTACTGGAGCAACTGGCCGCTGTGCAATGCCCTGGCCGTCATCTCCATCGGTATCCTGTGCGATGATGTCTTCATCTACAACCAAGGCATGTCGTTCATGAAGTACGATCAGGTGGGCACGTTCGTCGACCCGCGCACAGCCAACCCCATCCTGAGCGACGGCTGCACCGAGTTTATCGGCAACCTCATCGTCACTACCACCGAGTCGCCCTTAGAAACCGGCGCCTACGGCAAGTTAGGACAGATGCAGGAGAGCGGCCGCGACGGCGGACATGCCGCCATGGCGCTCGGGCTGGCCGTGGACATCTGCAAGGTGGCCTGGAACCAGGGCGATGACCTCTTCTCCTACATGGACAACCGCATGGCTGCCGGTATCGAGTTCGTGGCAGCCTGCACCCAGAACGTGAAAGGGCTCCCCTGGACCAACTACAAATACGTGGACTGCCGCACAGCCTGGCACAACGGATGGCTCATGACAGGCCCTGCCGAGCCCGCCGAGGTGCGCAACTACTGGGGGACGGTCATCGGTCACTACGAAGGGGTCAAGGGTGTAGAGATGCCCTTTGCCAAAAGAGCCTACAATGCAATGATTGCCAACGGTCCCGACGTGGGCGGCACGGGCGGCAGCAGCGGCCCCTACGACCACTTGGGCTACTCCGTCCTCACCAATACCTACAACGAGCAGCTCTGCCCCGAGGAGAAGCGCTCCACCCTGCTCACACCCAAGATGAGGTATGACGGCAAGGAGATACTGCACAACGAACTGGGCGGACTGAGGAACACCTATATCGTAGCCTCCACCGAATGCGTACCTACCGGCAAGCAGGTGACGCTGATGCCCCAGCTCCCCGAAGGCGAGGAGGACAGCGGACAGTGGCAATGGAACACGGGTGCCACCACACGCGACATCACCGTCGACACCGACCGCAGCTACCTGTACCGCGTCACCTACACCAACACACGAGGCATCCGGAGCGAGCAGGTATTCTCCATAGCCGTAGAGGGCGACTGCACGCCCAGCCCCACCAACTACAGCATCTATGTGAACGGCACCTACGCAGGCGACACCGTAGCCACCCTCTTCTACGGCGACGAGCTTACGCTGAACGCGGGCGATGCTGCGGGATGGAATCCGCGTACCGTATGGGACAACGGCACCGTAGGCGCATCGGCATCATACGGGAACATCGGTACCGGACGCACCATACAGGCCTATGTCACCAATCAGGGCGGACGACGCGAGATGGTCAACTTCCATATCCACCTCCGTCACTCGCAGCCCAACATCATCCACAATGGCACCACCCTCGAAAATGTGACTAACGTCATCGCCCAGACAGGAGACCGCATCATCCTACAGCCCTACGTGCCCGTAGCCGCTGGCAAGGTTACCTACCGGTGGAGCGACGGAAGCACCGGCCCCACGCTCACCATTGGCGGCCTCGCCTCATCGTGCCTTTACAGCGTAACCATCGAAGCCAACGGCATACGGGAGACCTACAACTATGAAGTGTACCTCGCACACGTGGGCTCCGGCGACACCATCGCCGCAGGCAAGTATATGATACGTCATAGCGCTACAGACACCTATATGACAAACAACGGCCCGGACAATCCCGTCACCTTCACTCCCGGCGACACCTTGCAGCCACAGGCCCACCAGACCTGGCTGATCGAAGCCAAGGGAAAGCGCCACTCCATGATGTCGATGGCCGACAGCCTGTATGTGGGAACATCGGGAAAGCCTTCAAGGGCAGCACTGTCCTCATTCTACTTCAATGCCGCGGTAGGCATCAACCGCTATGCCCTGCATTCGGGCAGCAGCGCATCGGCCAAATACTGGAATGCAGATGCCGAAGGCAATGTCCTGATAGAGACTATGAGTGCCCCTGCCGGATACCCGTTTGAACTCCTCTTGATAGAAGCCACCGACGGCATTGAGGAGGCAGAAACCACGCTACATGCACCAGCTGCATACTATGACCTCATGGGACGGAAAGTAGAGCACCCCACACAGGGCATCTATATCAAGGATGGCAAGAAAGTTGTGATTAAGTGAGAGCAGAGTCAGCTTGCTTGGCTATGCCGAACGTGAACAGCTAAAACGAAGTTAAGGTTGTGGTTAAGTGACAAAGCACCTGCCTTACATCGAAGAAGCCGCTACTGATGCCTAATTTCGGTCGTCACTGATGACCGAAGTTAGGCATCACTGATGAGCAAGCCCGGTCATCAGTGAGGATAAAAATCAAGACCTTTGGGAAGGGGTAGCAAAAAAAGTGCTTTTGTTATTTCAATTTCTTTTGGGAGACTCAATCCGGTACTTAGGATTATGAGATGATAGTGGCCACTATGTGGCGTGTGCCGCCGTGATTGCGAAACTCGCACAGGTATATTCCCTGCCATGTGCCCATATTGAGCCGTCCACGTGTGATGGGGATACTGAGGCTGCATCCGGCTAAGATGGCTTTGGCATGTGCCGGCATATCGTCTGCTCCTTCGAAGGTATGGGTATAGTACGGTTCGTTCTCGCGAACCAAGCGGTTGAATATCTGCTCCATATCGTATCGTACGTCAGGGTCGGCATTCTCGTTGATGGCCAGTGCGCAACTGGTGTGCTTGATGTACAAGTGCAACAGCCCTTGCTCGGGTAGTGCAGGTAACTTCTCTGCCACCTCGGCTGTGATGAGGTGGAAGCCACGCCCTCGTGCGCGCAATGTGATTTCTGTTTGCTGTATCATATCTTGTGTTCTGGGGTTTCTGGGAACAAATATAACAAATTTCTTTTTTCGGCCGTATGTCGTGAAGAGTTTTCTTTGCTTGCAGACGAACGTTTTGTTTATTGCCCGTTTTTTCGTACCTTTACGGCCGAAAACAGAAAAGTATGCAACAGACATCGATAGACGTATCCAGGTTTGAGGTAGAGAATGGCGTGTCGGAATATCACGCGATGCTGCGCATTACCAATCCCCGCTTGACCTATAGTGAGCAGGTTGATGCATTATTGGCAGCCTATGAGTCTTTGGTTACCAAGGAGCTGCCCGGTACCGTACCCGTATTGAAGCGTTTCTTTCTGAGTGATGCCGCCAATCAGACCAATCATCTGCTGGCAGCGCTTTTGGAGCGTTCCAGCTGTACACTCTCTATAGTGGAACAGCCCCCGCTCGATGGTACAAAGATAGCCCTTTGGGTGTACTTGCAGAAAGGAGTGCAAGTGCGTACGCTCCCGCACGGCGACTGCGAGGTGAGCCATGGTGCCTATCGACATATATGGAGTGGCTATAACTTCAATAAAGCCTCCAAGTCGGAATACCAGACCCGTCTGCTGCTCAATGATTATGTGATGCGTCTTGCTGAGCAGGGCTGTTCATTGGCCGAAAACTGTATCCGTACATGGTTTTTCGTGCAGAATGTCGATGTCAACTATGCAGGTGTGGTGAAAGCCCGCAACGAGGTGTTCCTTACGCAGAACCTGACCTCTGAGACTCATTTTATTGCCAGCACAGGTATTGCAGGCCGCCATGCCGACCCCGAGGTGCTGGTGCAGATGGATGCTTATGCCATCGATGGGTTGCAGCCCGGGCAGGTGCACTATCTGTATGCCCCCACCCATCTCAATCCCACGTATGAATATGGTGTAAGTTTCGAACGTGGCACTTACGTAGACTATGGTGATCGCCGTCAGGTATTTATCTCCGGCACTGCCAGTATCAATAATCGTGGCGAGATTATGTATCCCGGTGATATACGTCGTCAGACTCAGCGTATGTGGGAGAATGTAGAGACCTTGCTCGCTGAGGCAGAGTGTACCTTCGAGCATGTAGGCCATATGATAGTATACCTACGTGATATCTCTGACTATACTGTAGTGCGCGACATGTTCGAGGAGCGCTTTCCCGCCATCCCCAAAGTATACCTTCAGGCTCCTGTTTGCCGCCCAGGCTGGCTTGTTGAAATGGAGTGTATGGCTGTGAAGCCTATCACGGAGGATGCATACAGCCCCTATTGATATTTGTTGCTCGGCTCTTTAGGACTATGGCACAGCACAACGAATTCGGACAAATTAGCGAAGACCGTGCAGCGGCCTATCTGATGGCGCATGGCTACACTATCCGTGATCGGAATTGGCGGTTAGGCCATAAGGAGATAGACATCGTGGCACAGAAAAACGGCGAGCTCGTCATCATAGAGGTGAAGGCACGCAAGAATGACCACTTCGGTGACCCGGCAGATGCTGTGACCGATGACAAGATGCGCAAACTGGTGCAAGCGGCCAATGCCTATGTGCGCTATCACCGTATCTCATGGCCTGTGCGCTTTGATATCATCGCCATCACGGGAGAACCCGGTTGTCAGAAGGTCGAGCACATAGAAGATGCATTTTATCCTCCGTTAGACTGAAATAGAAGGTCTTCTAACTGTCAAGATGTGACAGGATGCGAATGATCCCTTCTCGTACAGAGTCCAATCCGAAATCATCGGGCGTTACCTCATGTAGAGGCATCCATAAACACTCGGCCACATCGTCGTGTGCACTGATGGTGTCATAGCTGTCTATTTTGCAACGGAAGAAACTGTCGATGGTGTGTACCAAGAACCCGCTGTATAGATAGGTGTTGGGCAGAGAGAAGAGATACTCAGCGTGAGTCACCTTGCGACCGATTTCCTCTAACACCTCTCTGGCTACTCCCTCCTCGGCACTTTCATACATATCGCAGAATCCTCCGGGCAGGTCCAGGGTGCCTTTGGCTGGTTCTTTGGCTCGCCGGCATACCAGCAACTCGTTCTTGTCATTGATGATTACAGCTATGGTAGCAGCTGAAGGGTTGAAATAGTATACGAATCCGCAACTTGCACATTTCGAGGATTTCTCGTTGTTTATCTGGAACTCTCCTCCACAGCGTGGACAATACTTGAATGAGGCGAATGGGTGTGCTTGTATCTTTTGCATGAATCTTCTTTTGACTGCGAAGTTAAGGCTTCTTCTTCAATTTTATACATAAATAACAGATGTTTTTATTGTTTTCCTTTTCATTATTACAATAAAATTGTACATTTGCTAAGAATTAAACGAAAGCGTACGATGAAAAACATGGTTTATAGACTCTTTGAGGGTGTAGTCATGTCATTTTGCACCAGCTGGGGCAATCTTTAGTGTGTTGGCAAGTCGTGAACAACGTATGGTTGGTTTCTATTAGTGAATAATAATTAGCATAGCGAATAAACGTAAATATGAATCAGAATAATTATTGTGTGATTATGGCTGGCGGTATCGGTAGCCGTTTCTGGCCGCAGAGCAGGGTGCAGCGCCCTAAGCAGTTTATCGACTTCTTTGGTATGGGCAGGTCGCTCTTGCGCCAGACGTATGAGCGCTTTGTACGTATTGTCCCGTTGGAGAATATCATAGTCTCTACCCATTCCGATTATTCTGATTTCGTGCGTGAACAGCTGCCGGAACTCCCTCCCGAGCAGATTCTGCGCGAGCCTGCCCATCGTGGTACAGCACCGAGTATGGCCTTTGCAGCATACCATATTCGCACACTCAATCCTAATGCGAATATTGTGATGGCTCCGTCGGACCAATTGATTCTTGATGAGGGGAAATTTGCCGCTGATATGCTTCGTGCGCTCGATTATGTTTCTGAGCGCGATGCCTTGGTGACGGTAGGTATCCGCCCAACCCATCCTGAGACCCGCTACGGATATATCCAGGCGGGCGAAGATGCTTCTGGGGGATTCACCAAGATAAAGACCTTCACCGAGAAGCCCGAATATGATTTTGCGCGTCTCTTCGTGGAGAGTGGTGAGTTCTTCTGGAACACGGGCTTGTTCGTTTGGAATGTCAACACCATCATCCATACTATGATGCAGATGCTACCTGATATGGCTGAGCGTCTTGACGCGATATTCCGTCAGGAGCCTGACCGCGACAAACGCCGTTCGGCATTGTATGACTGCTATGAATCATTCCCTAACATTTCGGTCGACTATGCTGTGATTGAGCGTGCGCCCAATGTGCACATGCAGATTGGTACCTTTGGCTGGGCCGATCTGGGTCGTTGGGATGATGTGTACCGCTACTCGTCGAAGGACATGGAGGGCAATGTGGTGCAGGGTGGCAGAGTGGAGTTCTATAACTGTCGCAACAATCTCGTCTCTGCAGCCGACAATAAGCTAATCATCCTTCAGGACCTTGAGGGTTATCTCGTCAACGATACGAAGGATGTGCTTGTCATCTGCAAGAAGGACGAGGATGACGACTTCAAGAAGTTCCGAAACAATGTATTGTTGAAGCACGGTGAGGGCTTTATGTAAAGCCCCCCTTATTCTTCGCGCTTTTTATATCCACGTCCCTTCCCGGCAGCGGGTTTGGAGAAACGTTGCTGATTGAAACCACTAGCCTTACGCTGTGGCTTGGGGGTACGCTGCTCGCGTCTTTCGCCCTGTGGCCTTGCTGCCTTACGTTCGCGTATGGCTCTCATCTGTGAAAACTCGCGGTGACGCTCGTAGAGACTGCTGTAGTTGGTGTCCTCCTCATAGCGCTCGCGGTCATTACGCTCAGCCATCTCGCGTGAGTTCATGGGTCGACGCTCTTCATTGAACCGGCGGCCGCTGCCGAAGTTTCGGTTGCTGTGCTCGCGGTCGTTGTCGTTGAAGCGGTGGCGGGGACGCTCATCGTCACGTCTCATGCCGAATGCCTTGGCTGCATGCTCCTCGCGTTCCTTGAGCGGACGGCGTGTCGTGGTGGGACGTTCGCTTTTGTCCAACGCTTCGCCGCTCTCGCGGAAAGCCTTGAACTTGCCGTCAAACATTTCATATTTGCGGAACTCGCAGGGTAGGGCACCGTTGAATAAGGGGATGATGACCGAGGCCTTCAAGCCTATTTTGTCAAAGCATTCCTTGCGGTAGCTCAGTATCCAGGCATCATTGCCCTTGAATGCGTGTTTCAGACGTTCACCGATGGTGTCGTATAAGCCCAGCAGGTCGTCGGTGGTGATGCGCTCGCCATAGGGAGGGTTGGTCACCATGATGGCTTTCTCGGCAGTCTCTACAAATTCGGCTATGTCTCGGCGCTCGATGGTGATGTCCTTGCCGAGGCCGGCAGCACGCACGTTGTTGCTGGCGATGTTCACAGCCTTCCAGTCGATGTCGTAGCCGTAGATATGGTGAGCAAATTCGCGCTCGGCAGAGTCGTCGTTGTAGATCTCGTCGAACATCTCCTGGTCAAAGTCTGCCCACTTCTCGAAGGCAAACTCCTTGCGGAATACACCTGGTGCGATGTTGCGGGCGATGAGGGCAGCCTCTATGGGCAGGGTACCCGAGCCGCACATGGGGTCGATGAAGTCGCATTCGCCCGTCCAGCCCGTCTGCAAAATCATGCCGGCAGCCAGCACCTCATTGAGCGGTGCCTCTACGGCCTCCTGACGGTAGCCACGGCGGTGGAGCGACTCGCCCGAAGAGTCGAGCGAAAGGGTGCAGCGATCCTGGGCAATATGGATGTGTAGAGTGATGTCGGGATTGGTCACCTGCACCGAGGGACGCTTGCCCTCCTTCTCGCGGAAGTAGTCGGCAATGGCATCCTTGACACGGTAGGCCACGAATTTGGAGTGGCGGAACTCGTCGCTATACACAACCGAATCGACAGCGAAGCTGGTATTCACATCCATGTAATCCTCCCACTTGATACGCTTCACGATGTCGTAAATCTCGTCGGCATCCTTGGCGTTGAAGTGCTGTATGGGTTTCAAGATGCGGATGGCAGTGCGTAAATGGAAGTTGGCGCGATACATCATCCTCTTGTTACCGGTAAATGACACCATGCGGCGGCCTATCTGGATGTCGTCGGCCCCCAACTCGGTAAGTTCTTTTGCCAGCACCTCCTCCAGTCCTTGGAAGGTCTTGGCGATGAGTTCAAATGTTTCCAATGTTGTATGTGTTTTATGAAATGTCAGCAAATATTTTGCAAAGATACGAACAAACGAGCGAAATAATATCAAGCTTGCTTGAATATTTCACAGCGAGTGCAGCGTATTTTCTCGGTTTTACCGTAAAGATACGAATAAATGAACTCTTTCGCCTGAAAGATGATAGGTGTATTCAAAATATATCTGCGTTAGCTTCGCATAATCCATTTTTTTATACTATCTTCGCAGTCATAAATAAGTTTCTAAGCTGATGAGTCTATAGGTCTGATGGCTGCAACTCAGGCGGAGAACTCAAAAACTCAAGAACTCAAAAAGACTATTATGAATAAGAAGATTCTGTTGCTCGGTTCGGGCGAGTTGGGAAAGGAGTTTGTCATCGCTGCCAAGCGATTGGGCCAGTATGTAATTGCTTGCGATGCTTATGCCGGAGCACCGGCCATGCAGGTTGCTGACGAGTTCGAGGTGTTCAGCATGCTCGATGGCGAAGCCCTCGAGGCTGTGGTGGCCAAGCATCACCCCGACATTATTGTGCCCGAGATTGAGGCCATCCGTACGGAGCGTCTCTACGGATTCGAAGAACAGGGCATACAGGTAGTTCCCAGCGCTAAGGCGGTGAACTATACGATGAACCGCAAGGCCATCCGCGACCTTGCCGCTCAAGAGCTGGGGCTGAAGACTGCCAAATACTTCTACGCTAAGTCGCTCGACGAGTTGCGTGAAGCTGCTGATAAGGTGGGATTCCCCTGCGTGGTGAAACCGCTGATGTCATCATCGGGCAAGGGTCAGTCGCTCGTGAAGAGTGCCGATGAGCTGGAACAGGCTTGGGTATACGGCTGCGAAGGTAGTCGTGGCGATATCAAGGAACTCATTATCGAGGAGTTTATCCGCTTCGACAGTGAGATTACGTTGCTCACCGTGACGCAGAAGAATGGCCCCACCCGCTTCTGTGCTCCTATCGGTCATGTGCAGAAGAACGGTGACTACCGCGAGAGCTTCCAGCCGGTCCCCATCCGTCCCGACCACTTGGCCGAGGCTCAGCGTATGGCCGCCAAAGTGACCGAAGCACTCACTGGTGCCGGCATTTGGGGCGTGGAGTTCTTCCTCAGCAATGAGAATGGTGTATACTTCTCTGAGTTGTCGCCCCGTCCGCACGATACTGGTATGGTCACATTGGCCGGTACACAATGCCTCAATGAGTTTGAACTGCACGCCCGTGCCGTATTGGGTCTGTCCATAGCAGAGATTGAACAGTATCGTATGGGAGCCAGTGCCGTTATCCTCTCGCCCATTGCCTCGAAGGCACAGCCTCGCTACCGTGGCATGGAGGATGCCGTGGCCGAGCCCGACACCGATATCCGCATTTTCGGCAAACCTTATACGAAGATGAACCGCCGCATGGGTGTTGTAGTATGCAATGCCCCCAATGGCAGCGATATGGATGCCCTGCGCGACAAGTGCAAGGCGGCGGCAGCTAAAGTGGAGGTGTATTGAGTGCCCGAAGAGCGTTTTTTAATATACTTTTACTCTATTTATTTTATTTGTATCATTTATTGTTGTACATTTGCAGCCGATTTAGACAATTAGAAACGCCTTCGACGAACAAGAACAACATACAGACACACTGACGAGCACACATGCTCCGGCTACCTGCCGCCACGTATTACAGACATAACTCGGCAAGCACCTCCCTTCGGGGTGCAGGCTTTGTTTTTGTCTTTTTATTAACATTATATTGAATTATGGAAGAACAACTTATATACATTATCATGCTCATCTCGATAGCGCTGTCAGCCCTATGCTCAACGCTGGAAGCTACACTGCTATCTACTCCTCTGTCTTATATTGCCGGTCTTGAAGAGCAGGGTATCAAAGGGGCAAACAGGTTAAAACGACTGAAGACAAATACCGACCGCCCTATCTCGGCCATACTTTGCATCAATACCATAGCCAATACCGTAGGTGCCTCCATCGTCGGTTCGCTCGTGTATGAGGTCTATGGAGACGCATTGGTAGGTATCTTCTCCACTGTCTTTACATTATGTATCCTTATCCTGTCCGAAATCATCCCCAAAACTATCGGTACGAGCTATTGGCGCACTTTGGCTCTTCCCGCCTCGGTGATTATCGAAGGCATGATTTTCGTTTCCTTCCCGTTGGTATGGGTGCTGGAGCATCTGCAACGCCTCATCTCCTCGAAGTCCAATCAAGTGAGCGTGAGCCGTGAGGATATCTCGGCCATGGTGAGCGTGGCCACTGAGGAGGAGGTCATCGAGACAGAGGAGAAGAAGATGATACAGAACCTGCTTAAGCTCGATGAAGTAACTGCCCACGAGATTATGACCCCGAGCGTAGTGGTGGAGATGGTACCGGGCAGTATGACAATACGCGAGTTCTACAACAGCGACAATACCCACTCACGCATCCTCATCTACGACGAGGAGAATGATGAGTATATCGTAGGCTATGTGCTGCGTCAGGAGGTGCTGGAGAAAATGGCGGAAGACAAGTTCGACATGCCGCTTATCGACATTATCCGTCCCATCATGACCTTTGGAGAGGAAGACTCCGTATCGGACATCTGGGAGAAGCTGTTAGAGAAGAAAGAGCATATCTCGGCCATCCTCGACGAGTACGGTTCGCTGCGTGGTATCGTCACCATGGAGGATGTCATCGAGACGATGCTCGGACAGGAGATTGTAGACGAGAAAGACGAGGTGGTCGACATGCAGGAATATGCCAAAGACCAATGGGAAAAGGCTCAGAAAGACATTGTAGCCATGACCGATTAATCTAACAATATAGGAATACATAGCATGAAGTTTCGCAAACTGGTAGCCATCGAGCCTGTCAGCCTTATCCCATCGGCTGAACAGGAATTGCACAACTACGCACACGAAGTGGTGCTCCATACCGATATCCCGGCCTCGGCAGATGAGATTGTATATCGCATAGGCGATGCCGATGCCGTACTGTTGAGCTACACGTCTAGCCTCACAGCCGAGATGATGGCCCGATGTCCCCATATCCGATATGTGGGCATGTGCTGCTCGCTCTACTCTCCCGAGAGTGCCAATGTTGACATCCGTTATGCCGAAGCACACGGCATCACCGTCACAGGCATCCGCGATTATGGCGATGAGGGTGTAGTGGAATATGTCGTGAGCGAACTGGTACGCCTGCTCCACGGCTTTGGCGAAGAGCCGTGGGAAGTAATGCCCCGGGAGATTACCGGTTTGAGAGTCGGTATTGTAGGACTGGGAAAGTCGGGTGGCATGATTGCCGATGCCATGCGTTTCTTCGGTGCTCATATAGCCTACTTTGCCCGCAGCGAGAAAGAGGCTGCCACAGCCAAGGGCTACCGCTACATGCCACTTGCCGACCTTATGGGGTGGAGCGATGTGGTATTTTGTTGCCTTAACAAGAACACCGTACTCTTGCACGAGGAGGAGATGCAGCGCTTTGGCTGCCATAAGATACTCTTCAATACAGGCCTTTCGCCCGCTTGGGACGAATCCGCCCTGCTCCATTGGCTCGACAATGGTGACAACCGCCTCTATTGCGACACCGTAGGCGCACTTGGCGGCTCGCACCTGCTTGCCCATCCCAAGGTTCGTTGTGTGAACGTGTCTACCGGGCGTACCCGACAGGCTTTCGACCGGCTGAGCGAAAAGGTATTGGCAAATATCCGACAATACCTGAACTGAATGGGAGGAACATTCCTTTTTTATCTAAGGGGTTGTTGGGTTTTTCTTCGGCCATAAATACGCAATCCTGATAACCTGCCATTTGTCCAGCCTGTCAGAGCTTGTAGCGATTTATGGTCGCCGAAGAGTATCCCGGATCTGTTTGTTCCCAATCAGTCTTTATTGCCCATTAGTATTGCGAGATATCTACAGTCTCAATCCCTACTAAGTTCTTCAACCTGAATCCTTCAGAGTTCCATGTTTCTATAGATACTACTTTGTTGCCTTCTTGCTCGTACGAGTGGCTCACTCCAAATTGATATGTACCCGATGTCCCGTCGCCCCACCTCACTGATCCAAACACATTGTCGCCTGTTAGCTCAGGAAGCATGAATGAAGTAGCCGAATGGGTGAAGTGTATTACACCATGTCCCTCCAATAGCTCGGCTTTGTCTGATTCTACACTAAGTGAGATTGTTTGCGTTTGGTTGGAAATAAACTCCAGTCCATAATCGGTAAGTATCATACGGAGAATGTATTGATAGCCACTCTTCATCTCTACCTCAGGAAATGCAGTCTTATAGGTCTTCCCATCAATTGTTGCGTTAAGATATGCCTCAGTCGTTTTGGTAGAGAATGGAATCTGCCATATTCTCGGCAGGTCATTCTCCCATCCATTCGGGGATATTACCTTTGCCACAGCGGTTTCAAAGACCTCTTTACCTTTTCCGATAATCTTACCTTTGTCAATACTCATTACGCCTTTTGTATATACATTATCGCCAACGATGGAAAGTCGCTGTAGCTCGCCATTTCCAGAATAGCCTTGTGACGAGATATTAAATGATACCAATGACAAAGCATGCTTCATTGTCAGTTTCGCGTGATTGGTGCGATAGCTGACAGGTACAAATGCACCGGAATAGAGCACGTCTTGCTGTAGGCTGATATCCACAGGTATAGCATCTGTTGTTTTCAGGCCTTCGGTATAGGGAGCATAAGCATAGATAAACAGTTTCTCGCTCTCGCTGATTTTCACTTCGGGTTCTATTCTCCAACTTCCACCCTGACAGACAGCTTTCACATCTTCCACCTTGTCTGGTGCGGTTGCACCACCGTAAGTCTTTGCATAGAGATTCATTGCACTACCCTCTTCAAATTCCAGTGTCGGGCGGGCTTGGGTAAAAATCGTAGTGCTTATACTGATGGGTTTATCCAGTACCTCTGCTTCTGAGATAGGTTTATCCCTATCGCAAGATATCATACAGAGCGAGAGAATAGCACCAGACATATAGATATACTTACTCCTTCTCATAGTCGGAATCGTTTGATTAATTATTGATAAGTTTGATTTCCTTTATCTCATCCTCGCATTGTAGTCTAAGCAGATGTTGACCGGCTGATAATGTCTTCGTGTCAATAAGTAGTTCGGGTACAGGTTCTAATATGCCACTGTTGATTACCACTCCTGTCTTGTCCATTAGCGAATAGCTGACATTGTGCTTGGTCTTCAGTGTAAGAATCTTACCGGTACGTTCATACGATAGTGAAGTTACGGCTTCTAAGCTTTGCCAGGGATCTACGTATACCTTGAAACCTTGAGTTAATGAGGTTCCGCTTTCTGTGTCCGAAACCATGATTTCGATGTCCCAGGCGTCCTTTCTCTGCTTTAGGCTTTCTGTAGTCTTAAGCAGTCCATCCTCTATGGTAAAGGGAACCGAAGCATGTGTTTGTGAACCCGAGTTATACACGCCCTGCACCTTAAGCTCATAGTTGGGCAAAGGTTGCTCTCCATTAATAAGGATACTGCCTACTACAGAACCTGTAGTGAGTTCCTCTTCGATACGGTTGTTGCTTAGCGAGATACTGCGAAGTTCCTGATCTGGCGAACCGATTCCGGTTACCACCACATGCCCTTCGTCATAATTCATATTCATAGAGGCATCACGGAGATAACTGAGCGAGAAATCGCCATTTCCATATCCTCCCCAACCCCAATTGACATGAAATAGGGCACTGCCGTCATATCCGTCAATATTAAAGCTATGACCGGCATGTGCCTTCGAGTCAATAGCATTGTATACGACTGCTCTTCCTGCTCGAAGTTCGTTCAGCAGTAATTGTTTCCAGTCGCCTTCATATCTGTCGAGCCAATAGTAACTGACGCCTTCGGGATACGAGAAGTGGTTCATCAGTGCTTGTGAGATGCGGCTTACTTCATTGCTGGGGATACCAGACCCATCCTCTCCATAGTCCATACGAACACTCATTCCTGCATGATAAAGGAAACGTGCCAACTCATCGTGATTATCATACTCTGGTTGCATGATATTGTCCCAGTTGTAGGCACGCTCGTTATCAAAATTGATGTTCATTGCACCGTAAAGTGCATGGGCATAACTCACTTGTCCCTGTGGACGGGACGGATAGCGTTGCACACTCATGGCTTGTGACATTGCTACAGCTACACAGCCCACCAGAGCCTTCTGACGTGGGCAATACGCATTGTATGGAGCACTTTGGTTCCAATTGACCTGAATCAACGGTTCTATCTTGCTGTCTCCTGCACGAGTAATCGAGGCCGAAGGATGCATCCAATAGAGATGTGGCGTTTTCTCTGTGAGGATTACTTCCTTAATTCTCTCCTCAAACTCCGACAACACATAGCGCATATTGGCTGGTATATGGTTCTCTTCCAAACTCCCGCTGAGAGAATAACCAATGATAGGAGCCGCCACATCATCTGCAGCAAGAATCACCCAACCCTGTGGAACCAGATTTATGATATAATAGCAGGCATTTGTTCTATGGATACTCTTTATGGCATACTTTTCAGTTGTTTGCATGGAGATATAGTCGAGGGCATACTTTCCTGCATATTGTTCGCTGATTTCTCTTGCATAGCCAACAAGAGAAAATACGAATACTATAAAAATTGAAAGAAACGTTTTTTTCATAGCTGTAGTTCTCTACAAAAGAAAAAGTGCCAGAAGGACCGCTGCCTTCTGACACTTCCTTTCTACATATCAGATAATTCTTACTTAGACATCTTGATGTTTAAGCAGTTGAACCATGTATAACCATTAGGCTGACCATTGTCAATCAAGAAACCATACATGATTTTGTTCTCTTCGAATGTGATTTCAGTGAAATCATCGTTCCAAGTACCAATGAGTCCTCCATCGAAGTTGATGTAGCCATCAACAACAGTACCGGTAGCAACATCCTGAGTTCCTCCAAGGCCGAAGTTTACACCCTCAGCAAAAATATAGCCGAAGGGAATATATACATAACCCGTCTTGGTGGCAATATCATAGTTGTAGAACATGGTCATTGAAGTCCAGTCATATCCCATGATACCAGTTACCTGGAACACTTCGTCATATCCCTCTTCGCCTTCTTCCGCGCCAATGATGTTTACATTCCAGCTCAATGAATTGCCATTGGCATCAACAGCATTCCACTTCCAACGACCTTGCAACTTCTCATAGAACTGTGAGTCGTTGTCCTTCAGTGTCACAGTTGTGGTGGCAACCTCACCCACTTTAGCACCATTTACACTCTTGATGTTCATCGCGAATGTACGTGCCTCGTTGATGTCTGCATCATCTACGGTCTTGAACTCAATTTTACCTTCCGTGGCATCGGCAGGGATAACTACAGTCATGGATGTTACAAGGTAGTGTACATCCTCCATTGCGGGGTTCTCACCTACTTCTGTAACTTCAACAGTTACCTCAACGGGGCCATTCAGTTCGCCTTCTACAACAACTGGAACGTTGACCATTCCTTTATTCTCTTTGGTGACAAGCTCGGCTTGTCCCATGCTTACAGTGGCATCAGAACTGTTCCAAGAGAGTTCGTCTTCTTGAGAACAACCTGCAAAAACAGCAGTTGCAAGCAAAAGTGCATATATCTTCTTAAATTTCATAATGATAGCATTTTATTTATATTAATAACCGGGATTCTGCTGTCCTTTGAGCTGGGGGTTTACGTCCATCTCAGCCTTAGGAATAGGCCATAACATGCGAGGATCATCAGCATCCTTTGACAAACCGGTAGTTGTCTCAGCACCAGGGTAGAGTACAAGATTCTGATCTTGAACTGAGTTCTCACGCTTTACACCCTCGCCCCAACGCTTGAGGTCAGTCAAACGGAAACCTTCACCTACCAGCTCTCTGTGGCGTTCTGCCTTAATGGCATTCATCAAGATAGTAGCATCGGTGTAGTTTGCATTCTGGAAACCTACAATACGGTTACTCATCAGCTGGTTCAGGTAGTTACCTGCATTGCTGAGATCGTTCAAACCGAGGTAAGCCTCAGCGGCAATCAAGTACTGCTCTGCAATACGGAAAGGCTTTGACATATTGGTGAAGTGCTGATCTATGTTGAGTGAAGCAAAGAGGTTGGGGTTACCAGGATACTTGTTGAATACCCATAACCAACCGCTTGCACCTGTTGAAACGGTCAACTTGAAGGGAGCAAAGAAAGCGGGGAATCGTATATCGTTGACATCATACAATTCGACCAGCTTCATTGCAGGAACATAGTCCATCTGCATCTGGGCAGAATCCTGCTTATACTGCCCCCAGAAGGTAGTACCGGTAGCAGAACCCAATTCGTCGGGACTCATATAAATCTGCCACATAACCTCAGAACCCTCGTCATATACCCACATGTTGGTGAAGTCCTCTACAGTATTGATAAGAGGATAATTGCCTTCGGCAATCAGCGAAGTCGAAGCTGCAACAGCTGTCGCATAGTCTTGCATCTGCAAGGCTGCACGAGCCTTCAAAGCGGTCACAACATCTTTGGATATGTAGTTGATGGGCTTTTGGCTTGATGAAAGGATGAGGCTGGGGTTAACCAAATTCTCTGCCTCAGCGAGGTCGCTCATAATCAACTCATAAGTGGCCTTCAAAGAAGAACGCCCAGGATAGGTTGAAGCGTCAGATGAGGGAGCATAAGTGGTTTGCAGAGGCATACCCCATGTGTCCGATGCGGTTTCTGCATTGTAAGCCTCGCAGAAGTAGCCCACAAGGGTTAAGTAGTCGTAAGCACGAGTGAAGTAAGCTTCGGCGGCATAAGCGCCCAAAATCTCCAACTCTTCAGCAGAGAATTCGCCCTTCTCGCCATTTACAGCAGCCTGGTAGCTGTCGATGAAGTAGTTGGCACGAGAAATGTGGGCATAGTAGGTTGACCAGATAGATTCAACGTTGCCATCTGAAGGCTGGAAGTCCCAACGATATTGGTTACCATAAGAGTTCGAGAAACCTGCTACAGCGTGGAAATCATCACATTGAATCTCTGGAGTCAGGATATAACCACCCGTAGTAAGAGAACGATAGTAGGAGTAAAGACCTATGCGAGCATTTGCAAAGTCATTCACGGTTGTCATATAGGTAGACTCCTCCAAGCTGTCATACGGATATTTCTCCATATCGCATGACGTTACTCCGAAAGCAACCAATGCTGAAGCGAATAAATATTGTATCTTCTTCATATATAAAATTCTCTAAGTGTTAATAATTAGAATGTCAACTCTAAGCCCACTGAATACTGCTTAGTGTTCGGGTAGTTACCCAGCTGTACGTTGCTGTCCACCTCGGGGTCATAGCCTTTGTACTTGGTAAAGGTCAAGAGGTTACGTCCTACGAAGTATACACGGCAACCGCCCATGAAATGAGTCTTGCGCATCCACTCTTTCGGGAGGCTATAGCTTACGGTCAAGTTCTTCAGACGCATGAACGAAGCATCTTCCAGCAAGTGGGTATCAAACTGCATGGGTGACTCGGGAGTAGAGATATTAGTGATATCTCCGGGCTTCTGCCACATAGTGAGCATGTCGACAGTCTGGTTGTCTTTGGAAGCGAACTGTGGATTCTCTGTGAACCAACGCTCGTTGTTCAACATGTACTGACCATATACGAATGAGAAATCTGCACCAATGCTCAGTCCCTTCCATGCGAAACGTGTGCCAAGGCCACCTGACCAGGGAGCGTAACGCTGCTTGCCTGTGAATACAGCATCGTCATCAGAATACTGCTTGGTGATGTTGCCATTCTTGTCGTACCACATGTTGTAACCGTCACGAGGGTCAACGCCAGCCCAACGTGTGTAGAAATACTCACCAAAAGGCTTGCCTACCTGCAACTTCAGGCCTGTGTTAGCGATTACATACTCATCCATACCGTTGAAGAGTGAGGTAATCTCATTCTCGTTGTAGTTCACATTTGCAGAGATGTTCCAGTCAATACCATAGAAATCCTTCATGATGTCGATACCTGCAGTAACATCAACACCTCTGTTGCGCATACTTGCAACGTTACCCCAACCACCGCTGAAACCGGTAGTATAAGAGTAAGGAATATCCATCAACATGTCCTCTGTCTCGCGATTATAAAACTCAACATCCAAGTTCAAACGGTCGAACATACGGGTGTTGATAGCGATGTTGGTAGACTTCACAACCTCCCAAGTCAAATCGGGGTTGGCAGGATTGGCAATAGCTGTACCGCCCACACCGTTGTAGAGAGGACCTGTACCAACAAGACCCATAGCCATGTAGGGAGAAAGACCTGAGGAGTTACCTACAGAGCCATAGCTGGCCTTGAGTTGCAACTTGTTCATCCACTTGGCATCCTTCATGAAACGCTCCTTGGTGATGTCCCACATGGCACCTGCTGACCAGAAGTTACCCCAACGGTGGTCTTCAGCAAAGAGTGAAGAACCGTCGCGACGGAAACTTGCATCAACGAAATACTTCTCACGGAAGCTATAACCGAAGGTAGCGAAGTATGAGTTGAACACGCGGTCAGACTTCGAGTGAGAAGGCAAGTTGGGAACCGAACCGGCGCTCATCAAAGTCAAACGAGGATCTGTCAAACCGTCAACACTTACGCCGAATGCTTGGTTGCTGGTAACAATAGACTCCTGACCTAACAAGAAGCTAAAGTCGCTACGGCCGTTCACGTTGAACTTGTACTCGGCTGTATTGGTCAATGTGAAAGAGTAGTAGCGCTGGAAGCTCTCGCTTGCCGAACCGTTACCCTCGAACGGGCCGATAGGAAGAGCTACACCAGAAGATCGATAGTCGTATGCCTCAACACCCTGAGCAGAGCGCAGGTTGAAACCCTTGAAGGGGTTGATGTTGATGAATGTGTTACCATTCAAGCGTACCATGTCCTTAGAACTGGGCTGGATCTCTGACAAATAATAGGGGTTGTAGTAGCCCAAGCGGTCAAAGTAATCCAAACGGTCACCAAAGCCAGTGAAGTTGCCCTCCTCGTCAGTCAAGATTTCGTAGTATGACTGGTCGGGACGATAGACACGTGCTGCATAAACCTTGTTATAAACTGAGTTGGCAGTACCGCCAAACGCTGTTGTACCATACTTCTGATATGACAAGTTCAAGTTTGCACCGACCTTCATCCAGTTGTTGACATTAGCATCAATGTTTGAGCGGAATGTCTCACGGCGCATGTTAGAGTCATCCATGATACCCTCAGCATCGTAATGTCCCATTGAGAGGTAGTAGTTAAGGATGTCGTTACCGCCGGTAACATTAACATCCAGCTGTTTTGTGGGAGCTGTTCCGCCAAAGAACACGTCTGTCCAATCGGTAGAGATACCATTGTCAACACAGAAGTTCTTCCAATCCTGGAAAGCTGCATTGTTCTTCATGCTGGGATCAAGCATCTCTTGGAAGCCTAACCACTGCTCAGCATTCATCATCTGTACCTTGTCGCCAGTCATCTGAGATACACCATACTGTGCACTTACGTTGATCTTAGCCTTCTGACCCTTCTTACCCTTCTTGGAAGTCAGGATAACAACACCGTTGGCAGCACGAGAACCGTAGATGGCTGTTGAAGAAGCATCCTTCAATACGGTCATTGACTCGATGTCGTTGGGGTTCAATGCTGTGAACGCGCCTGAAGAAATGGGCGAACCGTCAAGGATGAAGAGGGGTTCAGAGCTACTGTTGATAGAGCTCACACCACGCAGACGCATACTAACACTTGCGCTGGGCTCACCACTGGGAGTGAATACCTGCAAACCAGCAACTTGTCCTTGCAGTGCATCACCGATGTTTGCGATAGGACGCTTTTCAAGTTTCTCGCTTGATACAGCAACGGCAGAACCTACTACCGAACCCAGTTTCTTGGCTGAACCGTAGCCAGTAATTACTACTGCCTCCAACACCTCAGCGTCAGACTGCATAGTCACCTTCACATAGGGATGAATGGTCACTTCCTGTGTGGTCATACCCACATAAGAAACCACCAAAGTCTTCGCGCTACTTTGCCAAAAGAGGTAGGGCTGTTAGTGTTCGCTATAATGCTGGCGGAATAACCTCCTTATTAATATTATATGCGCGCGTGCGCGCGAAAACAACTACGCGAATAAATGTATATTCCAAGACTTGGAATGAATATTGCCAGTCTTGGAATATATATTGCCAGTCTTGGAATGAATATTGCCACGGTGGCAATATAAAATATGTCGGGACATTATTTGTAAGTTTCAATTGTGCTACCCTTGTGCTACCGCTTGCGGTTTTTTTTGAGTTCCTTGATGATGGTCTGGTTTATCACCTCGCAGTAGTTCATTGTTGTCTTCACGTTCTTGTGGCCGAGCAGCTTCTGTACCGTCGTTACGTGTACCCCCTGCATGAGTAGCAGTGTAGCGTTGGTATGACGGGCACTGTGGAAGGAGAAGTGTTTGCGCAGTCCTGCAAGGCGGGATATGGTTTTGAGGCGCTTGTCGACGGTCGAGTTTGATGGCAGGCAGAAGAAGCTGTCCACATCATCAGAATATCGCTTCAAGAGTGCCAGTGCCTTACCGTCGAACAGCAGGTCGATGGGTAAGCTGATGCTCGCACCCGTCTTCTGACTCTCCGTGTTGACCCATGTATGTGACGTACCGTGCTGGATGTTGGCCTTCGTGAGGCCTACGAAGTCGGAGTATCGCAGCCCCGTGTAGCAGCAGAAGAGGTAGGCATCGAGCGTACGCTGCAGATATTCCTGCCTGGGCGGTAAGATGAGACGTTCGAGCTTCTCCAGTTCGAAAGGTGTCAGGTGTGTATGATGGAAGGGCTTGTGACTGATGCTTCGTTTGTGGAAAGGGCTCTCCTCTTCGCTCATCATGCCGCGCAGGATAGCGGCATTCACATAGATACGCAGGTGTGTCAGGTGCTTGGCGATGGTGTTCGTGTGATACCCGCGTGCTGCCATCCATGACTCAAATTTGCTGACAAAGTAGGGCGTCAGCTCCTCTATGGTGACCTCCTCGCTATATTCCTTGAGCAGGTAATAGGTTGTGTATCTGTTCTCTCGAGTACTGTTGCGGATACGCCCCTTCTCAATCTCGCTGGCCATGAAAGGGAGGAACTGTGGCGAACTGCCATTCGTAACATCCTCCTTCAATAGACGCAGCGATACGCCACGTCCGCTTTTCCATAAAGCTATCTCGCGCCCCTCCACCTCCACAAGGCGCTCGGCAAGCATCCAGTTCAGGTCCTCGGCATGCGGATGATTGCATACCTCACGCTTCACGGCATCCCACTGCGAAGGCCGTATATAGATATGTGTGGAGAAATACTTGCGCTTGCGCCCTAAATAGGCCTCTATTTGAATCACAGCCTTGCCCTCGCTGTTCAGTTGTTTTTTACGATTGTATACCAATCGATACGTAATCTTTTTCATCTTTTGTATCCCTTGTTTTGACGTGTTTCTTTCAAAAAGCCACTGTTTTGTGCCCGTTTTATAACATTTTCACCATTTCAGACGTTAAAACCTGCTTTTTTGAAGCAAAAATGACGGAATTTAAGTTTTTTTTGCGGTTATCTCGATTTTTTGCACTACATTTGCAGCTTTCATTGAGAGAATAGACCAAATAAATTATTGTTAAACTTTAAGAGAAAAATTTATGAAAGGTAAATTGATGATGTTATTAGCCTGCCTCTTTATGAGTGCAAGCTTGGTAACTGCTCAGACCTCTAAGGTTACCGGTCTCGTTATCGGTGCTGAAGACGGTGAGCCTGTGATTGGTGCCACAGTCGCAGTAAAGGGCGTGCCCACTCTGGGTGCCATTACTGACATTGATGGCAAGTTCGTGATTGAAAACCTTCCAAGTAGCGCGAAGACTTTGATTGTTTCTTATGTGGGTATGACCACACAGGAAGTGACCATTCACCCCTACGTAAAGGTGACCATGCAGTCTGACGATGAGGTGTTGGAAGAGGTTGTGGTACAGGCGTTTGGTACTGCAAAGAAGGCCGCTTTTACGGGTTCTGCTTCTGTCGTTTCTGCAGCGGAATTGGCTGATGTCCAGGTTGCAAGTATTACCGATGCTTTGGCTGGTAAGACTGCTGGTGTGCAGCTGATTTCTGCCAATGGTGCTCCTGGCTCTTCTGCTACCATACGTATCCGTGGTTTTAGCTCTATCAATGCAGGTCAGGATCCGTTGATTATCGTTGACGGTGCTCCTTATGACGGCGATATGGCTAACATCAATACTGCTGACGTTGAGTCAATGACCGTGTTGAAGGATGCTGCTTCTAACGCGCTCTATGGTGCTCGTGGTGCTAATGGTGTGATTATGATTACCACCAAGAAGGCTAAGCAGGGCAAGGCTGTTGTTTCTTTTGATGCCAAGTATGGTGTGAACACACGTGCATTGCAGAACTATAATGTAATCACCGACCCTGCAATGTATTACGAAACACACTACAAGGCATTGGCCAACTATTATGAAAATCAAGGCATGACTGCTTCGCAGGCATGGGCGAAGGCTAACCAGAACTTGTTCTCAGAGCAGGGTAACGGTGGTCTCGGATACAATGTATACTCTATTCCCGAAGGTGAGTATCTGATTGGCCGTGACGGTAAGCTTAACCCCAATGCCACACTTGGTAATATTGTTAACTGGCAGGGCGAAGACTATTTGGTATCGCCCGACAGCTGGGAGGATGCGGCTTATCGCAAGGGTGCCCGTCAGGAGTACAACTTCTCGGTGTCTTCAGCCAATGACAAGTCTTCATTCTTTGCTTCTATCGGTTATTTGGACAACGAAGGTATTACCGCCAAGTCTGATATGGAGCGTCTTACCGGTCGTTTGCGTGCAGACTATCAGGCTAAGAAATGGCTCAAGGTTGGTGGCAATATGTCATTCACCAAGTTTGAAGGCAACTCTTTGAACAACAATGGATCGTCTGGTTCTACTGGTAACATCTGGGCATTCACCTCACAGATTGCTCCAATCTATCCGTTGTACGTGAAGAATCCTGACGGCAGCATCAAGGTTGACCAGTATGGTAATCAGATTATGGACTATGGTAATGCAAAGTATGGTCTGGGTGGTAATGCCGGTTTCTCACGTCCTTTCCTCAGCGATGCCAATGCATTGCAGGATGTGCTGCTCAATACGAACAACTCTGAAGGTAATGCAGCTGTCGGTAGCGGTTTTGCTGATATAACCTTCCTTCCGGGTTTGGTGCTGACGATCAATGGTACCTATAGTCTTGATGAGACACGCTATACCAGTATTTATAATCCCTACTATGGTCAGTTCAGAACAACGGGCGGTACTATCAGCAAGCAGCACTCTCGCACCTATGCTTACAACCTCCAGCAGTTGTTGAACTACACCAAGCACTATGGCTTGAACAACATCAACCTGATGTTGGGTCATGAGTACTATAACAGCAAGGGCTATACATTGTATGCATCCAAGCATCAGATGTTCTCACCGGACGATTTCGAGTTGGACCGTGCTGTGGTAGATAACTCAAGCTCAGGCTCATACCGTACCGAGTATAACAACGAAGGTTTCTTCGGCCGTTTGCAGTACGACTATGACAACCGTATCTTTGCTTCTGCATCGGTTCGTCGTGATGCTTCTTCACGTTTCCATCCCGATCATCGTTGGGGTACATTCTGGAGTGCCGGTGGCGCATGGTTGATTAGCCAGGAGCGTTGGTTCGATGTTGATTGGATTGATATGTTGAAGGTAAAGGCCTCAATCGGTTCGCAAGGTAACGACAATATCGGTAACTTCCTGTATGCTGACCGCTACGACATCTCAAACTCTGACGGTAAGGTTGGTGTGGCTTTCGGTGCCAAGGGAACAAAAGACATTACTTGGGAGACCAATACGAACTTCAATGCCGGTTTCGAATTCGAGTTCTTCAAGAGACTCTCTGGAGGTATCGAATACTATAGAAGAAATACAACAGACATGTTGTTCAGCTTCTCTGTAGCTCCGTCTGCAGGTTATACCTCATACTATGACAACGTGGGTGACCTCTTCAATGAGGGTATCGAACTTGAGTTTAGCTACGACATCATCAAGAGACGCAACATCAACTGGAATGTGTTTGGTAACATCTCTACCTTGCGCAACCGCATCACCATGCTTCATGAAGACAACAAGACCACCTCTTACTTCGACCTGGAGGGCAATGAGTACTTCGGTTATACCAGCGGTTCATTCTTCATTGCTGAGGGTGCTTCCATGTACTCATGGCGTCAGAAGGAGTTTGCCGGTGTAGACCCTGTTACAGGTCAGTCTATGTGGTACAAGGATGTGGCAGAGATGGATGCCAATGGTGAACCTACCGGCAAGATGCTCAGAGAGACCACTACAAAGTATGCCGATGCGACCTATTATGTGAACAACAAGAGCACCATCCCCGATGCATTCGGTGGTTTTGGTACCAGCATCAGCGCTTACGGATTTGACCTCTCGGCCAACTTCTCTTACCAGATTGGCGGCTGGCAATATGATGGCACTTACGCTTCATTCATGAGCACACCTACAAGCAACAGCACCGGTAGCAATATCCACGTAGATGCTTTGCAAGCATGGACTCCTGAGAACAAGTCAACCACTATCCCCCGTTGGCAGTTCGATGACACTTACAGCGCAGGCTCTTCAACCCGCTTCCTCACCAAGGCAAGCTACCTGAATATCGAGAACATTGCTGTAGGTTACACCTTCCCCTCTGAGTGGACACGTAAGGCTCAGATCAACAGCCTCCGTCTCTACGTAACAGCCGATAACGTATGGTATTGGTCGGCACGTCAGGGCTTCGACCCCCGTCAGAGCTTCTCTTCTTCGTCAACCAATGCCACGAACTACTCTCCTATGCGTTCGGTTTCTGCAGGTATCTCGCTTAAGTTCTAAGCAATCGGTTTAGTATCAACAAAATGTAAAGAAATATAATATGAAAAATATAACGAAATTTTTTACAATGCTTGTTGCGTCGTCATTGACACTGACAAGCTGTATTGAGGAGGTTCTCCCCGAGAGTTCTACCGCTACGGCAGAACAGGTAGGTGCATCTTCTTCAGCCTTGGAAGCTTCGGTAAGTGGTATTCCTGCACAGATGTGCCAAGGTTATTTGGTATATGGTGATCAGGTACACGAGACCGATATGGCATTCCCTCAGCTCTTGATTGCTATGACCGAGATGTTGGGCGATATGTATCCGCTGGGTGAGAACTCTGGTTACGACTGGTATCGCAACTACAACACATTCAGCTCTAACTATGGCGATAACAGCTATATGGCTTACCTTCCCTGGCGTACGCTGTATATGTTCATCAAGACCGCCAATGATGTGATTGGTGCCGTGGACATCACCAACGAGAACCTTCCCAACGACATTAAGGGATATGCCGGTATTGCATACGCTTGCCGTGCCATGCACTACTATTTCCTGACCACACTCTACGAGCCCGTAGCGAACATCTACACAGACTGTTCCGATGTGTTGGGGCTTACTGTACCCATCGTGAAACCCGAGACCACAGGTGACCAGATCAAGAACAATCCCCGTGCTACTCACGATGAGATGGTTGCTTTCATGTTGGAAGATTTGCAGATTGCAGAGTCTTTGTTGAGCAATTACACACCTGAGTCAAAGTATCTGCCCAATTTGGCTTGTGTATACGGTTTGATGGCTCGTGTATATATGTGGGATGAGCAGTATGCCAACGCTGCTACCTATGCTCGCAAGGCTATTGATGCTTCAGGTTGCACTCCTTTGACAAAAGAGCAGTGGTTGGATGTCAACAACGGTTTCAACAATATGGCCACAAACAATGCTTGGATGTGGGGTATCAAATACTCACCCGAGAACATGGGTAACCTCTGTAACTTCACAGGTCACATGTCTGGTGAGGCCGATTGGGGCTACTCTTCACTGACATTGCCCGGTATCGACAAGTCTTTGTACGACCAGATTGCATTCTCTGACTTCCGTAAGTATACTTTCCTTGATCCCGACAGAAGCGTATATCCTTACGAGACCTGCCGTGATCAGGCGTGGATTGACGATGCCAAGGATTATCAGGCCATCAAGTTCCGCTGCTTGGGTGGTGACTGGCAGGACTACGCTGTAGGTGGTGCTGTTGACGTACCCGTAATGCGTGTAGAGGAGATGTATCTCATCGAGGCTGAGGCTCTCGGTATGAGCGAGGGCGTAGCTGCCGGTGTTGCTGCTCTGAACAGTTTCATGCAGACCTATCGCGATGCTACATACAACTTTGCTACTACGGATGCACGTACTCTTCAGTTGCAGGTTCTCTTGCAGATGCGTATCGAGTTCTGGGGCGAGGGTACATCGGTATTCCCCACAGCAAAGCGTCTGAAACCCGGTGTCATCCGCAATTATGAGGGTACTAATGCTCCTGCCGACATCTTCAAGATCAACTGCGCCGGCATCAAGCCCAACTGGAATCTTGTAATCCCCTACACTGAGGTGGAAAATAATGTTGCTCTGGAGGGCAAGAACAATCCTGACCCGACAACAACAGTGACAGGCCCCTCTCCCGTTGGCGAATATGCTCCTGGTAACAACGCAGCAGCAGAGTAATCAATAGTATTTGATTAACGCATACAAATTATATATAATTAAAAAGATATTAAAATGAAAAAGATAACTAATTTATTATATGCAGCTTTCGTCGCTGTTCTTTCTGTAGGATTCGTGTCCTGCGAAGAAACTGCTCCGGAGTATGTCGCAGGTCAGCAAGACCTTGAAGGTTGCTATGGGGTATATTTCCCCACACAGGCTGCTGCCGGTGAGCATACACTTGACCCTACAGCACCTAAATCAATTGATGTGACTATAATGCGTAAAGTAGCGGAAGGTGAGATTACTGTTCCCGTGATTGTATCAAACGATAGTATATTCAACGTGCCCGAGGTTGTCTTTGCTGACGGTCAGACAGAAACAACCATAACCATTACATTCCCCGATGTAGAGACTGCAGTGAAGTATGACCTCACACTTGAGGTGACAGATCCTGCCTATGCTTCTCTCTTTAGCAGCAATCCCGTTTCACTCTCGTTCTCCGTTTTCTGCGTAGAGTGGAAATGGCTGGGCGTTGATGCTGATGGTAATCAGACATCAGTGGCAACCGAGGAAGAGGCTGCTACCGTAAGCTTTACTGAGGCTTGGTGGGGCGAGGCATTTGATGATGCAAAGATTAAATTCTATGAGGTTAACGGTGTGCGTAACTGTGTTGCCTATCGTGAAGGTGGTATATGGAACGAGGGACTTGGTATTGAACTCAATTTTACTATGAGCACCAAAGCTAATGGTGAAGGCAAGTTCGATATTGATGTGAAGAAGCAATATCTGGGTTTTGATTATGATTCTCAAACATGCATTCCCGAAGAATCAGCTGCTGCTCCCGTATATGTTTACGACTGGTATAACTTCTTGATTACCGATGGAGGTTATTCTGCAAGCTCATGGGCTGGTGCTGATGATTTCTATGCCAAGAATGGTGCCGCTTATCCCCGTAGTTACTACGATGGTATGGGTGGATACTACTTCAACTTGAAATATCATGTTCCTGCTGCCGGTGGTGGCTGGACTCCCGCTGTGTATGATGTTGTAGCTCTCGTTAACGGCGTTCTCCGTTTGGACTTCACTACACATGTAAGTGTAGGTGAGACCGTTGAAGGCGTTGCTCCTGTAACATTCGCTATGGCTAAGGATGTTGCAAGTGTGAAATATACAGTAGTTGAAGGCGAAATCACTGACAAGGTAGCTGCTGCTTATTGCGACTCTATCGTTAACGATTCTGAGAATCGCTATGCGATGGTAACACCTGATAACGCTATGGTAGGACTGGAACTGGCAAAGTCTGGAGTATATACTCTCGTAGCTGTTCCGTTCGATGCTGCCGGTGTGGCTCAGCAGCCCGAAAAAGATAAGGCTTTCTTGGCTGTTCCGTTCACCTATGTAGCTGCAGGAGAAGCTGGTGATTATGCTGCTGTTGTGACTCTCGGTGTGGAAGAAACATCTGCCTTGCATGCCAAGGATGGATACACCAACGTAAACTCCTTCGGATTCTATGTATATGGAGAGGATATCGTAGAGGCTAAATTGGCTGTATTCGAAACAGCAAACTATGCCGTAAATCCTGATTCATGCAATGCACTTGTGGTTGAATCTGGTGCTTCTCTTAGCGCAGAGGAGCTGGCCTTGGTAAATGGTACAGGTCTCTCTGACTTGGTTACAGAGTTGAAGCCTTTGACATCGTATACTATCGTATTGTGGGCATATAACGGTTACCGTTCTACAGTACTCGCAGAAGAGTACACTACAAGTGGCGTTGCTCTTGAACTGCTCGGTACTGGTACCTACACATACACCTGTATGTTCAATGAACCTTTAGCAGACCCAGGATATAGTTTCTACAAGGATCCTAATTACAAGGACACTTATAAGATTGCCAACTGGTTCTATGGTGTAGACTTTACCTTTACCTGGGATGGTGGCTCTGTCGTGAAAGTTGCTGACCAATTCTCTGGTTATGTTCATGCCTCTTATGGAAATGTAAATGTTATGGAATTGTCTGACTATGCAGGTCAGGAAATGTCTCCCAGCTACTACGATGCTGAGACAAAAACATTCTATTTCGGAGTCGTTTATTACGTTTCTGCCGGTAACTTCGGCTATGGCTACGAGACATTTACAGTGGATGGCAGCCAACCGGCCGCAGCAAGAGCACGTCGTACGACCTCTTCTTCTGTATTCAACACCCAGTGGGGCATGAGAGAGGCTGCTACATTTGCTCCTCAGATTGCAGGTTTGGCAATAGAACGTACTACAAGCAAAACTGTAGACTTTACCGTTAAGTCTATAGAGAAGGTACAGAGATCCAAGAAGATTTCTAATCAGAAGATTGTAGTCGAATAATTTGACGATACCGTATCATTGAGATGGCACGGCAGGATTCCTTGTCGTGCCATTTCTTTAATCAGATTGATGTTATGAAATATACTCATGTACTCATCGCTTTGTCTGCACTTGCCATTTGCTCTTCTTGTTCTTCTGAATCGGAAGACCTCGTAGTTACAATGCAGACAGCTCAGTCAATGCGTAGTCCAAAGATTATTGGAGTGCCCGAACAGGCATCCAGTCCTTCGATATTGGTGAAGTTTGATACAGCACCAACAGAACACCAATTGGAAACGCTCTTGGGAGAGGATATCCTGACTGTGGAACGGTTATTCAATTCTACCCCAGGCAAGGAAGAGCTTGAAGCTGCCTATGGCCTGGACCGCTGGTATCAAGTGACTATTGCCGATACGAAGGATATGGAAGGTGCGGCAGAATATCTTGCTGCATTCGATGATGTCAAGATTGTAGAATATGATGCCGATTATGAATGTGTAGAGTCTAATGTATGCATTCCGGTGACTGCCGAACAGTTGGCTCAGTCTGCTTATGGAACGTCAAGGGCAAGCGCAGAACTCCCGTTCAATGACCCTTTCCTTGTTGACCAATGGCACTATATCAATCGTGGAGATGTCGCTGTTTCGCCCAATGTGTATAAAGGAGCTGATATAAATGTAAAGGATGTCTGGAATACACTTACCTGTGGTGATCCCTCTATTATTGTTGCTGTTGTTGACGAAGGCGTGAAATACAACCATCCCGACTTGAGCGGTAATATGTGGGTGAATGAGGCAGAGAAGTCCGGCAAGCCTGGTGTCGATGATGACAATAATGGTTATGTAGATGATATTCATGGTTTTAATTTTGTCTCGGGAGGCGAAATTACTTGGGATAAGGAATTGGACTCAGGACATGGAACTCATGTTGCCGGTACAATTGCGGCTGTAAATAATAATAACACTGGTGTTGCAGGAGTGGCTGGTGGTAGTGGCAAGGGTGATGGTGTGAAGATTATGAGTTGTCAGATATTTGATAACAAGAGGGGAGGAACTGTCTCTGTTTCTGTCAATGCCATTAAATATGCCGCAGATAACGGAGCTTCCATTATTTCATGCTCCTTTGGATACCCTGGCGGAACCTTTAAGTCGGATGGCGCGTATGCCAAAGAGTGTCAGGCCGAAATTGATGTTATCCGTTACTTTGAGGCAAGTAGAAATAATGATGTGCTTGATGGCAACATTGCCATCTTTGCCTCGGGTAATGATGGTGACCCCTATGCTACTTATCCGGGGGCTTTAAATGATATCATCAGTGTCTCATCTTTCGGGCCTGACTGTCTCCCTACATACTATACTAATTATGGGCCAGGATGTAACATCGTAGCTCCCGGAGGTGAGTATTACGCCAACCCATATAATATAAAAGGTATGGTGTTGTCGACCTATCCTTCGGAATTTGGAGAGGGTGACTATGCCTATATGCAGGGAACCTCGATGGCCTGCCCGCATGTGTCGGGTGTTGCAGCTTTGGGACTGGCCTATGCCAAGAAGATGGGTAAGACATTTACTCGAACTGAGTTTAAGGAGTTGTTGCTGAGTTCTGCCAATGATATAGACACGCGACTTAACGGTTCCAAATATTCAGGAAATAAAACTATAGACCTCTATCCCTATCGCAAGATGCTGGGTACAGGCTCTATAGATGCATACCTTTTCTGCATGCAGATAGAGGGTATTCCATGTCTGCAGGCCGAGAACGGGAAAAAGCAATGGTTGGATGTCGGTGCCTATTTCGGCACTTCGGCCGTTAATCTTACCTATCTGGACGTCTCCATATCTGATGATGACTATCAGTCTCTCGGTCTGGTAGAGAAACCATATATGCAATATGGAAGGTTGTACGTTCATCCTACTAAGCTTGGATCCGGAAGAATCAAGATTACTGCTGTGGCTGGTGGATCGATTGTCGGCGGTGAAGATGCCATCGGTGGTATGGTTATGACGCAGGAGGTGTCTGTTATTTCTCGTTCGTTCAAATCTAAAAATGGAGGATGGCTATAATGAAAAAGTATCTTTTTATTTCATTGGTATGCTTGCTTTTTACTGGTTGTAAGAAGGAACAAACAGAAGAGGAGAGTTTGAATATCGTGGGTAGTTGGCATCTGACGGAGTTGTCGCAGATTGAGACTCGCTCGGTAACTATCGGTAAGGAAGCTATAGACATCTACATTCATTTCATCGTAGACAACTCTTTTCACCTCTATCAGAAAGTAGGTGCTGGGAAATTCCGACATTTCTCAGGCACTTGGGAACTAGTTGACAGCAAGTTGTCGGGAATGTACGACGATAAGACTATGTGGGGAACGGAGTATGATGTTATGTTGAATAACAATGCTACAGAGTTGAGGCTGACGTCTGGTGGAGAGGAGTTTGTCTATATAAAGGAGGAGATTCCGCATTCGGTGTTGTCTGGAATATAATCCATAACTGTAAAAAACGTTTTTGACGGTAAAATGTGGTGGCAGTTATTTGTGTCGTTCTCTTTCATCACGGTGGATTTGACGCTCGCTATGTAATGTGATGATGACGACATCGGTAGGAGCAAACAGACGTACGGGATAGCGCGAGGTGCCCAATCCGTTGGATATGATGATAGGGACTCCCGTACGGCTACGCTTCATTCCCGTGCGATAACGCATGCCATATTTTGAGGCTGTGATGGGTGCATAGAGTCCGAAGAGTGTCACCTGGCCGCCATGGGTATGGCCTGCAAGAGCCAGATCGGCATTGGCGACATCGGCATCGTCCACGTAGTCAGGTGTGTGGGTGAGTAGAATGACGTAGGAGTCTTGAGTTATCAGTTCCGAGTTCTGTGTCTTGGCTCTGGGCGTTGCTGTAGGGTAACGCCCCGCATAGGGATTGGCACCCCACACGACGATGCATGCTCCTTCTCGGCAGATAGTGTCGGCAGCCTCCTCTAACAGGTGGATTCCATATCTTTCCATTGTTGAACGTATGAGGTCGGTGCAGCGCTCGTAGTCATTGTTGCCCAATACGGCGTATATGCCGTCAGGGGGCATCACGTGGGCTATTTCGGTTAGCAACGGTTCTACATGTTCGCATCCCTCCTGATAATCGCCGCCTAGCATCAGCACATCGGGCTTCAGGGTCTGCAATGCCTTCACCGTGCCACGTAGTTGGCGTTGCTTGAACTTGCTCTCCAGGTGAAAATCCGATGCAAAGGCAATACGGTAGCCGTCGAAGGCTGTCGGTATGTCGGGCGAAGAGATGTCGTAATCACGCACACGTCCTACTCCCGCATAGCGCACCGAAGTGCATGAGGCGAGCACACATAAGGTCAATGAAGAGATGATGAAACGACGCATAGCACCATTTTTCGAAAAGTGGCCTTGTTAAGTAGAGTACAGTTGGCCAATCTGTAGGGCTCTGGCCCATACAGATTGGCTACTCGGCCAACAGTCGTTGTATCTCTGCTTCGAGATCCTTCACCGAGGCATCGCGCATTACCAGCTCGCCTGCACGGTTGATGAGGAAGTAGGTAGGCAATTCGCGTACCCCGTAGAGTGTGGCCGACCTGCTGTAGGGAGCCTCCTCATCGCGCACACATATCCAGGGAATGTTCTCTGCCGCAGTCTTCCAGAAGTGCTCGTTGGGGTCGAGTGATACCTGATATATCTCGAATCCCTGAGCGGCATATTTGCTGTAAAGTTCGCGCAGGATGATAACGCGGGCAGCTGATTGCTCATGCCCGTAGGCGGTGAAGTCGAGCATTACAGCCTTGCCTTTGAGGTCGGTGAGCCGGTGTTCTATACCGTCAATGTCGGGCAGGTTGATGTCTATAATCGAGGTCTCTACTATCTTGTCCTGGATGGCGCTGTAGTCTATGGCCTGAGGTTGACGGGTATTTTTCATTCCCTTGATGGCAATGTTCTTGAGGTGCTTGGCGCGTTCGGTCTCCGGATGGAATAGGTCAAGGTTGGTGGCTACGGCTGCAAAGCAGCGTATGTCGTCACGAGTGGTGATGGGGTCGAAGATGAGGTTGCCTCCTAATCGTTGGAATAGGGCGAAGTAGGCGTAAGGCTTGCCGGGAGCTGCGTAGATATACTCCATGCGCACCTTCTTCTTGTAATTGTTCACCAATGTATCGATACGAGCGCGTGTAGTACCTATCTCAGGACCGGAGTTGCGCACTAACATCTGCACGGCATGTTGCAACTCACTCTGCTTGTGTACCAGTTGCTTGAGCATAAGGTTGTCGTCCGACCCATCTACCTGATAAGCGATGCTCATGGTGGGGAGAGTTGCGCTCACGTGCAATGTTTCGGTAGAGTCTATGGAAAGGTATACGATTTCGCGGCCTATACGCAAACGATAGAATTCGAAACATTCGGGTTGGGGCACGCGGAAACGGAAGGTCCCGTTGGCTTTCAAGCAAATTGAATCGGCTACGGTGGTACGCTCTATCCCGATGTGGTCAAGGTAGAGTGTCTTGCCTCCGGCTTCGGTAATATTACCTTCGATGGTAGCCATCGGGTTTTGCGTGCAACTTGTTATGGCAAACAAGGCTGTCAGGATAAGGGTATTTTGCAGTCTTTTCATTGTTTTTTCGTTATTTTAGGTGCAAAGCTAAGGAAAAATACTGAATTGACGATAATATTTCTTCCATTTAAGGTGATTAGTGCCAACTTTTTACTACCTTTGCCCGAATTTTAGACGTAATATATAAATAAGTTAAGATGAATCCGATTACAAAATCAGTGACTCTACCTGACGGAAGAGTCATCACGCTGGAAACCGGGAAATTGGCCAAGCAGGCCGACGGCTCAGTGATGCTGCGCATGGGCAACACCATGTTGCTGGCTACAGTATGTGCCGCCAAAGATGCAGTTCCCGGAACAGATTTCATGCCTTTACAGGTTGAGTACAGAGAGAAATATGCCTCATTCGGCCGTTACCCTGGTGGCTTCACCAAACGCGAGGGTAAGGCTTCAGACAATGAGATTCTGACTTGTCGCTTGGTTGACCGTGCACTCCGTCCGCTCTTCCCCGACAACTACCACGCAGAGGTGTATGTAAACATCATCCTCTTCTCTGCTGACGGTGTGGACATGCCCGATGCATTGGCTGGCTTTGCTGCTTCTGCCGCATTGGCCGTTTCTGACATTCCCTTCAACGGTCCTATCTCTGAGGTGCGCGTAGCCCGCGTAGATGGCGAGTTCGTTATCAATCCCACCTTTGCTCAACTTGAAAAGGCCGACATGGATATCATGGTAGGTGCTACCATTGACAATATCATGATGGTCGAGGGTGAGATGAAAGAGGTTTCAGAACTTGACCTGCTTGAAGCCATGAAGGCAGCCCACGAGGCTATCAAGGTACAGTGTCAGGCCCAGCTTGAACTGATGGAAGAGGTTGGCTCTACCGTGAAGCGAGAGTACTGCCATGAGGTGAATGACGAGGAACTCCGCGCCGAGGTGAAGACTGCCTGCTATGACAAGGCATACGCCATTGCTGCTGAGGGCAACCGCGACAAGCACGCTCGTGCCGAGGCTTTCGAACTCGTTCGCGAGGAGTACAAGGCTGCATACACCGAGGCTCATGCTGAGATGGATGCCGATGAACTTGCCGAGAAGCTCTCGCTCATCAACCGCTACTACCACGATGTGGAGAAGGATGCTATGCGTCGTTGTATCCTCGATGAGGGCAAGCGCCTCGATGGCCGCTCCACAACCGATATCCGTCCCATCTGGTGCGAGGTGGGTTACCTGCCCGGTCCTCACGGCTCAGCTGTGTTTACCCGTGGTGAGACCCAGTCGCTCACCTCTGTGACTTTGGGTACCAAGTCTGACGAGAAGCTCATTGATGATGTGCTCAATCAGTCAAAGGAGCGTTTCCTCCTCCACTACAACTTCCCCCCCTTCTCTACCGGTGAGGCAAAGGCTCAGCGCGGCGTAGGCCGTCGTGAGATTGGTCATGGACACCTCGCATGGCGTGCCTTGAAGGAGGTGCTCCCTGTGGACTATCCTTACTGCGTACGCGTAGTATCTGATATCCTCGAATCGAACGGCTCATCATCTATGGCTACCGTATGTGCCGGTACGCTTGCTTTGATGGACGCTGGTGTGCCCATTCGCAAGCCGGTTTCTGGTATCGCCATGGGTCTTATCAAGAACGCTGGCGAAGAGAAGTATGCCGTACTGAGCGATATCCTCGGTGACGAAGATCACTTAGGTGACATGGATTTCAAAACCACCGGTACTGCCGATGGCTTGACCGCTACGCAGATGGATATCAAGTGCGATGGCCTCTCTTACGAGATCCTTGAAAAGGCGCTCTATCAGGCTCGTGATGCACGTCTCCACATCCTCGGCAAGATCACTGAGTGCATCGCCGAACCCCGCGAGGACCTCAAACCCCATGCCCCCCGCATCGTATCTATCACCATACCTAAGGAGTTCATCGGTGCTGTTATTGGCCCGGGTGGAAAGATTATCCAGGGTATTCAGGAGGAGACTGGTGCTACCATCGCTATTGACGAGGTTGACGGTGTAGGTAAGGTAGAAATCGCAGGTACCTGCAAGGAGGCTATCGACAGCGCTCTCTCCAAGATTCGCGCTATTGTAGCTGTTCCCGAGGTGGGCGAGGTATACACAGGTAAGGTGCGCAGCGTAATGCCCTACGGCGCATTTGTAGAGTTCATGGCTGGCCGCGACGGCTTGCTCCATATCTCTGAGATTGACTGGAAGCGTTTCGAGACCATGGAGGAAACCGGCATCCAGGAGGGCGACGAGATAGATGTGAAGTTGCTTGATATCGATCCCAAGACTGGTAAATTCAAGCTCTCACACCGCGCACTCATCGAGAAGCCCGAAGGCTATGAGGAACGTCCTGCACGTCCCCGTCGTGAGCGCCCCGAGCGTGGCGAGCGTCGTCCCCGTCCCCGTCGTGAGGAATAAGAAGTACATCCCTCCCTTCAATAGAGATGACTGCTGATGCGGTTTGTCTCGCTTTTCAGAGGTGCAGCCGACACGGCTGCACCTTATTCTTTTCGCATAAAGCGCAATTATCTTTTTTTTGCTTGGCAATATGCTGCAAAATGTCTACCTTTACACGCTGAAAGTGTTGCACTTGAAAGAAATGAACAATAATATAAATACTATGATGAAAAACAATTTTATGCGATGTGTCAAGGCTGCTGCAATGGCGGCAATAGTGCTCCTGGCATTTGCCCAATGTGGTGGTAAGGGCGGTGTGAAAGTAGACGGTACTGTCGTGGAGGTATACCTTGCCGACAGCGTATGCCGTACGTTTGACTTTTATGGCGATGATATCTTCCGCGTGTTCCAAGATCCGCAAGGTGGTGAGCTGCGCGATCCCGTGGCTACCCCTCATGCACAGATATTGGTAGAGAATCCTCGCCGCGATGTGACCAGCCTCGCCGTAAAGGAGAGAGGTGGCAAGACGGTGATGACCACGCCGCGCATCAAGGTGGTGGTGGACAAGGCGACTGGCCTGATGGCTGTGACCGACCGTGCAACAAAGAAGATTGTATTGGAGGAGACCACTCCCGCTATTGTCAAGGAGGGTGTGGCTGCGATGACCGTGAAGGCATCTGAAGATGAGTACTTCTACGGTGGCGGTATGCAGAACGGCCGTTTCTCGCACCGTGGCAAGGTGATACAAATTGTCAACTCGAACAACTGGGTGGACGGTGGCGTAACTTCGCCCACTCCGTTTTACTGGTCTACGGGTGGCTATGGTGTGATGTGGTATACCTTCAAGAAGGGTGTATACGACTTCAATTCAGAAGCTGATGGCACTGTGAAGATGCAGCACGATGGCGACTACCTTGATCTCTTTGTGATGGTCGGCGAGGACCCCGTGACATTATTGGGCGACTTCTATCAGCTCACAGGTAATCCAGTATTGCTGCCCAAGTTCGGTTTCTATGAAGGGCATCTCAACGCCTACAACCGCGACTACTGGACCGAGACTGCCGAGGGTGGCGTGCTTTTCGAGGATGGCAAGCGCTATAAGGAGAGCCAGAAGAACAATGGAGGTGTCAGGGAGACACTCAACGGCGAGAAGGTTGACGGTATGGTTGCTGCTGCAGGCTCGGCATCTGTTGCAGGGAACGGTGAGGTGCGTGTCCCTACCAACAACGGCAACTACCAGTTCTCTGCCCGTGCTGTGATAGATCGTTATGCGGCTCATGATATGCCTCTCGGATGGATACTCCCCAATGACGGTTACGGTGCAGGCTATGGACAGACAGGGACGCTCGAAGGCAACGTGGAGAACCTACGTCTGTTTGGCGAATATGCTCGTGCACATGGCGTAGAGTTGGGACTCTGGACGCAATCGGATCTCTATCCCAAGGAGGGGGTAGAGCCGTTGCTGCAGCGCGACATTATCCGCGAGGTGCGCGATGCTGGTGTACGTATTCTCAAGACCGACGTGGCTTGGGTAGGCCCAGGCTACTCGTTCGGTCTCAATGGTGTGGCCGATGTAGCCAAGGTGATGCCTGAATATGGCGATAATGCACGTCCCTTCATCATTACGCTCGATGGTTGGGCGGGAACGCAACGTTATGCCGGTCTGTGGAGTGGTGATCAGACTGGCGGAAACTGGGAGTATATCCGCTTCCACATTCCCACATACATCGGTTCGGGACTTTCAGGCCAGCCCAACGTGTCAAGTGATATGGACGGTATCTTCGGTGGCAAGAACGTGCCTGTCAACGTGCGTGACTATGAGTGGAAGACCTTTTCGCCTATGTTGCTCAATATGGATGGTTGGGGGGCCAACGAGAAGTATCCTCATGCGTTGGGTGAACCAGCCACATCGATTAACCGCTCATACCTGAAGTGGAAGTCAGTACTTACACCTTACACCTATAGCATTGCTCGCGAGGCAGTGTTTGGCCAACCCATGGTACGTGCCATGTTCCTCGATACCGAGAATGACTACACCTTGGGTAAGGCTACACAGTACCAATACATGTTTGGCCCTTGGTATCTCGTAGCGCCCATTTATCAGAATACTGCAGCTGATGCTGAGGGTAACGATGTACGTCACGGAATCTACCTGCCTGACGGTATGTGGATCGACTATTTCAGCGGTGAACACTATAAGGGTGGTCGCATTATCAACAGCTACGATGCACCCTTGTGGAAGCAACCTTTGTTTGTGAAGGCTGGCGCTATCGTGCCTCTCACACATCCACACAACAACGTGAATGAGATAGACCCCACACTTCGCATCTACGACATCTATCCTTATGGCGAGAGTAGCTTTGCAGAGTACGATGACGATGGCCGCACACAGGCTTATCTGTTTGGCGAGTTTGTGGAAACCAATATCAGCAGCACTGCCAAGAAGGGAAAAGCTGTCGTGACTGTAGCCCCCACAACAGGAACATTTGAAGGATTTGTACCGAAGAAACGTACCGAGATGCGCATCTATATGAATGAGCCTCCCAAGAAGGTGGTAGCCAAGGTCGGTGGCAGCAAGGTGGAACTCGAGGCTGTGGTTTCGGCTGCCGAGCTTGTGGTAACCGACAATGCTTACTACTATGACGCTGAGCCTGAGCTTAACCGGTTCTCTACACACGGTACCGCATCTGCCGAGGTGAGCGTCAAGGGTGCTCCTCGTCTGATGGTCAAGATTGCCGCTACAGATGTGACCAAGAATGCAGTGGAGGTTGTTGTGGAGGGCTATCAGTTTGAAGATGCCGACCCCTTGGTGGCAAAGACTGGTAAACTGGTTGCTCCTGCTATCACATTTGCCGAGGAGCATGTCGAGCCTTATGCACTCACTCCCTCATGGAAGTTGCAGCCCGAGGCCGACTATTATGAGATTGAGTTCGGCGGTATGATCTACTCTACCATCCGTGACAGTCTGCTTCGCTTCGAGGATCTCCAGGCCGAGACCGAGTACGCTTTCCGTCTGCGTGCAGTGAATGCTTCTGGCGCATCGAAGTGGACTGAGGCTAAGGTACATACCCTCTCCAATCCACTTGAGTTTGCCATTCCCGGTATCAAGGCCGAAAATACCTGTAAAGACCAACCAGGACAAGACGTACGCAAACTCTTCGATTATGACGAGGCCAGCATTTGGCATACCGACTGGGCGGGTGGTGCAGTACCTTTCACTATGGAGATTGACCTCGGTGGTGTGAACGTGCTCGACAAACTCGAATACCTCCCCCGTGAAGACGGTGGCAACGGTACACTCCTCCAGGGTTCTATTACCTACAGCGCCGATCGCAAGGCTTGGAGTGAACCTGTGGCCTTCAATTGGGCTCCTGATGGCACAGTGAAAGCTATCGCTTTCGATGGTAAGTCATCGGCTCGTTATATGAAGATGCATGTTACCGCTGCACGCGGAAACTTCGGTTCCGGCCGTGAGATGTATATCTTCAAGGTGCCTGGTACAGAAACTATTTTGCAAGGTGACATCAATCACGACGGTCGTGTCGACAAGGACGACTACACCTCATATATGAACTATACCGGCTTGCGTGCCGGTGACTCCGACTTCGATGGCTACATCAGCGGTGGTGACATCAACAAGAACGGACTTATCGATGCCTTCGACATCTCTACCGTAGGCGTAGCTATGCACGGTGGTGTGAGTACCTATGGCATGGGTGCATTGGCCGGCAAACTTGAACTTATATATCCGAAGAATATTCGCGAAGGTGAAGAGGTGAAGGTAATTATCCGTGGTAATGGTCTCAATGAGGTGAACGCTTGGAGTGTGGCTATCCCCTACGATGCTACCCAACTCAGGTATGTACACACCAATTCCGTTGGAACCAAGGATATGGACAACCTTACCTACGACCGTCTACACAAGAACGGCCAGAAGGCACTCTACCCCACCTTCGTAAACACAGGCAACAAGACTACGCTCAGCGGCAGTGGCGACATTGTGGAGATTACCTTCATTGCTCTTCAGAGCAGTGAGAAGTTGAATTTGCAGATGCAGGATGTGATGCTTGTAGACAAGAAGATGAATACAATTGAATGATTCAGACAAACATAAAGAAAGAAAAGTGTTAATATTAAGTGACGTGTAAAGTTTACACGCCACTTAATATTAATGTGTTCGTAGCCGCAAGGCGTTGCGAATATTCCTTGGTATTTGACACTAATGATACGTAATGTGCTTTACCTCAGCGCCTGCTCAATATCAGCGATAAGGTCTTCCACGTTCTCTATGCCTACCGAGAGACGGATGAGGTCGGGGGCTACACCTGCTTCGTGTAACTGCTCATCGGTGAGTTGGCGGTGGGTGTGACTGGCGGGGTGGAGCACACAGCTGCGGGCATCGGCCACGTGGGTAACGATGCAGATGAGCTTCAGACTGTCCATGAAGCGGATGGCCTCCTCGCGCGAACCTTTAAGTCCGAAGGCAATGACTCCACACGACCCGTTTGGCAGGTATTTCTGTGCCAAGACATGGTAGGGGTTGTCGGGCAGACCGCTGTAGTTGACCCATGCCACCTTGTCGTTCTGGCTCAGCCACTCGGCAATGCGCTGGGCATTTTCGCAGTGGCGCTTCACACGCAAGTGCAGCGTCTCCAGCCCGAGGTTGAGCAGGAAAGCGTTCATCGGAGCCTGTATGGAGCCAAGATCGCGCATCATCTGTGCAGTGGCCTTGGTGATGTAGGCCATCTTGCCGAAGTTGGTGGTGTAGGTAAGTCCGTGGTATGAGGCGTCGGGGGTGGTCAGTCCTGGGAACTTGTCAGCGTGGGAATCCCAATCAAAGTTGCCGCTGTCGACGATGGCACCACCCACTGCTGTGGCATGGCCGTCCATATACTTGGTGGTAGAGTGGGTAACAATATCGGCTCCCCACTCGAAGGGGCGGCAATTGATGGGGGTGGCAAAGGTGTTGTCTACAATGAGGGGAACACCGTTGCGGTGGGCGATACGGGCAAACTTCTCGATGTCGAGTACCTCACAGCCGGGGTTTGAGATGGTTTCGCCGAAGAGGCACTTCGTGTTGGGCCGGAAAGCTTTCTGTATCTCCTCTTCCGAGGCGTTCTGGTCGATGAAGGTCATGTCGATGCCCAATTTCTTCATCGTTACGCTGAATAGGTTGTACGTGCCACCATAGATGGCTGTGGAGCATACGAAGTGGTCGCCACTTTCGCAGATGTTGAACACGGCGTAGAAGTTGGCTGCCTGACCCGATGAGGTGAGCATACCTGCTACGCCACCTTCAAGGGCTGCAATCTTGGCTGCTACGGCATCGTTGGTGGGGTTCTGTAGTCGGGTGTAGAAGTAGCCGTTGTCTTCGAGGTCGAAGAGGCGGGCCATTTGCTCGCTGTTGTCATACTTGAACGTTGTGCTCTGATAGATGGGCAGCACGCGCGGCTCGCCCTTTTTCGGTGCCCATCCCTCTTGTACGCAAAGGGTTTCGGGCTTGTATGGTTTCTTCATATTGTCCGATATTTTGCAAATTTGCTGCAAAGTTACAAATCAAATGCTAATAATGATTAACTTTGCGTGGTTTTTTAATCTATAATTCAGCAGAAATGTTCTACCATATATTGGCGCTTGTCACCATCGCTGTGTGGGGCACCACCTTCGTCTCTACCAAGGTGTTGCTTTCCCATGGACTCACTCCGCCTGAGATTATGTTCTACCGCTTCATCATCGCTTATGCTTTGACGTGGATATTCACATGTAAACTTAGAGCCGATACGTGGAAGGATGAGCTGTTGCTGGCTGTGGCTGGTTTTACGGGTGGAACACTCTACTTCTTGGCAGAGAATACCGCCATCGACTACTCCCTCACCTCTAATGTGGCTCTTGTGGTGTGTGTTACTCCTGTGCTCACCGCTCTGCTCACCAGCCTCTGTTACAAGGAACGCATCACTGGTCGCCTCGTTGTTGGCTCTGTGGTGGCTCTGCTGGGAGTAGGATTCGTAGTGCTCAACGGTACGGTGTTGCAGATACACCCCTTGGGCGATGCTCTCGCTCTTGTGGCAGCCTTTGCATGGGCGGTCTATAGTATTGTCGTGCGTCGTTTCGACGGACGTTATACGACCTGGTTCGTCACGCGCAAGGTCTTTTTTTACGGCATAGTTACAATGATTCCCTTCATTGCTGCCGGTATGGGTGGTGGTCTGCATCTGGATCAGCTCTTCATTCCTGTTGTGGCTGGTAATGTGCTCTTTCTCTCTGTGGTAGCCTCCATGCTTTGCTTCTATTCATGGAATCTCGTGTTGGAGAAGCTTGGCACTGTGCGTGCTTCCAATTATATGTATACCCAACCCCTTGTATCGCTTGTCTGTTCCGTGGTGGTGCTGGGTGAACCCATTACTCAAATTGCTCTTCTCGGCGCAGTGTTTATATTGGTGGGTATCTATGTGGCGGAGCGGAAGCAACGGAAGTCTTAGTCCGTTTCGACGAGTTCGTCTCTTGTCTCCTATTATATATATGGATGTATGAGTGCATATATGCTATGTGTTGTGTGTGTGTAAGAAAGCGGTGTGTTGCGGTGCGTGTAGCTTGTCCTGTTTATGTCCGTCCTTTTTGCTTCAAAAACATGTTTTGTAACATGAAAATGGCAAAATCTGCAAAAAGCTCGGATTTTGGTTTCTGATGTTGGTGTTGAAAATCAGTGTCTTGTGATTTTTCTTAAAATTTCTTTCAAAAAAAGTTGGTAAAAGATTTGGTTTGTATGTGTAAAAAGTGCTACCTTTGCATCCGCAATCGAGGGGGACACCCCTTGCGGTTGTCGAGAAGAAGTGTTCTTTGAAAGATTTTCCATACAGACAAGTAGTACAAGAAGCTATGCCGTGATGTCGTCACGGTATAGGGTAAATAAACGAACCGTCAATTTGAATTGATAGACGAGGATACATCACGAGCAGAGTCAACGTCGCCTTAATGGCGTAAACAATATTTTACAATGAAGAGTTTGATCCTGGCTCAGGATGAACGCTAGCTACAGGCTTAA
>Ga0233360_1000003_pt1 | contig 149729 bp, 111 predicted proteins | sample ElkDunMinimDraft_20_FD_180671 | JGI IMG/M metagenome (GOLD analysis project Ga0233360, IMG submission 180671) | Fecal eukaryotic communites from dung pellets of Tule Elk in California, USA - Elk Dung A0 | ecosystem: Host-associated > Mammals > Digestive system > Large intestine > Fecal...
AAGAGGACTGTTTCTGCGTATAGCTCATGAAGCTGGACGACGCACTAGTTCACCTCTCTCCTTTGGTTAACTTTTACAAAGGTAGGGATTTTTCTCTACCTTTGTTTTTACTCTGCAAATCTAAAGGGACACCGCAGACTTAGAATCTGTTTTAAAATTATCGCTAATATGTTTTAGGATCTGCTTTTCGGTTTATCTGAGGTTCTTTTTGGCATCTTTGCACTCTCAATTCTTGCAAATAGACCACTATTTATCTTTAATGAGGGTAGGCTGCACTCGCTAAGCATTATAAGCAAGCTTATATGCGCTCGTTGGCACTACTCTTGCTGCGCCTTGACAGCGCAAATCTACACTAAAATACCTCTCAGCTAAACTCGAAATAATTTTAAAACAGATTCTTACACAGAGGCACGCATCGCTATCGCTTGCGTGTAACCATCCGGTGCGCATACACTCGGTGAACTACATTTTCAAGCGAAACAACACGTCAACAGAACAATGCTTCCATATCGACTCTTGCTATTATCTGGTCACTGTACATGCCCTCTTTCATTCCAAAAGTGGTAATCATTGTTGGGATTATACTGCTTCGTGTCCCCGTGACCTCCTTAAATGCACTAATACGATTCTGAATCTTGAGATACTCCTCTTTATCAAGGCTATACAAATCTTCACAATACTTAACCTCACATAGATTGATGGTATTATCGGCACGGTCAATGATAACATCAATTTGTGCCCCATTTTCAATTCGATTGGTCTTCCATGTATAGAACTCCGCAGACACACTTGCAATACCCAACGCCGATTTAATTTGCGGCATATGCGCCTTACAAATACGTTCGAACGCAAGACCATACCAAGCGGTAATCTCCGGTGCATTCACATGGCGGGTCCAGAAATGCTCTTCTACGATATTCCTACCTGCAAATGTATTATAAAATATGGTATAGAAGTCTACCAACTGGTAAATTGCCGAGTTTGCTTTTACCTTTTTCTCTCTCACATTACATTTGCGCAAGAAGTCGCAATAAACAAGGTCGGTAAGCATATCCCCCAGCTTGCCATTGTTTGAGGTGTGCAGCTTACTACTAATCTCCTCCCTCGTCAAACCCTTTGAATGTTTTGCCAACAATGAAACGATTTCAAGGTAAGGCTGGGGATTCTTGAATAACGACGAGAACAATCTACGATATTCTTTCTTCAACTCCGCATTGCCACTAAAGAACAACCTGTCAAGACCTGTTGCAGGACTGTCGGTTCTCTCGAATAAACTCATATAATATGGAACCCCTCCAATAGCCATATACGCTTGAATTATGCTCAGACGATTCCATACAAAACCATTGTTTGCGAAGAACTCCTCTGTCTCGCCGAGTGTAAATGGATGCAGATGAATCTCGTGTGTAATACGGTCGTGGAGGCCCCCATGGTTATCTATTACATTACGCACCATCCATGATGTTGCAGACCCACAGACTATCAGCATTATCTCCGGCTGCCAGTTTGCCCAGTTGTTCCAGAAATGCCCGAGGGCATTTACAAAACCAGCCTTCTGAGTATCAAGACAAGGTAATTCATCTATAAATATGACACATCGCTTACCCGGTTCCATTTGGGATTCCAACAATTGGCGAAGAGCAAAGAATGCATCAATCCAGTTTTGATTCTTCTTACCTTTATATCCATATATCTTAAGGGCTGTATGGAATGCTGTCATCTGCTCAGCCTTGCTACCTTCCATGACTCCTGTCATATCAAAAGCAAACTGATTTCTAAAATATTGACGGATAAGATATGTTTTACCTACTCGTCGTCTACCATACACCGCGATAAACTCTGCCTTACCGGAATTATAATATTGGCCAATCTGAGCCAGCTCTTTCTTTCTGCCGACTATAACCTGTTTCATACTCATGTACTCTATTATCCGAATGCAAATTTAGTGATTTTTCAAGAAAAACAGCCGATACCGTGCGAAAGTTGCATTTTTTTTTACGTTTTCGCAGGGTATCGGGCATTTTCATCCGCATTGCCTTGTCATTATCTCGAATTCTGACTATCCCTAGAAAAGGTTACACTTTATCCAGTATTTGACAAGTGCAAAGATAAGACATTTTTCCTTAGAATAGAGCCACAAACGGGCAAAAACTTGTACTTTTTGAAAGTTTTTGCCCGTTTGTAAATTCATATATAATTACATATTAATTGTTTAGCTTATTTTACACCACAATCATCAACTCACAAATTAAGCAACAGGTTCAATAGGTGCAGAAATCCTTGAAAGCGGGCAGAAACTTGTGCTTTTTTGAAGTTTTCGCCCGTTTAACCCGATAATATCTGACCACAAAAAGTAGACAAAAAAAGAGACAGGAGGTGATTTTTGTTTCATCGCGATGAAACAAAATTTTTATCGCGTAGAAACAAAATTTTCTTCGTGAGGGAGTGTTTTTGCTTCAATGGCTGTTTGTCCGGCATTACGTCACAGGTGCGACACAGCATTGGAGCAGGTGCCCGAAAAGGTCGCCCGAGGTGTCAGCCTCAACTTGCGACAAGTTGAAGCGTAAGCCCCCTGCCAAATGAAAGGAGGGAAACCTTCCGGCTTCCCTCCTGTTTCTTATGGTTGTCTGCTGATTGATTACTTCGCTACAGCTTCGAGCTTCTTCATGATAGAGAAGATGAAGATGAATGATACGAGACATACGCCAATCATTACAGCCCAGAGCACCCAAAGGGGGATGTTCTTGTCCCACAAGGTGGGGCCGATAACGGTGAGGTAGTTACCGATGGCAGTAGCCGCAAACCAGCCACCCATCATGAGGCCCTTGTACTTGGGAGGTGCCACCTTGGTCACGAATGAGATACCCATGGGTGAGAGCAGCAGCTCGCCGAAGGTGAGCACGAGGTAGGTAGAGATGAGCCAGTTGGGCGACACGAGGTTAGCCTCAGCACCGGCACTCAAGGCAGTGGGGTTGGGCTGACCGATAGAAGCAACGGCCATGATCACGAAACCGAGAGCGGCAATGAGCATACCGAGACCGATCTTACGGGGAGCAGAGGGCTCCTTGCCCCTCTTGGCCAAAGCACCAAACACGGCCATCGAAACGGGTGTCAGGGCTACCACGAAGAAGGGGTTAAACTGCTGGAAGATCTGAGGCAGGATAGGTGTAGACTCGGGAAGGCCAATGTACTGATATACGAGGAACGCCAAGCAGACGATGGCAATAGCTCCAGGTACAATCTTGTTCTTGTTCTGGAACACACCAAACAAAGCGTATACAGCGATAGCGGCTACGGCAAGGTTCCATACGCTGATACCGAGGCTCATGAAGCCGGTAGCAAAGGGCTGCGTGTAGTCACGGGCGAAGAAGGTCAGCGTAGCACCGTTCTGATGGAAGGCCATCCAGAAGAAAAGTACAACGATGTATACGAGTACGAGAGCCACGAGACGGTCCTTGGTCTGCTTCGGTGTCAGCTCCTCAACAGCCATATCGCCAGTCTTGGGCTGAGTCTTGGCATTGTAGTCGGCATGCTTGAATGTGCCACGGAAGCCGTAGTAGATAGCGATAGAAGCCACAAGCGAGATGCAAGCTACTGCGAAACCATAGTGATAAGCCTGTGACAACTGGTCGAGGTAAGTCTGGCAGAATTCAGGCATAGGGCCTACATAACCCTGCTCAGCCTGCAGACGACCAAGGGCAATAAGATTATCAGAAGTAATAGTGCCATCGAGGAACTGGTGAGCCAGTTCGGGGATACGGGCATGGTAGCTCAGGTTGGCCTTACCGAGGATCCAGTTGGTAACGGCGGTAGCAGCGGTAGGAGCAAACATGGCACCGATGTTGATGGCCATATAGAAAAGTGAGAAACCAGAGTCACGGCGTGTTGAGAACTTGGCCTCATCGTAAAGGTTACCTACCATCACCTGGAGGTTACCCTTGAACAGACCGGTACCCAAAGCAATCAGCGCGAGAGCACCGATCATCATTGTCAGGCCCATTGTGTCGGCTCCGGTAGGGATAGCCAGCAGTGCATAGCCAAGGAACATGATGAAAATACCGATGGTAACCATCTTGCCGTAGCCAAACTTGTCGGCGAGGATACCGCCTACCATAGGCAAGAAGTATACACCTGCCAAGAAGATAGAATAAAACTGTCCGGCCTCAGCAGCTGAGAAACCGAACTTCGCTTGCAGGAAGAGAGTAAAGATTGCAAGCATCGTGTAGTAGCCGAAGCGCTCACCTGTGTTCGCCAAGGCTAATGCATAAAGTCCTTTTGGTTGTCCTTCAAACATAATTGCGTTATTAGTTAATGATTATTAATTGTCTAAGTGACGTGTAAAAAATAACCTGCATCATTTTAATAAGCACCTTGCTCATGTAACAACATTATTATCAGCTGTCTTTTTAGCGTTTTTCTCTTTGCTTATCAGTCACATAGCTCGCTATGCTCCTTCTTCGCAAAAAGAAAACCATCCAAAAATACAAGCTGAAACTGAAGCAGCTTATTATTTACACGTCACTAAAATCGGACAAAGATAATCATTATAGCGCAATCATCCAAAAATTTCAAGAGCTTTGAAGCATTTTTGCATCTTGTCCAACGCATAGTCTACCTGCTCCTTAGTATGGGTAGCCATAAGGGAGAAACGGATAAGGGTATCGTTGGGTGCACAGGCGGGTGGCACTACGGGGTTGACAAAGATGCCCTCGTCAAAGAGCATGCGGGTGACGAGGAAGGTCTTCTCCATATCGCGGACGTAGAGTGGTATGATGGGAGTTTCGGTAGCACCAATCTCGAATCCCAACGTGCGGAAGCCGTCAAGGGCGTAACGGGTGACCTCCCACAGGTGACCGATGCGCTCGGGTTCCTCCTGCATGATATGGAGCGACTCCAAGGCTGCAGCCGTAGCTGCCGGGGTGAGCGAAGCGCTGAAGATGTAGGAGCGTGAGTTGTGACGCAGGTAATTGATCGTGTCACGGTCAGAGGCAATGAAACCGCCAATGGAGGCAAACGACTTGCTGAAGGTACCCATCAGGAGGTCCACCTCGCCGGCCACACCGAAGTGATGGCAGGTGCCGCGGCCACCGATGCCCAGGACACCGAACCCGTGAGCCTCGTCGACCATGATATTGGCATTGTACTTACGCGCCAAGCGTACGATTTCGGGCAGTGGGGCTATGTCGCCTTCCATAGAGAACACACCGTCAGTGACGATGAGCTTGATGGCATCGGGACGGCACCGTGCGAGTTCACGTTCGAGCGAAACCATATCTCCATGCCGATATTTGCGTGGGGTGGAGAATGAGAGACGCCGGCCCTCCACGATGGAGGCATGGTCGAGTTCGTCACAGATGACATAATCGTCCTTACCTGTCACGCACGACACCACTCCGAGATTCACCTGAAACCCCGTGGAGTATACCATGGCATCCTCCTTCCCTACCCACTGGGCCAGTTCGTGCTCCAGTTGCAGGTGCAGGTCGATGGTGCCATTGAGAAAGCGTGAGCCGGCACACCCCGTGCCATATCGGCGGGTAGCCTCCGTTGCGGCTGCTATCACCCGGGGGTGGTTGGTAAGTCCGAGGTAGGAGTTGGAGCCGAACATCAACACACGCCGGCCATTCATCATCACCTCGGTATCCTGCTCGCTCTCTATACAGCGGAAATAGGGATATACACCTTTGGCCTTAATCTGCTGTGGCAGGTCATAGCGGGCCATACGTTTACGTAAGAGATTCATCCTTATATATCGTTACAATTTTTAACTCAACGGTGGTTGGTGGTACGTGGAGTATAACAACGAAGATGCCCGGTTTGTTGCGCCTCACTTTGCCTTGGCAAAAAAAATGGTGCCGCAAAGCTATGCGGCACCATTTTCAGCTAAGTTTATCAAGTTTTACTTGATGTACATTTTCTTACCATTTACGATGTAGAGACCCTTCTCGAGGTTCTTCACGCCATTGGCTGTAGTCTTGATAGACTTACCGTCTACAGAGTATACTGTAATGGTAGCGTTACCCTTCTCGAGGTTCACGATACCGGTTGAAGGACCAGCAGTAGATGCGATATTGAAGTTGAAGAGACGAGCGTTGTCCATTACAACCCAGTTAGCATCGGTAGCCTCTACCTTCATACCTACCTTCAAGGTCTCACCCTCAGCAATAGAAGCAGTAACCATTACCAACTCGGCACCGATGGCCTGGTTAGTAGCATCACGGTCAGTATTGATGGTGTGAACCTCGATTGCATTGTTATTAGCGTAAACAGATACACCTGTTACCTCGTAATCGTCAGCCTGAGCCTGATTACATGCAACGACATAAGCCATGAATGTATAGGTACCTGCGGGCAGACCGGAGATTTCCTGATAGAAGTCAAGGTCGGCAAGTGCACCACTATTAGAAGGAGTCCACTTCTCCACGAAGCCATCGTTTACGTTGGTCCACTTGTTGTGGCTACCGGTAGCCATGTCACCGGTCCATCCGTTAACACCGTCAGAGAAGTCACCGTTTACAAGACCCTCCACCTCATTGGCAGCGAGGTAAGCAACCTTAGCCTCTTGCAACTCAGTGAGCATATCTGCAGTAGCGGTAGCATCGGCATAGAGAATCTCGGCGAGCTCAACCACCTCAGCGAGGTCGTCATAAGCGTTAGCCGTCTCCACCATCACCACCTTGCAGTCAGCAACAGCCTTAAGGATAGCCTCGTAGTCAGCGATAGATGCATTGGCAGCAGCAATGGCAGCCTGCAATGCAGCCTGAGCGCTCTCAACCTCAGCAGCAGTAGCAGCCTTGGCAGCAGCCACAGCAGCCTCAAGAGCAGCCTTCACATCCTTGTTGTATACGCCTTCGATAGCCTCAGCCTGCTCAATCAATGCGCTGAGCACCTCAGTAGAGAAGCGAGGATCATCGGCACTGGCAATATTCCAGATATAGAGAGCATCACCCAAAGTAGGCTGACCAGAAGCCACAGCCAATGTAGCAGGATCTACGTTCACGAAGCAGTTGGCACCCCAGCTTGTACCAGCTGAGTTGGTCAAGCGGATTGCATACTTACCCTCCTTATTCTTGTAGAATACCTGGCTTTCCCATACACGCTTCTTCTGTCCATTAGAGCCAGTGATAAGCTCAGTCTTGATGGCACCGGTACCATCATTATTAGCAGCGTTAGACATGTAGTATCCATTGCTTGCCATGAAACTTGCCTTGCTTGCGAACGGAGTCTCATCGGTCACGTTACCTGCAGAGAATGTCACTGTGGTGGGCACATTGGTCACTACCCAGTTGTTTGCACCTGCAGCATAGAGGAAGTGGTTCTTACCGGCAGCGTCGGTATAGAATACATAGCCTTCACCCTCAGGGATAGAGGCAAGCATACCTTCGCCGAGATAGTCTACATCGTTCTTCTCGCCGAGATAGGTCAGACGGAAGTTATCGAACATCAGCCAGTCGTTCTCCACGCCAGCAGTCTTCACAACACCAAGCTTGATGGTACCGTCAGTTACAGTCAATACCATAGAGTGCTCATACAGACCTGCAGTGAAAGCATGTACAGCCTGTGCCATATCATTAGGAGCCATACCGTAGCTACCGAAAGTAGCACCCTCGTTCACCTTACCTGCCTCGTCGATGATACTCATCACCGGCACGCTCTCATCATTGGCGAAGAAGTTGGCATTGAGTACCTCTGTACCGGCAGCACGTGCAGCAGCAGCATTGTCGATAGAGCCCATACGGTAGAATCCCTGTACATCCACGCGGTATACACCATTCGGCACGTTCTTGATTTCCTGTGCAACCTCAGCTGTAGCTGTGTTGAACTTCTCAGCACCAAAGCCTACGTTATTGTCACCACCAAAAGCAGGTGAACCGCTCCATGCTGTGTTCTCCTGGTCGTTGCGGTTGAAGTTTGCACCACGAACAAGGAAGGTTGCATCTGCAGGATTTGCCACAGAGGCTCCGTCCAGCATCGCCTTGCGCTCCTCAACAGTTACGAACTGCCAGTAGCAGGTAGAGTCAAGCTCTGTCACATTGGTTACGACTGACGTCGCATCGCTACCGATATAGACAGCACCCACCTTCAAGGTGTATACGTCAACACCCACCTCCTTGATAGTTACGCTTGTAGCAGCACCATCAACGAAAGTACCGGTGAAGTAGTGCTGGTTATTACCATTGTCTACTGTACTTGAGAGTGTATAAGTCTCACCTGAGCCGGCAACAGTCCAGAGCAGACCTACGGGGAGATATGAAGCCTGTGTGCCCCAAGAGTTTGCACCACCGAGGAACGCCTTCTTTGCGGGGTTGTAGAGATAAGCCTGCAAGCCATCAGCTACAGTAGCGCCCGACCAGGGAGAGTCAACCTCTACGGGATCCATCTCGAACTGATAGGTGATGTTAGCCTTGGCTGTCTCATACTTGCGGTCATCGATCAAGCTCTCCACGAGGAACATGCCTTCAGGAACGATTACATTGACATTACCACTGGTAACGAGTGTGTCAGCGAGTGTTACAGTTACGCTATTGCCCTCGAATACGCACTGTGCAAGTGCAGCCTCAGCGAGTACACGACCCTTCACGTTGGTCACCTTGATAGTCTCGGTGCAAGCCTCGTTGGCCGAAACAGCCGATTCGTAGGTCAGTGTGAAGCCGGTGAGTGCCTCGAGCATAGTACCGGCCACGGGAGAAACAGTCTGCTCATGGAGATTAGGAACGATGGTGTCGTCACCCTCGCAGTAGATGCGGAAGTTATCAACCTTGAACCATCCGTCACCAACAGCGGCTACCTTGATAAGGAGGTCACCACCCTTGTGTTCGAAGTTACCCAATGCCATATCATAACCTGTAGACTTATTAGAGCCTCTATAGGTAACAGTGTTGTCGCCAGCCGACATCTCGAAGAGAACCGCAGCATCGGTAGCCACCACTGCATGCAATGAGTAGATACCTGCGGGAAGTCCCTTCACTACCTGAGAGATGTAAAGGCCTGAGCCACCCCATGTGTTGAAGAGGTAGTCGCCATTGCAACCCTCCATTGCATAGTCACCGGAATTCTTCTTCACACCGGTATCGATACCAGCCATCACATCCCAACCAGTGAAGTCACCAGTCTCGAATGAGGGGTTAACAATTACATGAGACACATTGAACAACGTACCCTCATTAGCCTCAGCCTTGGGAGCGTATGCTAAATAAGCGGCTTGCAAAGCACTGGTCTTAGCCAACAGTTCGTCAATAGTCGTAATTGTATACAAGTTGCTTGGTCCGTTGGCCTCCAATGCATCTGCCAAAGCGTCCTCTACAGTAGCGTTAAGCGGAGTAGAGTTATTCTTGGCATTCTCGGCAAGCTCATAAGCCGGCATGTATGCATCGGCAAATACAGCAGAGATTTCATTAACATAAGCAATGGTTGCCTTAACTTTTTCAGTCATGGCATCCAAGAATGCAATGTCATCATAGTCAGCCAAGTTGTCAAGGATAGCGTGCATCTCGTTGTGGATGGGCAACCAAATCTCGTGGTATACACCCAACAGAACGTTCATAGAGCTCTTACCATTCAGCAGGTCAAACTCCTTCATAGCTTCAGCCAGCAAGCCACCAGCTACAGCTGCATCGTATACGCCTACGAGCTCGAGCTTCACATTGTCAAACGCCATCCAGTTGGCTGTTGTGTTCTCACCCTTCATACCGAAAGTGAGGACACCATCCTTGGCAACAACCTCTACGCTGAAGCGCTCGGGAGCGCCATCACCAGTAGCCACGGGAGTCGTGGCATCGTTGATAAAGAGCATGGCACCGGTTACAGGTGAAGAAGAACCTTGGCGCACAGCAATAACATCAGCAGACAGGCGATAGGTACCAGCAGGCATATCAGCCAAAGTCTGAGATGCTGATGTATTGCCCAAATTAGCATTCCAAACCCAGATTTCCTGGAACTTGCTTATTGTAATATCGCCATTTGAGTAGGAAGCACCCTGATATGCCCAACCTGTAGAAGTCCATCCACTGACATTGCCATTCTCCATGTCGGGATTGGCCACCAAGAAGGTTGCATCTGCAGGTGTTTCAGGAGAAACAGACTCACCTACTTCCTCAACCCATTCATTGATAGCCACGCTATTCTCAGCACGAGTAATAGCTGCGTTCAAAGCAGCGGTAGCCTCAGTAATCAGAGAGCCGGTAATACCATCTTCCAAAGCAGCTTCAGCTGCAGCAATAGCCTCGGCCAGCTGCTCCATTGCACCTTCGCTAAAGTCACCCTCCAGTGCCTCAGCCTCAGCCTTCAATGCGCTAAGAGCGTCGAGCTGCGGCTTCATCTGTGCCTTCAACGGCTCTTTAGCCTCTTCAGAATCCCCATAGTAAGCCAAGCGGAAGTTGTCGAATACCAGCCAGTCACCACCAACCGATGTAAATTTCTGCACACCAATGGTAGCGTAACCATCCGTCACAGCAAAGTATACCGAATTGTTGTCATAATAGCCAGCATTAAAGTATGTTGAGGCTTCACTTTGAGAATTAGGAGCAGCGCCACCCGTCTTGCCTGCATCCACATCGATATGCATAATCTGTGTGCCATATCCGTTAGCCACAAGCTGCACATCGTATGTGGTAGCACCACGGTAGAAAGCCTGTGCCTTCAACTCGTAAATACCATTGGGAAGTCCCTTCAAGGTTTGAGTTACTGACACAAGACCTGCATTCCATTTTTCGCCATTAAAGTTATCCATCGCACCATCGATTTTGGGAGAGCCGCTCCATGAGCCGTTCAGCCCATTAGCATTACGGCCAAAGTTTGCACCCGGAATAAGCGCAGTCACATCAAAAGGCTTAGCAGCCGTGGCAGCTGTCATCTGTGCCTTGATGTCTTCAGCCGTAAGCAACTGCCAGTAGCAACCGTCATTCAAGTCTGTATATTCCACGGTATTAAGACCCGTATAACCAACATACCTGCCACCATTGTTAAAGGTGTAAATATTCTCACCAACCTCTTCAAAGGTATAACCGTCCTTAGACTTCTGATCCATAAAGAGATCCGAGGCACGCAAATAGCAGCCAGAGAATGAAAGTGTAGTACTGAGTGCATAGACATCACCACTTCCTTCCAAAATAACAGGATATGCATCCACGCCGAACGAAGCACGCGTACCCCAGTTGTTACCCGCTTTCAGGAAAGCCTGAGCCTTGGTGTTGTAAAGATAGTAGGTCTTACCATTTTCGATGGCAGCACCTACCCATGGTGACTCTACTGTCACCTGCGCCCATGCACTGAAATTGGTGCATAGCAGCATAGCGATAAACGCCAACAAAAAACTAAATCTCTTTTTCATAAATGATTTTGGTTTTTGATTAATAAAGTTAAAAAATTAGTTATATATTAATTGGTTTTTCACTGTAATCATGCCCAAGGTCACGCATTAGTAGCCAATGCACACAATTTGTGGGCAAATATACGCAAATAATTCATATAAAAAGCTAAAAGTTCCTTTTTTTTTCGTTCCCGCTTGTTTTTTTCCTACAGCACGGATGGCATAGTGCCGCATGGGCCATACGCTAACCCTTATACCCATCCGGTCCCTTGCCGGCACACCATCCGTTCTCCATTCCTTCGGATGTACCTGCACACTGACTTTATTGTTCACACGGAAGACAAGCACGGCACACGCCTCACACTGAATGTCTTTTTGTCTCACGCGAACTGCGCTGACTTACACAGAGGCGCGCATCGCTACCGCTTGCGTGTGTCGGCTTGCCAAGTGTATACATTCCGGAGGAAGCGAGGGCGGAGCGACTCGCTAAGTCTGCGAAAGTCTGCGGGGTGAGAAAAGAAAAAAACAGTCCGTGGGGGAAGTTCGGCGGAGTCTGCGTACTAGATTAGTATTATTCAGCTACCGCCCAGTCGTCCACGGTGCCGGTCTCTGACGAGAAGCTCACCCCGATGCGGTAGAGCGGACGCGGGTCAGAGGCGTAGGGACGGGCATAGCCACGCTCCTCTATCTGTGCCAGAGCCTCGGCTGCCGTGCCGTCGAGCTTGAACTCGAAGATGTAGATATAGTCGGGAACCTCGATGATGCAGTCCACGCGCCCCTCGCTCTGCTGCTTCTCGGTATAGACGGTGTAGCAGCTCACCATGCGCATGAGCAGGTAGAAGGTGTAGTGGAAGTAGCGTTCACGCTCGCGTTCCGTCTCCTTACGACGCATCGTGTAGGGGATGTCGGCGAGGAAACCCGTGAGGAGCTTGCGGAAACGCTCCAGGTCGCCACGCTTGAGGGCATAGAACACCTCAATCGTCCAACTACTGGCACTCTCCTTGGACTTCAGGTAGTCTGTGGCTATCATCGTGACGAAGCCCTTGCGCACCTCATTGTTGGGGAAGTCCAGCAGGAAGGTGTTCGTAGAGATGTCACACTCCTTGATGGTGAGGTATCCGCTCTGGAAGATCATCGGCAGCGGCTTCTCCACATCGGCCTTGTAGTCGATAAACTCGCTCGGATCGTAATACCTACCGGTGAGTTCGTCCAGGTCCTCGTGCGTGTGGTTGAGCAGGCGGATGAGGTATGAGGGTGTGCCGCTGCGGAACCAGTAGTCGTCCACCCGCTGCGAGGCGAAGGCGTTGAGCAGGCTGAAGGGGTTATAGATGTCGGTCAGTCTGGTGCCGAAATGGTAACCGTCGTACTGGCGCTTCAGGAATAGCTTCATCTCCTCCTCGGTCATCCCGTATTCTTCAGCCATTTCCCTGATAGGCTCATTGAAGTAACTGTACAGCTCTGCCTCGGTGATGCCGCACAGCGCTTCGTAGCGACGGTCCATGCTGATGTCCGCCGGTTGGTTGAAGCCGCTGAACACGCTCACCTGCGAGAACTTCGTCACACCCGTGAGCAGCACGAACTGCAGATCCTCGTCGGCAGCCTTGAACACCGAGTAGAAGCCTTTCAATATGTCGCGGTTGACATCCTCGATGGGACGACGTTCGCCATCCACCTCTATGGTGTAGTTAGTGTCGAGCACATCCAGGATGGGCTTGTCATATTCGTCGATGAGTACCACGGCACGGCGGCCATACTTCTGGTGTGCCTGCTTCAGCACGTAGGCGAAGCGGTCACCTAACGACACTTCGTCGGATGTCTTGCCATACTCCCGCTCCCACTCGGCCACATGACCCTCTATCTTTCTATGCAATGCATTCCCCTGCGTGAAGTTCGTCCCGTTGAAGTCGATATGGAATACCGGATACTCTGCCCACTCCGTTTCCAATGAGTCGATGGCCAGCCCGCGGAACAGTTCCTTCTTCCCCAAGAAATAGGCCTTGAGGGTAGATACCAGCAGGCTCTTGCCGAAACGGCGGGGGCGACTGAGGAAGTAGATTTTTCCTTTCGTCACAAGGTCATAGACCAGTGCAGTCTTGTCCACATACACATAACCATCCTCGATGATCTGTGCAAAACTCTGTATGCCTATCGGGTACTTCATAATCGCTTATGTTACTCTATTGTTGCAAAGATACGAATAAGCGAGCGAAAAACATCAAGCCTGCTTGAATATTTTTCTCAGCGAGCGAGAGTATCTTCGCGGTTTACCGCAAAGATAGATATTATTCCTTATCCCACAAACATTCTCGTGTAGAAAAATGTTTCTCGCCCATCAGGTACGGCAAACACGCCTCACACTGAATGTCTTTTGTCTCACGCAGACTGCGCTGACTTACACAGAGGCACGCATCGCTACCGCTTGCGTGTAACCATCCGGTGCGCATACACTCGGTGAACTACATTTTCAAGCGAAACAACACGTCAACAGAACAATGCTTCCATATCGACTCTTGCTATTATCTGGTCACTGTACATGCCCTCTTTCATTCCAAAAGTGGTAATCATTGTTGGGATTATACTGCTTCGTGTCCCCGTGACCTCCTTAAATGCACTAATACGATTCTGAATCTTGAGATACTCCTCTTTATCAAGGCTATACAAATCTTCACAATACTTAACCTCACATAGATTGATGGTATTATCGGCACGGTCAATGATAACATCAATTTGTGCCCCATTTTCAATTCGATTGGTCTTCCATGTATAGAACTCCGCAGACACACTTGCAATACCCAACGCCGATTTAATTTGCGGCATATGCGCCTTACAAATACGTTCGAACGCAAGACCATACCAAGCGGTAATCTCCGGTGCATTCACATGGCGGGTCCAGAAATGCTCTTCTACGATATTCCTACCTGCAAATGTATTATAAAATATGGTATAGAAGTCTACCAACTGGTAAATTGCCGAGTTTGCTTTTACCTTTTTCTCTCTCACATTACATTTGCGCAAGAAGTCGCAATAAACAAGGTCGGTAAGCATATCCCCCAGCTTGCCATTGTTTGAGGTGTGCAGCTTACTACTAATCTCCTCCCTCGTCAAACCCTTTGAATGTTTTGCCAACAATGAAACGATTTCAAGGTAAGGCTGGGGATTCTTGAATAACGACGAGAACAATCTACGATATTCTTTCTTCAACTCCGCATTGCCACTAAAGAACAACCTGTCAAGACCTGTTGCAGGACTGTCGGTTCTCTCGAATAAACTCATATAATATGGAACCCCTCCAATAGCCATATACGCTTGAATTATGCTCAGACGATTCCATACAAAACCATTGTTTGCGAAGAACTCCTCTGTCTCGCCGAGTGTAAATGGATGCAGATGAATCTCGTGTGTAATACGGTCGTGGAGGCCCCCATGGTTATCTATTACATTACGCACCATCCATGATGTTGCAGACCCACAGACTATCAGCATTATCTCCGGCTGCCAGTTTGCCCAGTTGTTCCAGAAATGCCCGAGGGCATTTACAAAACCAGCCTTCTGAGTATCAAGACAAGGTAATTCATCTATAAATATGACACATCGCTTACCCGGTTCCATTTGGGATTCCAACAATTGGCGAAGAGCAAAGAATGCATCAATCCAGTTTTGATTCTTCTTACCTTTATATCCATATATCTTAAGGGCTGTATGGAATGCTGTCATCTGCTCAGCCTTGCTACCTTCCATGACTCCTGTCATATCAAAAGCAAACTGATTTCTAAAATATTGACGGATAAGATATGTTTTACCTACTCGTCGTCTACCATACACCGCGATAAACTCTGCCTTACCGGAATTATAATATTGGCCAATCTGAGCCAGCTCTTTCTTTCTGCCGACTATAACCTGTTTCATACTCATGTACTCTATTATCCGAATGCAAATTTAGTGATTTTTCAAGAAAAACAGCCGATACCGTGCGAAAGTTGCATTTTTTTTTACGTTTTCGCAGGGTATCGGGCATTTTCATCCGCATTGCTTTGTCATTATCCCTCAAATTCTACCGATAACTGATGACAAGCACAACACACGGCACACACTGAATGTCTTTTGTCTCACGCAGGACTGCGCTGACTTAGAATCTGTTTTAAAATTATCGCTAATATGTTTTAGGATCTGCTTTTCGGTTTATCTGAGGTTCTTTTTGGCATCTTTGCACTCTCAATTCTTGCAAATAGACCACTATTTATCTTTAATGAGGGTAGGCTGCACTCGCTAAGCATTATAAGCAAGCTTATATGCGCTCGTTGGCACTACTCTTGCTGCGCCTTGACAGCGCAAATCTACACTAAAATACCTCTCAGCTAAACTCGAAATAATTTTAGAACAGATTCTTACACAGAGGCACGCATCGCTACCGCTCGCGTGTAACCATCCGGTGCGCATACACTCGGTGAGAAAAGAGTATTGTGTTCTGTGTGAGACAATAAAAGAGGCAGGCTGGGAAATCTCCCAGCCTGCCTTAACATCATTACCACCGATATGTGATGGAAAGTGATATTACTTAGCCGCTACACACACAGCCACACGGTTGTCGTCATTTACCTGGAAGGGCTGCTCAGTATCGCCCTTGGCAACGGCAACGATGCGGTCGGCAGCAATGCCTGCAGCCTTGAGAGCCTCGGCTACAGCCTGAGAGCGCTCCTCACCAAGGCGAGCATTGATCTTGGCATTACCTGTCTGCTTGTCGGCATAGCCGGTGATGGTCACCTTAGTCTCGGGATACTTGTTGAGGTATGCCACGAGCTCCTCCACCTTGCCCTGCTGATCGTCACGGATAACAGACTTGTTGAGGTCGAAGAAGATGTTCTGTGTCATAGGCTTCACCTCAGGCTTAGCCACCACTACGGGCTTGGGCTCCTCCTTCACTACAACAGGTTTGGGCTCTTCCTTCACTGCTGTGTAGATAATCTCGTCACGCTTGGTATGGCTCTTGCCGAGGCGAACTATGATGCCGGCCAGTGCGTTGAACTGCCAGTCAACATTCTCGGCACGCTTCGAGTTGAAGCGGTCAGAGGTGATGTTGGCATTCATCTCGAGGTTGATACCGATGCGGTCGTTGAAGAACACATCCACACCAGCACCCACACGGGCAGCGGGCAGGATGGTATGGTCCTCCCAGAGATACTCCATCACACTGTTCTTGGCCAGCTCAACAGCCTGTGTGTTGTTGAACCCATACATGGCACCCACACCGGCAAGTGCATACCAGTTCCATGTGCGGTCATACTTGTAACCACCGAAAAGGTTGCTAAGGTTGAGCAACGCATCAACGCTACCCTGCACATAGTTGAACTTATAATTCTCGAGAGTGGGAGTGATGACTGCACCACGTGCATTCCAACCGCCCAAGCTGAGGCGAACGCCCCATGCCGGAGCAAACTGATAGCCTACATTGAGTGCAGCAGCAGGTGAGAAGAGATCCTGAATCTTAGCCTCCCCCACGGTGTATCCTACGCCACCACCGGCACGGAGGAACCAGTGAGGAGCAAACTCAACATGAGTAACGGTATCGGTAGGTACCATCTTGGTTTCCTGAGCATTCATAGTGCCCGAGAAGCCTAACATAGCCAACATGGCCATTACAAGTAGATTCTTTTTCATGACTCGTATTTATTTATAGTTTGTTTATAAACAACAACAGTTATGGTCCTTGCAGACGATAACTGTTGTATACATCAGTATGCTTGATAAAAGAAAAGTATCGGGAGACAAAGCTCCCAATACTTTTCATAATTAGCAAGGATTAAAGGTTACCCTTCAGAACTACAGGTACATTAACCTTGATGATAGACTTGGTACCATTGAGGTCGAATGTCACAGTAGCGATAACATTCAGGTTGTAGTCCTGTGCAAGACCGTTACCGTCAGTTACGAAGGTGAATACACCCTTAGCGTCAACATCGAACTCGGTATAGTCGTGCTGTGCTACCAAAGTCTTGTAGTCAGCTGTAGTCGTATCGATCTCATAGGTTACGCCCTTATATGTGCCAACGAATGCATAGTCATCAGACTTAGCGTCCTCGGTCCATACAGCTGCACCTGTTTCCTCATTGTAGTAAAGGATCTTAACTGAGTTCTCCTTGTTGGGGTTAGCAGGATTGCTCCATACCTCAACCTCAGGCCATACATTAACAGTAGCGCGAGTAGCATTACCCTTAACCTGAGCAACAACCTCAGAAGCATCAGCAGCCTTGAGCGGGTTAACAACAGTTACGATATAGTCACGAGTGTGAACCTCACCGTTAACGAAGTGGTTGGTGTACCAGATAGTATCCTTAGAGTAAGGCTTGGTAAGTACATCTACAGCCTTGATCTGAGTAGCAGCTGTGGTAGGATCTGTCAAGAGGTATGCATAGTCATTACCTGTGTAGCCATTCCAATGCATAGTCATCTCAACAGCTGTCACGTTAGCAGCCATGTACTCGAATACGCTCTTACCGCTCTTGTACTCGAAGTGGTCAGCAAGCTCACCATCGAAGTAGTACAAACCGCCTACAAGACGACCTACCAATACGCGTGAGTTGTGATAGTCACTCCATGTTGTTGCATTCTTATTGTATTCCTTGCAGTCCTCAGTTACAGTGAACTCGTATGTCAAGATTACATCACCGTGAACGTTAACGTCTGCATCCTCTTCGATAGTGATTTCAACAGCATACTTACCGCCTACATAAGTGATGTTGGTCAGGATCTCGTTGTTGATGAATACATCAGCACTTGAGTTCTCAGTACCATCGGTAGTCTTGTTAACATTGATCCAGAGACCATCAGTTACATTCTGCAATGTACCAGCAGCACCTGTACCCTTGAATTCAACGGGCTGTTTAGTCTTCTCATTAGTTACGGTTACCTTGTAGCTATAGTTGTCGTTAGCACCACCATAGAGTGTCCAGAACTCAGCAGCCTTCACGTCAACCTTGTCGTAGAGGTCTGTAGAAGCCTTATTCCACTCAAGCCATGCAGTATGTGTATGAGCAGCCTTCAACTCAGAGTAGTTCCAAGCATTGTCACCAGCCTTAGGCATCAACTCAACTGTTACAGGATCAGCGGGAGTAGGAGCAACAACATGGTCAACAATCAGGATCTTGATGTAAGCAGAAGCTACGAGAACATCATCAACCAAAGCGTCAACGCGTACAACAGGCTCCTTACCTACTGCAGAGATTGCAAATACATCAGAGTTGAAAGAAACAACACCACCGTTAAGTTCGATGTACTCCTGCTGCTTGGTATAAGCAGCCTCATTATCATTAGCTGCAAATTCAGGCTTGCTGAATACATACTTTACGCGACCGGCGAAACCAAGGTCAACGAACGGAGTCTTAGCGTTGTCAGCAGAAACCAAGAGAACCTTGTCGTTCAAATCAAGTTTAGCAGTCTTATAGGTCTCCTTTGTATAGGTCATCTCAAAGTTGGCAGCATCACCCAATTTCACGAACTGCTTTACATAGTCGCTCTCTGACAACTTCTTGTCATCAACCTGAGCATAAGACTTTGTACGGTTGTAGAGGTTAGCCTTGCCTTCCTTCTTAACAACCTGACCAGCCAAGTTCTTCTGTCTCAGCACTACATAGTCAGAAACAACTGACTCTGTACCCTGATAAACCTTAGCAGCAGCAATCAAGAACTTAGAAGCGGGCTCGTTCAGAGCAGGCTTAGCCATACGAACAGTAGCAGCGAAACGCTGGTCAGCGTCCACGTCCGAAGCGGTGATTGTGCCGTTAGAACGTGCAGTGAAGGGAGAAGCGCCCTCAGCCATAGCACGGGTAGTAGCCTCGTGAGATACGAATGTATAGAGGAGACCGTTCTCACCGAAGTATACATTAGCGGGGTTCAAGCGGTAAGCCAACTCAACATCGTTACCAAGAACGCCAGGAGCACCCTTGATAAAGTCATAATTAGTCTCATGATATTCAGCCTTCTGATCATCGCTGATAACACCTACTGCATAGAAAGGCTTTGTGCTGGTGGGAAGAGTAGTAGCAGCGTCAAATACCTCGGGGAAGAAAGCAACTGAACCAAGGCCGCTACCCATGCGGATGATAACCTCCTCGTCGAAGTTCTCACCTACACCGTAGAGTTTCAGCAAGCTACCGTCAACGATAGCAGTTACGCCCTGAGCTCTCCAAGAGATTGCGGGCTCAACCTTTACGGAGTCGCCAGCACCGTTCTTCTGAACATACCAGAAACCGTCGGTACCAGGAGTGTAGATGTCGCCAGCAGCGCCGGTGTCACCCTTGTCACCCTTGTCGCCCTTGTCACCTTGAGCGCCGGTGTCACCCTTGTCACCCTTGTCGCCCTTGTCACCTTTCTCACCTTGAGCGCCGGTGTCACCCTTGTCACCCTTGTCGCCCTTGTCACCTTTCTCACCTTGAGCACCGTCAGCGCCATCCTTACCGTCAACGCCTACGGCCTTCCAATCGGTCTTCACGCCGTCCTCATACCAGTAGCCATCGGGGCCGATAGTCCAAACGGTAGCGTCCTTACCATTAGTACCGTCAACGCCAGCAGCACCGTCAGTACCATGCTCTACCAAGTATGACTGGCCGTTGCTCAATGTCAGCTTAACGCCCTCGCCATCATTTTCTACATTGGTGATCACTGCACCACTCTCAACAAGAGCCTTGATCTCGTCGATAGTTGCATTGATCCCATCAATTTGGGTTTGCAAGTTGTTTATGTCATCTGCGTAGTCCTCGCAAGACACAAACACTGTTGTTGAAGCGGTCATCAACGCTCCAAACAAGATTGCACTTAAAAATTTTTTGTTCATAACTAAAATTTTAGATAAATAAAAAATATAAAAAATTAAACTTGTTCTTACTATTCTAAATTCTATCTGGCTTATTGCAAGGCCGAGAGCTACTCCCAACTACTTGCCAACTATTCTGTTCTCCTGTTTCTTATTATACACGATTTAAGGGAATGTTATGTTGTGTCATATTATCGCCTGTCATCAGTTCTTCATATATAGCCACTGACACAAAAGTAGCGCGCACAGTAAGCGAGCGTTCTTCGTATGAGTGACTGACTATACTTTTCATTTCTTTTTCCGTTCACATTCTACCCCAACGCATAGAGGTAGCACACAATTTGTGCTGCAAATATAGGGGTATTTTTACATTCAGAGAAGTTTTTTATCAAAAAAATTGCGTTTCGTGGTTATTTTTTATCAAAACGGTTCATTTTTATAGAAAAAAGCATTGCGGACACCCTGGATATTGCTATCCCGAGTGCACACAATGCCGTATATGCTTACTTAATCACAACCTTAACTTTCATTGAGCTTGTTCCCGTTCGGTAAAATCAAACAAGTTTGCTTCTACTCTCACTTAATCACAACCTTACGTCCATTGCAGATATAGATGCCTGTGGTGGGGTTCTTGACAGGACGGCCCAGGAGGTCGTAATAGAGTTGTGAGTCGTGAGTCGTGAGTTGTGAGTGCCCGATACCTGCGGTGTCGTACTTGCCTATGGGCACGAGCTTCCACATGGCCGGGGTTGAGGTGAACTGGACATAGCCGTTGGCTGCAGTCTGCACGCCCCATACGCCTTCTGCCGTGCCGATGGTGAGTCCGTAAGTATCTTCGGAGACACGGATGGTATAGGCCACCGGGTCGGCCGTACCGTTCACATAGAGGTAACGTCCATCGGCACCTACCGCCTTGCCAGTCTGCCAGTTGTAGATGTAGTATTGGCCTTCAGCCTCGCCCGGACGAAGGTAGAACCAGAAGTTGCGGTCGGCAGCATCGGCGAGCTCACCGGTACGGATAGCCCCGTTGTAGCGGCCGGCTCCCTCGAAGCGGTAGGCATAGGCCTCGGTGTCGAGGCACAGCAGGTAGTAGCACATCGCCTCGCTTCCTTCAGAGGCTTCGGGCAGCGAGAGTGCCTTCCGGTAGGCATCCTTCACCCTGTCGTGGGCCACCTCAAGGGCGGCATAATAGTCCTCCAGATAGCTTTTCCCTGTCTCCAGAGCCTGCAGTGCCTCCTTATGGGCGGCCAACAATGCCGTGACATAAGCCGGCAGGTTGGTGTCGAGCACGGTGATGTCTCCATGGAGCTGCCATTCCGGTTCTCTCGCCGCGAGAAGTTCGTCCAGCGTAATGTCGACCCAGGCTATCAGCTGCTTCAACGCCGCCTTCATTGACTCCGTATGGTTATCCACCACGGCAGTCAATGTCCACTGCGACATGGTTGACCTGTTCGATGAAGCAATCACATTCTTGCTGCCATCACACGAGAGGCAATAGTCGGGGTTGGTCACACTCTGAAGGAGGAAACGGGCCGGCTCCACCTCGACCAAGGTAAACGGCAATGCCTCCTTGGTGGTGGAGGCTGTCGCCTTGACACGCGCCCCGTCGGCCACCACCGACACATACAGCTGCGACTCGCGGTTCTGCATATAGTAGTGCCCCTCCTCTTCAGCCGGGACTAATATCCATTGCTTCTTCTCATTGGCGGCAGGGTCGGCAAAGGTCACCTTGAGCCCTGCGGTAGAGTATTCCAGCGAGGTGCTCTTATGGCCTATTGCCCCCAAGGCGTAATAGTTCTCGGTATAGAGCGGCACCCTGGCCTCGCTATTGGCCTGCATGTCGGCTATAGCCTGATTGAGCAGTGCCAGCCACTCGCCGTATGTATGTACCGAGGTATCGGCATTATCGACAGCGGCCTGTATCTCGGCCACGAAGCTTTGGAAACCGGCCAAGTATCCCGGCTTGTAGTATCCCACATACGTACCGGTATCATCTGTCAGCGCGAGCATGCTCTTGGCCTCGGCCAGGGCCTTGCGCAAGAAGGTCAGCTCGATATCACCGGCCTCCCCATAGATCTTCACGCGGGTACCATCATAGCCCACGGCCATAATGTAGGCCGAGGTGGTATACATGTCACCGGTTTTAGGATAGAGCACCTGTGTATAGGTATGGCTGTCGTTGCTGCCCAGGCCATACATGGTGATGCGCAGGAGCTCGCCCAGAACGTTATAGGTCTCGAAGGCAACAGCGTTCTTCACCACATCGTGCTGTACGGTCACCCTGCTGCCGCTGAGCTTGCAGCCCTGCCCCATTGTCCCGGGAGTCTCTAACTTGAGGTTGTCACGGTAGATGTGGTAGTTGTGTCCGTTGATATAGTTGATCTCCTCGGTGAAAGCAGGATAGCCCTGCTGCTTGACGTATGCCTTGAGTGCGGCAATCATCTCTTCGGTGATGATATTCCATCCTGCACCATAATCCTCAATGTAGGCGTGGATGGGACGGAGCATGCCGGCCTTCTCGAAGAAGGGGAGGAGGTCAATCCCTGCACTGTCGCAGGCGAGCTTCATCCAGTTGACCTGCTGCTTGCCATTGGTGTTGTATGCGGTGCCATAGTCCGGTGTGGTACGGATGCCCTCGATGACCATGGGGATGATGTCGGGGCACTTGCCGGCCAATGTCCCCCATAGGTTGAGCTGCCAGAAGGGTACGAGCTTGACGAAGTGGTCGTAGTTGCGCGAGGTGGTGGTCACCGTACCTATACTCTTGCCATCGGCATCGATAGCCGCTACGGTCTTTGTATCCGGTGTTGCTCCATGATAGTCGGGGCCGTCTTGCAGCTGCCATGCCACTCCCTTGCGGATAGCCTCCTCAAAGTAGGTCTGCATACGCCCGCCACGCATACCGGCATACTCGTCGATGCCGCTGTTCTCATCCTCGAGGCGGAGAGAAGCCGGCTTGCCTTCTGCATTGCGGTTGCCCGTAAAGTGGAATTGCGCCCATGAGGCGTAGATGTTGTTGGTGGTTTCGCCACAGCCCGACCACTTGAATCCCGGTGTCACCTGATTGTTGTGTCCCCACTCGTGACCTACGCCCCAGAAGTCGAATCTGGCAGCATCAGGACACATGATGCCTCCCAGGCTGCCATAGTGACAATAGGCTCCTTCGCCTCCTGCCGCCATGAATCCATAGTCGGTGGCATAGAAGAGCTGACGGTTCTTCACCTGACGGCCATATCTCTCCAGTCCCATGATGTCGCGTTCGGCCCATTGCACCTGTTGGTAGAGTGTCATGGTGGAGTCCACGTCGGTGGGGCAGTGTTTGAGCCATGCCGACACGGGATAGGCCAGCTGTGCATGTTCGGAGCGGGTGACAAGGATGGTGTGGTCATCTGACGAACGCCCTTTGAGCAGTTCCTTCCAATCGTCGTTGGTCATCGTGGCCTGATCCCAGTAGCCCTGTACCGGAGCGTTGATGAAGTGGAGCTGCACGCCGGGTGCCCGGTCATACTCATCGGTATAGTAGTCTACAAAGACATTACCCTCAGTAGTGGCGGTAATGAAGTTCAGTCCATTGCGAAGTGAATAGGAGCTGGCATCCTCATTGACATACCAGTTCTTTATCTTCAGCCCTACCGGATAGCCGGCAATGCCGCTCACCATGACGATGCACGACTCCCCTGCCTTCAGATACACTCCCGTAGGGTTCTCATAGTTGTTATACAGGCTGCTGATCCTGAAGGTGTTTCTCACCGTGGCCGGTGTCATGTAGGCCTCGTACTCACCCACACGGAACTTCCGGTACCCCTCGGCATCGGCAAGCAGGTTGTCCACCAAAGCCTTCACATCGGCATCTTCGATACCCTCACTGCCGGTCACCCCGGGCTTGAGCTGCGTAAAGAGTCCATCGGCAAAGTACGGGGCAAAGGCTTCGGACTTGCTGTTGTCAATGGCATAGGGCGTAATCTCTGCAGCCGACGCGAAGCCATTGGCACCGGATTTGACGGTAAAGCGCACCTTGCCGCACTCGACCCCGCCATCGATCAGATAAAAATCATACACCACGCCGGCACCATTGAGGTAATATGTCCCGACATCCACGAAGCTGCTCCCCGTGGTGGTAGGACAGTAGGCCACCGTCACCTCATTCCAGTTTCCATTGTTATTACCATCCTGACGGGGGATGTATCGCACATAGTCGACATGCGCGGACTCGGCCAATGTCATCGTAAAGGTCACGGGAAACTTCGTCGGGTTGTTTCCCCATGTGCTGTGCCAGATAGTGGCGGTATTGCCGTCAGCAGCCAATGCCGCCTCATTGCCCGGCTGGGCACTGCTGGCCGTCACACTCTTGACTGCCACTTGGGCATCCTGGGCAGAAAGACCCCATGCCACGACCAAACACAAGAAAAGATTTACAAATCGCTTCATAATGATTATTTATATATATATTAAAATCGTATTCCGGACAGACTCCCAGAAAAAGAGCAAAAGAAAGAATCCCCAGCCACCTGAGGATTCTTATAGGAATGACTATCTAATGATCACCTTCTTTCCGTCATGGATATAGATTCCTGCCGACGGATTTGTTACAGGACGACCCAAGAGGTCATAGTATACGCCATCGGTCGATACCGGCACTACAGGCTTGATGCCCATCCCGCCCAGGTTGTAACGGCCGACGGGAATAAGGTTCCACATGGCAGCCTTCGTCGTGGACTGCACATAGCCGTTGGCCGATGCCTGCACATTCCACACACTCTCTGCCGCCGAGATGATGTAGCCGTATGCCTCTGCAGATACCGCAATGGTATAGGCCTGCGGCTCTACCAAGCCATTGGCATACACGTAACGCCCGTCGGTACCTGCAGCCTTGCCTGTCTTGCAGTTATAGATATAGTATTGACCCTCGGTATCGGTGGGACGAAGGTAGAACCAATAGTTGCGGTCGGCAGCATCCTCGAGCTCACTTGTACGGAGAGCGCCATTGTAGCGTCCCGCACCCTCAAAGCAGTAGACATAGGCTTCGGTGTCGAGACACTGCAGGTAGTAGCACATCACCTCATCGCCCGTCGTGGCTTCGGGCAGCGAGAGTGCTTTCCGGTAGGCAGCCTTCACCTTATCATGGGCAGCCTCAAGGGTGGCATACACAGCATCCAGATAGGCATAGCCCTCTGCCACCGCCTTCTGTGCGCCGGCATAGGCCTCTTGCAGTGCCACCACGTAGGCGGGCAATTGCTCATCCAGTACGGTAACGTCGTCATGGAACTTCAGTTCCGGCTCGGTCGCTGCCACCAGTTGTTCGAGCGTCAGTGACACCATGCCGAGCAAGGCATCCAGCCTTGCCTTCATAGCCGCACTGTGATTGTCGACCACGGAGGTGAGAGTCCACTGAGCATTCGAAGAGTTGTCCCTAACGGCAATCATATTCTTGTTACCATCGCAAGAAAGGTACAGTGCAGTATTTGCGGCACTCCGGAAGAGGAAACGCGAGGGTTCGGCCTCCACCAAGTTGAAGGCTACAGCACCCTTCGTATCTTCGGCCTCGACCTTCACACGGGCATTCTCTGAAACGACAGACACGAAGAGGCCTGTAGAGACATTCTGAATGTAATACTGCCCCTCGGTCTCGGCAGCGACAAACACCCACTGCTTCTTCTCATTGGCAGCAGGGTCGGCAAAGGTCACTCTCGGACCTGCCGTAGAGTACTCCAGCGAGGTATTCTTGTGACGGATGCTGCCCAAGGCATAAAAGTCGCCTTCGTAGAGCGGCACCTTGGCATCGGCATCCTCGGAGAGCGCGAGCACCATCTGGTCGAGCAACATGGCCCACTCGCCGTATGTATGCACAGAGGTATCCTTATTGTCGCGTGCCGCCTCGGCAGCCTCTACCAGCGCCTGCAGTCCGGTCAGCTTGTCAGCCTTGAAGTATCCCACATAGATGCCCTTGTCATCGGACAGCTTCAGTATGCTGTTGGCCTCCGTAATGGCGGCCTTCAATGCCTGCAGCTGCTCCTCCTCGGTGCCGCCTTCAGCCTTGGACGGGACAACCACATCTTCGCCCACGGGAGCAACAGCAACAATCGTAGCTCCGCCCGAACGCACCTGCGAGAGCACCTCGTCAGTAATCGTAAAGGAGTGATGGTTTGAGAAGGCCAATATCTCTCCCTCCTTATTATATATGGCAAATCCCACGGCTCCCTTGCCTCCGCTGATAGTCACCTTGAGGTCAGAGAGCGTATAGATGTAGTTGCCGCTGAGGGTGGCATCGGGTGTCGCATACAGCACATACGAGCCCACCTCGGCATTGGAGCCGTTTGTGGTAGCACTGCCGTCCCAGTAAGAGCGTGGGGTCTTGCCGTCGTGGCTGTAGGTCTTGTCGGGTGTGCAGTCGTTGATAAAGAGGGGTTTGTTGTTTACAGGATACCCCTTGGCCTTGACGGCCGCGATGGCAGCATCGATGTCGGCCTGCGACTGGGTATACTCAGAGTTGGAGTAGTCGCCCACCAGACGGCTGTCCATGACACGGAAGAACCCGTAGGCACGGAAGAATTCGGTAAGGTCTTCCTGGGCAGCCTCGCAACACTTCTGATAGAAATGCAGGATAGAGGTCTTCCCCTGCTGGTAATATCCGCCGGACATGGGTCTGCGGCGGAGCAGCTCGAAGAGTTTGGGATAGAACTGGGTATCGTGGCCTGCACGGTGATAGTAGAGCCACAGGCGGTAGTACATCTGGGTGAGTGCCCAAATGTTGTTGCCGAAGAAGTCGCCGCCGGCCTTGAAGTTGTCGTACACATGAGGCAGGTTACCTTCAGTACCGTTCACGCGCGAGGTGCCGAATCCCATATACCACACGGCGATGTTCGAGAAGAGGTTGTTGGTCACCTCGGTGAGTCCGTTCACGGTGAGGAGTCCCTGATGCTGGTGACCGATTTCGTGAGCAGGTCCCCATGTGGGGCCGGCCTCTGTGGCAATCTGGGTCAGGATACTGGGAGTCGTGTTGATGTGGTATCCGCAGTGGTCCCAGCTACCATACATATAGCCAGTCACCGTACCGAAGGCCAGTCCGTGATGGTTGTAGTAGTCGGCATAGTTGCGTCCCTCGCAGTAGTCATAGTATCCTTCGTAGTCGTATATCTCGGCCTTGTTCTCCCAGGCACCGTCCCAACGGGGATAGAGGCGGTTCATCGAGTCGGCCACCTCCTTGCTCACCAGTCCCATCGTCATCTTCTCCATGAGCATGATGCGGTCCCAAGCCTCCACGATGGCATTGATGCGCTGGTTTTCGGGCAAACTTTCAGGCAGCATGTCGGGGAACAGCTTTGCCAGTCCCTTCTCGGTCCATGTGTTGCCGTTGTCCTCGGTGACAGTCACATCGTTCAGCTCGAACTGCAGTATCTGATGCTTGCCCAGGATGGTGATGTTGCGCAGGTTGGCACGCTCCTCATAGTACACCCAGTCGGCATCGGTATCGGCCGTGTAGAGAGCATCGCCGTGTACGTTGTAGTAGCTGTTGATGTAGCCGCCCTCGATATGTACCTTCAGGTCATCGAAGTCGCCGAGCTTGTAGGGGAAAGCATGCGCAGTGGGGTTATACGTATGTACCAGATAGTTGATATATAGCGCATTGCCCTCCGAAGTAGCAAAAGGCACCAAGTTAAGTCCCTCTTTCAGGCGCACGCCATTGGAATAGCCATTGTTGTAGTTGGGCATCTTGGTATGTCCGTTGAGCCAGCATGCCCACAGCTCGGCACCCTCCTTGATTTCGCCTTCGACCATAATATAGGCCACCTGACAATTGTCGGTATAGAGTCCCGTGGGGTTGTCCATATTGGTATGCGCGTTGTGTCCGAACCAACTGGTGATTTCACCCGCTATACTATAAGGCTCCACCAGCTGCACACGGAACTTCTTGGCATAGTCGCTATCCCAGCCTTTCTTCGAAGGATTTCCATTGGGCTCGCTCCAGTCGCCGTTCTTCACTTTTACGGCCATATCGACCAGGACAGCGGGCAACGCATCGGCCACCATAGCCTGACGAAGCTCCTCATCGCCAAGAGCCGAATATGCCGGTTTCAGTGTGGTGCAGGCAACATCCTCGAAATACTTGGCCAGTGCATTCTCAAAGTTCTCCACGTTGCCCGACAGATAGGCATACTCTTCCTCGAAAGCCTTCACCTTGGCCTCATACGCAGCATATTCGGCCTGTGCCAGCTTCATTGCCTCCTCATCCACCTCAACCTTCACAAATTTCCATTCCGAGGCAGCCTTGTCATTCTCTCTACCCCAGCGCACAACTCTTTCTCCCACACCTTTGGCATGCAGGCCCACACTACCAAGCGTAGGGTCCCAAATGTTGTAGGCATCCGCGCCCTTGGCCGAATTGGCTACGATATTGAATCCTGCGGGGGTGACACCGGTCCAGTAGGGTTGCTCGTTGACATTATTGCCCGTCTGAATGTACTTACAGGTATAAGCATTCTGGAGGGTGTAGTTTGTGCCGGACTTCTGGAGTATCCACAATTGGTCAAAATCAGTGTTTCCTCCCACTTGAGTACTGTAGATCGTATTATTCACATGATTCTCGGCCAATGCAGAGCCGTACTCCACATTGATGATACGGAACACGCCCTCTGACGGAGCCACGTACTGCGCACGCAAGCCACAGACACAGAGAGCCAACAAAACAAATAGGTAAATCTTTTTCTTCATACGTCTTTTATCATGGTTTATAATTAATAGGTATATCGTTTGTCGCTAATAAACACATAGTTTGCGGGGCAAAGTTATAACTATTTTTTGGATTTATGCACATAAAAGACATTTTTTTGCGGCCTGTCGGGTTATCGGCAGCATCTATCGTGAAATTCGAGCAGAGTGAATCCTTCATCCTCTTTCATATAAAAGTTCCTCGTCCTCTCATGTAAAAGTCTTTTGTTCTCTCATGTAAAGATGAATCATAACTTGTGATTACCTAATCAGAACTTGTGATTACTTAATCATAACTTATGATTTGACTTTACATGACAGGTCTTGCAACTTTTATTCAAGAGAAGATTCCTGTTTTATCCAATAGATCCTGCATGCTTCACACGAAGGAGTTATGCCTCACACGGAAGTATTTGACTACGGACACGGAGCACACGGATTGGCACGCTTGCTTCGTTCGCGGAACTTTCGATTATTCGTTTCAAAAAATGTCGCCATACCAAATTATTCGCTTGAAAAAATGTATTAAAGCCTTGTTCATTCGCTTGAAAAAGTGTATTTTTGCACTCAAACTAACATACAATACGGTGCTAAAAAGAAAAATTGAATCAGTTTTGGTTGAGTGGAAAACCTCTGGATCTAAGAAGCCACTTGTGATAAAAGGTATTCGCCAATGCGGAAAGACATACATTGTCCAAAAGTTTGCAAAGGAGAATTATGAGAGTGTGGTTTATATGAACTTCATTCTTGAGCCGGATAAAAAATCAGCCTTTGCAGGCAATATAGATGTTGATACCATTATCCTAAACTTGTCTGCCCTGATACCGAGCAGTCGTTTCGTTAAAGGCAAGACCTGCATTATCCTTGATGAGATTCAAGAGTGCAGAGAGGCAAGAACTGCATTAAAGTCGTTCCAAATAGATGGGCGTTTTGATGTTATTGCAACCGGTTCCCTCTTGGGTGTAAGGGGATATGGCAAAAGTGATAAGACAATCGAGAAGGGTCAGGACTCTATCCCTGTTGGGTATGAGACTGTAGTCGAAATGTACCCGCTGGATTTTGAGGAGTTCTTGTGGGCAAATGGAATTAATGACAAGGTTATTGATTCGGTTAAAGCCTGCTTTGAGAAAGAGACGGTAGTTCCCGATGGTATCCACAAAGTGATGATGGGACTGTTGTACAGATATGTCATAGTCGGAGGTCTTCCGGAAGTTGTAAACACATTCCTTGAAACCAAAAACATCGAGCTCATTTACAAAGTACAGCGCAACCTTATTAATGAATACGAGGAGGATATGGTCAAGTATGCTGATGATGCAGACAAACCTCGTATCCGTGAATGTTTCGAGTCAATCCCCAAGCAATTAGCCAAGGATAACAAGAAATTCCAGTATTCAATAGTACGCAAGGGAGGACGCTCCTCGCAGTATATAGGTAGCCTTCAGTGGCTTGAAGATGCAGGTATTGCAAAGAGATGTTATAATACACAGATCACAGAATTGCCACTTGAGGGTAATTCTATTAAGGACTGTTTTAAGTTGTACACTACGGATATTGGCCTTCTCGTAGCTATGCTTGACTATGGTACTCAAGCGGACATCCTAAAAGGCAATCTTCTGGGGTACAAAGGTGCTATATTCGAGAATCTCATGGCAGATTTTCTTTGTAAGTCAGGACAAAAGTTGTACTATTTCCAGAAGAACAGCGGTCTTGAATTGGACTTTCTTGTGCGATACAAGGGTGAATGTGTGGTGCTTGAAGTGAAGGCGAAATCAGGTAAGACAAAGAGCCTGAAAACAGCCTTGAGAAATAAGGATGTTTATCACTTGAACAATGCGATCAAACTTGGGCAATATAATGTAGGACGTGAAGATGAGATTCTTACGATACCCCTTTATATGGGATTCCTTATAAAGGATAAGCTTACGGAGGTTATAGTACCTGACATTGATTTGAGCTTGTTGAATTAAACTTATTCAGAGGGAGCATGAAATATAGCGGAATATAGAATAAAAGTGCAAGCAAGCTTGCCTTTTCGCTCGCTTATTCGTATCTTTGAGGTAAACCTCGAAGATTTTTGCACTCGCTGTGAAAAATATTCAAGCGAGCTTGATATTTCTCGCTCGTTTATTCGTATCTTTGCAGAGATGAACGTCATTGATTCCATAACAGCCGGCACAGGTACGGCATTTTCTTTCGAAGTGCTCCCCCCACTCAAGGGAACGGGTATCGACAGCCTGTTCCGTACGGTGGAGGAGTTGCGCGAGTTTAACCCGCGCTACATCAACATCACCACTCACCGTAGCGAATATGTGTATCAGGAATCGCCCGAAGGGGTATTCCACAAGGTTTCGTTGCGCCGACGTCCGGGCACCGTGGCCGTGGCTGCCGCCATCAAGAACCGCTACGACATCAATGTGGTGCCCCACATCCTCTGCAGCGGGTTCACCCGCGAGGAGACGGAGTACGTGCTGCTCGACCTGCAGTTTCTCGGCATCACCGACCTGCTGCTGCTGCGTGGCGACAAGGCCAAGCACGAGTCGGCGTTCACCCCTACGGGCAACGGCTACAGCCATGCCATAGAGTTGCAGGCACAGGTGAACCGCTTCAATGAAGGGTTCTTCAGCGACGGCTCGCCCATCAAGGAGCCCGGCCGGCCCTTCACCTACGGTGTGGCCTGCTACCCCGAGAAGCACGAAGAGTCGCCCAACATGGAGATGGACATCCACTGGCTGAAGGAGAAGGTGAAGGCAGGTGCCCAATATGCCGTGACACAGCTGTTCTACGACAACGAGAAGTATTTCCGCTTCGTGGAGCGTGCCCGTGCCGAAGGCATCGACATCCCCATCATCCCCGGCATCAAGCCACTGAAGACGGCTCGCCAGCTGAACGTGATACCCAAGACCTTCAAGGTGGACATACCACAGGCACTGGCCACAGAGGTGCTGAAGTGCAAGAACGACGAGGAGGTGCGGCAAGTGGGTGTGGAATGGTGTACGGCACAGTGCAAGGAGCTCATCGCCCACGGTGTGCCCAGCATACACTTCTATGCCATGGCGGCTACCGACAGCGTGAAGCAGGTGGCAAAGGAAATCTATTGAGGGAAGAGGGAAAAGGGAAGAGTTTACAAATCATCATTCAGAACTGACAATTGACCGACTAAATAGAGAAGGAGCGAGCGGGTGTATTTCAAGGACATCATAGGACAGGACAGTGCGATACGGATGTTGCGTTCGGCAGTTGCCGAGGGACGCATCCCCCATGCACAGCTCATCTGTGGTCCGGAGGGTGTGGGCAAGTTGGCTGTGGCCGTGGCGTATGCCCGTTACCTGTGCTGCATGCACCGCAGTGGCGAGGAGGCTTGCGGCGAGTGCCCCTCATGCAAGAAGTTTGACAAGTTGGTACACCCCGACCTGCACTTCGCCTTCCCCATCTACAAGAAAGACTCCGGCAAGACACCACACAGCGACGACTTCATCGACAAGTGGCGCCAAGCCGTGCTGGAGAATCCCTACATGAACCTCAACCAGTGGATGGACCACATAGGCACGGAAAATCAGCAGGGACTTATCTATGCCTCGCAGAGCGAGGAGATTATCCGCAAGCTCACGCTCAAGTCGAGCGAGGGCGGCTACAAGGTGATGATTATCTGGATGGCCGAGAAGATGAACACTGAGTGCTCGAACAAGCTACTGAAGATGATAGAGGAGCCACCAGCCCAGACGGTGTTCCTGCTTGTGGCCGAGAACCCCGACCTGCTGCTACCCACGATACAGAGCCGTGTGCAACGGCTCACGCTACGCCCCATCGAGGAGAGCCTCATCGGTGCGGCACTCGTAGAGAGGTACGGACTGACCGATGCCGACGCCCGACAAATAGCCCATGCCTCGGCAGGCAACTGGCTGCAGGCCGTAGAGACCATACACATAGGCAATCGCTCGAAGGAGTATATCGAGCTGTTCATGACGCTCATGCGCCGGTCATACGCCCGTGACCTCAAAGGCATGCGCCAATGGGCCGACACGGTGGCCGGCATGGGACGCGAGCCACAGAAGAACTTCCTCATCTACTGTCAGCGCATGATACGGGAGAGCTTCATCTGCAACTTCCACCGTCCCGAGATAAACTATATGAACACTGACGAGGCCACGTTCACCTCGCGCTTTGCCCCCTTCGTGAACGAGAAGAACATCTTCGGCATCATGGAGGAGCTGAGCGAGGCACAACGGCACATTGAGCAGAACGTGAATGCCAAGATGGTATTCTTCGACCTCGCACTAAAAATGATTATGCTACTGAAACAATAGGAATATGGCTACAGGAATTCAGACTCCTGACACCTAAAAATATATAATATATGAACGAATTCAAGACCAACGGCTGCGACGGTATCTGTAGCAAGGGATGCGGCCGACAAGATAAACAACTCAACGTATTCGACTGGCTGGTAGATGTGCCAGGCAACATCGATGCCACTGACTACGTGGAGGTGCAGTTCAAGAACACCCGCAAGGGCTACTACCTCAACAGCAACAAGATACCCCTGCAGAAGGACGATATCGTTGCCGTAGAGGCCAGCCCCGGACACGACATCGGTACCGTGACGCTCACGGGCAGCTTAGTGCTGCTGCAGATGAGGAAGGCACGCATCAAGAGCGATGCCGAGGTGCGCCGGGTATACCGCAAGGCACGCGAGGTGGACATGGAGAAATACCATGAGGCCAAAGCCAAGGAGCAGGACACCATGATACGCTCGCGCCAGATTGCCAAAGACTTAGGGCTTGAGATGAAGATAGGCGATGTGGAGTATCAGGGCGACGGCAACAAGGCCATCTTCTACTACATTGCCGACGGCCGTGTAGACTTCCGCCAGCTCATCAAGGTACTGGCTGAGGTGTTCAGGGTGCGCATCGAGATGAAGCAGATCGGTGCCCGCCAAGAGGCCGGACGCATCGGAGGCATCGGTCCCTGTGGCCGTGAGCTGTGTTGCGCCACCTGGCTCACCGGTTTCACCTCGGTATCGACCAGTGCGGCCCGTTTCCAGGACATCTCCATGAATCCACAGAAGCTCGCAGGACAGTGTGCCAAGCTCAAATGCTGCATGAACTACGAGGTGGACGTCTACGTGGAGTCTCTGAAACGCTTCCCTGCACGCGACATCACGTTAGAGACCCTTGACAGCACCTATTACTTCTTCAAGTCGGACATCCTCAAACGAGAGATTTCCTACTCTACAGACAAGAGCTTCGCGGCCAACATCGTCACCATCAGCACACGCCGGGCCTTTGACGTCATCAACATGAACAAGAAAGGCATCAAGCCTGAGACGCTTTCAGAGGACGGCAGCCAGGAGGCTCCACAGCGTGTAGACCTGCTCGACCAGGACAGTGTGACCCGCTTCGACAGTGCCAAGAAAAAGAAGAAGAAAAAGAAACCGGCAAGCAAGAGCACCGGCAACAACCAACACAAAGCGCCCAAGACCCCCTCAGGAAAGAACGATGCAGCACAGTAGGTTGCTGCCTCAAGTCGTTTCGGCTACATGAGTAAAAACTTCATTCCTATGTTCGTTGTCTCACACAGGAATTCTCTCACGAGGTGTTCTTCCTTTTCTCACACAGATCTCACGAAGAGCACTTGCTCTCGCTCGTGCTTACCCTCCGGTTGAAGGCACTCGGCGAAATGCCGACAAGCTGCGAGCAGTTCTTGCGAAGCAGCCTTTTTCGTGAGATTCGTGAGATCTGTGTGAGGTATAATAGGGAGTCGTACAAGCCGAAATGCAAATGCAGAACATATAAACGATAATTCTAAAACAGATTCCAAGTTGCTGAAAACATACAAAGCCCTCGTAGTGACACTCTTCACAGCCGCTCTATGCAGCTGCATAGAGAAGGGGACGCATAGCCTTTCGTTTGCCACCATCCCCCCCGAGGGTTGGGAGGCAAAGGACACGCTCACATTCATAGCCGACACGCTGCCAAGAAGCACGATGAAGGGAATCGAGCTGCTGCTGCATACCGAGAACTACCGCTATGCCAATATCGGCTTCCACCTATCCATAGAGCAGGACTCCATCGTCCTATACAGCGACAGCATACATACGATGCTGGAAGAGAGCAATCCCGCCAGGGGCATAGCCAGGCGATGTGACTACACCATCCCCATCACCAACCTCACGCTATGCGACAGCACGCACACCACCGTCAGGGTTACTCACCTCATGAGCGAGCACACCTTAAAGGGGATACGGGAAATAGGCATCAGAATCGGGTCTCCCGTTCGGCATCCAGGCGAAGTAGTATGGCAAGTAGAATGGTGAAGCCCCACAGCGAAGAGCCTCCGTAGCTGAAGAAGGGCAGCGGAATACCTATCACAGGAGCCAGGCCAATCACCATACCTACATTGATGAACAGGTGGAAGGTAAGGATAGCTGCCAATGAATAGCCATAGACCCGGGTAAACTTGTTGCTCCCCTGCCGCTCGGCCAGCAGGATGATGCGGATAATGAACGTTGCATACAAGAGCAATATGAACGCACATCCCATGAAGCCCTGTTCCTCACCAATCGTACAGAAGATAAAGTCGGTATGCTGCTCGGGCACATAGTTGAGCTTGGTCTGTGTGCCATTGAGGAAACCCTTTCCCCACAAACCGCCTGAACCAATGGCAATCTTCGACTGATTGATATTGTAGCCTACACCTGCCGGGTCGTCCTTCAGGCCCAGAAGTACCTCAATACGTATCCGCTGGTGAGGCTGCAGCTTCCCAATAAGCATATTGCAGGAATAATAGAACCCCACCGACCCCAAAGCGAAGAGGGCGATAAGCAGATAGGAGGCATAGCGCTCGAGCATATATATATATAATAGGTATAGCACCGTGCAGGCACACAGCACCAATTGGGCGATACAGATATCAAACGGGATGACATAGCGCGAGAAGAGATAGGCTGCAAGCGTTCCTGTCAGGTTGAACAAGGCTATACCCCACGCCCTCTTCGCCCGTTTGGAATACACGCCCACCATCAATGCCGTGAAGAGCGGTACCAGCAGGAACACGACAAACTGCCCCACATTTACCGGCATCAGCTCAAAGAAATTCTCACCCTGCCCCACCCCAATGACAAAATATATCACTGCACACACGCCTATAGCGAGCAGAGAGCCTGTCATGCCCTCACGATACAGCACAAAGAAAAAGGAGAGGTATACCAGTGCCGAACCTGTCTCGTTCTGCAGCACGATAAGCAGCATAGGCACGAGGACAACAGCAAGCATCTTCAACGCATCGGCCCGCTTGGCCATAGAGAAGCCGTAGGAGCTGAGCAGACGAGCCAGTGCCAATGCTGTGGCGAACTTCGAGAACTCGGCAGGCTGTATACGGATAGGTCCCAGCACGAGCCAGGAGTGGGAGCCCTTGATATCGGGAGCCACAAAAATGGTCACCGCAAGCAGTATGACAAAGGCCACATAGACGGGGTAGGCAAGAAGTTCATAGTACTTCTTCTCAATATTGAGCAACACAATGCCCAACAACGAAGCACAGCCAATCCACACCAACTGTTTCCCCGGGTTAGAGTCGAAACTGAAGAAATCGGTCTCACCAAAATCATAACTGGCCCCACAGATGCTAAGCCATCCGCAAGCGACCAAGATAAAGTAGAGTATGATGGTAAACCAGTCTACCGACCGCCATAAGTTAACGTTCCTGATTGCCATAATAGATTACCCGTTGTTGTATATCCTTTGCTTTCTGCTCACTCGCCTCACTCAGGGTGCCCGTCAGGTATTTCTCCATCAGCAGTGCACCGATAGGCACACCATACACCGCACCGAATCCGCCATTCTCCACATACACGGCTACAGCAATCTTCGGGTTATGCATCGGTGCGAACCCCATAAAGGCCGAGTGGTCCTTGCCGCGGTTCTGTGCTGTTCCCGTCTTTCCGCACACCTCTATGCCCGGCAGATTGGCTGCCCGGCAGGTACCATTGAGCACAGCCTCACGCATACCCTGCACTACGGTCTCATAGTGTTCTTTATCCACCATCGTATATTTAGGGAATCGATACAGGCTGTCAAGTTCCTCGCCCTGCACCTCCTTGACAATATGGGGAGTGATATACTTGCCGCGGTTGGCAATCGTAGCGCCCAGATTGGCAATCTGCAACGGTGTCAGCGTCACCTCGCCCTGCCCGATAGAGATGGAGATGATGGTCAAGCCATTCCAACGGCCACCATACCACTTGTCGTAAAAGGCCGAGTTGGGGATGAAGCCGCGCGCCTCGCCCGGCAGGTCAATGCCCAAGCGATAGCCAAAGCCCATGGCCACCATGTGATCTTTCCAACGTGTAAGAGCCTCTTGCGGAGAGGCATAACGCGAAGAGCCGATCATGCGATACAGGCTCCAACAGAAATAGCTGTTACAAGAGGTGGCCAAGGTAGGAACTATTGAAGTAGGAGAACTATGCGCATGGCAACCGACATGAAGCCCCTTATACCTGAAGCCAAGCGCACAAGGGAACTGAGTATCAACATCAATGACATCTTCCTGCAAGAAGGTGAGTGCCTGGGCCGTCTTGAATGTCGAACCGGGAGGATAGGTTCCCATGATGGCACGATTGAGCAGCGGTTTCTGCTTGTTCTTGGAGAGCATCCTATGATTATCACCACGCTGACGGCCTACAAGAACCTGCGGATCAAAGGTCGGCGACGAAGCCATACACAGCACCTCACCCGTCTCAGGTTCTATGGCCACCACGCTACCTATCTTGTTCTGCAACAGCCGTTCGGCCAGTTCCTGCAACTCTATGTCAAGGCTCAGTGTCAGATTCTTTCCCGGGACGGGAGCCACATCCTTAGCCCCATCCTGATAGCGCCCCTTCACACGCCCATACGCATCACGAAGCAATACCTCCTTGCCCTTCTCTCCGCGCAACTGGCGCTCATAGAAGCTTTCGATTCCCTGCTTCCCGATGAAGTCGCCCTGCACATAGTACCCATCAGCCGCAATATCCTTCTTGGACACCTCGCCCAAGTCACCAAAGATATGCCCTGCCAACGGATAGTTGTATTGCCTTACCGTGCGCTTCTGGATAGAAAAGCCCTCGAACTTATACAACTGCTCCTGGAACATGGCAAAGTCTTCGGCAGTAAGCTGGCTGAGAAACAATTGGTCTGTATAGGAGGAATAGCCGGGGTTCAGCCTGCGGTTCTTCACATCGGCCATGCGCTTGTCGAAGAACTCTCTCGTAATGCCTAAAGCATTGCAGAAGGCCAACGTATCCAACTCCTTGACATTGCGCATACACACCATCACATCATAGGCCGGCTGATTAGATACCAGGAGCTTCCCGTTGCGGTCATACATCACCCCACGCGAAGGGTAAATCGTCTTGTTCAGAAAGGCATTGGAGTCGGCATGTTCCTTATACTCATCGTTCAGAATCTGCAAATAGAACAGACGCCCTATAAACAGCAGCACAATACCCAGCACTATGCCGAGAATGACAAACTTGCGGTTCTCAAACCTATACTCGTTATTCATAGGCGAATGGACAAGACATTAGCTACGATGACGGACAAACTCAATAGACATCACCAACATAACTGTCAACAATGCACTGCACAGAATACGAAGCAGCAAATACCCGATATGGGCAAAGGAGAAGGCCTCGAGCAGGAACAATGCCGAATGATGCAGCAGAACGGCCAGGAAGGCATAACGCAAGAACGGCCAGATGCCCATGCTCCCTATGCCCGGCTCGAAGTTCTCAAACTCCTCACGTGGCATAAACAAACGCAACAAACGTTCACGCGAAAAGGCCAAGAGCACCGAAGCACCGGCATTGACACCCGGTGTATTGCAGAACACATCGACCACCAAGCCCAAAACAAAAGCCAGCAACATCAACTTATTCTTATCCACCTCTTTATCCAAGGCCAGGATAAAATAGACATAGACGAACGGAGTAGCCAAGCCGAACAGGTATATCTTGTTGAACAAGAGAACCTGCGCCAGCACCAGCCCTACGAACCAAGCAATACGAGTAAGTGTTTTCTCCATAGTCAGTTCTTTTTCTTCTTGTCCTTCTTCGGATACAACAACTCTTTCAGTGCATCCAATTCATCGGCATCCATGCGTCCCAAGACGAAAGCATGCTCCAATCGGGCAAACTGAGTTGCCAGTTCCACCTTCAGCGCTATATACAAGCCATCTGACGAGGGGTAGAGCTCATTGACCACACCCACCATCAGCCCTTCGGGAAAGAAAGAGGAATTTCCACTGGTTACAATCGTATCGCCCACCGCAACATCAGCATAGCGGGGCAGGTCGTGCAACATGGCATACCGTGGGTCGCCACCCTCCCACTGTAGATAACCGAGGTCACTGCCTTGCACCTTACAACTCACAGTACTCTTGCTATTCAGCAAAGGCATCACTAACGAATAGTGTTCGGTACACTTGTACACCACCCCGACAATGCCATCGATGCCCATCACTCCCATATCCGGCTCCACACCATCAGCGATGCCCCGGTCAAGGGTTATATAGTTGTCGGTCCTGTTGACCGACTTGTCTATCACCTGCGCGGGGGTGATGCGATACCCAGTCCGATGCACTCTCTGCAACGCCTCTTCCTTGGAGAGGCTATCTAAAAGGTGCTGTGAGGATATTGCCTCCAAGGCAAATATGCGCTCTTGTAATGCTGCGTTCTGCGCCACCAACGCCTTATTCTTCGCTGCCAAGCCGAAATAGGAGGTCACCTTATCCTGACCTCGGAGCAAGCGAGCCGACACTGCATTGGCCGTAGACAGATACACACTGCCCTGATAGCTGTTGTAGGAAAACAACAGCACCACACACACCACCTCCAGAGCTATGAACAATAGCCAGTGATTATGCTTGTATAGAAATTGAAGCAGGGAGTTCACGAATACTAAATTTAAATTCTGAATCCAGAATCCTAACATCGCTAAACAAAGCTATGCTCCAGAATCCGGAATTCAGAATTCAGAATTAACCCATCATCATCTCATCAAGAATGAGAAGCGGTCAACATTCTTCAAAGCGATGCCCGTACCACGAGCCACACAGTGCAATGGGTCCTCAGCCACGTGGAAAGGTATGTTTATCTTATCATGCAAGCGCTTGGCCAAGCCACGGAGCAGGGCACCACCACCTGCCAGATAGATACCGTTATGAATAATATCGGCATAGATTTCGGGGGGAGTATCTTCCAAAGCACTGAGCACAGCCGTCTCAATCTTGGCAATCGATTTGTCAAGACAGTGTGCAATCTCTTGATAGCACACAGGTACCTCCATAGGCAATGCCGTGATGCGATTCGGGCCGTGAACGATATACTCCTCCGGTGCATCTTCCTCCAGATCGGTCAGGGCAGAGCCCACGTGTATCTTGATACGCTCGGCCATACGCTCACTGACCTTTACATTGTGCTGGCGGTTCATATACTCCTGAATATCGGCCGTAAAGTCGTCACCCGCAACACGGATAGAGCTGTTCTTCACGATGCCACCAAGAGAGATCACGGCAATCTCCGTAGATCCGCCACCTATATCCACCACCATATTGCCTTCGGGAGCCTCCACATCGAGGCCAATACCCACAGCAGCAGCCATTGGTTCGTAGATAAGGTAGATGTCGCGTCCACCGGCATGCTCGGCCGAGTCGCGCACAGCACGCAATTCTACTTCCGTACTGCCTGAGGGCACACCTATCACCATACGCAGTGAGGGAGTAAACAGGTGTCCACGAGTATTCACCATCTTGATAAGTCCGCGCATCATCTGCTCGCAGGCATTAAAGTCAGCAATCACGCCATTCTGCAACGGGCGGATGGTTCTAATATCCGGAGAAGTCTTTTCGTGCATCAGTTTGGCACGTCCGCCCACAGCCACCATCTTGTCGGTACGGCGGTCGAGGGCAACCACAGAAGGCTCATCGACCACAATCTTGCCATTGTGTAAGATGATGGTGTTGGCCGTACCGAGGTCCATCGCTATTTCTTGTGTAAAAGAGAAAAGTCCCATAAATTCAGTGAAGAGTTAAGAGTGAAGAGTTAAGAGGAAATAGGGATTACAGAACTTTTCCCTATTCGCCCTTAACTCTTCACTCGGTTTTAGTGCTTAAAGTGACGGAAACCAGTGATTACCATAGCCACATCGTGGTCGTTGCAGTACTGCACCGACTCGGCATCGCGCACCGAGCCTCCGGGCTGGATAACGGCAGTGACACCTGCCTCATGGGCAATCTCCACACAGTCGGGGAAGGGGAAGAAAGCATCACTGGCCATCACGGCACCGTTGAGGTCGAAGCCGAAGCCATGAGCCTTCTCGATAGCATGCTTCAAGGCATCCACACGTGAGGTCTGCCCCACACCGCTGGCGAGCAGTTGCTTGCCCTTGGCGAGTACGATGGCGTTGCTCTTGCTGTTCTTCACAATCTTGTTGGCAAAGAGCATATCCTCGATTTCCTCGGCTGTAGCCACCTTATTGGTCACCGGCTTGCAGTCCTCGGGAGTCTCGGTCTTGAGGTCGCGGTCCTGCACCAGCACGCCGTTGAGTACCGAGCGGTACTGCTGACGGGGCAATGCGGCCTCCTTACGCACGAGGATGATGCGGTTCTTCTTCTGGGTGAGAATTTCCAGTGCATTCACATCGTAGTCAGGAGCGATGATTACCTCGAAGAATATCTTGTTGATTTCCTCAGCCGTAGCCTTGTCGATGGGGCAGTTGGTGATGAGCACGCCACCGAATGCAGACACGGGGTCACCTGCCAAAGCATCGATCCAAGCCTGGAGCAGTGTCTCGCGTGAAGCAAGGCCACAGGCATTGTTGTGCTTGAGGATAGCGAAGGTGGTCTCGTCGAACTCGTCGATGAGATCCACGGCAGCGTTGATGTCGAGCAGGTTGTTGTACGAGATCTCCTTACCGTGAATCTGGTCGAACATAGCCTCGAAGTCACCGTAGAAGTAGCCCTTCTGATGGGGGTTCTCACCGTAGCGAAGTACCTTGGGGTGGTTCACCGCCTTGCGGAACATAGAGCCCTCCTCACCGTCGAAGTAGTTGAAGATGGCCGAATCATAGGCCGACGATACGGCAAACGCCTCCTTGGCAAACCAAGCACGCTCTTCCAAGGTGGTCTGAGCACCCTTGTCGCGCAGGATATCGGTGAGCGGAGCATACTGGTCCTTGCTGGCTACAATCACCACATCCTTATGGTTCTTGGCCGCAGCACGGATGAGCGAGATGCCACCTATATCAATCTTCTCGATGATAGCCTCGTGCGAAGCACCCGAAGCCACGGTAGCCTCGAAGGGATAGAGATCTACGATGACAAGGTCAATCTCGGGAATCTCATAGTTGACCATCTGCACCTGGTCGCCCTCGTTGTCGCGACGGCCGAGGATACCACCGAACACTTTGGGGTGAAGGGTCTTCACACGTCCACCGAGAATTGAGGGGTAGCCCGTCAGGTCCTCAACACGCTGGCAAGGCACACCGAGCGACTCGATAAACTCCTGGGTACCACCCGTAGAAAGCAACTGCACGCCCTCTTTATGGAGCGTAGTGATAATCTCTTCCAATCCATCCTTGTGGAATACCGACACAAGGGCGGTTTTCATTCTTTTGTTATCCGACATTATTCTGTATGTTAGTTGTTATTCAAAATCATTGTTCAAGAGTGCAAAGTTAGCAAATATATGCAAGATTCCCTTATAAAATAAGAAGAAAAACAACATACGCCCCGACAAATTCGGTTAATTATTGTTATTATCCACATCCGATTGAATAAAAAAAGAGCTACCTTTGCAAAATGAAAAGAACAATCAGACTTATCACCGTCCTCCTATACATCGCCATTGCGGCTTACGGCTGCTACGGCTCGTGGGTTCACGGCACCCGTTTCTTCCTCTACTTCACCAATCTGGGCAATCTCTACTGCCTTGGGCTGATGACAAATGAGCTAATACGGCTCATACGTCGCAAACCGATATCCATTCCACTGATGCAGTGGGAGTTTGGCGGACTCATCTCCATCCTCGTCATTGGCGCTGTGTACAACATCCTTCTGGGAGACCCCACCTCGGCCGCTTATTGGGCCAACCGTCCCAGTGTGTGTCTGCACCTTCTTACCCCTATTCTCTACGCCATCTACTTCTTTGCCACACGCCCTGTGCGCAAAGTCACCGTAGGAGGCATACAGTGCGGCATACTGCTTCCCTACCTTTACATCGCTTTTATCTATACCCGCCATTTTATCACGGGCGACAACTGGTTTCCCTACTTCTTCCTCGACATCAACCGCATAGGATGGTCCGGGGCTATCGGGTGGATTATAGCCCTTACCGTAGTATTCGTACTCACGGGATTCATCTTCATCTATTTGGGAAAGAAGAGGAGTAAGAGATGACGAGACTGCGTCTGAATGTATTTTTGTCATCCTGAGCGCGAAAAGGACGAGGGTGTGTCGCAAATCTATCCCCAAACACCTCTCAGCTAAACTCAAAATAATTTCAAAACAGATTCTTAGTTTACATCCTTCATAGACAGGCTGATGCGTTTGCGCGAGTAGTCCACTTCGAGCACACGTACCGTAACGTGCTGGTGCACCGAAACAATGGCGGTAGGGTCACTCACATAGCGGTCGGCAAGCTGGGAGACATGCACCAGGCCATTTTCCTTGATGCCTATATCCACGAAGCAACCGAAGTTGGTGACATTGGTGACGATGCCGGGGAGCACCATCCCTGCCTTTACATCCTCTATCGTGCGGATGCGCTCGTCGAAACTCCATACCTCGATGGCTTGACGTGGGTCACGGCCCGGTTTTACTAATTCGCACATGATATCCTGCAATGTGGGCAGACCCACATCGCCACTCACATAGCGGTCTATATCAATCTTGGCACGCAGTTCAGCCTCGGCAATCAGTTCGTTCACCGAGCAGCCTAAGTCCCTGGCCATCTGCTCCACTAAGCGGTATCGCTCGGGATGCACGGCCGAGTTGTCGAGCGGGTTCTTGGCATCGGGGATGCGAAGGAAGCCTGCCGACTGTTCGAAGCTTTTCTCTCCCATACGCGGCACACGCTTCAGTTCGCCACGTGAGGCGAAGGCTCCGTGCTCGGCACGGTAGTCCACGATATTCTGTGCCAACGTGGCATTGAGTCCCGACACGTATGTGAGCAAGTGCTTGCTGGCCGTATTCACATTCACACCCACTAAGTTGACACAATGTTCCACGGTGCGGTCAAGCGACGATTTCAGTTCATTTTGGTTCACATCGTACTGGTACTGCCCCACCCCGATGGATTTGGGGTCAATCTTCACCAGTTCGGCCAGGGGATCCATCAGCCGGCGACCAATGGACACCGCACCACGCACGGTGACATCGTAGTCGGGGAACTCATCGCGGGCGACTTTTGAGGCCGAATAGATGGAAGCTCCGTCCTCACTCACCACAAACACCTGCAACTTGCGGTCGTAGCGCTGCGAGGTGACAAACTGCTCGGTCTCACGACTGGCCGTACCGTTGCCGATGGATATGGCCTCTATCTTGTATTGCTCCACCAGACGTGTCAGCTTACGGCCCGCGCCCGCATAGTCCGACTTGGGCGGATGAGGGTAGATGGTCTCGTTATGCAACAGGTTGCCCTGCGCATCGAGGCATACCACCTTGCATCCCGTGCGATAGCCGGGGTCGATGGCCAGTACGCGCTTTTGCCCGAGGGGAGGAGCCAGCAATAGCTGCTTGAGGTTGGTCGCAAATACGCGGATGGCCTCCTCATCGGCCTTCACCTTGGAGCTGTTCGCAAATTCCGTCTCGATGGAGGGACGCAACAAACGCTTATAGCCATCGTGCACAGCCATGATCACCTGCTCGGCACACTCGCCCGAGGAGCGTACGAACTGGCGTTCAAGGCGTTCCACGACCACCGTATCGTCGGCCGGTGCAATCGCCACACGCAGGAATCCCTCCTTCTCGCCACGGCGTATGGCCAGCATACGGTGCGACGAGCAGCGCGAGAGCGGTTCGCTCCAGTCAAAGTAGTCCCGGAACTTATCGCCCTCAGCCTCCTTACCCTTTATCACCTTGGAGGTGATACGTGCTTCGCGAGCGAAGATGTTGCGCACGGCATTGCGTGCGCGTTCACTCTCGTTCACCCATTCGGCAATGATGTCACGGGCACCCTGCAGAGCCTCATCGGCATCCTTCACCTCGTCCTTGACGAAGCGCATGGCCATGGAATCCACACCGTTGGAATGTTGCGCCATCAGCATCTTGGCCAGCGGCTCCAGTCCCTTGGCGCGTGCCACCTCGGCACGGGTACGGCGTTTGGGCTTATAGGGCAGGTAGATATCCTCCAGCTCCGTAGCGTCCATACACATCTCGATGCGCGAACGCAGTTCATCGGAGAGCTTACCCTGCTCCTCAATGGTGCTCAGGATAGTCTCCTTACGCTTGGCAAGTTCCTGCAATTTCTTACACGCCGTGTCGATAGCAGCAATCTGCACCTCATCAAGGCCACCCGTCGCCTCCTTGCGATAGCGACTGATAAAAGGGATAGTGGCACCATCGGCAAGCAGTTTCAGTGTACCAGCCACTGCCTGTTCCGAGAGATTGAGGGTTTGGGAAATGTATCTGTCCATCATATCGTTCATTAAGAATCTGTTCTAAAATCACCGTCAATATATTTGTACCAGCTTTTCGTTCTTCAGCATATCTGCAAAGGTAAACATTATTGGCAACAAACGAACATCTGCAGTGTGATTTCTTTGAATTTAATATAATATAGTTGCTTACCCAAACGCAGGTTGTCCGCCCAATACCGTCTGTCCGCGGACAAAAAAAGAGTTGCCATCAAAGACGGCAACTCTTAACTTTTCACTCTTCCCTCTTAACTCTTCACTCAAGAGAGCTTGCTCAGCAATTCCTCTATCGTCACTGTGCCCTGCTCGCCTGTCACCATATTCTTCACAGAGAGCTGGCCGCTCTGCATCTCGCTCTCGCCCACCATCACGACGTAGGGAATAGCGTGGTCGTTGGCAAAGGACATCTGCTTCTTCATCTTCACGCTATCGGGGTAGAGCTCGGCAGCAATGCCTGCACTGCGTAACTGTGCCACGAGGGGAAGGCAGTAGGTAGCCTCGGCAGCACCGAAATTGACAAACATCACCTGTGTGCCACGTGCAGCACTCTTGGGATAGAGGTCGAGCTGATTGAGCACGTCATAGATGCGGTCGGCACCGAAGGAGATGCCTACGCCCGACACACCGGGCATGCCGAAGATACCCGTCAGGTTGTCATAGCGGCCACCACCTGAGATACTGCCAATCTGCACGTCGAGTGCCTTGACCTCAAAGATGGTACCTGTGTAGTAGTTGAGTCCGCGAGCAAGGGTGAGGTCTACCTCCACCTCGTTCTTGATGTCGAGATGTTCCAAGCTGCCCAGCACAAACTCCATCTCATCTACACCCTTGAGACCAATCTCGCTGGCTGCGAGCACGGTGCGCAAGGTGGCCAGCTTGGAGCGGTTGTCGCCACTGAGCTGGATGATGGGTTGCAGGGTATCGATGGCCTCGGCAGGGATGCCCTTCTCGGCCAGCTCGGCATTGACATTGTCGAGCCCTATCTTGTCGAGCTTGTCAATGGCTACGGTAATATCGACAATCTTGTCGGCCTGACCGATAATCTCGGCTATACCGGTGAGAATCTTGCGGTTGTTGATCTTGATGCCCACGCGGATGCCAAACTTGAGGTATACGGCATCAATCATCTGCACGAGATCTACCTCGTTGAGCAGTGAGTCGCTGCCTACCACATCGGCATCGCACTGATAGAACTCGCGGTAGCGACCCTTCTGCGGGCGGTCGGCACGCCATACGGGCTGTATCTGGAAGCGTTTGAAGGGGAATGAAAGTTCGTCTCTATGAGCCACCACGTAGCGGGCAAAAGGTACGGTGAGATCATAGCGGAGACCCTTTTCGCACACCTTGGCAGCAAACTTCAACGCATTGCGCTCCAGCAGCTCATCATCGTCAATCTTGCTCAGGCAGTCGCCCGAGTTGAGAATCTTGAACAACAGCTTGTCGCCCTCTTCGCCATACTTACCCATCAGCGTGGAGAAGTTCTCCATGGCAGGGGTCTCAATGGGTTGGAAGCCAAAGGTGTAGAACACCTCACGGATAGTATCGAATATATAGTTGCGCTTCGCCATTTCGGCAGGAGAGAAGTCGCGCGTCCCCTTTGGTATACCGGGTTTTGTTGCCATTACAGTCTTCTGTTTCTTATTTGCTGTGCAAATTTAGAGAAAAAAAGGCAATTGGCAAAGTTTATGCAAACGAATGTGTTTTTCCTTAGCACACGAGTTTCTACCGATGATGCCATGCTGTGTATAGAGAAGCCACCCGGGGAAGTGAGAATTCCAATAAAATGGGGGTTTTTCGGTTATGAAAACGTGAATAAACGCTAATTGATAGCATATTTAGCTTAATATTCGATTTTTTTGCTGTACCTTTGTCGGCTCAAAGCGCATATATATCATTGCAATGAAACGATACAAATTAATCAACAACCTCATGGGTTGGTTTGTCTTTGCCGTAGCAGCGGTAGTCTACTGCTTGACTATCGAGTCTTCGGCAAGTTTCTGGGACTGTCCCGAGTTTATCACCACGGGCTATAAGCTCGAAGTGGGTCACCCGCCTGGCGCACCCTTCTTCATGCTCACGGCCAATCTATTCTCACAGTTTGCCAGCGACCCCTCGCAGGTGGCCTATATGGTGAATGTGATGTCGGCCCTGCTCAGTGCAGGCTGTATCCTGTTTCTTTTCTGGAGTATCACACACCTCACACGCCGGCTCTTGTGTGGCAACAGCAACACGATCAAGACGGGGCAGATGATTACCATCATCGGTGCGGGTCTGGTAGGTGCCTTGGCCTATACGTTCAGTGACACCTTCTGGTACAGTGCTGTCGAGGGCGAGGTATATGCCTACAGTTCGTTCTTCACAGCAGTGGTGTTCTGGTTTATCCTCAAGTGGGAGGAGGAGGCCGGCAGCGTGCATAGCGACCGTTGGCTTATCCTCATCGCCTACCTGATGGGACTCTCCGTGGGCGTGCACTTGCTCAACCTGCTGTGTATACCCGCCATCGTGCTCATCTACTACTTCAAGAAGAACCCGAATGCAGGATGGAAGGGCACCGTCGTGGCCCTTGCCGTATCGGCAGCGCTCGTTGCAGCCATCCTCTACGGTATCGTACCGGGCATCGTGAAGGTGGGTGGATGGTTTGAACTGTTCTTCGTGAATACCCTTTCCATGCCGTTCAATACCGGCCTTATCCTATATATTATAGTATTGGCAGCCGCGTTGGTATGGAGCATTTGGGAGACCTATGCAGCCAAGTCCAAGGTGCGCACCAACATTGCCTTCATTCTGGTGATAGCGCTTACGGGTCTGCCCTTCTACGGACATGGCGTGACTTGCGTACTGCTTGGCCTTATCGTTCTGGGCGCTTTGGCCGCCTATCTGTTCAATATGGACAAGATCAAGGAGCAGTGGCGCATGAGTGCCCGTGTGATGAGTACCGCCTTAGTATCTATCATGATGATTGTCATCGGCTACTCCTCGTATGCAGTCATCGTGGTGCGCTCATCAGCCAACACTCCGATGGATCAGAACTCTCCTGAGGATATATTCACCCTCGGCAGTTATCTCAACCGCGAGCAGTATGGTGACACACCGCTCTTCTATGGTGGCACCTATGCCTCAAAAGTGGCCCGCAAGGTGGAGGGGCAGTATCTGGTGCCCGTAGTAAAGGAAGGAGCCAAGGTTTATATGCCCAAGGAGAAGGCTTCACCCGATGAGAAAGACCGATATGTCGTAGTCCGCACCAAGGACAAGTACGTGATGGAACCCTCGATGCTCTTCCCCCGCATGCACAGTGCCGACCATGCCAACTGGCCTGCCGGAGGTACCACCGTCAACCTGTACGATAATTGGGTAGGTGGTATTCAAGGCCGCGAGGCTACCGTCAACGCAGGCGGACAGAAGCAGAAGGTGAAGGTGCCCACACAGCTGGACAACATCAAGTTCTTCATCAACTATCAGGTGAACTTCATGTACTGGCGTTACTTCTTGTGGAACTTCGTAGGCCGTCAGAACGATATACAGGGTCACGGTGAGATAGAGCACGGAAACTGGATTACAGGCATCAACTTCATCGACAAGATGCTCGTGGGCGACCAGACCCTGCTGCCCTCAGAGCTGAAGGACAACAAGGGACGCAACGTCTTCTATGGTCTGCCCCTGCTGCTCGGCCTCATCGGCCTCTACTGGCAAGCAGGCCGCGGCAAGCGTGGCGCACGCCAGTTCTGGGTGGTGTTCATGCTCTTCTTCATGACGGGCTTAGCCATCGTACTCTACCTGAACCAGACACCCATGCAGCCCCGTGAGCGCGACTATGCCTATGCCGCCTCGTTCTATGCCTTCGCCATCTGGATTGGTATGGGCGTGGCCGGCATTGCCCATCTGTTGCAGAAACTGGTCAAGAACCCGACCGTGGCTGGTGCTATCGCCACCGTAGCATGCGTGCTCGTACCGCTGCAGATGGCCAGCCAGACATGGGACGACCACGACCGCAGCAACCGCTACATGGCGCGCGACTTCGGCCAGAACTACCTCAACACCCTCCCCGAGAAGGGCAACCCCATCATCTTCACCAATGGCGACAACGACACTTTCCCCCTATGGTACAACCAGGAGGTAGAGGGTGTGCGCACCGACTCGCGTGTATGTAACCTCTCGTACTTGCAGACCGACTGGTACATCGACCAGATGCGCCGTCCGGCCTACGACTCGCCCTCAGTACCCATCCAATGGGAACGTCTCGACTATGTGGAGGGCACCAACGATGTGATAGAGATACGCCCCGAGGCCAAGCAGGCCGTACTCGACATCTACAAGAAACAGCCTACTGCTGCCCAGCAAAGGTTTGGCAATGAGCCATTCGAGTTGCGCAACATCCTCGACTATTGGGTAAAGAGCAAGGACGAGAACCTGCATTATATCCCCACCGATACCGTATATATCACACTCGACAAGGCTGCCATCCTACGCTCAGGCATGTATATCCCCGAGCAGTACCGTGGCGCTACCGACGAGGAGACAATGAGCAAGATGCCCGACCGCATGGTTATCTCACTCAAAGGACGTCGTATGCTCACCAAGAACCACATCATGCTGCTTGAGATGCTGGCCGGCACCAACTGGGAGCGCCCGCTCTACATGTCTACGACCGTGGGCAGCGAGAATTACGTGGGACTCGAGCCCTTCTTCCTCCAAGAGGGACTGGCCTACCGCATCACGCCATTCAACTTCCGCCAACTGGGTCTCGCTCCCCAGAATGGCTTTGCAGTAGATAGCGAGACGATGTACAATAACCTGATGAACCGCTTCGCATTCGGTGGCATGAAGACTCCCGGTATCTATATCGACGAGACCATCACCCGCATGGGCTACACCCACCGCCGCCTCTACACGATGCTGGCCAACCAGCTCATCCGCGAGGGTAAGAAAGACAAGGCACTCGCCGTGCTCGACAAGTGCGAAGAGGAGTTCCCCTCCTCTATCCTGCCACACAACTATTGGCAGAGCCAGTCGCACCTGATGGGTCAGGCCTACCTTACCCTTGGTGAGACAGAGAAGGGCATGGACATCCTCTCGCAAGTGGCCGACAATGACATCGAGTATATTACCTGGTACCTTAGCCTTGGCGACAACCGCTTCAATGCTTCGTTCGGTGAGGTGCAGAACTGCCTGCACACGCTCCTGAAGACATTGCAGATGATGGAGCGCTCGTCAGATAAAGAGACGTTTGCACACTACTCCGGCCTCTTCGAAAAATTGTATCAGGAACTGGAAGTGAGAGTGAAGTGATTTAAGTTTTTCAGTTTATAAGTTTTTGAGTTTGTAGGTTCCCACTCGTGAGACAAACTTATAAACTCAAAAACTCAAAAACTTACCCTATGTTCATTGAGCAACCCCCACAATTCTTCCGCCGACTGTACCCCCGTGCATGTTGGCGGATGAATTCATCAGAAAAGGCCGTCTACCTCACTTTTGATGACGGCCCTATCCCAGAGGTAACCCCTTGGGTGCTTGATGTGCTCGACAAATACGGCATCAAGGCCACCTTCTTCATGGTGGGCGACAATGTGCGCAAGCACCCCGATGAGTACAAGATGGTTGTCGAGCGCGGGCATCGCATAGGCAACCATACCTACAACCACCTCAAGGGATTCGAGGAGCGCACAGCCCACTACATCGCCAATATCGACAAGGCCGATTGCTACCTCACCACCGATCTCTTCCGGCCGCCTCACGGCATCATGCGCATGAGGCAATACCGTGCGCTCAGCGAGCGCTACCGCATCGTCATGTGGGACCTCGTGACGCGCGACTACAATCCCAAGCTTGATGGCCGCCAGATACTCCGTAAGGTGCACAGGTACACACGCAACGGCTCCATCATCACCTTCCATGACTCGCGCCGTGCAGTAGACAACTTACGCTATGCCCTTCCGCGAGCCATCGAGTGGCTACAAAGCGAAGGCTACGAGTTCAAAGTCTTTGATTAGAATCCGTTCTTAATTTTATTGAGTCAGCATGGAGCATCATCTCCCGAAGGCCAACGCCCAATTGGCAGATGCCAACCGGCAACTGATAGAGGCCGAAGCACTGCGACTCGGGTTCGCTGCCTGCGGCTTCGCTGCGGCTGAGCCTGTGAACGAGGAGATGGCCCGCAAGGTCGACCATTGGGTGGAACTGGGCTACCATGCCGATATGACTTATATGGAGCGTAACCGCGAACTCCGCTTCTCCCCTACCCTGCTCGTCCCCGGATGCCGCACGCTCATCGTCGTGGCTCTCAACTACTACCCCCAACAACCACTGCCCAAGGAGGGATACCAAATCGCCTATTATGCCTATGGCAAGGACTATCACCGTGTGGTGAAGGATAAGCTGCACCAGCTGTTGGCCTATATCCGTACCCTCATGCCCGATGTCAAGGGGCGTGCCTTCTGCGACACGGCTCCCCTACTCGAACGCTATTGGGCCGTGAAGGCCGGTCTCGGCTTCATCGGGCGCAACCGCACGCTTATCATCCCGGGGCAGGGCAGTTACTGCTTCTTGGGAGTATTGGCCGTGGATGCGGAATTGAGGGGGGAGCCTCATAACGTGTCTGCCTCGTGCGAAGGCTGCGACCGCTGCTTCAAAGCCTGCCCTACGGGTGCCTTGACACGCGATGGCATCGACTGCCGCCGTTGCCTGTCGTATCTCACCATTGAGCATCGGGGGCCTCTCCCTATAGACATACGCGATAAGTTGGGCCGCCGCATCTACGGCTGCGATACCTGCCAACAGGCATGCCCGCACAATAGCCACCCGACAGCGACCTCCGAGCCGCTCTTCACCTTACCGCCTGCCGTAGCAAGCCTTACGCCCGTTCAGTGGCAACAGCTCACTCCGGAGCGCTATGCAGACCTCTTTAGTGACAGTGCCATCGAGCGTGCAGGCTATGAGAGCCTACGACGCAATATCGATGCTGTCGCTCGTTGATATAAAGAGAGTGTGGCCATCTATCACCTCACTCTCTTGATTTTTCACGCATCCTTTTTACTGTATCATGATTTTTGGGGAGGGTACGAGGTTGTACCGAGATGGATTGATGGGTCAGACTAAAGTAAGCAAATCTTCCATCGCCTTAATGAATGACTTTGTTCTGTCTATGAGTGGAAGAATTTCTTCTTCGGTGGCATCATAAAGGTCGTCATAATCACCCGATTGGCGCAAATCGAAAAGACGGGTAAAGAGGCGACCATAACTCTTATCCAAGAAACCTTTCGCAATGAAGTTTTGTCCTATCAGATGGATTACTCCGCTGTGTGTCCGTGCGGAGAAACCCTTGTCAAGAAGCAATGCAGAAGCCATATGGTAAGCAGCATAGTAAAGCCTATTGCCTGCGAGATTCCAAAATCCGAGCTTGGCAACCTCAGTCACCTCATTCATACTATCATACGCCTTTTGTCTACGATAGCCGATGATTGCTCTCTTCTCTTCCATTGTCAGCATAGCGTAATGCCCTCCTTGGCAATGTTCTGGAACAAGGGAGAATAGCTTCTACGCTTCCATTCCTTGCGAGTATACATTATCGGATGAATCTGTACATCAATCTCCCAGCCTAAAGCAAACAATGGATAGGAATAATTGTCATAATCTGAGGGCTCAATCTTATCTTTGTCCAACAAGATGAGCACATCCCAATCGGAATCGGCACGAGCATCACCACGCGCTTGTGAACCGAATAGTATAACCTCAGCACCTTGGGGCATCACCTCCGTGGCTGTACCTTTTATCCTATGCAGTATGTCCGATTGGTTATATTTCATCCTTCTTCATGCAATTACATCGCGAAGATACGAAGTATTTTGAATTAAAACAATTATGACCTGATTTTTCCTTCTGCAGCATATCAGATTCAGAACAGATGCTACGAAAGGACTATCAGGATAAAACGCTATCCTTACTTCGTTGTCAGCCCCTCAGCCAGTACTCTGGCACGCTCCAAAGCGATGGTGATGTGACTGCAGATGTTGTCTTTCCCGATGAGGTCATCAAAACCGGCTTTGGTGAGCACCTCCATCACCTTGGGATTCACTCCCGAGAGTACTATCTTGACATCCTTCTTCAAGCACTTACGACACAGATTGGTAAGGTTGTGCACACCGGTAGAGTCGATAAAGGGCACCTTGCGCATACGGATGATGCGCACGGCCGGTTGCTCGCCTTGATCGTTCATCACCTCTTCAAACCTATTGGCAATTCCGAAGAAATAGGGACCGTTGATTTCGTATACCTCCACACGGTCGGGGATAGTGAGGTGCTCGTTATTGAAGGGTACGTCGCTGTCGGCACCAAGGTCTATAGCCTCCGTCTCCACCGATACTTTGGTTACCTCAGACATACGACGCATGAAGAGCAGACAGGCGATGAGGATACCTACCTCGATGGCTACGGTGAGGTCGAACACCACGGTGAGGAAGAAGGTAACGAGCAGTACGGTGATATCACTCTTGGGATTCTTCAAAATTGCTTTAAAGCTGCGCCATTCACTCATATTGTACGATACCACCACCAGTATACCAGCCAGACAGGCCATGGGGATATACTTGGCCAACGGCATCAGGAAGAAGTAGATGAGCAGGAGCACCAGAGCGTGTATGATGCCGGCAATGGGAGTACGTCCGCCGTTGTTGATATTGGTCATCGTACGGGCAATGGCTCCCGTGGCAGGTATGCCGCCGAAGAGCGAACAGGCCATATTGGCGATGCCCTGTCCTATGAGTTCTTGATTACTGTCGTGCTTGTCGCCTATCACACCGTCGGCCACAGCAGCCGAGAGCAGCGATTCGATGGCACCCAACATGGCAATCACGAGAGCGGGCGACATGAGTTTGGTGAATACCTCCCACGTGATTTTAGGCACCTCGGGGGTAGGCATGTCGGGGGTGATGGTGAAGCGGTCACCGATGGTTTCGATGGCTGTCACACCGGCATAGTTCTTCAGCAGCAGTGCCACTACCGTAGTGACGATGATAGCCAGCAATGAACCGGGCAGCTTTTTGCTTATCTTGGGCGTATATACAATGATAAGGATGCTGGCCACACCGATGAGCAGAGGCCAAAGGTTCATCGTGTCAAAATGCTGGAAATAGGTCACCCACTTGCTCACAAAGTCGGCAGGCACCTCGGCTATCTGCAAGCCGAAGAGATCCTTGATCTGCGTGGTGAAGATGGTGAGCGCGATACCGCTCGTGAAGCCCACGATAATCGGGTACGGGATATACTTGATGATGGTACCCACACGCAACACCCCCATCAGGATGAGGAAGATACCCGCCATGAAGGTGGCTATGACCAGACCGTTCAGTCCATATTCCTGGATGATACCGAAAACGATGACGATGAAGGCTCCCGTAGGGCCACCGATCTGCACCTTGCTACCGCCAAACACGGAGATGAGCAGACCCGCAATGATGGCAGTGATGATACCCTTCTCGGGAGTGACTCCCGATGCGATGCCGAAGGCAATGGCAAGCGGCAACGCCACGATGCCAACAATGATACCGGCCATGAGATCCGACATGAAAGTGGCTTTGTTGTAACCCTTCAGACAGGCGAACAACTTAGGTTGGAATTCAAACAATTTCATAGTGGTATGAATCAATATAACTGATACCCATTCAGGAGTATCTTTCCGATGTTTTTAGAAAATCGATGCAAAATTAAGGTTTTTTCACGAATTGTACGGTATGCAAAGCTATTTTTTTGATGTATCGGCTCTATTCCTAACATGAGTTCGATATAAGGCTAATCTTTACACACAAATCTTTCTGGTTTCACACAGATCTCACGAATCTCACGAAATTGGCTGCATCGCAGAAGGCTCGCAGCTTGTCGGCTTCACCGAATGTATACATTTCGGAGGCACACGCGAGTTTACGAAGCGTGCTTCGTGAGATCTGTGTGAGGTAAAACCATTCGCGTGAGAAGCAGTTTGCTTGAGGAACCTGTCGAGTTTAAGGAGCAAATAACTGTTTGCAAAGATTAGCTTTATAGCGAACTCACGTAATAAAAGAGTCGCGCCCGCAAAGCGAACGCGACTCTTTTATTCAGACCTGACGAGGGGTTACTTCTTGATCAATGTCTTCTTACCATCGATGATATAGATACCGGGAGCGGTAGGCGTATCGATGCGGCGGCCGAAGAGGTCGTAGATACCCAACTTGACGGGGACGACAGCCTCAACATTCTCAATACCGTCGGTAACATCGAACGGACTCTGGGTAGCAGCCTTGGTGAGGAGCTCAAGCTTCCAGTCGTCAACACTCATCCATGTACCTGTGAACTTATCCTTGCGTGAAAGCTCAGAGTTAGCTGTCACACCGATAGCCAAGTAGTGACGAGTAACCTCTACGGTGATGGTGTCGTATGACCAACCCCAACCCTTACCATTGTTGGCATTGAAGTAGGGAGCCTCGATTGCTTCATCAGCAGCAATCCATGCGAGACTATCGGCATACCAGATTTCACCATGCGTGTTTCCGTTATTTTTAACCATAGCCCACTGTGTTGCCTCTGCCCACTTGGCTGTATCGGCAGTGAGTGTGTCGGCGGGGAACACCTCGGGTGATGCAAAAGCCCAAACATTGTCACCATCGGTACGGGCAGCCACAGTCAGCTGATAGGTACCATCAGGAAGACCTATAATTTCTTGATAAGCAGTGAAGTTCAAGCCCGAGCCAGCCCAAGAGTCAAGATAGCGGTTTGCAGAGATACCGTCGTAGTGTTCACCTGTTCTGGTAGGGCCATTACCTGTACCCTTCACTACGGTCCAGCCAGTGGCAGCTTCGTCATCAATTGTGGGGTTCACAACCAAATCCTCGGTGAGGTCACCTACGCGAAGGTTGATGTTGAGTGCACTTGTGAGACGCTTCATTGCCTTCTCGAGCTTAGCCTGCAGGTCAGCGCAGTCGGCAGCAGGACGGAGCACTGCAGTCAAGTCTTCTACCTGAGGAGTGATTACCTGTTCCTTAACGAAGGTCTTGTATTCTTCCTTCACACCCTTGATGGTAGCCAAGGTGTTCTCTGCCTCAATCAATGCGGTAGCATAGGCTACATAGCCGCCCAACTTGGCATCAAGCGCGGGAAGGATAGTGTGAGTAGCGTCTTCGGCATGGAGTGCCTGACCTACCATCGGCATGGTGACAGCCAACAGCTTGGCAGAAGAGGCATTCACATCATAGTCGAGTTCGGCAGTCATATCGAGGAGGGTCTCATAGTTGCCGGCATAGAACTTCTGCACTGCATTGAATACACTGTCAGAAGCTGCCACTACAGGATTAAGTGCGCCACAAGCCTCGACATACTTACCTTCAGCAGCAAGCGGAGTAGCAGCCTCAATGGCAGCCTTCACGTCCTTTGAATCGCCGGGGAGCAGGATGTTGGCATACTCCTGAGCGCGAAGGAGTGATGATTCCCAAGCAGCCTTCAGGTCTTCATCAGTAGCCTTACCATAATACTGCAACTTGAAGTCGGTCACCTGATACCAACCGTTTACACCACCGGCACTTACAGAAGCGAAACCGATGCGCAACTTGCCATCGACAACAACCACCTTCTCGGTCTGCAGAAGTTCCCATTCACCGATGCCTGATTCTGCTCCTCCTGCATCCCAACCGACAACGGTCATATCCTCAGAGACAGCGGTACCCGTAGAGCTTGTAGCGTATGCGTGCTGCTGGCCAAGACCTTGTGTAATAGCACGAGCTGATACGCTGTAGACACCCTCGGGAAGACCTTCGATATCCTGATACACGTTCATAGTGGTAAAATCGTTTGACCAAGAGTTGAGACAAGGAAGAGGTGTAGTGCCATCTCCATTGATGTCAGCTTGACCAGGACCTACCCAAACGTCACCACTTGCCTGTACGTTAGCAACAACCCAAGGAGCAGGGATAGTATAGTTCTTTGCTGAAGCGAAAGTGGGCAACACAATTCTATGGGTATAGTCGGCAGGATTTTCGGGAGCAGGAATCTGAGATTCATAGTAATCATAGATAGCAGCTTGTAAAGTAGCTACAGCCTCCTGGTAGTACTGTTCGGTAGTCTGGTCTTCAGCCAACTCTACCTCTGCACCTTCTTCAACCAGCGGAGTCATAGCATCGTAAACTTCGTACAAAGCATCCCAACCCGGATATTCAAGAACAGACAATTCATCTTCCACCTTATCTGTCATCTCCTTCAACTGGGCCACCAGAGCCTCCACATTCTTCACGCTATTGTAAACAGCCTCAAATGCAGCCATAGCCGCCATCACCTCCTCATTCTCATAAAGACCAATCTCAGTATATTCACTTGCAGCAAGGCAAGCATCGCTCAACTCATTGTAAGCTGTAGCAGGAAGGATCTCGGCACGCTCGGCCAACCACGCTTCAGCCTCATCGAGCTTGAGGGTAAGCGCTACTGCGGGGAAGTCTCCGTAATAATACAACTTGAAGTCACGGAAAGCACACCAAGAATTTGCCGAGTGACCGGTGTTGCGCAAGCCAATCTTAAGAGTACGATCCTGAACAATTACAGTAAGTTCGTTCTCAGCATAGTAGGGAATACCCAGTTCAGGATTGGTCAGGCCGAATGCCTCGCTGGTAGATACACGCATATTCACATAGTCGTTGAGCACTTGATCGTTAGTCACCCCCATCACAGAAGCCGGATACTTGTAGAGTGACAACAGCGGTACCGACTCCTCATTGGCATAGAGCTGAGCCGTGATATTCTCTGTACCCGCCTGATAGGCTGCACCACTGTCATTGTCACCAGTACGATAGAATCCCTGTACCTGAACGACGTACATACCATTGGGCACGTCAGTTAGTTCCTGATATATGTCAAAGTCACAATTATAGAACTCCATAACCTCGTATTCCAAGCCGGGAGTACTACCAGACCATCCCTGACTATTCTTGCGCAAGGTAGGATTGGTCATATAACGATCGGTCATATCGAAACGCTCAGTTCCGTCAGCATTAGCCATTTGGAAGGCTTCGATGTCCTTCAGCAACTTAAGGATGGCAGCTTCAGTCTCTTCAAGACCCAGCTCGGCAGCCTCATAAGCAGCCTGAGCAGCATCAATGGCATCGTAGAACTCGTCAAGTCCCTCAGAGAAGCCTCTTTCGAGTTCTGCATTGGCAGCCTCCAATGTAGCAAGCAATCTGGCATAGGCCTCGATGCAGAGTTCTGCTTCAGCCAACTGTGCCTTCAAAGTCTCCAGCAGTGCAGCAACATCATCGTAAGTAGCCACGTCAGCGATAGCATCTACAGAAGCCTGGATAGCATCCTTCAAGGCTTGCGACATTGGAGCTTCTATCAGTTCCATTGCAGACACAGCCAATGCATCCAACTCATCTTGCATCCACAGGAGCTTGGCAGCTTCTTCGGTGTCGCCTACATACTGCATCAGGCGTACATTGTCCCAAGCAGCCCAGTTCACATTACAAGACGAAATGCGGTACTCCACCTTCAGCTTTCCATCTGTCACTGTAGTCGCTACGGAATACTCCGTCGGAGGGTTCGTATTAGTCGTAGTCACCGGCACCATATCCTGGTTTGCATAGATGGCAACGCCTGAGGGAACAACAGAGGCATCGCTCTGCAAGACAGCATGAGCCAATGATCTTACCACGTAAATGCCGTTAGGCACTTCAATGGTCTGAGACCAACTCTGGTCGCTGAGTGTGCTGGGAGCAGCCACCCAGTTCTCAATAAAATTGGTACCGTTGTAGCCATAAGTTGCAGCCGTAGCGGCAATCTTATTGCCACCTACGATAGTCCAACCAGTAGCACTACTTTCAAAATCGGGATCCGACAACAGATTGGTAACATCTGTACCACGCTGAGCCTTCACCGTCAGAGCCATAACAAAGCTCATCGCCAATAAAGTAATTTTCTTCATGGTTCGTGTAATTTAGTTGTTAATAATATGGTTAATAGATATTTTCATTCAATCCTTTATCGCTCTCATTTGATTATTTCGGGGAAATAATCAAACTATCCCGGGATAGTTTTCCTACTTGAAACTGTTTCTACCTGAACGATTCTTTCACACGGTATTATGTGTTTGGCACTAATCTCTGCGTCCTAAATAAATCATCACATAATGCACCAATGTAGCCAATGAGCTGAGTGCTGCCACTACATAGGTATAGGCAGCCGAGCGCAAGGCACTCTCGGCATCGCGATGATTATACGAGTTGGTGATACCCGACTTGTCGAGCCAAACCAAGGCACGCTTGCTGGCATTGATCTCTACGGGCAGCGTGATAAAGCTGAACAGGGTGCTCAGTGCAAACAGAGCGATACCGGCCAGCATCACAACAGGGAAGCGCTCGATGACCATAACGCCGACGAACAGTATCCACATCACCCACTGCGAGGAGAAGGATACGACGGGCACCAAAGCCGAGCGCATCTTCAGTGGGGCATAGGCTGTAGCGTGCTGCACGGCATGGCCACACTCGTGAGCGGCTACGGCAGCCGCAGCCACGCTACACGATGAGTAGACATCGCTGCTGAGGTTCACGGTATGGGTGACAGGGTTATAGTGGTCGGTGAGATGCCCTCTCACACAAGTCACCTGCACATCGTAGATACCATTGTCGCGCAGCATCTTCTCTGCCACGTCACGGCCTGTCATTCCGCCGGCCAAGGGTATCTTGGAGAATTTCTTGAACTTGTGGTTCAAGTTAACCTGCACAATGTAGCTGAGCAGGACAATGCCGATAAATATAATCCAAATAAGATTCATAAGTTCTTAATCGTTATAACGCTCGATAGTTTGGTCACGGTCGGGACCTACAGACACAATCTTGATGGGCACCTCAAGCTCCTCTTCGAGGAACGAGAGGTAATTGTTGAACTCTTCGGGAAACTCGTCCTCAGAGGTCATCTTCGTCATGTCGCACTGCCAGCCGGGGAGTTCAGTGTAGATAGGCTCTACCTCGCCTTCGATGCTATAGGGGAAGTTCTCAGTCTCCACCCCATTGATGCGGTAAGCCACGCAAGCCTTGATGGTCTCGAAGGTATCGAGCACATCGCTCTTCATCATGATAAGGTGGGTGACACCGTTGATCATGATGGAGTACTTCAATGCCACGAGGTCAATCCAACCGCAACGACGCTTACGGCCTGTAACCGAGCCAAACTCGTGACCGAGGGTGCAGAGTTTGTCGCCAGTCTCGTCGAAGAGCTCTGTGGGGAAGGGGCCGCTACCTACGCGAGTGCAGTAGGCCTTCATGATGCCGTACACATTGCCAATCTTGTTGGGAGCCACGCCGAGACCCGAGCAGGCACCGGCACATACGGTGTTCGAAGAGGTCACGAAGGGGTATGAGCCGAAGTCGATATCGAGCATCGTGCCCTGTGCGCCCTCGCAGAGAACGCTCTTCCCGGCCTTGAGCAGGGCGTTGATCTCGTGCTCGCTGTCCACCAGGGGGAACTGGCGCAGGTATTCGATACCGGCCATCCACTCTTTCTCTATCTCAGTGATGTCGTACTCGAAGTTCATGCTCTTGAGGATATCCTCGTGACGCGCCTTGGCCTTGGCATAGACAGTGTCAAAATCACCGAGGATATCGCCCACACGGATGCCGTTGCGACTGATCTTATCGGTATAGGTGGGGCCGATGCCCTTACCTGTGGTGCCCACCTTGGCATCGCCCTTGGCCGCCTCGTAAGCCGCATCGAGCACACGGTGGGTAGGCATGATGAGGTGTGCCTTCTTGGAGATATGGAGACGTTCCTTAAGCGGATGTCCCGACGCCTCAAGTGCCTCGGCCTCAGCCTTGAACAAAGCGGGGTCGAGCACCACACCATTACCAATGATATTCACCTTGTCGCCCTGGAAGATTCCCGAAGGGATGGAGCGGAGCACATACTTCTGTCCTTCAAACTCGAGTGTATGCCCTGCATTCGGGCCGCCCTGGAAACGTGCCACCACATCGTAACGCGGAGTAAGTACATCCACTACTTTTCCTTTTCCCTCATCGCCCCATTGGAGGCCTAACAATACATCTACTTTCATGATTTACCTGTATTTTTTTTCTGTTCTTTCAGTTTCTTCTCTCTACGCCGGCGGGCAGCAGCACACTTCGAGCATACGCCATATATATACAGCGAGGAATGTGCTATGGAGAAGCCACGACTATGCGCACTCTCAATTGCCTCGCGCAACTTTTCGTCGCGCACCTCGGTCACCGTGCCACATGCCATACATATACGATGGAAGTGAGTAGTCATGTTATACGACTTCTCATACTGCGAGCTGTTGTCAAACTTATGACGGATGACCAGACGGGCATCGGTAAGCAACTCCATCGTATTGTACAAAGTAGCGCGGCTGACATGGAATTTATTGGCTGCCATCACATCAAACAGCTCCTCCATGGTGAAGTGCCCCTCTATGGAATAAATTGCATCAAGGATAGCAAAACGCTCTTGCGTCTTGCGCAAACCTTTGTTCTGCAGATACTGCTCAAAGGTGCCTTTAACAGTTTCCTTCACTTTATCTTCCATAGTACACGTAAAGTAGCAAGCAAAGATAAAGAAATTTATTTGAAAAACTCAAGAAAAGTCAATTATTTATTGCTTTTAACAGAGTTTTCGTGTATTTGATACACTATCACCCGACAAACAGTGTTCACGAGCGGTACAATTCACTCTATCGCACCGAGCAGGCGCTGTACCTCGGCATTGGGCTGGTCGCAGCAAGCGGCATAACGCTCCAATGCCGACAGAGCGGCTTGCTTGACAATCAGGTCGTCGGACTCCATGGCGGCTGCAGCCTGATCGACGAATTCGTCACAGCTGCGCTCGTTCATCGCAGCACCCCATATACCAAACAGGTGCGTGATGAGGCGGAAACCTGTGTACACGGCCATGCGGTCTTCGGAGGCTATCCACTGGAATGCCTTCTGCGAGGCATAGGGCAAGCGGCGGAAGAGAGCCATGCAGACATAGTCGGCCAGCTCGGTGTTGTGTATCTGCTCCAGCCAGATATCGGCAATCTCGGGATAGAAACTCTCGACGGGCTGCAGATAGGCGGCCAGTATCTTACATTCACGGATGTCCTCCTTCCACAGAGCCTGCGCCAACTCGTGGTCGGGTTCATACTGGGCTGCAATTTCCTTGATACGCGGCAACTCTATGCCAAAGATCAGGCGGTACTGCAAACCCTTCTCGCGGAGACTCTGCGAGATGACGCCGTTCATAAAGAGACGGAACTTGGACTTTATTTCTCGGATGGTGGATTGCATAATGAGGGAAGAGGGAAAAGGGAAGAGGGAAGAGGGAAAAGTCAGATGCCCGGATGGCAACTCTTCACTTTTCACTCTTCCCTCTTCACTATTAATTACGGTACGGCAACGCAGCATAGTCGCGGCTGTAGCGCAGCATCTGGTCGTCGTAGCTTTCGTCGTACGAGATGGTGACGTCGGTGATGTTGCCCTCAGCATCGGTGACTGCTGTATATACGGGATTGATGAAACCCTTGTAGGGAGCAAGGTTGAGTGCTTCGTAGCGGGCAAGGATCTCCTTGTGCAGGTCTTGGTCGACCTGTACGGCATAGGTCTCTACCAGCTGACGGCCAGCCTCGTAGTCGCCCTCCGACTTGATACGCTGAATCTCGGCAAGGAGTTCGCCGAAGAGGCTGCGCAGTTTCTCGTAGTCGTTGATCTTCACGAAGGTTTTGCCGTCACGCTTCGCGAGTTCGATCACATTGTCGGCCTTGCCGTGCTCGTAGGCCCAGCGGGCGATGAGCTGGCGGTTGCGCATGTGGGCCTCCTCTACGGTAGCACCCGGCTCGATACGTACAAGTTGGGTCATCAGGCCGTTCATCATCTGTCCGTAGTACTCGGCCTTATAGGCCTCGGCATTGGGGAGCAAGCCCAGCTCCACCATCTTGGGGTCGCCCAAGTAGTAGAGTCCGAAGAGGTCGGCGCGGGTCTCCTCGATGGTAGAGCCGTGAGCCTTCAATGCATCAGGGTCTACGCCAGGGAGCAGCTTGCCCGAGCCGTGACCGAGACACTCGTGCAGGTCGGTATGGAGGTCGCCGGTAAGGGCATCGTACTGCTCTATCAGTTTACGCTCCACATCGCTGTATACAAACTCCTCGTTGAAGCCGTTACCCAGCGCAGCCATGTTGTATGCCTCGGTGAGGTTACCGATGGTTACCGACTTGGAGCCGTGTGCGCTACGTATCCAGTTGGAGTTGGGCAGGTTGATGCCGATGGCCGTAGAGGGATAGAGGTCGCCGGCGAGGATCGCAGCTGTGATCACCTTGGCGGTCACGCCCTTCACCTTCTCTTTCTTGAAGCGGCTGTCTACGGGCGAGTTGTCCTCAAACCACTGGGCATTGCTGCTGATGGTCTCGGTGCGCTTGGTAGCCTCCAGGTCCTTGAAGTTGACGATAGACTCCCACGAAGCCTTCATGCCAAGGGGGTCGCCGTAGCTCTCTGTGAAGCCGTTGACAAAGTCGATGCGTGAGTCGAGGTCGCCCACCCAAGCGATGCAGTAGTCGTCAAAGTCTTCGAGGCTACCCGAGCGGTAATACTTGATGAGCTTCTCGATGACCGCCTTCTGCTCGGCATTCTCGGCTACGCCAAGTGCTTTTTCGAGCCAATAGACCACCTTGGAGAGAGCCTCGCCATAGAGCCCCCCGGTGTGCCATACCTTCTCCACCACCTTGCCGTCCTCCTTCACGAGGCGACTGTTCATGCCATACATCACGGGAGTATCGTCGTTAGGGTCCTTGAGGCTGTTATAGAAAGCCTCGGCCTCAGCCTGGGTCACGCCGTCGTAGTAGTAGCTGGCCGAGGTAAGCACGAGGTCCTCTCCATCGGCCTGGTTCACACGTTTGGCCATCACTGTGGGGTCGAAGATAGCAGGGAACACCTCCGCACAGAGCTGCTCCACGGTCTGTCCCTCGGCCAAAGGCAGCTTGGCAGCATCTACCGATGCCAATGCCTCACGGAAAAACTCGGGAGAGAAGCCCGGCACAAACTTGTCGGCGCTGTAGTGATGGTGTATGCCATTGGAGAACCATACGCGCTTCACGTAGGTCACAAAGTTCTTCCAGTCCCCGGTGGTCTTGTCGCCCTGATAGTCGGTGTATACGGTCTCGAGCATCTTGCGGATGACGAGGTTGTGACGTCCATTCTGGTCGAACAGGATATCGCGGCCATACAGGGCAGCCTCCTGGAGGTAATACACGAGTTTCTTCTGGTCGAGGGTGAGTTCGTCGAATCCCTTCACCTCGTAGCGAAGCATCTGGATGTCGGCAAAAGTCTCATTGGCATAGTCGAAGGCCGCCTCAGCCTCGGCTTGCTTACCATTGTTGCACGATACACACAGTGCAGTTGCCATAGCTAACATTGTCAATTGTCTTTTCATTTTGTTGTTCGATATTTTAAGTTTCTTAAGTTGAGTAAAACATCAATACGGCACCTTCTCCTCCAGTTCCTGCAGGTTGGCCGCAATGACATCGTCGCTGATGCTGTTGTTGATGAGATTACCTGCCAGGTATTGGTCATAGGCAGCCATATCGATGAGTCCGTGTCCCGAGAGGCAGAAGAGGATAGTCTTCTCCTCACCCGTCTCTATGCACCTCTTTGCCTCGCGGATGGTAGCCGCAATAGCATGGCACGATTCCGGAGCAGGGATAATGCCTTCGGCAGCTGCAAACAGCGTGCCGGCTTCGAACGACTCAATCTGCTCAATGTCTACGGCCTCCATCATCTTGTCCTTGAGGAGTTGCGACACTATGAGTCCGGCTCCATGGTAGCGCAAGCCACCGGCATGAATGTTGGCCGGGCGGAAGTTATGACCGAGGGTAAACATCGGTATCAATGGTGTATAGCCCGACTCGTCACCGAAGTCATAATGAAACTCACCGCGTGTGAGCTTCGGGCACGAGGCCGGCTCGGCAGCCACAAAGCGCGTGGTCCTGCCCTCCTTGATATTGTGCCGCATGAAGGGGAAAGCCAATCCGCCAAAGTTGGAGCCGCCACCGAAGCAAGCCACCACCACATCAGGATAGTCGCCTGCCATCTGCATCTGCTTCTCGGCTTCCAAACCGATAACAGTCTGATGCAGAGTTACATGACTAAGCACAGAGCCCAACGTATACTTACAATTAGGAGTCATCATCGCCAGCTCCACCGCCTCAGAGATAGCCGTACCCAACGACCCCTGGTGGTTGGGGTATCTGGTAAGGATATCCTTTCCGGCCCGAGTAGACATCGAGGGCGAAGGGGTCACCTGCGCACCGAAAGTCTGCATGATGCTGCGTCGGTAAGGTTTCTGCTCATACGAGATCTTCACCTGATACACGGCAGCCTCAAGCCCGAACACCTTGGCCGCATACGACAATGCTGCTCCCCATTGCCCTGCACCAGTCTCCGTGGTGATATTGGTCACGCCCTCCTCCTTGCAGTAGTAGGCCTGCGCCAAGGCCGAGTTGAGCTTATGCGAGCCGATAGGGCTCACGCTCTCATTCTTGAAGTAGATATGAGCGGGGGTGCCAAGTGCCTTTTCCAGTCCGTAGGCACGCACCAGCGGCGTACTTCTATAGTAGGTATACATCTCGCGCACCCGCTCGGGGATATCAATCCACGCATCCGTCATGTTGAGCTCCTGATGCGACACCTCACGGGCAAAGAGCGGATACAGGTCCTCGGGAGTAACAGGCTGTCCGGTCTTGGGATTGAGCATCGGCATCGGTTTGTTGGGCATATCCGCTTGGATATTGTACCACTGGGTAGGTATCTCACTCTCCGATAAGATGAATCTTTTCTGTTTCATAATGGTGCTTTGACGATAAAAATAGTTCTAAAACAGATTCTAAAAAAATCCGATGCTGCTTGTGGAGCACCGGATTCATATATACAAAACAACTCTTATTCCTTATTGTCATACATCAGTTACCGTGCTCAATCTCCTATACTGAGCCACCACCAAAACTTGCTGAGGTTAACCGATGCATTCATATACGCTCTTTCCTTTCTGCGGCAAAGTTATAGTATTTTTATCTATTTACAAACAATCTGTAAGAAAAGTTTTCATTTTCATACTAAAATGTATATTCATCGAACAAGGCACCCTCAGCGCCCTCTTCCCACTTATCCATACGCTCCTGCCAATGTTTCTCCAGTCTCTTTACGCCCTCTTCTATAGACCTTCCCGTCTCTTTTGCTGCCTCTCCCAACACATCGGCCTGGCGTTCGAGATAGCGTTCAAACTTCTCCTTGTCAATGCCGTCGCCACTATCATTCATAATGGCACGCACAAAGGCATTGGTCACATAGAGTCTTCTCAGGCGTGGTTTGTCGACACTATTGCTCACAATGAGCAGATAAGCGTATTCGGCATCAGAGTTGTCCATATATACCAGACTGTTTCCCTTCTCTGCCAGCAGGGAGTAAGAGTCGGGGACAACATCAAGCACTTCGGTAAAGAACCTCGTACGCACCGACTGCCTGCACGAGTCGAGCCGTAGCGTCACCACCTCTCTGATACCCATCATGACGAGCGAGCCACGGATGATTGCAGCACGCTTATTGCCTTTGGCAATACCGTCGGCAACCATAGCATCGAGGTCACTGTTGACGTTCACAACTTTATATTCAGCCCCACGCTTATCTTTATACCTGTTGATGAAGCGGTCAAGCGAGTCGGCATAGCCTACGGAGCAAGCGAGCAGAAGGCTCAGCAACAAAACAATCTTCTTCATAATAGCCATCATCTAATTACATGCAAAGATACTATCTTTTGCCGACATAGACAAACAACAGGTCACCTGAAAGCCGTGTGCCAAGCATAAAAAACCGTCCCCCTGAAGAAGGAAAACTTTTTATCGTTGACTTCTCAAAACTTTCCTGACGCACCGTTCTATATTCCAAGACTGGCAATATTCATTTCAAGACTGGCAATATATATTCCAAGACTTGGAATATTCCTTTTATCGAGGTACAAGATTCTTTTACATAAGGTAGCAAAAATAATTATTTCAGGAACACAAAGAATACCGCAGCAATAAGGCACCCGAAGGCTACGAAGTGGTTCCACTGCAGCGTCTCGCCCCTGAAGAAGACGATGGTGAAGAGGGTGAAGATGGTGATGGAGATGACCTCCTGTATCACCTTAAGCTGCATCAGGGTAAAGGCACCGCCATTGCCTACAAAACCGATACGATTGGCCGGTACCTGGCAAGCATACTCGAAGAGGGCCAAGAACCAACTGATGAGGATAACGATATAGAGCGGTGTATTGTCTGATATAAGCTTCATCTGTTGTAACTTGAGATGGCCATACCAAGCAAAGGTCATGAAAATGTTTGACACGATGAGTAACAAGATTGTTCCGATTCCGCGCATGGGAGTAAGTTGTAAGTTTTGAGTTATGAATTATAAGTTTTGATTCATTTTCGGTGGCAGCAGCTCTGTCTGCACATTGGTCATACTGCCCCACAGGTTGTAGCGCGCCTCAGGGTTCAGTTGGTCGAGGGTATGCAGTACATCGGCCATGCGGCTACGGTTTGAGGTGTGCTCATGTGGGCAATTCTTCTTTTGTTTGCGGTATTCGTGCATCCTGGCCAGCAAGGCGATGTCTTTTTCTTCGATACGACAAAGCGGACGGATGATGGTCATATCAAACTTATTCATCCTCAAGGCTGGCGGCATTGCAGAGAAGGCACCCTGGAAGGTCATATTCATCAACAGTGTCACCAACACATCGTCCTGATGATGTCCGAGGGCAATCTTATTGCATCCCAGCCGTTTGGCTGTCTCGAAGAGTGCCTTGCGCCGGTTCCACGAGCAGAGGAAGCAGGGCGACTTGCGGGTGTCGCCCGTGGCATCGAACGAGGTCTCTATGATATGCATCTCCACACCCAAGTCACGGGCAAAGCCGACCAAATAGTCTGTATCTGTCTGGTAGGGGATATTGGTCATCACCACGTGGGCGGCCACCACCTCGAAGCGCGGCTTGAGCACCTTGACACGCGCTGCAAGCAATTCGAGCAACGCCAGCGAATCCTTCCCGCCCGACACAGCAATGAGTATGCGGTCGCCCTCCTCGATGAGGTTATATTCCGCCGCAGTCTTGTGAAACTTGTGGCGGAGACGGTGCATAAGCTGTTCTTCTTCGGTGCGTAGAGCCATAAATTGCTGTTTCGGGGTGCAAAATTACATCAAAATGTATAAAAAACATAAATTGTATTCTCTTTTGTGCCACTATCCCAATAAAAATATCTAACTTCGCCCTGTACTATATATTTAAAGATGTAGAGGAATGTACACGAGAATGAAGAGATATATACTGGCAGGCTTGCTGCTATGCTTCGGCTGCACCCTGTTTGCCCAAAGTCAGAGCCAGGCAAAGAAATGGTTTGCCGCCGGCGAATACAAGAAAGCAAAACCCGTATTCGCCAAACTGATAAAGGGCAACCCCAAGAACGGGAGCCTCAACTACTGGTATGGCGTATGCCTCAACGAGACAGGTGAGCACGAAGCTGCCCTACCCTATCTACAGAGAGCCGTGGATCGCGAAGTGGAGAATGCCTTCAGGTATATGGGCGACTACCACTTGCAGGATGGTGACTACGAAGCTGCCATCGAGTATTATGAGACATACCTGGAGAAGGTAGACCCAGACAACGGGCGGTTCATCGAATATACCCGCAAGCTGGAACAGGCCGAGAAGGAGTTCAAGTACATCAAACGGGTAGAGAAGGTGGTGATTGTAGACAGCATCGTAGTGCCAAAGGAGGAGCTACTCAAGGCATACACCATAGGCAAGGAAAGTGGCAGCATACATCCTGCGGGCCAACTGGTAAAGGATGCCAAGAGCACCGAAGGCATTGCTTACCGCACCGAGATGCGCGATAAGATATACTACAGCGACACAGATGAGAATGGTGCCCTGCAACTCTACATGCGATATAAGATGCTTGACGAGTGGAGCAAGCCTGCGCCACTCAACGGTCTGCCCGATGGCGACAACAACTACCCCTTTGTGCTCTCTGACGGCATCACCATATACTTTGCCAACAACAGCCTCGACGGACTGGGCGGGTATGATATATTCATCACCCGCTTCAACTCGGCTACCGGCCGCTATCTGCTTCCCGAGAACGTAGGCATGCCATTCAACTCGGCTGCCAACGATTATATGATGGTCATTGACGAGATCAACGGACTGGGATGGTTTGCCACCGACCGCAACCAGCCCGACAGTCTGGTGTGTGTATACACCTTCGTACCCAACGAAGAAAAGCAATACTACGACTATGCCTCGGACAACCGCCTCGACATCATGAAAGCAGCACGCATACAAAGCATAGCCACCACACAGACTGACGACGAGGCCATGCGCAAGGCCGGACATGCCCTGCTTATGCTCAGCCTGCAAAACTCGAACAAAGAAGAAAAGGAGGATTTCACCTTTGTCATCGATGACTTCACGGACTATCATCACGTTGACGACTTCCAGAGTCCCGAGGCCCGCCAACTCTTCATTGACTGGCAGACCAAGTCGGCCTCGCTGGCCAAGCAAGGCAAGCAGCTCGAAGAGCGCCGTGCGCAGTACACGCTCTCGTCCAAAGCCGAACGCCAGCGTATGACCGAAGAGCTACTACGCATGGAGAAGCAATACGAGCTGCTTGAGACCGAAGTTGCAGAAATGCCCAAGGCCATCAGAAATGCCGAGGTGAGCTATAAAGGCGGCAAATGATGCCCTGAGCAGAACACTTTGCCACCCCTTCGGTTATAGAAGTGAGAACCCATTATCCCTATACTATATATGAGCAGTTACTATGCCCCCTCCGAACTCATCATCAATGATGACGGCTCCGTATTCCATCTTCACGTGAGACCCGAGCAACTGGCCTCGAAAGTTATCCTTGTGGGCGACCCCGGCCGCGTAAGCCTTGTAGCCTCACATTTCGACATCATCGAATGCGATATCACAAGCCGCGAGTTCCATACGACAACAGGCATATATAGAGGCAAGCGCATCACCGTGCTCTCCACAGGCATCGGATGTGACAACATCGACATCGTGGTCAACGAGCTCGATGCCCTTGCCAATATCGACTTCGCCACCCGCACACAAAAGACGGAATTCCGTCAGCTGGAGATGGTGCGCATAGGCACTTGTGGCGGCTTGCAACCCGACACTCCCGTCGGCACCTACGTATGCTCGCGCAAGAGTATCGGTTTCGATGGCCTGCTCAACTACTATGCCGGCCGTAACGCCGTGTGCGACCTCCCATTCGAGAAGGCCTTCACACGCCACATGCAATGGAATCCGCAGAAGGGAGCACCCTATGTCATCGACAATGACACAGACCTGCTCGCCCGCATCAACCAGGGCGATATGGTCGATGGTGTCACCATCTCGGCCGGTGGTTTCTTCGGTCCCCAAGGCCGCAAGCTCCGCATCCCGCTCGAGGATCCCGACCAAAACGAGAAAATAATGGCTTTCGAGTATGCCGGACAGCGCATCACCAACTTCGAGATGGAGGGCTCAGCCATCGCCGGCCTCTCCCGCCTGCTCGGACACAAAGCAATGACCGTATGCATGGTTATCGCCAACCGACGCGCCAAGGAGGCCAACACCAGTTACAAGAACAGCATCGACAACCTGATAGAAAAAGTGGTAGAGAGAATATAAATGGAACCCGCATTCAGCTACACAATTGATGACAAAGCCGCTCGCTACGAGCAGTTTATCAGCGACTTCCTCCCCTACATTGCCGATGAGCATGAGGAGGTGAGCATACTCGCCAACACCACTGCCGCCCTGCGCCAAGCCTTCGGGTGGTTTTGGATAGGCTTCTACCTTGTGCGCGACAAGCAGCTCATCCTGGGTCCCTTCCAGGGCGACGTGGCCTGCTACCGTATCCGTCACGGCCGTGGCGTGTGTGGTACCGCCTGGGCCGAAGCCACCACACAGGTTGTCCCCGATGTAGAGCAGTTTCCCGGGCATATAGCCTGCAGTGGCAGCTCACGCTCAGAGATTGTAGTGCCCCTCATCGCCGACGGTACAGTGCGCGGTGTGCTCGACATCGACAGCGACCAACTTGCCACCTTCGATGACACCGACCGCCACTACCTTGAGATACTGTGCAGGCATCTCTGCGAAGCAATATATTAAGGAGATTAGCCGGTAAGGCCCGATGGGGAATCCTTACATCGACAACCATTTCATCACGGCATCGCCATAGGTTTTCGACACGGGAATGTCTTTTACCCCCTCGATACCTAATTCCAGATAGAAGTTCTCCTTTTCGCGCCGAAGCACCTTTACCTGTTCCATATTGACCATATAGCCACGATGGCAACGCATCACATTGGTTTCGGCCAACGACTCCGAAGTACGCTTAAGGGTATTGCGCAACATCAGTTTCTTGGGCAGGTTATTCTTCATGTACCAAATGTAAATATAGTTGTCGGCAGACTCTATGTAGAGCAGGTTGTCTTTCGTCACGGAGAGCTGCAACTCGCCACGCTCGTCATAAAAGGAGATAAGTCCCTTGCCGGCCATCTTCTGAGCTACCGCCTTGTCGAAGTCATCCTCTATCTGGCGCAAACGTTCGTTCTTGTCCTGCAGGGTAAAGGCGGTAATACAGATAATGTAGGGGATAAGCAAAATAAGTGAAGTATTTTGCAGGGCGCTTTTAAATGCCACCCAAATGTCTTCCTGCACATCTGCCAAGATGGAACAGATAGTATAGGCGATAGCCATGATGGCCAACTCGACAAATACCCATATTGCATAATTCAGAATGCTGATCTCATGCTTCTTGGTGCGGTAGTACATGATGACACGACTGATGGCTACGATACTCATTCCCAACAGCACGATGAGGAGTGAATAAATGACAAACATAAACTCCGACACGCGCTCACGCCCCCACTGTAGCACGCCAAAAGGCTGATACACAATGATAAAGAAAAGAGCAAATGCCGCAGCCGAGGTCACCAATATGACCTGATTGCGCATGGTAAGGAGGTATCGGGGTATGAATTGCGAAAGAAAATCCATCGTGTTATTTGCAGCTAATAATCGTTTTCGAATTCAAAAGTACGAATTTCTATGCAGAAACTCGCACTTTTGAAAGGAAACTTAACATTTTTCAGTGGCCTCTACAATGACCTGCGGCCGACAAACCAGCGCCGGAGATCAATGGGCGGTCAGCTTTTACGAGTAGAGGAAACGCTTGATACTGCGCTTCGGGGTCTTCTCGAAGGGCTCCTCACGGAGCTCGATTTGGCCTACTTTGCTGTATGCGGGCAGTTCGGCATTCACTTGCTTTAAGTATTCATTCATTATCTCGTCGATACTCTTGGTGTTGCCCTCGAGTTTCTTAAATGCATCCATATCGGGCACTACGAGTGCTACAATCTTCTTGCCACGGCTGATGACAATAGACTCGGACACGAGAGGGAGGCTATTGAATTTATCCTCGATTTCTTCGGGGTATACATTCTGCCCGCTTCCACTGAGAATCATATTCTTGGAACGCCCCTTTATGAAGACATTGCCCTGCGCGTCGATGACACCCAAATCACCGCTCTTGAGCCAGCCGTCCTCGGTGAAGGCCTGCTTGGTAGCTTCAGGATTCTTGTAATATCCGTCCATCACATTGTCACCCTTGATTTGGATTTCGCCCACTACGTTTTGCGGGTCTTCAGAGTCGATGCGCACCTCAAGACGGTCAACGGCCATTCCGCACGAACGCATGGCAAACTCGCGCCAGTTTCTATAGCATACGAGCGGTGCACACTCTGTCATACCATAACCTACGGTGTAGGGGAAGTTCATTTTCTTCATCAGCTTCTCCACCTTCTCATTGATAGCAGCTCCACCCACGATAAGACTGCCACGCTCCAAGTTGCCACCGAATGTGGTGAGCAATTTCTTCCGCACAGTGTTGTAGATAATCTTGTTGACACCGGGAATAGCAGTGAGCAACTTCATGTGGGGTTTGTTGAGCGTAGGCATTACCTTACCCTTGAATATCTTTTCCACAACAAGGGGCACAGTTACCAACATGTAGGGCTTCACCTCACTCAGGGCCTTAATGAGGATTGATGGGGTTGGGGTCTTGCCAAGGAAGTAGATGTGGCAACCTGTAACAAAGGGATAAAGGAACTCGAATGCCATACCATACATGTGACCCAACGGCAACATGGAAAGAATGTGCCATCCGGGCTGATTGGGCATATTGGGTATAGCAAACTCAATGTTTGAACTGATGGCACGTGCCGACAGCATAACGCCCTTCGGGTCGCTTGTGGTACCGGAAGTGTAGTTGATGAGTTCCAACTCATCGAGGCTGCCTGTAGGGTAGCTGATATGCTCGGGCTTCACGCCTTCGGGGAAGCGCTCCTTGAATATCTGCTCGCACTGGTCGTGGAATGCCTTGGGATCCACCTCATGTCCTTGCGTATAGATAGGAGTGAAGTTCTGGATGTTGATGGCGATATTCAGCTTGGGCATCTCCTCAACATTCATCTTCTCCCATATCTCCGGCTCGGTGAAGATGGCCGTAGCGTCAGAGTGGTTGGTGAGCTTCTGTATACTGTCTGCAGTAAAGTCATTGAGCAAAGGCACCATCACACCATCATATGTACCGATAGCAATAAACGATGCAGCCCACTCGGCAGAATTCTTGGCACAAAGGACAATCTTATCGCCTTTGGCAACACCGGCAGTCTGTAACAATATGTGCAGTTTCTCGATATTTTCTGCAACTTGACCGAAGGTTAAGGTATTTTTACCGTAATTGGTAAATGCGGGCAAACTCCAATAATTCTTGATTGCCGACTCGGCATAATTCAAATAATGCTTCATAAATAATGTTTGTTTTTCGCTTGTTTCGGTGCAAATTTCGGCTTTTATTTTCACTAATTCCCATTTTTAAGGCCACATACATTGGTCAAGGGGTGAAATTACTATAGGGGCGAATATGTATATATCGGGGTGAAATCCGAAAACATAAACAAAACAAATTGATGAAAAGTTCCCATTTCATCGAAAAAACAGGCATGCTTGGCAAGATATCATGCACCGTATGGCACTTTCTTTTGAAATCATATTTAAAACAGATTCGTTCATATTATTAGTTCCAACCAAGATGTAAAGCAATATTTGCCCGGGAGGAAAAATCCGTCTCACAGAAGCAGCATAAGCGTTTTCTCACTAAAAACAAATCTTGTGCTTGCACGTTTCAATAAAAGTTTGTACTTTCGTGCCTCCTAACAGTACAGTATGGAACAAGCTAAAGACAACAATAAAGATAAGAATCCGAAGAAGCGGACGGACAATAAGTTTGTGCGTAAGCTGACCGAGGAGAAATATAAATACGGCTTCACCACCGATGTGCACACGGAAGTGATTCCTGTGGGCTTGAACGAAGAGGTGGTACGCCTCATCTCGGCCAAGAAGGGCGAGCCTGAGTGGTTGCTTGACTTCCGCCTTAAAGCATATAACTATTGGCTGGGATTGAAGATGCCGAATTGGGCGCATCTGCAGATACCCGAGATCGACTATCAAGCCATCTCGTACTATGCCGACCCCACCAAGAAAAAGGAGGGGCCGAAGAGTCTCGACGAGATAGATCCCGAGGTGATGAAGACTTTCGACAAGCTGGGTATACCCCTCGAAGAGCGCTTGGCACTGAGTGGGGGCATGGCAGTAGATGCCGTGATGGACTCGGTGAGCGTGAAGACCACCTTCAAGGAGAAGTTGCTCGAAAAGGGCATCATCTTCTGCTCCATCAGCGAAGCTGTGCGCGAATACCCCGACTTAGTGAAGCAATATCTGGGTTCTGTGGTGAGCTACCGCGACAACTACTTTGCCGCACTCAACTCGGCCGTGTTCAGTGACGGTTCGTTCGTATATATTCCCAAGGGCGTGCGCTGCCCCATGGAGCTAAGTACCTATTTCCGTATCAATGCGGCCAACACCGGTCAGTTTGAGCGTACGCTCATCGTGGCCGATGATGACAGCTACGTGTCGTACCTCGAGGGCTGTACGGCTCCGATGCGTGATGAGAACCAGCTGCATGCCGCCATCGTAGAGATTGTAGTGATGGAGCGTGCCGAGGTGAAGTACAGCACCGTGCAGAACTGGTACCCCGGTGATGCCGAGGGCCGTGGCGGTGTGTACAACTTTGTCACCAAGCGTGGTCACTGCCGTGGTGCAGGCAGCAAGCTGTCGTGGACACAGGTAGAGACAGGTTCGGCCATCACATGGAAATACCCCTCGTGCATCCTCTCGGGAGATAACTCACAGGGCGAGTTCTACTCCGTAGCCGTGACCAACAATTACCAGCAAGCCGACACGGGAACCAAGATGATACACCTGGGCCGCAACACCAAGAGTACCATCATCAGCAAAGGTATATCGGCCGGCAAGAGTCAGAACTCATACCGCGGACTCGTGAAGGTGGGTGAGCGTGCCGATGGTGCACGCAATTACAGCCAGTGCGACTCGCTGCTGCTGGGTAGCCATTGCGGAGCACATACCTTCCCCTATATGGACATCAAGAACGAGACGGCCGTGGTGGAGCACGAGGCTACCACCTCGAAGATCAGCGAGGATCAGCTCTTCTACTGCAACCAGCGCGGCATCAAGACCGAAGATGCAATCGGCCTCATCGTGAACGGCTATGCCAAGGAGGTCATCAACAAACTCCCTATGGAATTTGCCGTAGAGGCACAGAAACTGCTCTCGGTATCGCTAGAGGGAAGCGTAGGATAATTGACAATGGATAATTGATAATGGACAATTGAAAGTCCGAGTTCTCAGAGCACTCCGAGTTCTCAGAGAATTCAGAAAAAACAAATCAAAGACAATGCTAAAAGTAAGCAACCTGCATGCCAGCATCAATGGCAAAGAGATATTGAAGGGTATCGACCTTGAGGTGCGCCCCGGTGAGGTACATGCCATCATGGGGCCGAATGGTTCAGGAAAGAGTACACTGAGTAACGTACTTGTGGGTCACCCCTCCTACGAGGTAACGCAAGGTGCCGTAGAGTTTAACGGAAAGAACCTGCTGGAGCTGTCGCCCGAAGACCGCAGCCACGAGGGATTGTTTCTCTCGTTCCAGTACCCCGTAGAGATACCGGGCGTGAGCATGGTCAACTTCATGCGTGCCGCCATCAACGAGCAGCGCAAATATCGTGGCCTCGCCCCCTTGGCTGCCAATGAATTCCTCAAGCTCATGCGCGAGAAGCGTGCTCTCGTGGAGCTCGACAGCAAACTGGCAAACCGCTCTGTCAACGAAGGCTTCAGCGGCGGTGAGAAGAAGAAGAACGAAATCTTCCAGATGGCCATGCTGGAGCCCCGCCTCAGCATCCTCGACGAGACTGACTCGGGTCTCGACATCGATGCACTGCGCATCGTGGCCGAGGGAGTAAACAAACTGAAGACTCCCGAGACATCGACCATCGTCATCACCCACTACCAGCGCCTGCTCGACTATATCAAGCCCGATGTGGTGCACGTGCTCTACAAAGGACGCATCGTGAAGACTGCAGGCCCCGAGCTGGCACTTGAGATTGAGAACCGCGGTTTCGACTGGATAAAGAAGGAAGTGGAATAGGGAAGCCTCTCCCAGCCTCCCCCAAGGGGAGGTGACAAAAGGCAGACATATACATATATGAGTAATATAGACAATAGTAACAATATGACTCCGCGAGGTGAACAAGCCCCCTCCCTTCGGGGGAGGGCGGGGGGAGAGGCCCAATACCTCACCCTCTACCGCGAGTGTCGCGATATGATCTTCCGTCACAGCTGCGATGTGATGAATGCCCTGCGCGATGAGGCCTGCGAGCATCTGGCGCAGTCGGGCTTCCCTACACGCAACGACGAAGACTACAAATATACCGACGTGGATGCACTGATGATTCCCGACTACGGGCTCAACCTGGGTCGCCTCGACATCCCCGTCAACCCCTACGACGTGTTCAAGTGTGATGTGCCCAACATGAGCACCTCGCTCTATTTTATGGTAGGCGATGCCTTCTACTCCAAATCGCTCCCAAAGGCACCTCTGCCCGAAGGCGTGCTACTCGGCAGTCTGAAGGAGTTGTCATCACAGCACCCCGAGCTTGTAGCCAAGCACTACGGCCAGCTTGCCGATACGAAGTCCAACGCCATCACAGCTCTCAATACGATGCTTGCCCAGGACGGTCTGCTGCTATATGTCCCCAAGGGCGTAGTGGTGGAGAAGCCCATCCAGCTCGTGAATATCTTGCGTGCCGATGTCAACTTCATGGTCAACCGCCGCGTGCTCATCATCCTGGAGGATATGGCTCAGGCACGCCTTTTGATGTGCGACCATGCCATGGACGAGGTCGACTTCCTTGCCAATCAGGTCATCGAGGTCTTCGTGGGTGCCAGCGCATCCTTCGAACTTTACGAACTGGAGGAGACCACCCCGCGCACCTGCCGACTGAGTAACCTCTACATACACCAGCAGGCCGATAGCAACGTGCTGGTCAATGGCGTCACCCTCATGGGCGGCACCACCCGCAACGCCACACGTGTCACTCTCGCCGGTCGCGGAGCCCATATCAGCCTCTGCGGCATGGCCATTGCCGATAACCATCAGCATGTCGACAACCACACCTTCATCGATCATGCTGTGAGCGACTGCACCAGCCACGAGCTCTACAAGTATGTGCTCGACGATGAGGCTACCGGTGCCTTTGCCGGCAAGGTGCTTGTGCGTGAAGGTGCTCAGCACACCGACTCCCAGCAGACCAACCGCAACCTCTGTCTCACCCGTCAGGCCCGTATGTACACCCAACCGCAGCTCGAGATCTATGCCGATGATGTGAAGTGTAGCCACGGAGCCACCGTAGGGCAGCTCAACGAGGATGCCCTCTTCTATATGCAGCAGCGCGGCATCAGCCATGCCGAAGCCCGCCAGCTCCTCATGCGTGCCTTTGTGGGCGAGGTCATCGATGAGGTAGGCCTCGAGGCTCTGCGCGACCGCCTGCACCATCTGGTGGAGAAACGCTTCCGTGGTGAACTCGGAAAATGCCGTGAGTGTAATGCCTGTAAGTAAGAATATGCTATGACATACGACATCAACGCCATCCGTGCCGACTTCCCCATCCTTGACCGCCAAGTGTATGGGAAGCCCTTGGTATACCTCGACAATGGTGCCACCACGCAGAAGCCGCGCTCGGTGGTCGATGCCATCACCGAGGAGTACTACTCGGTGAATGCCAATGTGCACCGCGGCGTACACTTCCTCTCGCAGGAGGCCACGCGTCTGCACGAAGCATCGCGCGAGCGCGTGCGTACCTTCATCAATGCCGCCTCCACCAATGAGATTATCTTCACCCGCGGCACCACCGAGGCCATCAACCTGCTGGCCTCCTCGTTTGGCGAGGCCTTCCTTCGCGAGGGCGACGAGGTCATTGTCTCTACCATGGAGCACCACAGCAACATCGTGCCCTGGCAGCTGCTCGAAGCCCGCAAAGGCATCCGCCTACGCGTGATACCCATCACCGACCGCGGCGAAATCTGTATGGACGAGTACGTCAAGCTATTCAACGAGCACACACGCCTCGTCTCCGTGATGCACGTGTCCAACGTCTTGGGCACCATCAATCCCATCCGTGAGATGATACGCATCGCCCACGAGCACGATGTACCCTTTGCAGTAGATGGTGCCCAGAGCATACCGCATATCGCCGTCGATGTGCAGGACCTCGATGCCGACTTCTACGCCTTCAGTGCCCACAAGGTATATGGTCCCACGGGAATTGGCGTGCTGTATGGTAAGGAGCATTGGCTCGACCGCATGCCCCCCTATCAGGGCGGTGGCGAGATGATACAGACCGTCTCGTTCGAGCGCACCACCTTCAACGAACTGCCCTACAAGTTTGAGGCCGGCACGCCCGACTATATAGGCACCACCGCCTTTGCCCGCGCTCTCGACTATGTGTCGGCCCTCGGCATGGAACATATCGCTGCCCACGAAAAGGCACTTACCGACTATGCTTTACAACGTCTGCGCGAGATACCCGGCATGCGCATCATCGGCGAAGCCGAAGAGCGCGGTGCCGTCATCTCCTTCAACGTGGGCGACATACATCCCTCCGACCTCGGCACCCTGCTCGACCGCCTCGGCATTGCCGTACGCACCGGCCACCACTGCGCCCAACCCCTGATGCAGCGCATGGGCATCCCCGGCACCGTACGCGCCTCATTTGCCCTATACAACACGATGGAGGAGGTCGATGCCCTCGTAGCCGCCGTAGATAGAGTGCGTAAGATGTTTTAATGCAGACTTCAACGTGAAAGAAATGAAAGAAGAAATCAAAATCTATCGTTCGGTGTGGAGGAATGCTCTACTGATTCTCTGTTGCCTTGCATTTGCAGCGGGCAGTGTTTTGATTCTGCTTGATGGAAATGAAAGACCTTTGATGGTTATCATTGCAGCATGGACTGGTATCCTGTTCTTTGGCTTGGGCGGATTGTTTGTTGTCTATCTCGTGTTAAAGGAGCTGTTGACGCGGACACCGTATCTCGTCATTACGGACGAAAAGGTGATAATGAACGGAGGGAAGCCATGGGAGACATCGTTTGCCGATGTGGAAATCTTCTTCCTCACTCGTGTCTCTACTGCCTGGATGATAGGAATTAAGTACAAGAAAAATATTGAGGCCCAGCGGCTGGATAATGCCAGCCAGTGGTGCCGTGCTTTACGCAACTTCAATCTCGAGCTTACGGGCGCGCAAGAGTCTATCGCCGCCACTGGATTGACGGTAAAACCACAAGTATTGTGCGATTTGCTGAATGAGAGATTGGAAGAGTCGAGACAACGATAAAAGGATATTTATAAGGAATCTGGCTATAAAGTCTTCAGAGAATAGGCGTAGACGTACTTTGAAGGCTTCGTGGATTATGTCTTTGATATGCTCTATCCTTGCGTTGTTTCCGCACAATCCCCAAAGGCAACGTAAAGATGCTATATGACGGCGTTTGGAAGTTAAACTAAAAAGTTATACCTTTGTTTCGTAATACTTAAGACAGGTATACTATATGATTAACCATGCGAACTTTTGGACTTCGATTTCCCGCGTCATTGAAGAGGGATTTACAGCCGATGGTTTGCAACAACTTGACAAGTATGCAGAACTATTCATCAGTGAAAGACTTGTTTATAAACGATTTTCACCGCTCGAACAGTATGGCTGCGCAGCGGGAGGTACAACGCATGTCATTGCAACCTTACTCGCGGGAGCAGAAATTGATGCAGATTCGTTCGCTCCAGAAATCTCGGACTTCAAAAGAATGTGCCAACGCGGAGAGGCGCAAGCTCTAAGAATAGAACAATGGGCCAAGGCCGTAGGCGTGTGGATTGACGACATAGAAGACTCGCTATCTCACGTATTGGGCGAGCACATTGCAGAGGGAGGCGAAGCAATGGTGTATGACCATGGAGCTACGCTGATAAAATCCATTGGGCTGGACTATTTTGTAGAACCTGCATTGGCTCTTGACCGTATATCGTTGCATAATGCTTATTTTCCCGAGACATTACTTACGGTGCTCGGATTTGGCCGTGATACGGAGGGGATTTCAAGATTGTCGTAGAACAACCTTTCATTAAAGGAAGCCCGATGAGTGATGAGGAAATAGCCACATATATGCAACGCATGGGCTTTGAACTGCGCAATCCACGTAATTGGACATATGCTACGCCTGAGATATATCTGAGTGACATGCATGATGAGAACGTCATTCGCTCGGAAAATGGCAATGTATTTGTCATTGACTGTGATATACGCATCAATACTCCCGAGTTGAATTGTGGCGGTACACGCCAGTTGACCACAGAGGTAGTACTTCGATAAGATTTAGCACTTTCTTAATTGCGAACACGCTGTATTCGCATTTGGACAAACTCGATAGTATTGCCTGCACATCTGTAGATTGAAGCATTGCTGTTATGAAAAGAATAAAGGATAAGAACTTACAGGAACCTGCTCAGAAGGGATTGCTCCCTTGCCTACATCCCGAACTTGTTGAGGCTGGCTGCGACGAAGCGGGTCGTGGCTGCTTGGCGGGTGATGTGTATGCTGCTGCGGTGATATTGCCGCCCGACTATACGCACCCCTTGCTCAATGACTCCAAACAGCTCACCGAGCGGCAGCGCTATGCCCTGCGCGAAGATGTGGAGCGCGATGCGTTAGCTTGGGCGCTGGGCATCGTCACCGCCAAGGAGATTGACGAGATTAACATCCTCAATGCCTCTATCCTCGCCATGCACCGCGCCTTGGATGCGCTCACCCTGCGCCCTCGGTATATCGTCGTCGACGGCAATAAGTTCAAGCCCTATGGCGACACCCCCTACGAGACCGTGGTCAAGGGCGACGGTAAGCTGATGAATATTGCGGCGGCCTCGATCCTTGCCAAGACCTACCGCGACGATTATATGAATCGCCTGCACGAGGAGTATCCCCACTACGACTGGAACCACAACAAGGGATACCCCACCGCCAAGCACCGCGCGGGCATCAAGGAGCATGGCCTCACGCCCTACCACCGCATGAGCTACAACCTCTTGGGCGACGGACAGCTGTCGCTCGACTTTGGAGACAAACTATAAAAATGAAGATTATGAAAAAGACACTTCTCACACTCACAGTGCTGCTCTGCTCCTTGGCAGGCATGGCACAACGCCCCTCGGTAAGCATCTTGGGCGACTCGTATTCCACCTTTGAGGGTTACCTCACGCCCGACACCATGGATATATGGTACTTCGCAGGCAGCAAGCGTGATGCCCGCCGCACCGATGTCAGCAAGGTGGGTGAGACTTGGTGGATGCAGCTCATCAAGAAGCGCGACTGGAAGCTCGAGGTCAATAACTCATGGTCGGGCTCTACCATCTGCTACACCGGCTACCGCGACGAGGACTACAGCAACCGTTCCTTCGTACTGCGCACTGCCGCACTGGGTAGCCCCGACATCATCCTCATCTTCGGCGGGACGAATGATTCGTGGGCAGGAGCACCTATCGGAGAGTATAAATATGAGAATTGGCGCCGTGCCGACCTCTACACCTTCCGTCCTGCCATGGCTTGCATGCTTGCCCGTATCCAAGAGCGCTACCCCACGGCCGATGTATATTTTATCTCCAATGATGGGCTCAAGACGGAAATTACCGAATCCATGGTTGAGATCTGCAAGCACTACAACGTGCCGTTGATACAGCTACAGAACATCAGCAAGACCGCCAGTCATCCCAATATCGAAGGTATGCGGCAGATCGCCGAGCAGATAGACAAAGCAATATACTAATTCCGTATTTTCCCCGTTTATATAGGAAACGACTCTGCCGGTCAGAGTGTATTGACTATATATATGGAATGGATTAACCGGACACGAGCCATCAAGGTGGCTCTTATCATCATCGCTGTACTGCTTGGTGTAGCTTCCCTCGTATTCTCCAATTACTTAGTGCGCGACCTGGAACGCGAGGAATTTACACGCATGGAAATATGGACCGAGGCGATGCGCACCTTTAATAATGCCGACGAGAATACCGACCTCAACCTTGTGCTCACGGTCATCAAAGGCAACAACACGATTCCCGTCATCGTACTCGATGACAAAGGAGCCATCGAGAGCTACAGCAACATACGCATCCACGATGCCGACACGCTGGGCTATCTGATGCGCGAGGCAGCCGCCATGCGCGAGGCAGGGCATATCATCCGTATGGACATGAACGAGCCCGGGCGCTACTATGATGTATGTTACGACGATTCGCTCATGCTCAAGCGTCTGGCTGCATATCCCTACATACAGTTTGGCGTGTTTGTCGTGTTTCTCCTGATGGCACTCTTCGCATTACTCAGCATGAAACGCTCCGAGCAGAACCGCGTGTGGGTGGGCCTCTCCAAGGAGACCGCCCATCAGCTCGGCACCCCCATCTCCTCGCTCATGGCCTGGACAGAGATATTGCACAACACCTATCCCGACGACGAACTCATCCCCGAAATGGGAAAGGACGTGAAGCGCCTTGAGGTCATAGCCGAGCGCTTCTCCAAGATAGGCTCCCTGCCCGAAACTACACCCGAGGATCTGGGTGAGGCACTACAGCGTGTAGCCCAATATATCGACCGCCGCTCATCGGAACACGTCACCGTCCACTGCCATGTGCCCGAACGTCCCATCACCGTGCGCATGTGCAGCCCCCTTTTCGAATGGGTTATCGAGAACCTCTGCAAAAACGCTATTGATGCCATGAACGGCGAAGGCAGTATCGCCCTACACGTGACGCAGAGCGATGAGCATGTATACATCGATGTAACCGACACTGGCAAAGGCATCCACAAGTCGCACTTCAAGAGTGTGTTCTCCCCCGGCTTCACCACCAAGAGACGCGGGTGGGGTCTCGGCCTCTCGCTTGCCAAACGCATCATCGAGAGCTACCACAAAGGACGCATCTACGTCAAGCACTCCGAACTGGGCAAAGGTACCACCTTCCGTATCGAGCTAAGGAAGTGACAACTGCATCCCCCCGACAGAAGACACTGCTCCGAACGATGTATGGAACGGTGTCTTCTGCCATATAGGGAGTTCCTCAGGCTATCTTACCACTTTACGCCCATTCCTTATATACAGGCCACGCGTAGGGAGAGCTACCTTGCGGCCAGTAAGGTCATAGTAGGGAGCATCGGCATCTGAAACATCAATGTCGGTTATCGCGCTGTCGTATATTACCTTGACCTTTAATGGATATGGTTCAACCACATCAACCCCTTTTATTTCTTCGGAGAAACGAGGTATCATGAAGTCTACGTAATGAAAATCAAAACAATTAGCAGTAGCTCCATCATGGAATATGAGTTCGATATAGTTTCCTCTAACAATGGCGCCGCAATACAATCCACCACCGCAGTTTGACATATAGTAACCGGTAATACGTATGGAATCTGCGCCTACTGTAGCTATTAGCTCTGCAGCATCAGCCGTCTTGTCGAGGTCAACGTTAGCATCAGTAACATAGTCTCCTTCATATTCGTTTTCGCTCAGATTGACTCTTTCTTCACTCCACTCCGTGGCGCGGCCAAACTGGTCAATGCTGCGTGAGTAAACGAGTACAATGCCGTTGGCCGGACGGGCGAAGGTGGCTCTGAATTCACATTCTCCATAGGCACTGCACTGTTGTGAGTCGGTGTAGAGCAGCTTGCCGTCGATATTCGTAATCCTCAGTTCCATGGTGTAACGCATCCAAGCAGGGGCACGACTATAGACATCCTTGTTCTCTCCCTCTCCGATACGTACAGGGATGTCCGTACGTGGACGAGCATTGACGGTGAGGTCTACATCGCCGTCCATGTCGGTGTTGCTTCCTTCGCCTAACTCCACATCCATCTCTGTAGAATCGTTTACGGTCACCTCGTTCTCGGGCGAGATGTAGCCGCGTATAAAGTCATCGATGGTCACCAACTGCGAGTAGATCCACTGGATATCTTGCTCAATATATTCAATAAGGTCGGGTACTACATAAGTAATGTGATAAGTGGTGTCGGCATAGTCTGATATGCTGTTCTTCTCTATTGACGGAGCATCGCCACTGAATACGATACACAAGTCGCCGAAGGGATTCTCCTCTGCTTGTTCCTCGTCGAGCATCATTATATTAGCGAAGGCATCGGACATAATGCAGTTGAGCTTCTCGGTAAAGTACAGTATCTGGCCTTGGCGGAACATTGCACCCGAGAAGGCATTGGGTCCGATGGTGTCCACATCAAGGTAGATGACTGTCTTGTCGTTCCAGCGTGCAAAGTCTGTAGAGTCCACTACCGCTTCGGATTCATTGATGGTATAGGCATGGAGATAAGTGTCACCGCGATAGATGCCATAGCCACGTTTGATGGTGGGGTGAGGATCCTCATCAATAGGTTTGTAACAACCCATGGATGTCCGGTAGAGAATGTCTTCGTTATCATGCACGCATAATAGAGTAAGCTCACATCTTCCGTATGCATCGTTATAATGGTGCTCGCTCAATCCATATCCCATAGTTGCATCTACTACCCCGAGTTCCTCATATACGTGTATACATTGTTCTACAAACTCAACTCTACCCTTCGACTTGTCATATTTTCCTAACTGCATTTCGTAACAACGATAGCTCCTTGTGCTATCAGTCTCGGATAGAAGCGCATCGTATACATTGCGAATACGACCATACTTTGAACCTTCTTTGAAGCAAAGCGTATCGCCGACCTGTGCGGTATAATCGAACCATAGTTCCTCTTCATAGACATCAGCGATGTACACCTTGCCGTTCTCTTCGCGCATGAAGCTGTTGTATGGCTGCATATCCGACAAATCCTCCTTATAGCTTATCCACTTCTTCTTGTATGTCTTCCCATGAAGAATCGTATCACCTTGAAGTCTGTAAGTAATAGTGCCGGGACGGTGGACAGAACATAATGGGTTGTTGTGATATACTGCCCATTGTTTACCTTCTTTGACAAGATAGGGAGCCGCCTCTTGTGACATCACACCGCATACAACGCACAGCATTGTAAACAAACAAAACACGTTCTTTTGCATAATATTGTCGTTTTAAGTTTTTTGACATTGCAAATATAGAGAATCAGTCACCTCGTACCAAGTTTTTTGCATTGCAAAAGTATTGCAATGCAAAAAAGCTCGATGAAATGGGCAAAAATCAGGTCTTATGATTCTCATCCTCCTTTAGTGGCAGGAACTTAAAACCAAGAGTTGTTCTTCACTGTAGACAGAATCCAGAAAAAAATATTGGCACACGAGTCGTTCTATATTCCCACGGCTGCAATATTCCTTTTATCGAGGTATTAATTGACGTAGGACGCGAGCGGAGCAAGCATTTTCCGACGCGCTCTCCGCGTAAGATAAAGCCCGCGCTGATGGCATCATCCGAAGATGAACTGGTAGAGTTCCTCGGGCATTTTTCCCTTCAGACGAGTCTTGCGTGAGCGCAAGGCGTTTTCTGAGATGGCTGTGCAGAGTGAAATGGTGCGAATGGAGTAATCAGAGAGTGTGAAGATGATAAGCTGAAGGTCGCTGGCCGTAAGTGCAGGGCACTGGGTGCGGAAGTCGATCATGACATCGGCAAAGCTATCGATGAGCACCTGCTGCAGCTCGGTGCGTTCTTTCAGCGTAAGCGTATCGGAGGAGTGCTCCAGCTGGCTTATGCGAGTGCGCCAAGGGGTGTGGGAAAACACCTCACGGCAGTAATCGATACGCTGGCGACGCAGCGCCAGAAGGCGCTCGGGGGCAGGCTCAGAGGAAGCGCTGTCGGCATCATCGGGCATGGCGGTGAGAGCCAGCATTTCGGCACGGTTTTGCGCCAGCTGCTTCTGCAGGCGTATGTAGCGGGTCTTACGACGATTGTCGATGGCAGCAAACAGCGCCACGAGCAACAATGCAAGGGTGACGACGATGATGGTTCCCAAAAGCATGAAGCGGGTGTGGCGGTGGCGTAGCATGCGGTCGTGCATGGCTATCTGGTGCTCGCCACGCACGCGCTCCACCTCGGCACAGCTCTGCATACGGGCAATGGAGTCGAGCAACAGCGTGTGGCGTGCCAAGTAGGCGGACACCGAGTCGGTGCGCCCCTCGGCAAGTTCCAATTCCATCAACTTGTAATAGGTGTTGCAGTCGGCATACACGTCACGGCCAGGGATGAGCGAAAGCTCAAAGTAGTGGCGTGCTGAATCGGTCTGCCCAAGAGCGAGGAAGACATCGCCCTTCACGCTGTAGTCAGGACCGAGGCGGCGGGCATCGCCTACCGAAGCGATGTGGCGATTGAGGTAGCGTAAGGCCTCATCGTAGTGCCCCGAATGGTAGCAAGCAATCTTGGCCAGCTGGAAGCAGGCATTGTCAGCCACGAGGAGCGGTGTGGCTGCATTGTCGATGAGAGCACGGAAGCGTGGTTCTGCCTCGTTCCACCGCTCCATATATAAATAGGTAAGGGCTATCTGATAATCGGCATTGGCCACGTCGGCAGGTTTGCCGTGCAGCAGCATAGAGGCGCGAAAGGTGTTGAAAGCAGCAAGACTCTCACCAAACATGTTGCGGTTGCGGTAGTGGCGAGCCATATTCTGGTAGCATAGGGCACGCTGGCGCACCGTGGTGTCGGGGAAGAGTGGGATAGCCTGCATATAGGCACGGATGGCATCGGCATCGCGCCCCAACTCGGTGTAGGTGCATCCGAGGTAATAGTGGCTCATGGCTGCCCGATAGTTTGGTCTGCCAGCACCATAGTAGCAAGCTGCTATGAGAATGAGCGAGTCGGAGGTCAACGGCACGTAGCACTGGTAATCGGCTTGTATGGAGAGCAGCGCATGAAGTGCGCGAGCCTCGCCGTGCAGAACGGTGCCGTCGATACTGTCGAGCATATACCAGGCCAGCTCAGGATTGGCATCGATGACTGCCTCCACTGCTTCAAGGCGGTGGAACGTAGCACTGTCGCGGCAGCTGCTCAGTAAGAACAGGCACATGAGCATGGTGAAGCAGCTCATACGAAGGGGAGTAGTAAACATAGACCTAAAGACTCTAAACATTGAACTCTAAACTAAATTTGCTGCAAATATAGACATTATATGGGGAATATAAATGATTCTACATATTGCAAAAGTATTGCAATGCGTGTATACTCCCTGTAGATACCGATAAAAAGGAAGAAAACGAGAAGGGCAGCATTGCTTCCTATCTATATATTATATCAGCCAGACCTAAGGAGGGTCCGAGAAATGAACAAAGATGCGATATTTTGCATTATGTAGTGTAAAAATATAGTTTTTTTAACGGTCTCAGACGGCCTAAATTGACAAAATGCCATGTTTTTAGAAAGTTTTACGCTAAATTTCGATGCAGAATGAATAAAATGTTGTATCTTTGTCGCCCGATTGGCTACATGTACTCAAGTGTAACTGAAAATAGGTAAGAAAATGGGCAAGTTTGACAGTTATAAGATTGACCTGAGAGGGATGCGAGAGGTGAACGCCTCTTACGACTTAAGTGTCGATAACGAGTTCTTCGCCCATATTGATGGTCCCGAAGTACAGAAGGGCAAGGTACAGGTGGTGCTCGACGTGCATCGCACGGTCGACACATACGAGATGAGTTTCGTACTTGACGGCACGGTAATAGTAAGTTGCGACCGCTGCCTTGACGAGATGGATCTTGACATACATACCAAGGGACAGTTGCAGGTAAGGCTGGGAGCCGACTATGGTGAGCAGGGCGATGTGGTGATTATCCCCGAGGCTGAGGGAGTCATCAACGTAGCTTGGTACATCTACGAGTTCATAGCCCTGGCCATCCCGATGAAGCATGTGCATGCTCCGGGTAAGTGCAACAAAGAGATGTCCGGCAAGCTGAACAAGCACCTGCTGCGCTCGGCCGAAGATGAAGATTTCGGCGGCGAGGCAATCACGTTCGGCGACGAGGCGGACGAAGCGGAGACTCCTGTGGATCCGCGTTGGGAAGGTTTAAAGAAAATAATTAATAATTAAAACTAACAGAAATGGCACATCCTAAAAGAAGACAATCGAAGACCAGAACTGCCAAGAGAAGAACTCACGACAAGGCAGTAGCTCCTACATTGGCCATCTGCCCCAACTGCGGCGAGTGGCATGTATTCCACACTGTATGCGGCGCTTGCGGCTACTATCGTGGAAAGTTGGCTATCGAGAAAGAGGCTGCAGTATAACGCTGCGGAACAACTAATCGAAACAGGAAACCGCATCAAAGCTTTTGATGCGGTTTCTTTAGTAATAAACCAACAGTTAAAGGAGTAAAATGGGAATATCGCATCAACGAAGTTAATGTTTTTTCGCATTTAACTCCATTTAATTCTTTTTATATCCTTATCTCCTTAAAAAAGACACATGCACAAAGCTGGATTCGTAAACATCGTGGGCAACCCCAATGTGGGCAAGTCAACACTGATGAACAAGCTCGTGGGCGAGCGTATCTCCATTGCCACCTTCAAGGCACAGACCACACGCCACCGCATCATGGGCATACTCAACACGGAGGAGATGCAGATCGTATTCTCCGACACGCCAGGCGTGCTCAAACCCAACTACAAGCTGCAGGAGTCGATGCTGCAGTTCTCCGAGTCGGCGCTACAGGATGCCGATGTACTCATCTACGTAACCGACGTGGTGGAGAAAATAGACAAGAACCAAGAGTTTCTGCAAAAGGTGCAGCGCATGGAGGTGCCCATCCTGCTGCTCATCAACAAGATTGACTTGAGCAACCAGAACGACCTCACCGCACTCGTGGAGAACTGGCACGCATTGCTGCCCCAGGCTGAGATTATTCCTATTTCGGCATCAAACAACTTCAACATTGACGCGGTGCTTCGCCGCATAAAGGAGTTGCTGCCCGACAGTCCGCCCTACTTCGGCAAAGATCAGCTCACCGACAAGCCTGCCCGCTTCTTCGTCACCGAAATCATCCGCGAGAAGATACTCCTCTACTACGACAAGGAGATACCCTACGCCTGTGAGGTGAGCGTGGAGCAGTTCAAGGAGACCGCAAAGAGCATCCATATCAATGCCGTCATTTACGTGGAGCGCGACTCGCAAAAGGGCATCATCATCGGCAATCAGGGCAAGGCTTTGAAGAAATTGGGTATCGAGGCACGCCGCACACTGGAGCAGTTCTTCGGCAAGCGCATCTTCCTCGAAACCTTCGTGAAAGTAGATAAGGACTGGCGCAACTCCGACAAGGAGCTGCGTAGTTTTGGATATAACCTTGAATGAGGGAAGAGTGAAAAGTGAATAGGGAAGAAAGCAACAAAACAGACTCGTCCCCTTCAACTCTTAGCTCTCAACTCTTAACTCTTAACTCAAGAAAATGGGAAACTTAGTAGCTATCGTAGGACGCCCCAATGTAGGCAAGTCCACACTCTTTAACCGCCTCACACAAACTCGCCACGCCATCGTGGCCGATGAAGCAGGCACCACCCGCGACCGTCAATATGGTAAGTGCGAATGGACGGGACGTGAGTTCTCACTTGTTGACACTGGTGGTTGGGTAGTCAACTCCGACGACATATTCGAAGAGGAGATACGCAAGCAAGTGCTCATCGCCGTAGAGGAGGCCGATGTGGTGCTCTTCCTCGTCGATGTACAGAACGGCGTCACTGACCTTGACCAGCAGGTAGCCTCTATCCTGCGCCGTGCCAAGACACCCGTCATACTCGTCTCCAACAAGACCGACAACTACGACCTGCAGTACAGTGCTGCCGAGTTCTACTCGCTCGGTCTGGGCGACCCCTTCTGCATCTCTTCGCTCACAGGTAGCGGTACAGGCGACCTGCTCGATATGGTTATAGAAAAACTCCCCGCCCCCACCCCCGAGGTGGAAGAAGAAGAGATACCCCGCTTTGCCGTGGTGGGCCGCCCCAACGTGGGCAAGAGCTCTATCGTGAATGCCTTCATCGGTGAGGACCGCAACATCGTGACCGACATCGCCGGCACCACCCGCGACTCCATCTACACCCGATACACCAAGTTTGGCTTCGACTTCTACCTCGTCGACACGGCCGGTATCCGCAAGAAAGGCAAGGTGAATGAGGATCTCGAGTTCTACTCAGTGATGCGTTCTATCCGAGCCATCGAGAATTCCGACGTATGTATCCTCATGCTCGATGCCACTCGCGGTCTCGAGAGCCAGGATCTCAACATCTATTCCCTCGTACAGCGCAACCAGAAGGGTCTCGTCGTGGTCATCAACAAATGGGACCTCGTGGAGGGCAAGAGCACCAAGGCTATGAAGTACTTTGAGGATACCATCCGCGAGCGCTTCGCCCCCTTCACCGACTTCCCCATCGTGTTTGCCTCGGCTCTCACTAAGCAACGCATCTTCAAGGTGCTCGAACTGGCCAAGGAGACCTATCTCAACCGCACCACCAAGGTGTCGACAGCCAAGCTCAACGAGGAGATGCTGCCCATCATCGAGGCCACACCGCCCCCATCAAACAAGGGCAAGTACATCAAGATCAAGTACTGCATGCAACTGCCCGGCACACGAGTACCCTCGTTCGTATTCTTCGCAAATCTGCCCCAATATGTCAAGGAACCCTACAAGCGCTTCCTGGAGAATAAGATACGCGAGCGTTGGAACTTCACCGGCACACCGATAAACATCTATATTCGACAGAAATAAAGCAAAGGAGGAGACACTTGATGCCTCCTCCTTCATTTTTACAGCAATCCTATCCTTTTACTTGCAGCCCAACTTAGCCAAGTAGTCGTAGTGTTCGCCCTCGCACACCATCTCTGCGGTAAAGCCATGCTGCTCGGCATAGTAGGCGAGGGTGTCAAAGTCAATATATAGCCAGTCGAAGACATCGCCCTTGACCTGCTTGTATTGCATCTGGAAATCCACAAGACCGTAATAGTCATCAGCGATGTCGATGAGGAACGAGCCGTCCTCCTCCTCGAACAAGTACTTTAGGTCGCTCGAGTCCATGTAGATGCAGCCACCAGGCTTGAGCAGACGCTTCATTCTACGGAAGAAGGGCTCCATCCCCTCCATGTTGCTGATGATACCCGAGCCATTCATGAGCAGTAGGATGGTGTCGTACTGCTCGGCAAAGCGCTCGTCATAGAGGTCTATAGCACGGGCATCCCGTACGCCACGCTCTTGCATCACCTCCACGGAAAGTTCGGAGATATCGATGGCCGTCACCTCCTTGCCCATCTCCTGCAGTGCCAATGCGTGGCATCCGCTGCCTGCCCCCACGTCGAGTATGCGTCCTGTAGCTAAGGCGAGTGCCTGCTGTTCGATGGTGGGCATCTCGGGAAGGGTACGGAAGAGTTGCTCTACGGGAATCTCATCCTCGTCGAACTGCGAGGAAAATACTCTTAGCGTGCCCGCACGTCCTATGCGGTGATATTCGGCGATGGCCGCGCCCATGGGGTCTTTGTGGGGAGGGAGAAGCATGTGTTGACAAGAAATTAAGAATCGGAAATTGAGGGTCACCAATGTTGCATTGCATTTCTGGGCAACGCAAGACATCTTTCTTTCTGCAAAAGTAGTAAAAATCATAGAATCTCCGTACCTTTGCAAAAGTTTTTTAGCGAAGGGCCGTTCAGTCGTTGGACGTAAGACTACCTTACTCGTTTGTTTACAAGGCCTTTGCTGAAAAGTCTTATTTTTTAACTTTTAATTTCTAATTACTGAAGATGATAAAGACTTTCCGCTCCGCCATACTCTCAGGTATCGCCGTCGGCATTGCCGGATGGGGATATTTAGCTAGCGCCAACATCATCGGTGCTGTACTTTTCTCGTTTGGCCTGCTCACGGTGGTAGGTTACAAACTGCCACTTTATACGGGCACAGCAGGCTTCATCCCCTTGCGCGATGAGCAGGGACGCAGCTGCTGGTTCGGTGCCATCGGCAAACTGTTATGGATTCTTTTAGGCAATATCGCAGGTTGTTTGTTGGTGTCGTTGCTTTCGCGGCTATCCCCTATGGAGTTGGGTGCTTCGGCGCAAGCCATCCTTGAAAGCCGCCTTGCTATCGGCCCCCTGCGTGCAGGCTTGCTTGCCATCGGTTGCGGCTTCATCATGACTACTGTCGTGGCCTTTGCCCGTGAGGGTAAGCCATTGGCCCTACTCTTCGGTGTGCCCCTCTTCATCAACTGCGGCTTCCCTCACTGCCTGGCCGATGCCTTCTACTACCTCACAGTACCCGTAGCCTATACGGGCACCCACCTGACCGAACTTCTCGTGCTGTATCCATGCCTCGTAGCGGGCAATTTCGTGGGATGCAACCTCTATCGCTTCATCGCACCCAAGGCTTGAGCGAAGGTGCTGCGTAAGTGACAGTTTGGTCTGATGTTTGAAAATATACGTGCAGGGAATACCACGAACAAAAGAATATGAGACTGCACGAATGGGAAGACATCAGCAATCAATCTTTCCAGGTGGAGTAGGGATGCTTGCTGATGTAAGCATTATAGTAGCGCTGATTGCCAGTAACCTCCACGCCCAAGAAAGAGGGACGGTCGAAAGGCTCATCTACGCTTGCGAGCTCTATCTCGGCAAATACGAGTCCTTCGTTTTCACCATGAAACTCGTCCACCTCTATCGTGTGCTTGCCGTTGTGCACAAGGTAGCGTGTCTTCTCTATGCGCCCCGCACGGCAGAGCGTAAAGAGCTCGCGCGCATCCTGCAGGGTTATCTCTTTCTCCCACTCGAAACGGCTGATACCATCCATTGAAGGCCCCTTGATGGTGAGATAGCCCTTATCTTTACGTGTGCGGACACGTACGGTATGCCCGTGTCCACTGCAGATGTAACCTTGCAGTATCTCTGACTTGTCGTAGGCCAAGGCACGGTAGCTGTCGTCAGTAACAAGAAATTTACGCTCTATCTCCTGCATGAAAGTCAAGAATTAGATCCAGTCTATCAAGCCTCTTCCTCCGAAGAGCTTGACATTAAGTACGACTTGATGAATCCGTCAATCTTACCGTCCATCACTCCACCTACATCCGAGGTCTGATATCCTGTACGGTGATCCTTGACGCGACGGTCGTCGAATACGTAGCTGCGTATCTGCGAGCCCCACTCAATCTTCTTCTTGCCGGCTTCCACCTTGGCCTGCTCCTCCATACGGTGTTGCAGTTCGCGGTCGTAGAGCTGTGAGCGTAGCAGGCGCAGGGCGTTCTCCTTATTCTTGGGTTGATCACGTGTCTCGGTATTCTCGATCATAATCTCCTCCTGCACGCCCGTGTAGGGGTCGGTATACTGATAGCGCAGACGCACACCCGACTCCACCTTGTTCACGTTCTGTCCACCGGCGCCACCACTTCGGAAGGTATCCCACGAGAGTAAGGCGGGATTAATATCAATCTCTATGCTGTCATCGATGAGCGGAGTCACGAATACCGATGCAAACGAGGTCATGCGTTTGCCTTGTGCATTGTAAGGCGACACTCGCACAAGACGGTGCACACCGTTTTCTCCCTTGAGGTATCCGTAGGCAAAGGATCCTTCCAACTCCATCGTCACGGTCTTGATACCGGCCTCGTCGCCCTCCTGCAGATTCGACACACGCAGCTTATAGCCACTGGCCTCGGCCCAGCGCATATACATACGCATCAACATCGATGCCCAATCTTGCGCCTCAGTACCACCAGCTCCCGAGTTTATCTTCAACACACAATCCATCTGGTCGGCCTCCTGACGCAACATATTCTTCAGCTCCAGTGTTTCGATGGCCTCCAATGCCGTAGCATAGGCGGTGTCGAGCTCGGCCTCGGTAATGAGTTCATCCTTGCAGAACTCAAAGGCCACCTCCACCTCATCGGAGAGGCTCTTCACCTGCTTGTAACCATCAATCCACGACTGCAACTCTTTCACCTTTTTCATCTGCGCTTCAGCCTTCTTGGCATCGTCCCAGAATCCCGGTGCCTGCGTGCGTAGTTGCTCCTCCTCCACCTGTATCAGCTTATCTTCTATGGCAAGGTAGCGGTTGAGCGCCTCGGTGCGCTCCTTAATATCCTTCAGTTGGTCAAGTGTAATCATCTGTTTTTCGTTTTAAAGTGCAAAATTAGTGCAAGGTGAGCGAAAATGCAAGCCAGCAATGAGGTATTTAAAATATTTCGTGGATTCTCTGCATGTTAGGAGGATAAAAAAACTAAAGCGATAACTGATTCCTATCAATTACCGCTTTTGGTCGGAAAGAGGCGACTCGAACGCCCGACCCCTACGTCCCGAACGTAGTGCGCTACCAACTGCGCTACTTTCCGATTGCGGTTGCAAAATTACAAATAAAATATGAAATACGAACGATGATTTGCTATTTATTTTCCTTCTGGTTCTGCGAATCAGCAAAAAAGCAGTGATTACCCCCCTAATATGAGGAAAAGTACGATAATTATAAAAAAAATGCGCAATTTGTTTTGCTGTTTCGCAAAAACGTGCTACCTTTGCACTCGCAAAACGAAAGGTGCCATAGCTCAGTTGGTAGAGCAAAGGACTGAAAATCCTTGTGTCCCCGGTTCGATTCCTGGTGGCACCACAGCAAAGAAAAGCAAAACAACGTAAAATCCTGATTTTCAGCGAAAATCGGGATTTTTTATTTTCCCCAAAAACGCAAAAAAGTGCGGTTCACGACCGCCTTTGGTGGAGCAAGAGGTGGAGCAAACGGGTGTTCCAAATATCTCCACCTTGAAAGAGTGCCTTTCGTTGATTCACAACATTTTGCATAGCGTCAAAACGGATTTGGATTCCTACTTTTGTCGAACTAATGTTTAACTTAAAAGTAGGAGAAAATGAGACGAGATTCATTCAATGTGTTTTTCTTTATCAAGAAAACCAAGCTGCTGAAGAACGGAGAGGCTTCAGTATGTATGCGTATCACAGTCAATGGCGCAAGAGTAGAAACCAACATCCGCAAAAGTATTGAGCCTGTATCGTGGAACCAGGCAAAGGAGTGTGCAAGGGGCAAAAGCCGTAAATCAACCGAGCTCAACAACTACATCGAGGAGAGCCGAATCAAACTCCACCGAATTTACACGCAACTCGAAGAGAATGGGGAACTTATCACTGCCCGAATATTACAGGAAAAGTTCTTTGGAGTGGACAAAAAGGTGGAGCAAGTACGTACCATCATCGGAACTATGCATGAACACAACGAGCAATGTAGAGCATTGGTGGGTAAAGATTTTGCCCTAATCACCGTAAGGCGATACGAAAGTTGTACCCGCTATCTTGCTGAACTTATCAAACTAAAATATGACAAAGAGGATTTGCCTATTACGGAGGTAAATGGCGAACTTGTGCGAGCCTTTGAGTTCTATTTGAAGACCGAGAAGAATTGTCAGCAGAATACCGTTATCCGCTATATGAAGTGCTTGAAAAAGATTATCAACCTTGCACTTGCCAACGAGTGGATAGACAAGAATCCTTTTGTAGGTATCAAGTTTCACGAGAAGGAGGTTGTCCGCGAGTTCCTGACGATGGACGAACTTATGACAATATACCAAAAGGAGTTTTCGCTGCCTCGCCTTGCATTGGTGCGTGATGTATTTATCTTCGCCGCCTTTACGGGATTGGCATTTATAGATGTTCAGCAACTCGCTGCCGAGCATATAGTGCAAGACAACAACGGACACTATTGGATTCGCAAGACGCGCCAAAAGACAAATAATATGTGCAATATCCCACTGTTGGATATTCCTTTGGCAATTCTCAAGAAATACGAAAACAACCCGACTTGCATTAAACGAGGCGTATTACTCCCCGTTCCTTGCAATCAGAATATGAACAGTTACCTAAAGGAGATAGCCGATGTCTGCGGAATCCAGAAGCATCTTAGCACTCACGTGGCACGCCATTCCTACGCGACATCTGTGTGCTTGGCTAACGGTGTGAGCATAGAGAATGTAGCAAAGATGCTCGGACACTCAAATATTAAGATGACGCAACACTATGCAAAAGTGCTTGACAGCTCGATATTGAAGGATATGATGAATGTAAAGAGTGCAATAGTGAATTTAGGATAGAAGTCTGCGGTACGCTTCACTTGCTTTCGCCCCATTATAAAGTTAACTCGGAGGGCAATACCTGCGAGTTCAAGCCCACTGGTTTTCGAGCAAAAAATTCTCTACGATAATTTTTTACCCGAAAAAACTCTCCGGTATCACCGTCCGAGTTGAGAATGGGATTGGGACGAAGCAAGCGAAGCGACCTACGACGCATAATAAGAAGCTGTTTTGAATTTTATTGAAAGAGTTTGTTCGTTGCTACAAAAGATAGTTTCGGTTTCTTTGAGACTCTTTTCGGCAACTTTTCATTTGTGATAATTGGAAATAGTCCACTATTACCCGCATACCCCAAATGAAAATTTACACGAAATTAGCTCTCAAATAATCACGAAATAAAATTCAAACAGCTTCTAGGTCAAAATCAGTTGATTGACTGACAAGAGTATCAATCGTTAGATTTCTATTTAGCCGCTATTATTATAGAAAAACAGAGTTGGGGACAAAGGCAGCTCGCTCCCAACTCTGCATAAATATCGTGTTGCGTCGTTACGCCAATAAAGGTTCTTTTACGAAACTTTCGCTATTATTTGAATATACGCACTATCCATCTCTTCTGTTACTTCAAATAATCCATTCCCATTCTTTAAGATTTCAGCAACAACTCCTGATGAAGGATGCCTATATGTGTTTTTATTACCAAAAGATACAAAAAACATTTTAACACTATTATTAATAGCAAATATATCATCATTGAAATTATTTATAGCTCCATGATGAGGTGCTTGAATTGTCCCAACACGCTCAACTAGCGAGCCTAGTTTATGTTTCAAATTATTTAATATATTTGCTTGATTTAAGTCGTTGTCACCAAAATACAAACAACCCTCTTTGTTGTACATATAAAAAGATCTATGATATAACCAAGGGTAATAACACATGCAGCCTTGATATTGCCGACATCTATATTCTCCTTCAACACCACCAGAATACAAAATTAGAGAAGTTTTATTTGCTCCATCAGCAACGACTTTCTTATATGCTTTTTTAATACTACTAATATTTTGGTCTAAAATGTCCCAGCCACTAATTAGCTCATTCTCGGATATTCCATTCTTTGCCAACTCATTTTTTAATATATTAAGTCTGTTTTTTTTATCGTAATTGAATGGTATGTAACACCAGTCTATACTTCTTCTTAATGAAAATTTAGTGGCATTCTGCACCTCAAAACTACCTTCCTCGCTTTCTGACAAATCTATCAAACCTATATCATTTAAGTGATAGTATTTATCATCTTCGCTTGCGGGCCTGACTTTATATACATTATTGGCAAGTTCTGTCAACGAATTATAAAAACGCTCAAATTTATTATTTTCAATACTATAAAACCAAAAATCATCTTGTTCAATAAGCGGTACTATGACATTTTTAATCTCAGAAATATGCCTCCTTAGTTCATTTATACCATTAATATGATCATTATCAAAATGTGATATAAATAAGACATCTATAACATCATTCTTTTTATAACATGATGCTATTTCATGTTCCAACAGTTTTGGTGCCTTATTAAAATTACCCGATCCACAATCATATACAATGTTATATGTACGATCATCACACTCAATACGCTCTGAATAGAACGCTCCTTGTCCTATAGGATGTATAACTCTTGCTACCTTCATTGTTCAAATATCTTACCATTTAACATATCAATGTAATTCTCTCAGCTATGATAACCTTAAAAGCCTCTTTCATTTCGTCTGGCAAGAACGATTGGTCGATAAACTCAAACCACCTATCTTTTGCTTTTGCGAATTTGGCAAAGATGTTATTGACAACTTTCTCCTCCAACCCCGATGCTTGCATTGAGGTTACGAAATCTGCCTTTTTGATTTTGCGTTTCTTGCCGTTGAGGGTCAGCGCCAACTCCTCGGTATCTTCGGGCATAACCAATGAGGTTGAGAGCATATCATATGCAGGCGTAAGCACATATTTCCCCAGCTCCTTGCTGTATAGCGAAAAGTTTTTCAGGTGCATATCGGCATTGCCCGTTATCCACGAGAAAACCACCTGCTCCCAATAGTTTACCATATCCAACTTGGGAACAGCCGAAAATCGTTGTATCGCCTTTGCAATCTGCTCATACGAGCCTTTGTACTTATGCTCGGTCAGTCGTTCCGTAAGCTGGCACATATCCTCCATCGGGAGTTTGTCGCCTGTGGCTGTACGGTCGATACGGCGGGTTATATAGCACAACTCACCATCGGCAAAACGGATAAGGCTATGAGGTACAACTTGCAACTTTGCCAACTCCGCAAGGTGCATTGTCAAATCCTCCAACTCGGGCAGATGTGCAAAGAGGTCGGTTTGTGGTTTTAGGATATAACGTCCCCACAAGCCTACAATCGTGAAACGAGCGTTCTCGTTCCTGCCACCCTTGTTTATATCGAGCGACAACTTTGCTTGAACACCGGTCAAGGTCGTCTGGCTACGGATTACCTGCTTTGCAAGGTCGGTCAGGTTCTCGCGTGTGTATGGCAATTCGGGAACACTCGGTGTGCCGAACATCTTCTTTGAACAAGCCTTGTGAAAATCCTTTTCACCCTCGTTCAACTCCTTGTAACAATATAGACACTTTGCCATACGCTATTCCTCCTCATTGATTATGGGTTCAACTCCTACTGCGCCGATGCAATCCTTGCAGCACGCTACGAGCAACGACATACGGTCGCGAGCATCAATTTTCCAATTCTTCTCGGCAATATCCAAAAGCCAGCCTTCGGGAATCAAACCATCGAAAAATGGAAACAGCACCTTATCACGATAAGGCTTATCGCTCAACGGCAAAGTAAGGCTCACCGCCTCAGCATCGGCAGACGCTAAATAATCGGCACCATACTCAAATGTATAGCCGTTCTCATCTTCCGTCAAGATACCAGCTTTTACGCCTCGCAAAAATACTACAGCCTGTTTCATCGCTCATCGGTTTTAGTTATTGGCACGACACCCACTTTGCTGCCAAAGAGATTCAATATCTGATTTACCTTATCAAGGCGTAAAGTCTGCTTGCCCTGCTCCAATTCACGAACAAGACGCAAGCCCACTCCCGACTTCTCGGAAAGTTCCACCTGCGTAAGATTATACTGCTTACGCATCGCCTTTACATATTTTGAAAGTGTTGTCTGTTCCATAAATATAATAAATTATACCCTATCGGGTGCAAATATAGTGCAAACCGAGAGGAGAACAAAATAAAGTCATTTATTTTTTATCCCGAGGTGCCGCCTATATTCGCGGTTTACCGCAAATATAATGAAAGTTTTTTAATCTACACCTTATCGGGTATAATTTAATTGTTTTGACTTATATTTTACACCCTATCGGGTATAAAATTAAAACTTGCATGTACACTGTGATTGAGAGAAAAATCAACGAAGTTAATAAAGTTAGCAAGTTGTGTTTTGGGGTGCCCGAAATATTTTCGGCGTCCCAAAACTACCTATCGGTATCCTACCCTCCAAAGTCGGGTGGATTTGATGCTTTTATATTGCAAATACCTTCACTTTATGTACAAGTTTTATGCTCGAAATATTCATATAAACTATCCGAATTTTCATTCCTAAATTATACAAATTACAATTTATGTGATAAAAAAGTTACTTCAAAAAGACACAGTTTCGCATATTATCACTGAATTTTGATAATCTAAGCTGCCCCTCGCAATAAAAAATTAATGAATTTATTTTGTTCTTGCCTCGGTTTGCATTAAATTTGCGGTATACGCCAATAAAATGTGTAAATAATGAAAGATTTAAATAGACTAAAAGTAGTATTGGTTGAACAAAAGAAGACTGGCAAATGGCTTGCAGAACAGCTTGGCAAAGACCCTTCAACGGTTTCTAAGTGGTGCTCAAACAAAATGCAACCCTCTTTGGAGATGCTTTCTCAAATTGCTGGGGCTCTCAATGTGGATACTAAAGAGTTGATAAATTAAGATTGTCTCTATGTCATAAAGGCTATCAAGAATGGAACTTCAAATTAAGAACAATAAAATATTTGCCCCTCTCAAAAACAAAGAACTTGTTTTAACTCCAGAGGAGCGTGTGCGCCAAGAGTATATTTGCCGCTTGGTGAATCACTATGGCTATGACTTGTCGCAAATGGAGCAGGAGTTGCAGGTAAACAATTCTCACCGCGGTCAAGGTAAAGCACGAGCAGATATTGTGGTGTGGAAGTCAGCGTCTGCTAAGAGCAACGAGGATGCTGCAACAATCGTTGTTGAGTGCAAAGCTGAGCATATCACCATTCGTGAAGAGGACTATTTCCAAGGATACAACTATGCAGCTTGGGCTGGTGCTGACTTCTTTGTTACTACCAACCTCAAAGAAACCCGAGTATTCAAAGTGAATAAGGGTAAGTTGCCTAAGCGTTTGGAGGAAATTGTGGATATTCCAAAGGCTGATGAGCTGACTAATGCCAAGAAGTTAAAAGAGTTGTTGAGCCAAACTAAGGCTTTTACTCGTGATGAGTTTAGTAAACTGCTTTTTAAGTGCCATAATATTATCCGTAATAACGACAAACTATCTCCTGAGGCTGCATTTGATGAGATAAGTAAGGTGTTATTTATGAAAATACGGTACGAACGAAATCCTAATGGGGATAACATATTCTCTTTGAAGCAATTTAAAAAGGAAGAAGAAAATTATGAAAATAAGATAAGGCCAGTTAATGTTAAACGCAATGGTCCTAAAGATGATATTCCATATATGGATTATTGGTTTGATTTGACTAAACTAGAGTTTGAGAAAGATGATCTTTTCGAACCTAATGACAAAATAAAGATCAAACAAGCTAGTTTTGAGGCTATCGTAGAGGAATTGGAGATTTATAACCTCTCTCGCACTGCCGATGATGTTAAGGGTATTGCTTTCGAGAAATTCTTAGGCAAGACCTTCCGTGGTGAGTTGGGGCAATTCTTCACGCCTCGTACCATCGTGGACTTTATGGTGGCACTTCTTGATCCTGAAGAGGGAGAGATTATTTGCGACCCTTGTTGTGGAAGTGGTGGTTTCTTGATTAAAGCCTTCGAGTATGTGCGTGATAAAATCGAGAATGATATCCAAATAGCTAAAGATCAGATTAAAGCACAACTTTATGATGAAAAATATGATTCTTTGAGCGACAAGAAAAAAGCCGAGATTGACAAGCGTGTTGATGAATATTTTACTATTCTCAATCAAGAACTCGATACCATTCATGCTGATAGCCGTTTGCAACATCTGTCGAGTGATTGTATCTTCGGTACAGATGCTAATCCTCGTATGGCCCGTACTGCCAAGATGAATATGATTATGCACGGTGATGGTCACGGCGGAGTGCACCATCACGATGGACTACTCAATGTAAATGGTATTTTCGAGAATCGTTTTGATGTTATCCTGACTAATCCCCCATTTGGCTCGCGTGTAGAAAAGAGTTTGAAGATTACCGAGGCAGATATGTTTACGGATGAGGCAAAGATCAAATACTACACCAAGCGTTATGGCGAGGAGTACACAAAAGCATTGGAGCAAGTCAATGGCAATATCGGCGAATCAGTTCTTAGTCTCTATGACTCTGGCAAACTTAGTGGTTTGACCGAGGTGTTGTTTATTGAACGTTGCTTGCGATTGCTAAAACCGGGTGGTCGTTTGGGTATCGTATTACCTGAAGGCGTGTTGAATAATACCCAACTCCAAGGCGTGCGCGAGCTCTTTGAGGGTATGGCGAAGATTATTTTGATTACCTCTATCCCTCAGGATGTCTTTATGGCTTCGGGTGCAACGGTCAAGCCAAGCCTTATGTTCTTCAAGAAGTTTACTACTGAAGAGGTCGCACAATACGAGCAAGCGAAAACAAAGGCTTACGAGCAGGTAACGGTGAAGTATGCTGAGCAACTTGCTGAACTGAAAGAATTTATTGAGGATAAGAATAATCCTCGTTCAGAAATTAAGGCGAAGAAAGTAGAATTAAAAATACTTGAAGCAAAGATAGCCGAGGAGGTTAAACCAATAGTTAAGCAACTTTTCGATTATCAGATTCCTATTGCACAGGTGCAAAAGGCGGGTATCACAACCACTGGTGCCGAGTGCGAAAACGAGTTGGAAGCTCTGCTCAAAGAATACACACCTTATCGCAAGGAGCATAAACTATGGGATGCTACTGCAAAACGCTATGAATATAAGGTTGAAAACAACCATCTCTATAAGAAGTTGAACGACGGCGAATGGAAGGAGATATGCTAAATGCTATGAAATATATTTCGACATTCCCATTTAGCGGATTGTTCAATTGGAGTGTGCAATATCTGAATGACTCAAAGATTGCATTCAGCAAAGCATATCCTATGATGCGTATCGGGGAGTTCCTGAAACGCAATAAAACGGCTGTAACGATACAAGATGGTGTGAAATATAAGCGTGTAACCATCAAAGTTCGTAATGGCGGTGTTGTGCCTCGTGATGAGGCGATGGGTGAAAATATTGGCACTAAGAAACAATTCTTGGTGTCTGAAGGTCAATTTATCCTCTCCAAAATTGATGCTCGTAACGGAGCAATGGGTATCATTCCTACCGAGCTTGATGGTGCTGTTGTTACACAGGACTTTTTGCCTTATGATATAGATACCACAAAGGTTAATCCTCAATACTTTGTGCTTGTATGTACAACAAAACAGTTTATTGCATTTTGCCAAAGTTGCAGTAGTGGCACAACCAATCGCCAGCGTGTTGATGAAGCGCAATTCCTCAATATCAAAGTTCCTGTTCCATCATTAGAGGAGCAGAATAAATTAGTCGAGGAGTATAATACCGCTATTGCAAAAGCGGAAGAAACAGATGTGGCAATACATTCTTCAAAAAGAAGCATAGATCAATATCTTTGTGGTATATTAGAATATACGGCTGTTGAATCAAATGCGAACCATGCCAGTAGGTTACTATCCATATATCATTACAAGAATTTGGAACGATGGGATATTTTTAACTTAAATTATGGAGTAGAATCTGATAAATACCCTACTATTCCATTGAAAGATGTAATCATCGGCAAGCCTAAATATGGTGCAAGCTATAGAACTATTCACAAAGTTTCTGATATAAGATATATAAGAATTACGGATATTAATGAAGATGGCTCGCTGAATGATGATATTGTATCTGCCGATGGGTATGATAGACAGTATTTATTAAATAATAATGATTTTCTCATAGCTAGGTCTGGAAATACCGTAGGTAAAACATTTTTATATAACGAAAGTGTCGGCAAAGCTATATATGCGGGCTATTTAATTAAATTTGTCTTGGACACGAATAAAGTTAATCCTAAATACTTGCTATATTACACCAAATCCTCGATATACAAGAAATGGATTAACTCGAATATGCGTGTATCTGCTCAACCTAATATTAATAGTGAACAGTATTTACTTTCACCAATCATTCTACCGAGAATAGAAGTGCAAAATAGTATTGTAAAACACATCGATTCCATTATGGAACAAATTGCAGAATTGACAGATTCTTCTAAGAAAAGTCGGGTTGATGCACTAACCAACTTCGGAACCCAAATTTTTGAGTAAACATGTGTAAAAACGAACAAAATAAAGAAGGAACAAAATCTCGATTCAGGATTTGGATTGTAATAGCAATAATGGGTGTAATTGCTCTGTGGGGCCTGTCTTGGTGGGGAATTAAGATGTTTATTGATGACCCTACAGATCAAGGAACATTCGGAGATATGTTTGGGGCTGTCAATGCGCTGTTCTCTGGATTAGCTTTTGCAGGATTGATTGTTACGCTTCTTTATCAAAAAGAGGAACTCAAACTTCAACGTGAAGAGTTGGCGCAAACCCGTGAAGAGCTAAAAGGTCAACGCGAAGAGTTTGAAGAGCAAAACAAGACGATGAAACGCCAGCGCTTTGAGAATACGTTCTTCAATATGTTGTCATTACAACAAGAAATTGTTGCCAATTTATCATATGAGTATTATGTAAATCCTAACATTTGTCCGCCGAATGTCCCTGCAGAACAATTCTATTACAACTCTCCCAAAGGTCTGCTTCACGGGAGAGAGGTATTTGAGGGAATGTATAAACGAGCTATTATAGATTATAATGGAAGACGTTATGCTGATGGTTTGTATAATATATTTAAAAACTTTGGTCATCTAGCTTATTCCAACATAAAAGCGACAACACGGTTTGACCATTGCTTTAGACATTTGTATCGCATATACAAATATGTAGATACGAGTGATTTGATTACAGAAGAGGAACGATATGACTATGCTTGTATCATTAGGAGCCAGCTATCTGATTATGAATTGGTTATGCTTTTTTATAATTGTTTAACAACAAATGGACGGGAAAAATTTAAACCGTTGATTGAAAAGTATACAATATTTAACAATCTTAGAACGGAGTTGTTGGCAAATAGTCAAGATGTTAATGCATATTCAGCAGTAGCATTTAATCGACAATAAGATTTTACATTATGAACATAACATTAGAAGCATTAATTCAAGAGCATAAAGAACGAATTAAAATTCTTCGATACCATAGAGAGGCTTTTATTCCATATTACGACTATGAAAATATGGAAGCATATCATTTATGGGTTGAAAAAACCAAACGGTATATTCGTCAAAATTTCTCAAATGATCCTGCCATAAAAGAGTTTGAAACTCTTAGTTCAAAAGAAGTGGAGCCAGAACAGCAAAGAAGGTTAGGCGCAATTATAGAGGCATTCTCTATTATTCCAGCATCAGAACTTCAGAAGCGAACTAAGCCTTCTAAAAAGGAAGTTGGAAAAGGTGTAAATATTACTATAAATAACACAAATAGCCAATCTCAAAGTCAAGAACAATCGTTGGCTGTGGAGTTGTTTATTGAGGCAATAAAAGATGATTTGACGGGTCGCCAAATTAAGGAGTTGAAATCTGTTGTAGCAGAAGCCGACAATGATTTGCAAACGGCTCGCCCAAGTATCATTACCAAACTCAAAGAATTCGGTGCAGATGTCGCCTCAAATATCGTTGCTAACCTTTTGACCAACCCAATGATTTGGGGCGGCCTATAAATATTGTAGTTTACTAAGATTATGAGACTTAAAAGTTTATATATAAGAGACTATAAAATATTACACGATTTTAGTATTGATTTTACCTCGAATCTATCAGTTCTTATAGGCGAAAATGGTAGTGGTAAATCAAGTATAATAGAGTGTCTGGCTTATATTTTTGGACACTTACACAAATATTTTGTACTTGATGATAAAACTTCGGAATTTATTGATGGATACAAAATTAATTATACGATCAATGGATTAGATGTATATATTGAGAGTCATTACAAAGAATCTAAAAGCAATACATTTGATCCGATTATCAGAGTTAACGGAGATGAAATGTCCACATCTCAACTTAAGAAGAGATATGAAGACCTATCATTTTTGCCCTCCAAAGTAATTATATCTTATTCTGGCATAACAGAGCGATTAGCGCTGTTGAGTGATCATTTTGAACAAAAATTTATAAAAAAGATTATTCGACACAATAATCCATACTCATTGAAGCCTCTTGTTCTACCCGAAGATAATCCTTTCGTATACATTAAAAAAGACTATGTTGCCTTTATTATATTGGCACTATTCGTATTAAACACAGATGAGGCGAATCACCTCCTATCATTACTGGGTATTGACATCAACGGCTGTACTACAACAATAACATTAAAAAAGCCAGGCTGGGCAAAGAATAATAAAGAAGAAACCAACCAAGATATGATATGGGGTATGTCTGGCAAGATTGCTCAAGATTTACTCACAGGATTGAATTTGTTGGCGATTAGTAAAAAAGACGAACAAAACAAGGATCAGAATCGACTACAATATGAACTTTACGGTTTAAATATGGTGCAAGACCTCTTTGCTGGTTACTATGAATTGAGCCCTAGTCAGGTAGTGTTATTTTTAAATACATTGCTGTGCGATGAATTACTCGATTCTATAGATATAACATGGCATAAAACATTTTCACTATATAATTTGAGTGAGGGCGAAAAGCAAATGATTCTATCGATAGGATTAAGTTTAGTACTCAATCAAAGCGATCTTCTATTCCTATTAGATGAACCTGATGTTTCATTGCATCCAAAATGGCAGCAGGATTTCATAACTAATTTTACAAATGGGCTGAATAATGAATCCATGGCGATTATTACTACGCACAATCCTATACTTATAGGAAGTAGTAATAGAACAGATATCCATATTATTGAGGCCGGCAATGAAAAACCAAACGAATATTACTCACGCGGTAGAGATGTCAATTCTTTGTTATATGATTATTTTGGAGTAAATGAGCGTAATGAGTTTGGTGAAATACTTATTTCTAAATTTTACGATGCAATGACAAGGAAAGACTATGATGCCGCTGAGGAAATACTTAAGGAACTACATGGCGAGTTCGGAAATGGTGATTTGACAGTTATTAAGGCGGATTCTATTTTTGATGATTTAGCGGAATAATATGAGATTTATAAATGAACGAAATAGGGAACCTCGAGAATTATCAGAGTATAGAGACACTACCCCAGATGCGACATATGAAGATTTACGCTGTAAAGAACAAATTAGACAAAGCCTAGTTAACGAACAAGGTTATATATGTGCATATTGCATGGGGAAAATAGATGTTAATGACTCTACAATAGAGCATTATATCTCGCAGAAAAGACATAAAGACTCTCCATATTCTGATGAAGAACACAGGAAACAGTCTTTATTATATTCTAATATGTATGGTGTATGTATTAATAATGCTGAGCATTGCGATAAAAAACGAGGGAATATTCCTATCAATATACTAGACCCACATCATTATTCATGCGAAAAATTAATAACCTACAAGTTAGACGGGGAGATTATACCTGTTGGTAAAGATAAAGAAAGAGTTCAAAAGGATATTGATTTGTTTGGACTTAATTGCAAACGTTTAAAAGACGGAAGAGTCGCAGCAAAGGATGAAGTCTGGGGAAGATTTCAGACAGATTTTGAAAAGGAGGCTTGGTCTAAAAAACTCTTCCTAGAAAAAGCAGATTATTATCGGAATAAACAAAGAAGAAGGGGCGGAAAATATAAATTCCATGCATATTGTAATTTTATTGCATGGTATTTTAGTTATTATGCGGATAATTATAAATCTATGATATAATATTTATGGGCAAAACAGTAACTACATACCTAATTGACGGAGATCCGAAAGGAACTCAGTACGCATTCATCAGCAACAAGATTTGCCAGATGTTTGTTGTGCCACGCTCAAATCTTGCTTATCTCAATACGCAGGAGAAATTGCAAAAGCCTGCATTTTATATTTTGCTAGGCGAGGATGAGGCGACAAAACCTCAGGCATATATTGGGGAAACGGAGAATTTCCGTGAGCGAGTGAAAGACCACGACAGCAAGAAATCGTTCTGGCAAAAGGCGCTCATATTCGTATCAAAGGATGCTGATATGACCAAAGCTGATGTGCAATACTTGGAACATAAAGCCATTGCAGAGGCAAAAAAGGCAAATGCCTTTGTATTGAGCGACAATAAACAGACACCCAAAGCGCCCAACTTACCCGAGTATCAACAGGACTCGATGGATGAGTTCTTCGAGGATGTGAAGTTCCTGGCCTCATTCATCGGTTGCAACATATTTGAGGTGTCGCAACCCAAGGCTGAACATCTGTTTTATACTAAAGGGCGCGGATGCGAAGCGAAAGGTTTCTATAGTTCCAATGGCTTTACGGTGCTGAAAGGTAGCGTAATAGCCCAAACAATGGTGCCATCGTTTAACTGGAAAGAGAAACGAGAGAAGATGCTGCAAGAATATACGGCCACAGAGGGGGACAATCTGGTGTTGACCTCTGACAAAACCTTCTCAAGCCCCAGTACTGCCGCCGACTTTTGCATTGGCAGTAGCAACAACGGCTGGCTTGTTTGGAAAGACAAAGATGGTAACACTTTGGATTCAGCTTATAGAAAACAATTGGAATAGGAATTAATATTGCTATTTATACATTTATATGACCGAAACCAACCGCATAGAATACAAAAGAGAATTGACCTCTGAACTTGATATTGAGAAGGAGGTTGTGGCGTTCCTTAATTACAAAGAGGGAGGATACATCTATATCGGCATTGATAAGGATGGTTCAACCATTGGAGTGAATGATGTGGATGATTGTATGTTGAGGTTGAAAGACCGCATCAAGCACAACATTTCACCTTCCGCTATGGGCCTGTTTGATATTGCCGAAGAGCAAAAGGATGGACGTAGTATTATCAAAGTTACAGTGGCTAGTGGAATTGAGAAGCCATATTTCAAAACGAAGTATGGAATGACTCCACGAGGTGCATTTATGCGAGTGGGAACATCGGCAGAGCCTATGCCGCAGGAACAGATTGATCGCTTGTTTGCTATGCGTACACGCAACTCTATTGGTCGCATTGTGCGCCAATCGGCAGGATTTGAGTTTTGAGCAGTTGCGTATCTACTACGATGAACGGGGCAAACGGCTCAACGACAACTTCCGACGCACATTGGAATTGCTTACAGATGATGGCAAGTATAACTATGTGGCATATCTGTTGGCTGATGAGAATGGCAATTCAATCAAAGTGGCAAAGTATTCAAGTCTTGACCGATGCGATTTGGTTGAGAACAACGAGTATGGATACTGCTCTCTTATCAAAGCGACCAAGAGTGTATTGTCAAAGTTGGATATTGAAAACAAGGTGGCAGCAACGATAACCCCTATGGAGCGTATTGAAACTCCATTGTGGAATAAGGTCGCTTTGCGCGAGGCTGTCATCAATGCCATAGTACATAATGATTATTCGTTTGAAGTACCACCCAAGTTTGAGATATTCCCCGACAGACTTGAAATTACATCTGCTGGTCGTTTACCCGAATCTCTCACAAAAGAAGAGTTCTTCAATGGTATATCCATTCCGCGCAATAAGGAATTGATGCGTATCTATCGTGATGTGGAATTGGTAGAGTCGTTAGGCTCTGGCATTCCCCGTATCCTGCGTGCATATGGCGAAGATTGCTTCAAGTTTACAGATAACTTTATCCGTATAATTTTGCCTATAAGTGCTCATGACCATGCAAGTGACCATGCAAGTGACCATGCAAGTGACCATGCAAGTGTGCAAGTGGAGAAACTTGTTTCTATATTGACTGGAGAGATGGGGCGTTCGGAACTGCAAGGATTGTTATCTATCAAGAATAGAGATTATTTTAGAACGGATTATTTGAATCCTGCTATTAGTAATGGTCATGTAGAACTTACAATTCCTGATAAGCCCAATAGCCGGAATCAAAAATATCGCTTGACAGCAAAAGGTATTGTTTTGAAGAATAGCCTAACAAGCAATAAGTAATTTTGCCCAACCTATCATATAATATGTAAAAACCATACTTTTTCTATATTTTTGATAGGTTATGGCATAATGTTAATCTAATAGAATCATACTTATATTATGAATAAAATCTGTTCTATCTTATCTATCTTAATCATGGTTTACTCCTGATCGCGATGCAACTTTAAGGTCGAAACGACGAAGAAAACGTTGATTGAGTGGCTGCTTTTCGATTACTATCTACAGTAAGCTCTCTACAGATGGCAAATTTAGGCATCTATAGGTCATAAAATTTATCATCTATAGGTCTTTAATTTTATCATCTATAGGTCTTTCGAAAAAAGACCTGTAGAGGGCTGTTCGTATGGGTTCTGTTATTGCCTTCAGAGACCGAAGATTGTTAGCTAAGAATTAAAGCAAACCACATGCATACGGTGAAGATGGTTTCCCCCTCTTCTGCTCACATACAAAGAATCAGTCTCGCCACCCTACACGGAGAGTGGCGAGATATGATACTTGCTGTGCAACGATTGTATGATTACTTCTTGATCAATGTCTTCTTACCATCTACGATATAGAGACCTGTAGCGGTAGGTGTGTCAATGCGACGTCCAAAGAGATCATAGATACCTTGACGAGCTATACCTACTGGCAGCATGTCCACTTGCGGAAGCTCGATACCTGTATCATCGGTACCTGAACCCAAATAGTAGAGCCTGAAGTCATCGGCCTTATACCAAGTGGTTCCGGCCTCAACGCCTATGGTAAGTACACCGTCCTCTACCCACACACTGTCAAGGACACTCTCAGTGAGGTAGAAACGACCCCATTCATGAGCGCCGAAAGCTGCTGTGCTGTCATTGGCAAAGAGGGTCACTACACCACCTTCGTTAGTTCCCAACATGGCGCTAAGGCGATAGTAACCTCGAGGTAGTCCCTCGATAGTCTGACTGATAGCGGTAGAGCCGCCGGTACTCTCATTGTAGAGCAGGTACTTACCGTCCATACCAGCTCCGAAGGTTGCCAGATTAGTTTTGGCTCGTATAGCAACATTACTTTCGGCGGTCCAACCATCTTTCTTGCCTGTCTCGAACGAGGGGTTCACGATATATCCTGTATATTCTATAGGCTCGCTCTTGTCAATCAATCTCAGCTTGTATTTGTCCACAAATGCCAAGAGATTGGCAGCAACCTCCCTTACACCATTGGCACTGGTCATTGACATGGCCGAATAGATGGCACGGGCCGATGCGATGGAATCGAGCAACATGACGTTCCATGCTTCCTCGATAGCAGGATGCCACTCCTCATAGGTAAGCATTGACGTATTGATTGCTGCCGCCAATATCTTATAAGCCTGGTCGCTGGTACTGTTGAGCGTGGCACGTACACGTCGCTTGCCCTTGACCACACCGGTGAAAGCGTGAAGAAGGGTTGACGGGTCAACCTCCTCAAAGTACTGCAGGTCTTCCGTCATATCAAGATTGAGCACCAGCACTGAGTCGCCTGCAACTCTGTCGGTAAGCACAGGCATGTATCCGGCAATGCCCACACTGATGGCATTCATGTCGATAGTGACATCCTCAGCCGTTATAGGGTCAGGTGTTTCACTATCGGCCATCATGATATAGGGCGTACCGGCACACAACGTGTCGGTCAATACTGCTTCACGCCAAGTGGTGCGTTCTATTGTCGTAGGACGACGGCAGATATAGCCATCGGGCACCAAAGCGGTAAATGGCAATGCGATGGAATTCCACTGACCGGCTCTCCATTGGGGAGTAAACACCACATTAGTGGCCGTATAGGTACCTGACGGACAGAAGTTGTATCCCTGTGTCAGACGAAGTTCGGCAATTCTACCCTGATATACGATATTGTAGCCATCAAGAGGAGTTGCCACATAGAACAAGGCATTGGGGTTTACAGCTACAGGCTGGCTATTGATACCCTTCACCTGAGTAAGGTCATACCCCACGAGCGAAGTATCGGTAGCCAGTTCACGGAAACGGAAGGGGTCCCAGTCACCGGCAAGAGCCATCACACCATCCTTCACATAGAGGCTGTCGAGCGTAGGAGCACATACCTTGAAGCGCATGAGCGTATCGGCAGTAGCGAGACGGAGACTCTTACCCTCATCCACACCAGTAAGTTCTCCGCTCACTGCAAGCGTGTAGTAAGTATCCTTATTGATACGGTTGATACGGGCCTCTGCCTCCAATGTTTGGCCTGGAGCAAACAGGTAATCGTCAATAGCCACATAGCGCACCTGCTCCATGCTATCGGTCTCCTCGTTATAGTTCATCAGGCGCAAGCGAATACCCGGTTGCACATTTGAGGCCGAATCGGAGTTGGTCAGCGTGACCCTGGCAGTGAGCTCATCGTTGTAGAGCAAGCGATAGGTGCCACTTTTATGCTCCTCGGTCTGCATACTGGCACTGATGTCGAACGCCTCCAATGTGAGGTCGGCATGGGCAGGAAGTACCTCTACCTCTACCTTATCCAGCACATTATAGCGCTTGTCGGTCAAGTATATGTAGTAATTCTTCTCCAACAACGGTTTGAAAGTTACAGTAAACTCACCGCTCTCGTCAGTTGCAAGCACCAGTTCCTTGTTGGTGGCCTGCACAGAAGTGCTGCTTGACGGTGCGCGGTCGTTGGTAGCCCAATAGATATTGAATCCCGAGTAATCAAGCGTACCGTTGTTGGTGACAGTCACACGGATAGTGTTTTCAGTACGTTTCACCAACTGCCTGTCCACGTGTAGCTTTGCCGTCAGATTGGGTTTCTTGGGTGATATGCTATGCACCATACCTTGCTCGCCTGCGAAACCGTTGATACCAGTCTCGACATCGACTGTATAGTAGCCGTCGCCCTGCCAGCCCCAACCGAAGTTGAAGTGAAAGAGATTTCCATTAGGATTATAGCCATCGAGAATAATGGCATGCCCTCCTTGGCTGGCATGCACACCTGCATACACCATCGGCTGCTTCTTTTTCAGATTATTGTATATGGTATTCTCCCAAGAGGTTTGGTTAGTGCCTCCCCGATAGGTGCATGACGAACTCACATCGAAGAACGAGTTGTAGCCATTAACGATGTTATTAATTTGTCCTGAAGTAGAGCTGCCGTATGTCTGCCATATACCAGCGCCGAAAGCGGCATTGAGCACAGCCACTGCATTGCCCATTTCTTCGGGATAACTGGTATTGTAATGGTTGAGCATCAAATCCCATTGGATGGGTGTTCCCTTAGGATAACTCACCGTGACAGGTGCTTCGCCATAGGTATAGGTAGGTGTTTCTGCCAGCAACTCATCGGGGAGGTCGCGACGGAAATAGTGGAGCACCATCACCGCGGCCGTACAGGTGCAGCCCGTCACTGCACGATTGGTTGTACCTGTAAGAAAAGGAGCCAGGTTGTTATAAGGAGCAGTCTGATGCCAATGTGCCTCGATGAGGGGGGCAACAGCATGGCGGTCGGCCGGCGCTTTCTGTGGGGCACGGGCAGGAGCACCGGCCTTCTGTGCCGCTTCAACAATCTCGGCATACCCCTGCAGCATATCAAGCAGGGCGGGAGGCATATCGGCCTCCACAAAATCACCGCTATCGGTGTAGCCTATAATCTCGGGCAAACAGTTGTCGCCACTGACAATGACAAAGCCAGCATTCTCGCCACGGCTCACGATATACAGCGGAGCCAGCGTATCAGACTCGGCCACTGCACGTGTGGCGGTTCTACGGAAGGGGGCAACATGTGCCATCGAAGCCTCCTGAAGATAGGCCGAGGCAATCTTCAGCGCTTTAGAGGGACCAATCGGGTCAGCAGAAACAATGTTTGTAATGCAAATGAGCAATGACAATAACAGGTACTTTCTCTTCATAGCAATCAAATATTATATGCAAAAGTACATCTTTTTCTGATTCGAACAGATATAATCAGCTATTTTTGTTACTTTTGCCATATAGAAACTGAGGTTTATGATAAAAGAGTGGATAAGACGCAAGCGCAACTCTTTGGGATTTGGCATACAAAGTCCCAATGACTTTTACTTCGTTCAGCACGTATTGAGAGAAGATTCACCATACTATGCATATACGGAGCTACACAAGATGCAGCAACAGCTCCCCACCGACTTACCACACCTCTCTGAAGAGAGCTACCGATTGCTATTCCGCCTCGCCAACCATATATACCCACACACGATTATCGAAGTAGGCACAGGAGCAGGGCTCTCAGCCTGCGCCATGACTATGGCACACCCTATGGGTGAGTGCATCACCATAGATGGAGCCATACCTGCGAGGCAACTGGCCGTGCGCGATAGGCTATTGGCCGATTTTCCACAGATAACGGTCAGAAACGGCGATGAGATGGCACTTCTCCAACAAGTTCTCTCCACCAAGAATCATATCGGCCTACTGCATATAGCCCACACCATCCACTATAAAGAGGCAACAAGGCTTGCTCTACCCCACATCACCGACAACACTCTGTTTGTAATCCAAGGCATACGGGACAATGAAGAGAAGCGCATTTGGTGGGAAGCACTGCAAGAAGAGAGGCATACCGGTGTAAGCTATGACCTTGGAGAGACAGGACTGATGTTTTTTGACCGGTCACGTCACAAAGACATGTATTGGGTTAACCTAAGAAGCAAACAACACACTATATAATGAATAAGAAAAGTAAGATATATACCCGAGGAGGCGATACCGGGAGCACATCGCTCATCGGTGGAGAGAGAGTGAAGAAATGTGCCCTACGCTTAGAGTCGTATGGCACTATCGACGAACTTAGCGCCCATATTGGCCTGTTAGCCAGTATGATCAAAAGCGATGTGACACTGCACATCCGCACTGACGGCGATACCAACTTTCTGGAATGGCTACAGTCGCGCCTCTTTGATGTAGGTACCCACTTAGCCATGCCCTGCAAACAACAGGATACTCCCCCACCCTGCTTCATTACAGAGAAGCACCTCACACACTTAGAAAGCATCATCGACCAACTTGATGCGCACCTGGAACCACTACATTCGTTCATCCTCCCTGGAGGCTGCATCGAAGCTGCACAATGCCACGTATGCCGCACCGTATGCCGCCGAGCTGAGCGCCTAATCACGGCACTTGCCGAGGAGGCTCCAGTGAGCCTAATGCTACAATCTTTCATCAACAGATTATCCGATTTCTTTTTCATCTACGCACGGTTCATCAATAAAATGAAACATGCAGATGAAATTTCTTGGAAGAATGATTGTAATTGAAGAAAAAAGTTATACTTTTGCACCCTCATTTATAAAACCTAAAAATTAAAAGCAAAAGATATATGTATTGGACACTTGAATTGGCCACAAAATTGGAGGATGCTCCATGGCCTGCAACCAAAGAAGAGCTGATTGACTATGCCATTCGCTCCGGAGCACCTGCTGAAGTCATTGAGAACCTGCAAGAGATAGAAGACGAGGGCGACATCTACGAGAGTATCGAGGACATCTGGCCCGACTATCCCAGTAAGGAGGACTTCTTCTTCGACGAGGAGGAGTACTAACACTCAGCAGCACAATAAAAAGCAACGGCAGCGTAAGGGATTCCTTACGCTGCCGTTGCTTTTTATTTTCCATATCTATTGGCGACGTACCTTGCCGATGCCGCTGTTGCGGATATTGGTATGCTTGGGATCTCCCATATAATAGATGCTGCCCACACCATTTGCTTGACAAGTGAAGCGCTCGGCCACATAGCACTCGATGTTGCCAACACCGTTGAGCTCAGCGGTAACGTCGGGAACAACGACATTATAAGCTTCTATATTGCCTACTCCTTCGGACTTGAATACAGCACGCTTCTTGGCCTTTCCTGCGAGAACTATGTTGCCTACACCCTCATTCATAACCTGCAGGATATCGCACTGGAGATTATCGAAGGTGATATTGCCCACTCCTTCGTTGGTCACCGTCATCATCTGCGCCTCGAAAACACCCTTCAGGTGGATATTGCCCACCCCATCATTGTATACCATATCTATAGTGGGGGTTACGATGCGAATGGTGACACCATTGTTCTTCTTCACCTTATACTCTTTGGTAGCCTTGACGGTCAGCACACCATTGCTATTTACTTTAGGCTCTATGAGGAGAACAAGGTGTTCGGGGCCACGCGCCTCTATCAGGTACTCATCGCCCTGTTCAATGGTGATGTTGGCCACTACATCGCAGTAGACTGCGTTAAATTCGGACAACTCCATACGTGCCACTACTCCCCGGCTCCTCTCGGGCACGGCATTGGGGGTATCTGTGGTATTCCATACGGCCGAAGCGCTCAGAGGCATTGCCGCTGCAAGCATACTGCCACACAAGCAGGCTGTCATCAATACTTTTTTCATATTCTATTCGTTTTAGCTGTTCTGTTTTCTATGCATTAGACGTAACGAGTACCCCAAAAGGTTGCAACAGAACGAAAAAAACGTTCATTTTTCCCACTTTTTATTTCTCACGCTGCAGATAACCATTGCTATCACGCTGGTTCTCGCCATCAGCCTCCTTGCCACCTACGGTCGTCTGCTTGTCTCCCAACCGCCTGTGCAGCCATAAAGCAGCAAGCACAAAGGCTGCCGTTGCTACCGCTGCCCACAGCCACATCGCAGTCACGTCCTGCACCTGCTCCTCCAAGGTTGCATCGGCATAAAGTATCATATTGACTGCAGCCACGGAGTTGTTGAGCACGTGCCCTATGATACCGGGTAGCAGGCTACCCGTGCGGTAGTAGAGCCAGCCGAACATCATACCCAGCAAAAAAGCGAAGGGTATCTGGGCAGGATTCATGTGCACTATGCCGAAGATGAGCGACGACACCACAATAGCCGCCCACGGATTCTGCCATACACGGAGCAGTCGTCCCTCGATGGCACCACGGAAGAGCATCTCCTCCAGTACCGGTGCCAGCAGTGCGATGGAGAGCAGCCCGAAAGGGTTACGGCTCATGGCAATGAAGGTATCTTCCATGGTGTTGGGGATGCCTGCCTGTTCGATGAGAAGATTGAGCACATACATTGCGGCAAACACGAACACCACCGACACGAACAGCACCTGCCGGCTCACCTCCTTATATCTGTCGCGCTGGATACGCACATACCTGAAGTGTACGAGGTGCCACATCATCATAAGCGTAGAAGCCACCATCGCTACAGAGGTCATCAGGGTCATGTCCATCGGCACAACAAACCTCGACACCGCCATAGCGATAGCCGAGAATCCCAGTTGATAGCCGAAATAGTAAAGTACAAGCTTAACAATTGTCCACATGTTGATAATTAGGAATTATGAGTTTGTCTGTTTCACCTTCAATTCTCAATTTTCAGATTCCTCACCCGCTGCTCATCATCACGCAGTTGCTCCATTAAAGCTCCGAGGCTGCCGAAAGTCTGCTCGTCGCGCAATCGCTCCACAAACTCTATCCGCAGCAGCTGTCCGTAAAGGTCACCCGCAAAGTCGAGGATATGTACTTCAATGCTACGTTCCTCACCATTGTTCAACGTGGGGCGATGCCCAATGTTGAGCATACCCACATGTCTTAGTTGAAAGTTGAAAGATAATAGATTAAAATCATTCCCTTCCGGCAGGCAGTTATCGTTTTCTTTAACGCCATCGCTGTCAATGATGTTTACATAAACCGCATACACCCCATCAGCAGGCAGTAGCTTGACGGTATCATCCACCTGTATGTTGGCCGTGGGGAACCCGATCTTGCGCCCCACCTTGTAGCCGTCCACCACCCTGCCCTCAAGCACATAGTTGTAGCCTAAAAAGTTATTGGCCTCGGACACATGTCCTTCGGCAATGCAACGGCGTATACGGGTCGAGCTCACCGCCTCACCGTCATCCATGCAAGCTTCACCACGCAGCACCTCGATGCCCAGTTCCTTGCCGTAGCGCACATAGTCATCGAATCCCTCAGTGCGCCCATACCCGAAACGGTGGTCGTAACCAATAACCAGAACCGCCACACCCAACTGCCCGTATAGCACCTGCTGCATAAACTCACGGGCTGTGAGCAGCGCCATATCAGGAGTGAAAGTGAGCAATGCCACATCGTCCATACCCACCTCGCGCAGTAGTGCCACACGCTCGGCTGTCGTGGTCAATGAGGCACGGGTAGCACCAGCCTCAAGCACCAACCTCGGTGCCGTGGCGAAGGTTATCGCTACGGCCTTCAAGCCACGCTCATCTGCAATGTTGCGTACCTGGCCCAGCAAGCACCGATGACCACGGTGTACGCCATCAAACGTCCCTATGGTAGCTACAGCCTTCCTCTCATCTCTCCCGAGGAGAGACGATTCGGACATCTTGGAATTATGTATTGTGCTTTCCTGTCTCATTTATCAGGTTCCCGCTTGTTAGCCTTCCTTGAGTTTGCCCCCTACGGCATCGGTTAAAGGCTGGGAGGAGATAGGAGAGTCCTCCCTCCAATCCGTATTGGCCAACGGACAATAGGTATGGAATCCCAGTGTCGCTGCCACATCACAACTCGCCTGCAGGTCATCGATAAAGAGCGTCTCCTCAGGTTCGATGCCCGCCATCCGTGCCACCTTGAGGAAGGCTTCGGGCGAAGGCTTCAGTTCGTGTATCTCGTGAGAAAGGAATATCTGCTCAAAGTAGTCCTCAGCCTTATGCCCCTGATAGTCGAATCGCTTGCGCCCCTCCTCCCAGTGCACGGAATTCGTATTGCTCAGCAAAAACAGTCGATAACACTCCTTCAGCCCGAGTAGCATATCCAATTTATAGGTCGGAATATCGAGTAGCAGAGCACACCAGGCATCATCAATTTGCGTGTCGGTCAATGCACCACCATACACACGGCGTACTGTATCGTGAAACTCGGGTACCGTCATCAGCCCCAGTTCAAAGTCCTTAAGGTCGGTACGCTGCCCGTAAGGGTTGGTCAGCTCATCGCTCACCTCCACGCCATATTCGGCAAACCGTTCCACACAACGGTTCTTGTCAAGGTGAATGAGCACACCACCCCAATCAAAAATGATGTTCTTAATCATTATCTTTCGCTTATTTTTCACAAAAGTACAACAATCCCTGCAAAAAAGATGAAATATCGTCACAAAAATATCCCTTTCACAGAAAGACCTACCCCTTTGTACAGTTTTTTCTTTACCTTTTATTAGCCTTTGTAGAATTTTATGTAAATTTGCACAATAATTACAGAATTAAAAGCGCAAACACATGTAACATATTGAAGTAAAATGCATCTCACACAACGTCAGCAAGCGAACATAAGCGGTTCTGACAAAGTTTGATTAACACATTTACGGAAGTCTAATTTCTGGGGACACACAACACAAGAAGAACATTCTATAGAAACACTATAATCTATCACCATTAGCACAATAACAATCATTAATTCATCATATTATGTTTATAAATTTTACAGGTTACCATTTGGTGGAAGAATACCACAAATGGAAGAAGGAGAAAAGAGACCAAGGGGTAAACAATCCCTTGGCGAAAATCATCAAGTTGGCAGTGGTAATTGCCGTAACCGTCACAATCTGGCTGCTACCGACAACGGCATTCGGTATCGAGGGACTCACCGTGGTGGAGCAGCGTATCATTGGCGTATTTGCATTCGCCACACTGATGTGGGTGCTCGAGGCTATCCCTGCATGGAGCACCTCGCTCATCGTAGTGGCGCTGTTGCTATTCTCGGTGTCAGACAGTGCACTGAAGCCTCTCGTGACAGGTTACAATCCCGAGGAGTTGGGTACTGTGCTCAAGTATCAGGATATTCTGCACTGCTTTGCCGACCCCATCATCATGCTCTTTATCGGTGGATTCATGCTGGCTATTGCTGCAACGAAGTATGGTCTCGACGCCAAGATTGCCAAAGTGCTGCTGAAACCTTTCGGCACACAATCACGCTTCGTATTGCTGGGTTTTATCGTAGTGACCGGTCTGTTCTCTGCCTTCATCAGTAACACAGCTACTGCTGCCATGATGCTGGCCTTCCTGGCTCCCGTGTTAAAGGCTCTCCCAGCCGATGGCAAGGGTAAGATTGGCCTCGCGCTCGCTATCCCCGTAGCTGCCAATATCGGCGGTATGGCTACTCCTATCGGTACACCTCCCAACGGTATCGTGCTCAAATATCTCGAGCCTATGGGCCTGGGTATGGGCTTCGGTGAGTGGATTGCCTTTATGGGTCCCATTACCATTGCGCTACTCCTTATCGCATGGGTAATCTTGCTCAAGCTGTTCCCCTTCAAGCAGAAGACTATCGTGCTCGACATCCCCGACAACTCACAGAAGGGCTGGCGCACGACATTGGTATACATCACCTTCTTTGCAACCATCGTCATGTGGTTGTTTGACAAGAACCTGGGTCTGAAGACCAACGCTGTGGCCATGCTCCCCGTAGCTGTATTCTGTGCTACAGGTATCATCACCAAGCGTGACTTGGAGCAGATCAGCTGGAGTGTGCTCTGGATGGTAGCCGGTGGTTTTGCCCTCGGTGTGGCACTCAACAAATCAGGCTTGGCCCAGCATATGATTGATGCTATCCCGTTTGCTTCATGGTCACCGCTGATTGTCATCATCGGCTCAGGTCTGCTGTGTTATGCGATGGCAAACTTCATTTCCCACACTGCTACAGCCGCACTCCTTGTGCCCATCCTTGCTGTGGTAGGTGAAAGCATGTCTACCGCGTTGGGACCTGTAGGCGGTATAGCAACCTTGCTTGTGGGTGTAGCTATCGCTTCGTCAGTAGGTATGGTACTTCCCATCAGTACACCTCCCAATGCCTTGGCATACGCTACTGGCCTCATCGAGCAGAAGAATATGGTTAAGGTAGGTCTTATCATGGGTATTGTAAGCTTACTCGTAGGATACGTTGTCCTTATCGTATTGGGTACCAACGGATTGCTCTAACCACACCAGCTCACCTACAAAATTAGAGGGAATTGACATCGAGTCGTGTATCCCTTACGCCAGAATCGCATGCCCTATCCGGATAGGGCATGCGATTCTTCTTATGATTGTATGACATATACAAAAGAAATGCGCGGGGCATAAAGCCTCACGCATTTCCTATATTATAAGAGTAAAGCCTTTACCACCTCCTGCACGAGTAGGTATTGAGCTGCACGTCAGAGGTGGGTATGTCGCCTATGGTCACCTGCGAAGCCTTGAGCTTGGGAACTTCGATGATCTGGTCAATGAGTCCGTCACGGCATACGGTGAGGCGCTGCCCATCGTAGGTGAAGGTGACATGCAGAGTGGCATGGGGTGTGGGCCAGTTATCGCCGTGAGTGCCGGTACAATTGGCAGCCCAGCTGTCGGAGGTGTAGAGCACATTAGTGCTATAGTAGCGCTTGCCAGCAATCTCCACATAGGGCTTCACGGTCTCCTTGTCAAGGCCGTAGCTGAAGCTCTGCGTGGTGAGCAGGATGCCGTAATAGTGGTTGGCTGGGAGCAACATCTCGAGGTCGATGGTGAAGTTGCCCTTCGCCTGCTTGACTGCCATGCAGGCCTTCGGTGCAGTGCCATGACCATGGATGGCGGTGGGGAAACCAGTGGGATAGCCCTTCTTGACTATCCAGTAGGCATAGTCGCCATGCATCCACATAAGACGCATGGGGGCATCCTTGGAGCCGGGGAGCACGAAGGGACGCACATTATTCTTGGCCGAGCCGCGAGTGATCTGATCCTTCATCACTACCTGCCCGTTGGGAGCCACAAGGTAGCGCCATATCTCGTAGATACTCTCACCCTTGGCATTCTTCACAGGCACAGAAAGGTAAACGGTGCCCGGAGATTCAGGGTCGAGAGCCATGCCGCCCGAGTAGCAGTACTCAGTGTTGGAGGGATGGAAACGTCCACCGCCATAGGCAAGGTCGATGAGGCGCCATGCATCACCTGTCCACTTGGCATAGTAGTACTGGTGGTGCTGCTTGGTGCGGTCGATACGTACCATGGCGATGGCGGGGAAGCCAGCCTCATCGCAAGCTATCTGCCACACCCAGTCGCGATAGCCAGCGGGGGCATCGACCAGCGTATAGGGATACTGCTGCTTATACTCGTCGCTCTTGTTTACACGGAACTTGCCGTCAGCAATTGTGGAGAGATAATTGCCCTTGATATCCTCCAAGGTAGGATTCACACTCACCGAGCCATCGGCACCCTTCGTAGGATTAAGGTTGATGACATTGAAGTAAAGCCAATTGGGCCATTCGTTGTCGGGGTGACCGGTGGTGTAGGTCATGTAGAGTTTGTCCTTACCGTTGCTGTAGTATTTGGCATAGGGGCGTGCACCGGTGGACTGCACCATCTGATAGGGTCCCCACTTGATTTCTACATCATCGTTCTCGTCGGGCAAGGTGAGACGGGCTATGGTAGGATGCCAGCCCAGTCCACGCCAGCAGAGATAGAAGTGCTCGGGGTCATCGCTCATGAGAAAAGGTGACGGGTAGGTGGTATTGTGATTGGTCTTGATACACTTCTCCTCACCGAGGATAGTGATGTCGCCCGGATACTTTGAAACACGGTAGTAGAATGCCGGTTCGTCGGTATGACGCGAGTAGATGATAAGCACACGCTCATCGGGAAGGACGAGAAAAGTGGGATTGTTGTGGTCGTCGGGCTGGAAATAGCTACGCACGAGCACTTCGCTCTGGCGACCGGTGATGTAGTCCATCTGCATGGCCTTTACATTGCCATGCACATCAATATAGCCAATATACGAGGCGTTGATGGTACCCTCAGCATTGCTGTAGTGGATGGCACGCGGGTCGGCAAACCAGCACCAAGCACCCTCCTCGGTGAGTTGGTGCCCCGAATAGGTTTGCAGCTGTGCTTTGACATCCTGTGTGACAATGGCAAGCAGGGTTATCAAAGTGAATAGGTAACGCTTCATGACTCAAAGTTCAGAAGTTAAAGCCCAATTATTCCTCACCCAAGAACATGGGATCCCAGCAAGGAAGCATGATAGGCTTCTGCTTGGCAGCCTTGAGCACCTCGGGGGTGGCATACTTCTTGTTTACCACAAGGCGGAACATGTACTCGTTGAACCACTCGTCGGTCATGATAAGGTGACCCTTGTGGCCAGAAGCAGCGCCCCAGCTATTCTCAACCTTCCACATCGTAGGCTTCCCCTCGGCATCGACCTCCACGGCCATCATCGTCATAGCGTGCGACGAGCCGCTATCAAAGGTACGTATGCGTTGTGCCTTGTCCATACCGAACTCAACACCCAGCAGTGACTCGTAGTCGTAGTTATCAAGATCGAGCAGGCCACGTTTGCTGTCAAGCTCCTTGCCCACATCACACGAGAAATACATCATCGTAGAGTCCTTGATGGAGGCGATGGCCATTTGCTTGATATCATCGAGCGGAAGATTGAGGTAGAGCCAGTTGTGTCCGTCGTAGGTATGGCGGTCATACTGTATCTCATAGGTCTTCCAATATTCGCGGGTAGGATCGTTCATAAGCATGATATAGTCGTTCTGGTAGTCTTCACCTATGAATTCAGCGTAGAACGACTGTGGGGTATATTCCTTGGGCTCCCACAGATACTTACCCTTCGCATCTTTCGGAGCCCACTTGAAAGTGGTAACAGGTTCACCAAAGCCGAGCACGAGGATACGGTATACCTCGCTGAGCATATCGGTCTTGAGAGCCTGCAACTCCTTACTCTTGGCACCTGCAGCAACCTTGTCGCGCAGGACGAGTGCGTCTTCACGCAACTTGCGCTTGATGAGCGAGGTAAAGCGTGAGGTGTTGTTGCTGGCATAGGTCTCGGGCATCACACCTGCTGGTACGATACCGTACTTGGCAGCCAAGTCGGCCACACCAGTAAAGGTGCCTCCATCGCTCAGCGGGTGCTTCAGAAGCCACTCTACGGTCTTGTCCTCCATGGGCTTGTCACCCGTGTCTATGATGGCCTGCAGGAAGAGGTTTGACTTCTCCAGCTGGTCGTAGAAGAAGTTGTAGACGGGCGAGAAGGTCAATTCCGGGAGGTTGTGCTCATTGATGACCTTACTGCGCATCACATTAAGACCAGTGAAGAGCCAGCAACGTCCCGACGATTGTTGGTCGGTAATTCCCTTCGAGGGCACGCTGTAGGTGAACCAAGTGTCCATCTCTGTCTGATTGGCTTGATTCACGGCGAGTTTGCTCACGTCGTTGGCCGCCATAGCATTATGGATGGCGCGGTCGGCAGCAGTCATCGCATTCTCGGTTTTGAACTTCTCCAGCATCTGCGGAGTAATCTCCTGTGCCCCGACACCGAGTGTCAAAGTTGCGAGGGAGATGAGGGTATACAATCTTGTATGCTTCATAATATATTTGTATATTAGTTGTTTATGCAAACTCACCCCAGTCAGTCAAACGCATGTCGCCCTTGCGCTGCAGGGCATCGTGCATACCGAGGGCTGCACGTACGTTGTGACAGGTCTGCCCCTTCGACGACATCTTCAGATAGTCCCACAGGAGCTGACGGTAGTCGGGGTGTGCACAGTTCTCTATTATGGCTTTGGCACGCTCCATAGGACTCTTACCGCGGAGGTCAGCGATACCCTGCTCAGTGATCATAATGTTTACGCTGTGCTCGTTGTGGTCTACGTGCGACACCATAGGCACGATGGCGCTGATCTTTCCCTCCTTGGCCACCGAAGGGCATGAGAAGATAGAAATGTATGCGTTACGGGTAAAGTCGCCCGAACCGCCGATGCCGTTCATCATCTTGGTGCCACACACGTGGGTAGAGTTCACGTTGCCGTAAATGTCAGCCTCGAGGGCAGTGTTCATGGAGATAAGACCCAGACGACGTGCCACCTCAGGGTTGTTGGAAATTTCGGAGGGACGCAGCACGAGCTTGTCCTTGAAGAACTCAATATCGTCGTAAATGCTTTGAAGGCAGTCGTTGCTCACACTGAGCGAGCAGGTACTGCCAAACTTACAACGCCCCGAGCGGATAAGGTCAATAACGGAGTCCTGAATAACCTCGGTATACATCTCGAAAGCAGGCACGGTAGCGTCGGCACCAAGGGCACCGAGTACGGCATTGGCCACATTACCCACACCACTCTGCAAGGGCAGGAAGGTGGAGGGAATGATGCCGCGTTTCATGTCACCAATGAGAAACTGGGCTACATTGTGGCCTATCTGCATGGTGATGGGGTCGGCATCCGTGAAAGGGCGTGCCTCGTCGGGACGGTTGACCTCCACGATACCTACAATTTTAGCAGGATCAACCTGCACGTAGGGAGTACCGATACGGTCGCTGGGCTTGTAGACGGGAATCTCCCGGCGCAAAGGAGGGTCGGCTGGCTCGTATATATCGTGTAAGCCCTTGGGAGCCTTTCCGTATGCGCTGTTGAGTTCGATGATGATCTTATCGGCCAAACGGGCTACGGTGGGTGCTATACCAACACCGGCTGTCAGGTACACCTTACCGTCTGGGGTCACATCGCAAGCCTCAAGGATGGCTACATCAACTTTGCCCATGAAGCCATAGCGCACTTCCTGAGCCATCTGTGAGAGGTGGATATCGTTATAGGCTATCTCGCCGGCATTGACAGCCTTGCGGAAGTCACCATTGGTCGTATAAGGGGCACGGTAGCGCAATGCCTTGGCACGAGTGAGCGCACCATCGCAAGAGTCGCCGGTAGATGCACCCGTGAAGAGTCCTATCTGGAAAGGACGGCCTGCAGCATGCTCTTCCTCAGCAATGCGGGCAATCTCGGCGGTTACGGTCTTGGGGGTTCCGGCAGGAGTAAATCCACCCAGCCCCACATTGTATCCATGCTTGACATGGCTTGCAGCCTCAGCTGCAGTGATAATCTTGAAGCTCATAGTTCTATATGTTTTATTTGTTGCTTTTATTCAACACGATAGGTTCGCGCGCATGTGCTTATTGCTGCAAAGTTAAGGAATAATAGCTTAATAGCCATAAAACTATGCATTAAATTTCACTCGCAAACATAGAAACAGGGAAGAGGAGAGAAGGGAAAGAAAGAGAGGGAGAGTCTTACGACATCCCCCTCTCATCAGAGTTCAATTGTTCCACTAATCAAGCTCTTATTTCTTTTCAATAGACTTTTTGTCCTTCTTGTTCATCACGAGGTAAGCCATCGGAGCAGCAAAGAAGAGTGATGAGCAAGTACCGTATACCACACCAAGAATCATAGCGAATGCGAAGCTACGGATGCTCTCGCCACCGAGGAAGAAGATGAAGAACAATACGAGCAAGGTCGTCAATGAGGTATTGATGGTACGGGCAAGCGTGGTGTTGAGCGAGTCGTTGAAGAGCTGCTTCTTGTCACGCTTAGGATAGAGCCCGAAGAACTCACGGATACGGTCGAAGATTACCACCTTGTCGTTGATTGAGTAACCGATAGCGGTCAATATAGCACCGATAAAGGTCTGGTCAACGTCCATAGAGAAGGGCAGTATACCGTGGAGCAGTGAGTAGGTACCCATGATGAGAACCACGTCAACTACAAGGGCGATAACTGAACCGACACTATATGCAACGTTGCGGAAACGAATCAAGATGTAGATAAAGATAGCAATCCATGCGAGTACCACTGACCAGATAGCACCACGAAGGATATCAGAAGCCATGCTCGGACCAACCTTCTGTGAACTGATGATAGAACCGCCATAGTGGTTGTCACGATCGATGAACACATCGTAGGTAAGGTCGCTACTGAGCAGCTTAGCATCCATGAATGCCTCATAGAGGAACATCTCGATCTCAGCATCGATATCCTGAGCATCGTCATTGATACGGTAGTTGGTACTGATACGTACGGTCTGGCCATCGCTACCGAGGGCGATAACTGAGACAGAAGACTCTTCACCAATTTTCTCAGCCAACACCTCACGAATCTGCTCAGGTTCAACCTGTTGTTCGAACTTGACAGTGAAGTTGCGACCACCAGTAAAGTCGATACTTGAGCTCAAGCCACGAATGCCAAGCGATGCGAGGCTGATAAGGATAGCAGCGCCGAATACCAGGAACGAGGTCTTGTATGTACTCATGAAGTTAACCTTCGGAGCACGCATCCACTTCTCTGAAAGTTTGGTTACAAAGGTGAGGTTTGTCCATTTCTCCTTGCCGAGACGCCACTCGTAAACGAGACGGGTCATGAACACAGCGGTGAAGAATGAGCAAACGATACCGATAATCAATGTGGTGGCAAAACCACGGATAGGACCTGTACCGAAGTTGAAGAGAATGATACCAGTAATAATAGAGGTAATATTTGAGTCGAAGATAGCTGAGAAAGCGTTCTTGTAACCATCATGGAGAGCTTGCTTCACAGTCTTGCCTGCACGAAGCTCTTCCTTGGTACGCTCATAGATAAGCACGTTGGCATCCACAGCCATACCGAGGGTAAGCACCATACCGGCAATACCTGACATGGTAAGAGCAGCCTGGAACGAAGCCAAGATACCGAGGGTGAAGAAGAAGTTGAGAACAAGTGCGCAGTTGGCTACCATACCAGGGATGATACCATAGATAGCACACATATAAATCATCAATGCGATGAAAGCAAGCACGAATGAGATGATACCCTGCTGAATTGACTTCTGACCGAGTGAGGGGCCTACGATGTCTTCCTGCACAATCTTAGCGGGAGCAGGCATCTTACCGGACTTCAATACGTTGGCCAAGTCCTTGGTATCTTCCTGCGAGAACTGACCGGTAATCTGTGACTGACCGCCAGTAATCTCGTTGATTACGTTAGGAGCGCTGTAGATGTAACCGTCAAGGGCGATAGCGATGGGCTTGTTGATGTTCTGCTTGGTAAGCTGTGCCCAACGACGTGCACCGTCAGAGTTCATTGTCATAGATACGCTGGGACGGCCATTGCTGTCATAGTCATCGGTAGCCGAAACGATCACGTCACCTTCGAGCGGAGCGCGTCCGTTACGTTGTGTAGACTTGATGGCATAGAGCTCATAAACCTTACCGTCCTCGTCGATAGCCTTCACACCCCACATAAGCTTGAGATCCTTAGGAAGCATAGCCTTCACCTCAGCACGAGCGAGATACTCGTCAATCTGAGCCTGGTCACGGTGATGAGCATAACCTACGACACAGCCCTGATTCTGCACCACCTGCAGGATAGAGAGCAGGGGATTCTCCTTCTTGGCCTGAGCGAGAGTAGCAGCATCAGCAGCACTCTGTGCATTGTCGCCAGTGAGGCCTGAGAGGTCTACAGACTCTTCAGCAGCAGCCTCAGCAACAGGTTCAGTAGCCTCAGCAGTCTCAGCTACCTCCCCTGTGGGATTCTCCAAAGCAATGGCATCGCGCAACTTACTGTCGGCAGCAGCGAGGAACGGAGCAATCTCGGCAGCTGTATAGGTTTCCCAGAACTCGAGGTTTGCAGAACCCTGAAGCAACTTTCTTACGCGCTCGGGTTCCTTTACGCCAGGAAGCTCAATCATAATGCGTCCCATGCTACCTTCGAGCTCCTGGATGTTGGGCTGAGCCACACCGAAGCGGTCGATACGTGTACGGAGCACATTGAATGAGTTGGCAATGGCAGCATCCACCTCAGCACGCAACACAGCCTCCACCTCGGCATCGGTGCTCTTGGTGTTCACTTTGTCCTTGAGCTGCTGTGTAGCAAAGAGCTCGGCAAGTGTGCCATCAGGCTTCTGGGTTTTATACTCCTTAATAAATAAGGTAATGAAGTCGCTACTGCTGTTGGCAGCCTGCTTGGAAGCGTTGGCTACAGCTGTAACGAAAGCTTCGTCGGTCTTGTGGTCGGCAAGTGCCTTTACGACATCGGGAACAGAAACCTCAAGAATAACGTTCATACCGCCCTTGAGGTCGAGACCGAGACCGATACCCATCTCGCGTGCCTGCTTGTAGGTATACACACCGAGATAGACCTTCTTGTTCATAATTGAATCGATGTACACCGATTCGCCTCCAGCGTATTGTGCCGCCTTTTTGTTGTGGTAATTGGTCACAAACGTGAAGGAAAGGTAAAATGCACACACTACAGTGAGCAATACCGCAATCGCTTTTACAAATCCTTTGTTTTGCATTTTGTTAGTTATTTTATTTTGTTATTTGTTTTTACGCTTTGTGAGAGACTGCAAAATGATACCAATAAACTCAAAACAGTTTCTAACAAGGGTGCAAATATAGGACTTTTTTTCTCAACTGGCGATTTATTAGGCAATTATTTGCAATTTTAGCGTCATTTTATGCCTTCCAGGGGGTTATTGTGGGAACTCCGACCCCTATTTTGCCTTTTTCAAGTAGCAAGTTATCGGATAATGGTCCGATGTTTTGACAGTGCGGTCTACGGTACAGTCATAAGATTCGAAGGCCGGCGAGTGCAGGATATGGTCGATTCGGTAGAAGAGCTTATTCTTGTTGTAGCTGAAGCCGGGGCCGTTGCCACTGCGCACATAGGCATCGGTTAGTTCTTGAGTGAGCAACCTACGGGTGTATGAGATGGGCGAGTCGTTGAAGTCGCCACACACGATGACATAGGGCGATGTCTCGCGCGTCACCTCTGCCAGCACAATACCGGCCTGCACGGCACGCATCGAGGCCGACTCGCGCAACTTCTTCACCAGCTCGCGCGTGCCCTCAGCCTTAATTTTCTCCGCATTGGGGTCAGTGAGCAGATCCTCGTAGGTTGTTTTGTTCTCGGCATTGAGATTGTTCGACTGCAGATGGCAGTTATACACCAGTATCGTGTCCTCCTCGTGCAAGATACGGTATCGGGCGCAGCCATTACCCGTAGAGTTGAGGTCTACCTTCTCCGCACTCAGAATCGGATACTTTGACAGGCAGCAAAGGTAGTGCGACTTGAGTTCTGAGAGGTCGCTGACCTGATATGAGCGATAAGGATACTCGGCCAGCAGTTCCTTGCCGCTTTTGCTCTTGAGGACAGCAAAGGGAAACTCTTGCAGGCAGATGATATCGGCCCCACACCCTTCAAGGTAAGTTATCAGCGGATTGTCGCGATTGGCCGTCGAAGCCTTGAGGTTGGAGCTGAGAATATTGTACGACACCAGCTTGAGGCACTCGGCAGGAGGCTCCTGACGAGCCACATTGAGCGGAAAGAAGGCACGAATCTGCGGCATGCACACCACGAAAGCAACGAGCGACACCAACATAAAAGGCCTGTAGAACAGTAACCACAACAGGAAGAACGCCACATTGGCCGCCAACACGAAGGGGAAGGCGAGACCCGCCAGCGACAGCAGCGGCATATATTCGGCCGGAAGCATAGGGCTATAGGCACAAACCAGCAGCAACAATGCTGTCAGCAGATTGACTACCAGAACAGGTACAAAGAGAATTTTCAGATACCACTTCATCGGTTGCTGGCCTCAAAGAGTTTACGTTTCTCCTCTTCACTGAGGCTACCGTAGCCCGACTTCTTGAGCTTCTCCAGTATGCGGTCCACCTCATCGGATTGCGCCTTCCTGCGGGCATTATAGTCATAGTCGGCCGTACGGTTATTAGTAGCGGCATTGCCCTTGCTCTTGTGAACCTTCATTTTGGGTTTACGGGGCTTGCGCTCACGTTTACTGAAGATACCGCCTACGGCATCGATGCACACATTTGCCCAATGGGTGATGTCATAACCCTTAACCAGCCCCTTAGCAAACCACCATCCGGCCAAGGCACCACCTAAATGGGCAAGGTGTCCACCAGCATTGTCGGAACCCACATAGAGTATGTCGAAAAGCACGATGAAAAGGGCGAAATATTTCAACTTCACCGGCCCCACGAACAGCAGGTTTATCCTATAGTCAGGCTCACGCACCGCAGCGGCAATGGCGATGGCCAGTACCGAGGCTGAGGCTCCCACCAACGTAGCACTATAGAGATGACTACTGAACACCGGGAACAGATTGTAGGCCACGATATAGCATAGGCCACCCATAAGACCACCCACTACATAGAGTCCGCGCAGATGCTTCGAGGAAAAGAAGTAAAGAAACAGCTTGCCAAACCAGTAGAGCCACAGCATATTGCCCAGCAGATGCCACAGCCCCGCATGCATAAACATGTAGGTGATGAGTGTCCAGGGACGACGCAACAACTGCAGCAAGTCGGCAGGGAGATAGAGGTCGCGCAAAAACAGCTGGGCATCTATCCGGAAAAGTCCCAACACCACACTGGCTAACATTGCCACCACGAATGCCGCCACATTGATATAGATAAGGCGCACTACGATGTTGCCCTGGCGGAACGTCCGCTTCAAGTCATCAATAAAATTGCCCATACCTGTTACCTCTCTTTCTCCAGTACAAAATAAGCAAGAAGCCGAATATCATGCCGCCAAGGTGGGCAAAGTGAGCAACACCATCGTTGCCCATGATACCCATACCCAGCTCTATCACGAAATAGCCGATAATGAGCCACTTGGCCTTGATGGGCATAGGCAGCGGAAAGATGAATATCTCCTGATTGGGGAACAGCATGCCGAAAGCCATCAAGATGGCATATACCGCACCCGAGGCCCCCACCGTAGGCACACTGATGACACGCTCATACATCGCCAGCCACTGCCCTGCCGTGTGCGTTACTCCATTGATAGGCACGATAGTCTCAGGAGCATAGGCCGAGAGCTGTGCCATATCGGCCATATAAGGGATAAACTCAAAGTACTGCGTCACCTCCTGCACCAGACCTGCGCCCATACCGCACAGCACATAGTACAGCAGGAAGCGCTGCGGACCCCACACCGTCTCCAGAATACGGCCAAACATCCACACCGCAAACATATTGAAAAAGATATGTTCAAAGCCCGAATGCATGAACATATAGGTAAACAGCTGATAAAGCCTAAACTTTTCTGATTCAAAATAGTGAAGCCCCAGCACATCATTCAGGTTGATACCGTACTTCTCGGCCACGATAGCACCGAAAAAGCAGAGGACATTGATGATAATGAGGTTCTTCGTTACCGTTGGGGTATTATTCATCGCTACACTTTTTATCTAAAAAACACGCAAAATTACGCATTTTCTTCTATACTGCCGATATATTTTGCCTTAATCGACTTTTTTTTGATATTTTTATCAATTCACCAACACAAAATGCAAGACATGCAACACCGTAGCTAAACGCAGGCTTTCGGCAAAGTTAATTAAACAGAACCTGCCTATACATAAAAGAGTCACCCGATTTGCTTGCTTTTTCATCCGTTTATCCGTACCTTTACAGCACAAAAAGACAATAACACAATAAAAAGAAATACCATGTTTGACATTGCAATCATCGGCGGCGGCCCCGGAGGCTACGTCGCAGCAGAAAAAGCCGGAAAGAACGGCCTGAAAGCTATCCTATTCGAAAAGAAAGACCTCGGAGGCGTATGCCTCAACGAAGGCTGTATCCCCACCAAGACGCTGCTCTACAGTGCCAAGCTATATGACCATGCACGCGGCAGCGAGAAGTATGGGGTGCGCGTAGAGGGTGCCGAATTGGACTACAAGAAGATGACCGACCGCAAGACAAAGGTGATACGCAAGCTTGTGGCAGGCATAGGCCTGAGAATGAAGAATACCGGTGTGCAGGTAGTGAAGGCCGAAGCCCAAATCGAAGGCCGCACTGCCGAGGGAGCCATCCGCATCTGTGCCGATGGAAGCACCTACGAAGCCAAGAGCCTGCTCCTCTGCACCGGCTCGGAGACCTTCATTCCACCCATCCCGGGGCTCGACATGCAGGCCAATGACGCCATTGTCACCAACCGTGAGTTGCTGGCCATGAAGGAGGCCCCGGCAAGCCTGGTAGTCATCGGCGGCGGTGTCATCGGCATGGAGTTTGCCTCCCTGTATAATAGTATAGGAGTAGAAGTGCATGTGGTGGAGATGCTGCCCGAGATATTGGGAACGCTCGACAAGGAAATCAGTGCCATGCTACGTACCCACTACACAAAGAAGGGCGTACACTTCCACCTCTCGTGCAAGGTCACGGGTGTGGAGGGACATAAGGTAACCTTCGCCGATGCCGAAGGCACCGAACGCTCCATCGAGGGCGACAAGATCCTCGTGAGTGTAGGCCGCCGCCCCGTGACACAGGGCTTCGGGCTGGAGACTCTGGGCGTGGAGCTCGAGCGCGGCGGAGTCAAGGTAGACAACCGCATGCGCACCAACGTAGAGGGCGTATATGCCGCAGGCGACATCACCGGATTCTCTCTGCTGGCCCACACCGCAAGCCGCGAAGGCGAGGTCGTCATCAACAACCTCTGCGGGCACGATGACACGATGAGCTACGATGCCATTCCCGGCATCGTATACACCAATCCCGAGGTGGCTGGCGTAGGCCTCACCGAGGAGGAGGCACAGAAGCACGGCATAGAATATGATTGCATGAAGCTCCCCATGGCCTATTCAGGCCGTTTCGTGGCCGAAAACGAGGGTGGCGAAGGAGTGTGCAAGGTAATCACCGACAAGACCTCGGGACGCGTACTGGGCGTACACATGCTGGGCAACCCGTGCAGCGAAATCATCAGTAGTGCCTGCATTGCCATTGAGCAGGGCATGAGCGTCGGTGAGCTTGAGCGCGTGGTATTCCCCCACCCCACCGTATCGGAAATCCTCAAAGAGACCGTCATAATGTAACGATACCCCCAAAAAATATCCCTTTTTCACACCTACTTTTAGAAAAAAGCCGTTACTTTGCATATCCAAACAAAAAACATACACGATATGAACGAAACAATAGTACGCCCCGCAAGCGGTAAGCTCGGTGTGATGTGCGTAGGTCTCGGCGCTGTGACCACCACCACTATCATAGGTACACTGATGACACGCAAAGGGCTATCACAACCCATTGGTTCCTTCGCCTGCGACGGCATCATGCGCCTCGGCAAGGGGCACGACAAAGTATACAAGGAGGTCAAGGACATCATCCCTATAGCCCACCTCAACGACATCGTGTTCGGTGCGTGGGACATCTACGAAGACGATGCCTACGAAGCCGCCATCAAGGCCGACGTGCTCAAGCAACGCGACATTGACCCCGTAGCCGACGAGCTCCACGCCATCAAGCCCTACAAGGCCCTGTACGAGAAGGAATATGCCACCAACATCGATGGCCCCAATGTGAAGACCGGCACACTGAAAGAGCGCACTGAAGCCCTACGCGAAGACATACGCACCTTCAAGGCACAGCACCACTGCGACCGCGTAGTAGTGATATGGATTGCCAGCACAGAGAAGTATGTAGCCCGCAATGCCGAGGCACACGATACGTTAGCAGGCTTTGAGCGCGCCCTCGAGGCAGGCGACACCACCGTGATAGCCCCCTCCATGTGCTATGCCTATGCTGCCATGCGCGAAGGCTGCCCCTTCGTGATGGGTGCCCCCAACCTCTGCGTGGACATGCCCGCCATGTGGCAGCTCGCTGAAGAGTGCCAGGTACCCATTGCCGGCAAGGACTTCAAGAGCGGGCAGACGATGATGAAGACCGTGCTCGCACCCGCCTTCTTCACCCGCCAGCTCGGCGTACACGGATGGTTCTCGACCAATATCCTGGGCAACCGCGACGGCATCGTGCTCGACAATCCCGAGAACTTCGAGACCAAACGCCGAAGCAAGATGAGTGCCGTAGAGAACATCCTCGATGCCGACGTATACCCCGAACTCTACAGCGACATCTACCACAAGGTACGCATCAACTACTACCCCCCTCGCGGTGACGAGAAGGAGGCGTGGGACAACATCGACCTCTTCGGCTGGATGGGCTACCCCATGACCATCAAGGTCAACTTTCTCTGCCGCGACTCCATCCTCGCTGCCCCCTTGGCCCTCGACCTCGTGCTCTTCTCCGATGTAGCCCTGCGTGCAGGCCTCTCGGGCATACAGGAGTGGCTCTCATTCTACTGCAAGGCTCCCATGCACAAAGACGGCGACAAGCCCGTGCACGACCTCTTCAAGCAGTTTGCCATGCTCAAGAACAAGGTGCGTGAGCTCGGAGGCTACGAAGCCGACCAGGAACTGGACTAACCAGACTTGCTGACGCATACCCATCACAAGCAGGAGGGAAACAGCCGTTTCCCTCCTGCTTGTGTTATCCCCTAATGCCTTCAGCTCTATCCGGATAAAGTTCTGACATAAATCTCATAACTCTTTTTTTTACGGCGACAAAATTTACAGCTGTAAAAATAACGTGAGACCGGCCTCTGCCTTAACTTACGCTTCGGTTTATCGCAAGTTAAGATTGCACCTGAGGCAATAGGCCGCCGCACCTGTGACGCAATATGCCTGTATTGCCGGACAAAACAGCCATTGAAGTAAAACCACCCCTCACGAAGAAAATTTTGTTTCTACGCGATAAAAATTTTGTTTCATCGCGATGAAACAAAAATCGTCTCCTTTACAAGGGAAAATCTGTTGCCGTGAACTGTCCGCGGACAGACGGTATTGGCCGGATACCCGTTAGTGGATATGTGAGGAAGTCGTATCTTTGCCTGTTGAGCTTTTTTATCATGTAAAGATTTCTGTTCCACACAGACGACAGGCACATCACATACCTCACGCGAATGAGTTTTTGTTTCACAGACCTCACGAAACCTGTTCGCCACCCGAACCTTTAGGTCGCTGGTCGAAGGGGAAATCAAGGGATCCCCTTCCTCTACGGTATCGGGGTAAAAACCGATGGGACGGAGGCTCCATGAGATTGATTTGCAACTGTCGTTAATCGTTTGGAGACGCAACAATCCGCAAGGCCTTCAAGATGGTGCTAAAGCACACTCCTTGGCAAAGCTAAAGCTAATGGTGCTAAAGCACGTTCCTTTAGAGAGATAAACCTCTCGTCGTCACAAGCAACGCTTTCACACCGCGTCGGCACCTATTTCTTGAAGACCTTACAGATTGTTGCGAGTGGCACGGTGCTGATTGCTTGACTTTTTTTTGGGGGGGATTCGTTGGTTCCTTCGTTGTCAGTTTTTCCGCGATGTAAGAAAAAACTCCTAATTTCTAACTCCTAATTCCTAATTAATTTATACCTTTGCACCATCTTCGCGCCGATACCTTAGATTCATTTGTACGAACTGAGGTGGCAGGGCGGGGATGACATGGTGGAAAGGCGTTTACTTGGCGCTTTGGTTTTGACCCTTTTGGAACTTCGCAACTTCACAACAGTTTGTCAAAAACAAAGCAACAGTAGATGTCACGGGATATGTCTTTTTATATTCCTCTATTATACCTTACCGCAACCGTGGTGGGTATAGTGGGGTTATATATGCATATCGGCGTGAGGTCTGCGTTGCTCGTTTCGACAAACTGGGCAATGCGAAGGCCTCAAAGGGGTGAGACGAGTAACAGGTACAGGTTCTCACGCTTTTTCTTTTTAAATAATGTAAGGAGTATACTGCCGAATTTGGAGAACTTATAGGCAAAACAGGAAACATTTAGTTATTAACCTATAAGTTTAAAAACAATGAAGCACATGAGACATTGGCTGATGACGGCGGCATTGCTGCTGTGCAGCATTACGGCAAGAGCCGAAGCGGTACAGATTGATGGAATTTGGTATAATCTCACAGCAGAGACATATCAAGCAGAGGTTACGAGTGCAACTGATGGAACGAAATATACAGGCGCTGTTGATATACCCGCTTCTGTAATGTATGCAGATGAGGAGTATAGTGTGACCTCAATTGGAAGTAAGGCATTCTATTATTGTTACAATCTCACTTCCATTACCATTCCCGAGAGTGTAACAAAGATTGGAGAAAGAGCATTTGCTGATTGCGGTTATCTCAGTACTCTCGTCATCCCCCAAAGTGTGACCTCGATTGGGAGCCACGCATTCTATTATTGCAATGCTGAAAAGCTGACAGTTAATTGCAACATACCTTCAGGAACATCCAATTATGAAGGAGGCTTTTATTACGGTAAGTTTGTCGAAGTAATCATTGGCGACAATGTAAGTTCAATCGGAGATTATGCATTCGAAGATTGCCGATACCTCAAATCTATCACCATACCCGAATGTGTGACAGAAATAAAAAGCTATGCGTTCTATAATTGCTACAGCCTAACCTCCATCACCATACCTAAAAATGTTGCAAAGATTGGAGAAGGAGCATTCGTTCGTTGCTCCGGTCTTACGTCAATAGTTGTAGCAGAGGAGAACACGAAGTACGACTCTCGCAACAATTGCAATGCTATCATAGTGACAAGAACCAACGCTCTAATTACTGGCTGCAATACAACAACGATCCCTGAGGGAGTCACTTCGATAGGAGCCTCAGCTTTTGCTAATTGCAGAAGCCTCACTACTGTCGTCATCCCTAATGGAGTAACTTCAATTGGAAATGGTGCATTTAGCGACTGCTTATTCACTTCCATGGTTATCCCCCAGAGTGTCACCTCAATAGGAGGAGGAGCGTTCAGATTCAGCAAGGGCAAACTAAACGTTAATTGTAATATACCTTCAGTGTCATCTGCAACAAGCAGTGCATTCTATGATAGTGGTATATCCGAAATCGTCTTTGGAGACAATGTAACTTCAATAGGAAATTATGCATTTGCAAATTGCACGAGTCTCACCTCCGTCATCATTTCCGAGAGTGTGACTTCGATAGGGAAAGGGGCATTTGCAGATTGTCTGAAATTAGCCTCTATTACTATCCCCGAAAATTCAAAATTGACTTCGATAGGGGAAGGGGCATTTAACGATTGCCGTGAACTCATCTCTATCACCATCCCTAAAGGTATTACCTCAATCGGAAGTGAAACTTTTGAGTATTGCTATAATCTTGCCTCTATTACTCTTCCCGATAATATGACGGATATTGGGAACTACGCATTCCTAAACTGTAGAAGCCTTACCTCTATCACTATTCCCGAGAGTGTAGCTTCTATTGGAACTGATGCATTTAACGGTTGCAGTGGTCTTACTTTCATTAATATACCCAAGAAAGTAACTGCTATTTCCCATAGAACATTCAATAACTGCAGTAGCCTTACATCAATTGACATCCACGAAGGAGTGACCTCAATTGGAAATTCTTCATTTAATGACTGTGACAATCTCACCACGGTCACACTTCCCAGTACATTAAAACAGATTTATCCATCAGCTTTCGCGAATTGTGCTGAATTATTGGATATATATTGCAATGCCGAAAGTGTACCTAACACGACAGCCGATGCATTTAACGGCTCTTATCCCGAATATGTCACCCTGCATGTTCCAGCAAATGCCATGGCAAGCTATAAAGCGTCTGCTCCATGGAGTAACTTTGGTGAGATTGTAAGTTTGACCAATGAGTTGATCACCGGAATTACACTGAATCAGAATGCAGTTACACTTGTTGAGGGAGAACAACTGCAACTTATCGCAACCATAACACCAGACTATGCCACCGATCCATCGGTGACATGGAGCAGTAGTGATGAGAATGTTGCCATTGTAGATGCCAATGGCATAGTGACAGCCATAGCATCGGGCACAGCAATCATTACAGCTACTGCCAATGACAGTAGTAATGTGAGTGCGTCGTCTGGAGTGACCGTGGAGCGACTCACTCACGTCAGTCTCACCGTCAGCCAATATGGTAGTGGCACATATAGTTCAGAATATGCTCTCGACTTCAGTGAGGTAAAGGGACTGAAGGCATACGCCGCATCGGCATACAACTCTCAAACAGGTGTCGTGACACTGCTGCGTCTGAAAACCACAAAGCCCGGTGAAGGGATCTTCGTCAAAGGCGAGCCGGGCACATACAAGATACCTATCATCGAAGAGTCGGCCGACAACACACTTAACATGCTTGTCGGCACACTGACAGAGACTATAATAAATACCCTAAGCAATGACGGTCTCTACACCAACTACAAGTACACCATTAAGGAGGGCGATACCGAACCGATGTTCTATCAATTTGCCGATGGCTCAACACAAGATGCAGAGCGTGCTTACCTGCAAATACCGACAGCATGGCTTACCTCATCGGAAGCTAAATCTATCAGCTACCGCTTCGATGATGGCGAAACCACAGACATTGAGGATAATTCGAATTTAGAAATTCGGAATTCAGAATTAGAGTTCTACGACCTCATGGGTCGCCGTGTGGAGAATCCTGTAAAGAATGGCATCTATATTGTGAACAGTGAAAAGATTGTATATTAACCCATGAAATCTGCTATATATATGAAACAACAATATGTAAAGCCTGCTATTGAGAGCATTGAAGTGCAACACGAGGCACTGATGATGACTGTGTCCGGTGAACAGGACAACGTGGGTACTGGCAACGGTACAGCTGGCGATGAAACTCCGGGGTTGTCACGTGGACGTCGTGGTTCGTGGGGCAACTTGTGGGAATAATGTTTAGCGGACAGTAACAATACAAATTATGATCGTAACTCTTAGCGAGCTAATGAAAAGAGAGGAAGGCATGCACCTTCCTCTCTAATCTTAAATGGGCTACACATCACATGCCCTCGATGATGACACGGCGATTGTATGACGCGGGGTCAAGAGTAGCCACTCCACCTTTACCCTCGATGGTCAGGTTGGCCTTGTTCACGCCCAGTTTGACAAGCTCGTCAGCAATGGTCTGCGCACGATGCTGTGAGAGTTTTTGGTTATACTTGGCATCACCTGTAGCACTATCGGCATAACCAGTGATACGGAGCTTGAGTCCATCGGCCTTGGCGACCTCAGCTACAGACTTGAGGTTTACCATATCTTTATGGGAAGCTATCTTGGCCGAATTGAGCGCAAAGAAGATGGACTGAGGTGCAAAGGCACAGTCGCCCGATATGACCTTCTCTTTCACAATCTCCTTAGGACGCTGGGCAAGCTGATTGCGCAGGTTGCGGTTGTTGGCCTGTTCCTGAGCCAAGGCCTCATTGAGAGCCGCCATCTCTGCCGCATTCATCATCACCAGAGAGCTGATGTCAGGGCTGTTGTTCCAGGTGTCGCCACCGATATTGTAGGTGATACCGGCCGTAACGGTGAAGATGTCGTCAAAAGCACGTTTCGGGCCTGTGACACCATCCATATCCTTGCTGGCAAAAAGTGCACCCATCTCCAGATTCACCTTCCATGAGTCATTCAGGCGGAAGGTATTGATAATACCGGCGTTGAATCCGAAGGAGTAGCTATTGTGGTCAAATACCCTGACGGCACCCATACCAACATAAGGTACCATGTTATATAATCGCCCGGAGTTGTAACCCATAATCATATTGGTAACATTCATCAAAGCGTCTACATGCAGGTTCGCATAGTCCAACTTATTGCTATACCCCTGGAACTGGTAGCCATTAAGGGCGAGACGCATACCGATGCCCGGCGTATACCACTTACCTACATAGGCCAATCCAGAGAAACTGATGCGATCCTTGAACTCCTGCTTGCCTTCCGGGTACAGGTAAGAGAATTGGGCTCCGGCATTCAGTGAGACGAACCAATTGTCCCAGAAGCTATTCGTTTGCACACTATACTTTGAGACGGGAACCTCTGCGATCTCCACTACCTCGGTCACTTGGGCTTGGGCCACTGAAACAGCGAACAAACCGGCCACAGCCATCATACTAATTACTTTTTTCATACTGTTAGGTCTTTAATTTATGTTTACCAAAAAAGTCTTATGTACCGAAATAACACGAATCTCTGAAATTTGTTTTCAAAGACCTAACATTAACATCCTATCCGAAGAAGGTAGAGACATCAGAAAGAGGCAATAAAAAAGGAGACCCGCCTTGGCAGGTCTCCCCTATCTGATGTATCAGGAAACTCTGATTAGAGAGCCTCGATGATAGCACGACGGTTGTAAGAAGCGGGCTTAACCTCAGCTACACCACCCTTGCCTTCAACTATGATGCTTTCCTCAGCTACACCAAGCTTAACGAGCTCCTTAGCAACAGCCTGTGCACGACGCTCAGAGAGCTGCTGGTTGTAAGCTGCAGAACCTGTAGCGCTGTCAGCATAACCTGTTACTTTCAGCTTAGCACCGTTGTTCTTAGCCATGTTAGCCAAAGCCTCGAGGTTGATGATTTCCTTCTTAGAAGCGATCTTTGCAGAGTTGAATGCGAAGAATACTGATTGGGGAGCAGTAAGTACTTCCTTAACCACTTTCTCCTTGATTACCTCTTTGGGCTTCTTAGCCAACTGCTCCTTCAAATTCTTGTTCTCGTTCTGCTCAGCAGAGAGAGCCTCGTTCAAGCTTGCAAGCTGTGCTGCGTGCATAGCTGTGAGGGCGGGCATATCGGGAGAAGCATCGAAGCCACGGCCACCAATGTGCCAAGAGAGGCCCAATGATGCACCTGCCTGCCAGTTGCGATTACCAGAAACAACACTTACAATGTTGTATTGCTTTACAAAAAGATCCAAATCAATAGACCAAGAATCTGTCAAACGGAATGTGCTCAAATAGCCTACAGTCCAAGGAGTCCATCCCTGTACATTGCCCCAAAGACGGCCAAAGCCGATATAAGGAACAGCATTGTACAAACGATCCTGCTTGTAACCACAGAACATGTTGGTCAAGTTGAACATAGCCTCGCCGTAGAGAGCATAAGCTTTGTTCTGCTCGCCAAGCTCATTTTTGTAGAATGGGAAGTGGCTTTGCAGACGAAGTCCCAAGCCAGGAGTAAACCACTTTCCGAGTGATACTGAAAAGTTTGGGGTCAATGTTTCAAACAAATCCACACCATTCTCGCCTCTGTCAACAGGCATTACCTGAACACCACCACCGAGTGATACGAACCAGTTGCTCCAAAAGCTGTTGGTCTCAACGCTGTGTTTTCTTACAGGATACTCCTCTGTCTGAGCCATTGCATTTACAGACATTCCTGCAACTACCAAAGCAATCAATAATTTTTTCATACTTTTCTTTTTTGATTAAAGGAATAATAAATAATTTTTATAGTACTTTCACTTTTATAGCTTTGATTATACTCGAAGAGCCTTCCTCACCTTGTATAATCGTGACAAATTTATATAAATTATTTTATATAACAATCTTTATCAATGCAAAAATGTGATATTTTTAAATACTTACACAATTTTTGTCAACCTTAGTAGGCAATTGAGGAGTGGGAACTACCTGAAGCGTTTCGATATCTCGTCTTCATCGATGATGACGAAGGTCTTTTTGCCATCGGGTGTATATGCAGGTACGTCGCATGCGAACAGTTCGTCAATCAGCCGGGTCATCTCTTCCATCGTGAGCACTTGTCCCACAACGATAGCTGCCGAACGAGCCATCGTAAGTGCCATGGTTCTGTGTATCTCTTCTTTTGAGACATCGCCCCTCTCAATGGCATCTGCAAGGATATGCTCCACCAAGGCAGAGGGGGTAAGGCCTTCGATGCCTGCCGGTATACCCTGTATGGCAAATGAACCGCCGCCCATATTCGTGATGTCGAACCCGAGACTGCCAAAGTCATCCAGCAGGTGCTCCATAGCAACAGCTTGTGACACTGACAGACTCAGCATCTCGGGGAAGAGCATCCCTTGCGATGTGCTACGCTGCCGGCTCAGCTGGGTAATATAGCGATGATAGAGTATGCGTATATGTGCTCTGTGCTGATCGACCATCATCAGGCCTGACTTCATGGAAGTCACTATATAGCGGCCTTTGTATTGGTAGCAATCAGTGACACTGGCCTCTACACTTCCGGAGATGGTCTCATCGTCCGACACAGGAGGTAATGCAAAGCCATTCGTTTCATTTAAGGAGTGCACCTCTATTCCGGCTGCCCCTTCGGTCGGTACGTCATCAAAGGGTACCTCATCGCCTAAGGTAGACTTCCCGATGCCTTTATATAGTTTGTCCCAATCTATCGTCTGACGCTTGTAACTGTCTTGTCCACTTTGTCTGAAAGGATTATAGCTATTATCCAGTTTGGGCATAGGGGGAGCTACAGGAGGCGTTGTGGTAGCATTAGCGGCGAAAAGCGGAATATCGGGACAGTCGGCCACGTCAAAGTCGATGGAGGGAGCTGCATTGCTTCGTCCTAAGACCTCGCGCACAGATGCCATCAATATTTGCCAAATTGCCTGCTCGTCTTCAAACTTGATCTCGGTCTTTGTCGGATGTATGTTAACATCTATGCGTGAAGGATCCACCGTGAAATAGAGGAAATAGGGAACCTGCTCAGAAGCGGGGATAAGATGGGCATAGGCCTCCATCACGGCCTTGTGGAAGTAGGGGTGGCGCATATATCGGCCATTGACGAAGAAGAAGCAATGAGCCCCTTTCTTGCGTGCGCTCTCAGGGATACCTACACATCCTGTAATCTTCACAAGTGTAGTCTCTACATCTACAGAAAGCAGCTCTTGTCCTAATTTCTTACCGAACAGATGCTGGATGCGTTGGCGCGATGTAGCCTGCGGGACATTTATCAGCTCCACCTCGTTGCGATAGACAGCGAAGGATATCTCGGGATGCACCAAGGCTATGCGTTCAATCTCGGCAAGCACATTGTTCATCTCCGTCTGGTCCGACTTCAGGAACTTACGTCGTGCTGGAACATTAAAAAAGAGATTCTTGACTTGGAAATTTGTGCCTACAGGGCACATCTCCACTTCTTGCGACTCCAGTTTCGACCCGGCCATGCAAATCACCGTACCCAGTTCATCTTCCTCACGCCTTGTACGTAACTCCACCTGTGCTACTGCAGCGATGGAGGCCAAAGCTTCGCCACGGAAGCCGAAGGTATGTAGCGCAAACAGGTCTGAGGGATTGCAGATTTTAGACGTGGCATGCCGCTCAAATGCCATACGGGCATCCGTCTCCGACATACCCTTGCCATTATCAATGACCTGAATATTGGTGCGCCCGGCATCGGTCAATCGCACTTGTATGCTGGTGGCACCTGCATCCACAGAGTTCTCAACCAGCTCCTTAACCACTGAGGCAGGCCGCTGTATCACCTCACCGGCTGCAATCTGATTGGCCACCGAGTCGGGCAGCAAATGTATCAAATCCTCACTTGCCATAGCCGGTTATCTGAATAGGGCTAAGAATATGACCAACAGCAAAGCCAATATGAGCAGGATGCGCTTGGTGGTAATGGGCGTTCCGTTCTCCTTACGGCGCTTCAGGTGGGTGGTCTGCTCCACCATCTTGCCACGGATTCTCTCTTCTGTCGTAGCCTCCTTCGGCGGTATCATTCCCAAATCACGCTTCGCACGTTCCTCTATCTCTTTCAGGCGTTCCTTACGCTCATCTACATATATGTATTGATGTGCAAACCGTCTCGGTTCGCGTGTCTTAAATATGCCCATATCATTTATCCTCCTTAGTTGTTAATCCTTTCAGCGAAGGCAACGGTACAGTTCGTCGCGTTGTCACCTTCAGTTTGTCCTCTTCACTTTTTCCCCGCCATATCATAATGTCGTACTTGCTCATCGGACGCAACTTATGCAGCCAAGCAAAGTTTGCCAGCTTATCTTTGCCAGGGGGTATCTGGGTGATAGGGTAGAACACACCATTTGATTGATCCGTAATGAGTAATTTGTCTACCTGACGGTCTTTCATGAAGGCAGTGAGCAAACTGGCTTCTGTCGTGTTCATGCCGAAAGCAATGCTATCGCCCTCTTCGCGGTAGTAGTACACCACCATCACATTGCCTATGACATCAGATTTGTCTATATTGCCATTCGAGAAGTATGCTTTTATCTCTCTTCCGCTTATTTGGTTATAATGTGCCGTATCTACCTTCTCCACTATCAGTGCTTGGTTCTCAACATGAGCCCAATCTACCGTACTGTCATTCATATATACCCGTATCACCTCACCCAGCACCTGCTGTGGGCCATTCCACACGACCGGATCATAGTACATCGTCATGCAGGAATCCAGTGAGCTGAACTCCATAGAGTCACATACTGCCTGCACATCCTCACGGTAGATACGCACCTTGTGGTAGGCCTGTATGATACGGTATACGGAGTCGGTGTCGGGGAAACGGGTGAGCAGGCGCAGTGTATCGCCATGTATATAGAGGCTATCGCCTTGCGAGTAGTCAATGGCTACCGCACGTTGGGTTGCATACGCCGAGTCTGCCAGCTCATTATAATAGGTGTAGTCGCCCGTCAGACGTGTCTTGCCGGCAAAGTCATCCATCACCACATTGTCAAATGCTTCGCCATATCCATTGGTACGGTCATAGAAGATGCTGTCGCCCACCAGGCGCTTGTCTTCGTTGGTCAACACCGAGCGGTTCAGCAGCTCTGCATGCTCGTTGGCCGTATAGTAGCGCCCCAAAGTGGAGTAGATGTTGTTGTTGTCACTATCAATATTAGAAGGTCCTACGATAGTGGCTATCTGTGTCTTCGTATTGTAGTGCAGCGTATCGGAGGTGAGCACAAAGTTGGGGTTGGTGAGCGTCACTTCATAGTTGAACACCGCATCGTTTGTCTGCGTGTCATACTCACCCCATTCCGAGGTGAGCACATTGAGCGTATCTTCCAGTGTACCCCAATTGAAGTAGTAGCCGAGATTAATGGTACGGTCGTAGTTCAAGCTGTCGGTAGTGAGGGTCATCTCCTTATCTATCATCACCACATTGTCGCGCACCTTGGCCAGCATCTCATCACCGCTATAATGGAGGCGGTCGCCATAGAGAAAGAGCGTATCACCTTGGTTCATACGCACATTGCCGTATGCATCCAGCGAGTTTGACATTTCGTAGAAGAGAGCCGAGTCGCAGTACATATACATACTGTCATGCCGAAAGGCAACATCGCCCACAAGTATCTGTGCATCCGGATTTATAAGCCTGTCATAGCGGGTCTCATCAGCGTGAAGGAGATATACATAGCGTTCCTTGGTGGTGTCTGCGGGTGTAGTATCCAATCCTTCATCCCGCATCGCAGGCTTTGCCATCGTAGGCTTGTGCCCCAACCTTGCCCTCCTTGCGGTGGAGTCCATGGCATGGTTCTTTTGAGGCATGCCATGTTCATCTGCTACGGCAGACACCTCCTTCTCCAAAGTGACCGTCGGTAGCGTCTCCCTTACCGCCTCCTTCATTGTCATGGGTCGCATCTTCAGTTCCCCTCTACGCACCCTTTTTGCAGTGTCAAGCTGCATTTTCTGAGGCACAGCACGCACAGAAGCAGCTTCCCGCAGTTCAGTCTGTGCCGCTATCGTAGCAAAGACTCCCCATGTCAGCATCAATGATATGAATCGTCTACTTATTGTCATCCGCCCAAGCATTGGAGGCTACACTTATTTTCTCACCCATCCAGGATACTGAAACTCGCAGTCACACCAGTTCTCGTTGATGCGCACATAGGTGCTTTTCTGCTTCTCCTTTATCCAATTCTCCAGTTTCTGTTGCTTCATCTTAGCAACCATCACGTCCTTAATAACCTGGAAGTCCTCGGTAGGTGTGGCCTTGTGCCCCTCAATACGTGTCTTCAACCTCACGATGGCACATACCTCTTTACCCGTCTTCTGGTCAATCATCACGAAGGGGTCAGAAATCTCGCCCACTTTCATCTCATAAATAACCTTGGCCACCTCTTGAGGCAGTTCTTGCAGTTCGAAGCGTGACGACAAGGTCATCTCATTACTCATCAGTCCGAAATTCTTACGCGTGTTTTTATCGGCAGAGTATAGCACAGCATCGTTGAATGAGATCTTCTCGGTGCGTATATCATTGGCTATGGAATCCAATCGTGCCAATGAGGCGTTCATACTCTCTGCGGGAACCTCGGGCTTACGCAAGATATGGCGTGCCCTCACACGATCGCCTCGCTTCTCGATCAGCTGTATGATGTGGAAACCGAATTCAGTCTCAACGATCTTTGACACCCTTCCCGGCTCGGTAAGGTTAAAGGCCACTGCTGAAAACTCCGGCACCATCTCTCCACGCCCAAAAGCATTGAGTTCACCGCCACGTCGGGCTGATTCGGGGTCTTGCGAATAGAACACAGCCAATGTGGAAAACTGCGCATCTCCGCTGTTTACACGTTCAGTATAGTCGCGCAGTTCCGCTTTTACACGTTCAATCTCCTCCAAGGGTATTTCAGGCTGCTGTGTGATGATTTGCACCTCCACCTGTGTAGGAACGAAGGGAATCTCCTCCTCCTTCATTCCCGCATAGCCGCGACGCACTTCTGAAGGGGTGAGCTTGATGTTTCCAAACACCTTTTCCTGCATCCGCTCTACAATCATACGGTCGCGCACGGTCTCACGCAACTCTTCACGTATCTGCGTCGAGGTCTTACCAAAGTACTCCTCCATCTTCTCGCGCGAGCCTATTTGGTTTACACGCATATTCATCTCTCTCTCCACGTCATTGAGCACCTCCTGTTCGGTGACATCAATACTGTCGATGGCTGCCTGATGCAGAAACAACTTCTGTATAGCCAGCTGCTCGGGAATAACACAGTAGGGTTCGCCTTCCATCTTTTGCCCCGACATCATGAAATACATACGTGCCTGCTCCACATCTGATTTGAGTATGGCCTCGTCACCTACGACCCATACCACCTCGTCTATCACATTATCTTGTGCCACTGCCGAGGCTGTCATCAACGCCACGCACAGCATCGCCCATAGCTTACTTGGTTTTATCTTCATAATACTTTATTTTATCCATTTCCAAAGACTGATTATACAAATCCGTCTTAACATCGTGCATAAAGTCCACCTTACGGGTATTTGACAGCAGATCCATGATTTCGTATCGCGCCAAATCATAGGGTTTCACTTCTCCCTTCAGGATATAGTCTTCTACATGTAGCAGATAGCAATATTCATCATCACTGGCCTCTATATTACGGTTCGATTCAAAGTTCTTGCTCAGCTCAGCCAAGTTGACAATCAGTTTCCCCTCCAGCTCTGATACAGGCATCCATTGATCATAGAAATACTCATAGATGACTGCGTTCCGGAAAGCATACTTCTCCAACAGTTCACGTGCCTTAGCCGAGTTATCCTTGTAGTGCACCTTCATTTCCTTCAGGTCAGGTGCCGTCAGAGGGATTTTCAAGAATATACCCTTTATAACGGGTTCTTCAAGCATAAAGAACTCCTTGTTCCCGTTATAGTATGCCAACAGATCGGCTTCCGGCAATGCACTACTCATCTGCTCTTGCAGCAGTCGCTGCTCGTAGTCGTTCAATATGAGCGTACGCTTATACTCCTCCACCATACGTGCAATGCGTCCTTTGTCCGACACGTTGCGTTCGGCCTTCTTGAAGAATATCATGTCTTCGGCCCATTTGCGCATATAATCCCGTGCAAATGCCACGCTATCGGCCGAAGAAAGCCCATAGGGGATAACTTTGGTCACGTCTTCTTTGTAGAGAAATTCGCCTTCGACCTCCACCAGCGGTGTTTTCCCTCCGTGGTTTACCGGCTTCTGGCATGCAGCAAGCAAGAGGGCAGCCACCAGTAGCAGCTGCAAGAGAGCCCTTTCTTGCCTACAACACCTCATAGTCTACATTCGAGTACAAATATTCTCAATGCTTGTTCACCGTATCCAGAGCCTCCGGGTACAGCACCACGGAATACCTCTTGCGCAAATCCTTAACCCACAACTGCTCCAAATGGTTCTGATAGTCGGCAGTCACAGGACCACGCACATCCTCATAGGTATCCGGACCTTTCTTCTGCAGCTTACCTACCACACCGGTCACGGGGAATCCCACCACTGTATCGGGACGTTCACCCTGGTTGAAAGCATAATAGTCGGCATACACGTTCTTGCCCGCCTTGAAGGGGCCGCGCACCATCTTCACCTGCATCAGCGAATCACTATTGAGAGCCTCGCGGATAACTTTCACCCACTCTTTCTGCGGGTGCTTCTTCACGGCTTTCTTCACCTGCTTCAGCACATCTTCCGATACGCAGTGTACCACAAGACCACGATATACGGGTTCGTCGTAGCGGTATTTCTTCTTGTTCTTCTTGAAGTATTTCTCCAGTCCCTTCTCATCCTGGGCAGCCTTCTCCCACACCTCACGGGTGCTGATTTCATAGAGCAGCGAACCTTCGTAGAACTCCTTCATCAAGAAACCGAAATCAGGGTACTTGGCATCAAGTTCCATTTCGGCCTTTGCCAGTGCCTCCTCGGGAGTGACATTGCCACCCATAGCTTGGGCGAGCTTCACACCCATCGAGCGTTTGGCATGAGCGCGTATACCTCGTTGGTCAAGGAACTGATATATCGCCTCGCGGTGATATTCGTAAGGCTCAAACTGTTTTCGTTCGCTCATATAAATGACATGGTAGCCTAC